>JACCDN010095046.1_pt1 | contig 79579 bp, 64 predicted proteins | sample 7441691 | NCBI WGS metagenome assembly JACCDN01 (sample SAMN15323439, study PRJNA562643) | freshwater metagenome | isolation source: river surface water | place: USA:Blue River Watershed | collected 2017-08-16
GTCCTTGAGCGCGCGCACCACATAGTCTTTGGGCTCGAGGCCGGCAGCCTGCGCGTCCTTGACCACCTGCATGGGGTGGGTTTTGAGCTGCGGCGCGCTCGGCAGCCAGCCCATGCGCTCGGCGCGCACGTTGTAGTCGATCAGGCTGCCGCCGAACTTAGATTTGTCGGCCAGCGGCGAGAGTATTTCTTCCACACCCAGCTTTTCATAGCGCCACTGATCGGTGTGGGCATAGAAGAAGCTGGTGCTGTTCATCTGCCGTGGTGGGCGCACCCAGTCCAGTGCAAAGGCCAGCGCGGTCCAGCCGGTTTGCGGGCGCAGTTTTTCTTGGCCCACATAGTGCGCCCAGCCGCCCCCGCTCTTGCCAATGCAGCCACACATCATCAGCATGTTGATGATGCCGCGGTAGTTCATGTCGCTGTGGTACCAGTGGTTCATGGCTGCGCCAATGATGACCATGGATTTGCCCTGGGTCTTGTCGGCGTTGTCGGCGAACTGGCGCGCCACGGCGATGATCTGGTCGCGCTTGACGCCGGTAATTTTTTCTTGCCAGGCGGGTGTGTAGGGGGTGTCGTCGTCGTAGCTGGTGGCAGCGTTTTCGCCTGCAATGCCACGGGCCACGCCGTAGTTGGCAACGGTTAAATCAAACACCGTGGCAACCAATACCTCGCGCGTGTTTCCGGCCGTGCCCAGCGTGATGCGGCGCACCGGTACCTTGCGCACCAGAATGTCGTTGGGCGCATCGCCTTGCTTGTTGGCGCTGAAGTTGGGCGTGTCAATACCGCCAAAGTAGGGGAAGCCCACTTCGCCCACTTCGTAGTTGGCTGGCGCACCATTGGCTCCGGCTTCCATCAAGCTCAGCTTGAGCTTGACTTCGTCGGTGCCGCGTGCATCTTTGTTCTCCAGGTTCCACTTGCCCACATCGGTGCGGTCTTGTGCACCCCAGCGGAACCCAATGGAGCCATTGGGCAAGACGATGTTGTCTTCTTCGTCCAAGGCCACCGTTTTCCACTCCGGGTTGTTGGCCTGGCCCAATTTGTCGGTGAAATCACTGGCACGCACATAGTGGCCGGGCACGCAGACGCGGCGGCCATCGGGCAGGGTGCGCTCTTCCAGCTGCACCAGGTTCGGCATATCGGTGTAGCGACGTACGTAGTTGTCGAAGTAGCTGGAGCGCCCGCCCGGTACGGGCCCATCGGTAGCCCCGAAATAAAACTCTTTCAGAATGACGTGGCCCATGGCCATGGCCACGGCGGCGTCTGTGCCTTGCTTGGGGTGCATCCACAAGTCTGCCAACTTGCTGATCTCGGCGTAGTCGGGGGTGATGGCGACTGTCTTGGCACCCTTGTAGCGCACCTCGGTGAAGAAGTGGGCATCCGGCGTGCGTGTTTGGGGCACATTGGAGCCCCAGGCAATGATGAAGGTGGAGTTGTACCAGTCGGCACTCTCTGGCACGTCGGTCTGCTCGCCCCACACTTGAGGGCTGGCCGGTGGCAAGTCGCAGTACCAGTCGTAAAAGCTCATGCACACGCCGCCAATGAGTGACAGGTAGCGGCTTCCCGCTGCATAGCTGACCATGCTCATGGCGGGGATAGGCGAGAAGCCAATCACCCGGTCTGGGCCATATTTTTTGGCGGTATAGACATTGGCGCTGGCAATGATTTCATTCACCTCATCCCACGTGCTGCGCACAAAGCCGCCCAGGCCGCGCTGCGCTTGCCACTCGCCGCGTGCGGCGGGGTTCTCCACAATGCTAGCCCATGCATCGACCGGGCTCTTGGCCACGGCCAGTGCAGCACGCCAGTGCGTCAGCAGGCGGGCGCGAATCATGGGGTACTTCACGCGGTTGGCGCTGTACAGGTACCACGAGTACGACGCGCCGCGGGCGCAACCACGGGGCTCGTGGTTGGGCAGGTCGGGGCGGGTGCGGGGGTAGTCGGTCTGCTGCGTCTCCCAGGTGACGATGCCACCCTTGACATAAATCTTCCACGAGCAGGAGCCCGTGCAGTTCACGCCATGGGTGCTGCGCACAATCTTGTCATGCGCCCAGCGGTCGCGGTAGGCGTCTTCCCAGGTGCGGTCTTCTCCGGTGGTTACACCGTGCCCTTCGGAAAAATCTTCTGTGGGTGCGGTGAAGTGGCTCAAGCGGTCAAGAAAATGGCTCATAGGTGCCCCTTTGGTTCTTGTGTGTTGGTAAAAATAGGCTCTAGCCCTCGTGGAACAAGCACAAGTAGCTACTAGTTTGATAGCAAATTTCGGTCTTGCTTTGGTCTTACGGGTTTTTGATTTCTGCGCCAGCACGCAGGTAGAACCACCAGTTCAGTACCAGGCACACGGCGTAGAAGATGGAGAAGCCGTAAAAGGCATATTGCGGCGTACCCGCTTTGATTTGCTGGCCAATCAGCACTGGCGCAATGAAAGCACCGTAGGCTGCAACGGCCGATGTCCAGCCCAGCACGGGACCCGCTTGCTGGCGGTCAAAGATAAAGCCCACGCTGCGGAAGGTAGAGCCATTGCCAACACCGCTGGCTGCAAACAGCACGATGAACAGGCCCATGAACATGGGGAAATACTGCTCGGGTGTGGCTGAGCCATAGGCCTGCAGCATCACATAGCCCACTGCCGCCGAGGCCAGCACCATCACTGCAGAGATCACCTGGGTAACGATGGAGCCGCCCACCTTGTCGGAAATCCATCCACCCAATGGACGCACAGCAGCGCCGACAAAAGGGCCGATCCAGGCATAGGTCAGCGCAGACGGGGCGTTGGGATTCTTCGATGCGTGTTGCAACACCCCAGCCGCATCGGGAATATGTTGAAAGCCAAAGATAACGGTAATGGCCAGTGGCAGTGCCATCGAGAAGCCAATGAAGCTACCGAAGGTAACCACGTACAGAGCAGTCATGCTCCAGGTGTGCTTGTTGCTGAAGATGGCGAACTGCTTGGCCACGTTCTCCTTCATCGCACCAAACGCTGCCAGACGCATGACGACCAACGCGGCAATGATGTCCAACGGAATCGCCACCCACATATTGAGCAGCCCCAGGCCGGTGGGGGCTGGCAGGTACAGGTACAGCATGCCAACCGAAGGTATAAAGGCCAGCGAGTACAGGTACGTGATTTTGGCAAATGCCACCACCGGGTTGCCCGTGGCTGGGGAAACCGTCTTCAAGTTGCTCATGCCCCACCAGCACAAGATGGACAGTGGCACCAACGACAGCACCCAGGCAAAGCCCGCGTTTTGAATGTAGGTGGGCGTACCGGCGGCAATCTTGCCGAAGATCCAGCCGCTGTCTTTTACCAGCGCTTTGGCTTCACCACCAAAGGCACCAAACAGGCCGACGGTCATCACCAGCGGAATAACGATTTGCATGGTGGTGACACCAAAGTTGCCCAGACCCGCGTTCAGGCCCAAGGCGGTACCTTGCAGCTTTTTAGGAAAGAAGGTGCTGATGTTGGACATGGAGCTGGCAAAGTTGCCGCCGCCCACGCCCGACCACAGTGCCATCAACTGAAACACCCACAGCGGCCACTCGGGGTGCTGCAATGCAACGCCAGTGCCAATGGCCGGAGCCAGCAGCATGGCCGTGGTGAGAAAGATCGTATTGCGGCCACCTGCCATGCGGATCAGGAAGGATGCCGGAATGCGCATCGTCGCACCCGAGATGCCGGCAATGGCCGTCAACGTGAACAACTCGTCCTTGCTGAACGGGAAGCCCAGGTTGAGCATCTGCACGGTGATGATGCCCCACATGCCCCACACGGCAAACCCGCACAAGAGTGCTGGGATGGAGATCCAGAGATTGCGGTAGGCAATCTTCTTGCCCGTGCTCTCCCAAAACGTTTCGTCTTCAGGGCGCCAGTCAGCGATGTCGGCACCGGAGGGTTGTTGCGTGGTCATGGTCTACCTTTCAAATCGGAAGCAAGGAGGGGAGCCGGGAGGAGAGCAGCGTCTGCCAGCAGGTGCTGCTCGGCTGGGCAATGGTTTAGTTTTGCAGCGAAAAGCCTTTGGCGTTCTTGCCCATGAGCTCGGTGCTGCGGACTTCGGTCCAGTACATCCAGATCAGGGACACCCATACCACGCCGTACAGCAACATGAAGGCGCTGGAGCGAATGCCGGTCAGGTCCATTAGTGCGCCAAACATGATGGGCAACACGAAGCCGCCCAGGCCACCGGCCAGGCCAACGATGCCGCTGATCGCGCCAATGTTGTGCGAGTAGTCATCGCTGATGTACTTGAACACGCTGGCTTTGCCAAATGCCCAGGCAATGCCCAGAATGAACATCAGGCCGGTGAAGGTGTACACGTTCAGGCCAATGTGGAAGGTGGCAGGGCCATTCACCGTCATGACCGTAAAGTCGGTCTGGGGGTACGACAGCAAGAAGAGGCAAATCCAGCTCACCCACATGACCCACCAGGTCACGCTGTGCGCCCCGTACTTGTCCGACAAAACGCCACCAAAGGCGCGCAGCACGCCACCCGGCAGAGAGAAGCAGGCGGCCAGCAATGCAGCCACGCGAATGTCCAGGCCAAACTCGCCCACGTAGTACTGCACCATCCACAAGGCCAGCGCCACATAGCCACCAAACACAATGCTGTAGTACTGGCAGTACTTGATGACCTTGGGGTCCTTCAGCGCCTTGAGCTGGTCTTTAAAGCTCACGGTATGGGGCACCAAGTGCGCTGGGTCGCTGTAGCTGAACATCCAAAACAGCACCAAGGCACCCAGCATGATGGCGGCATACACCTGCGGCACTACCGTCCAGCCAAACGCCACCAAAATGATGGGGGCTACAAACTTGTTCACCGCCGAGCCTGAGTTGCCAGCCCCGTAAATGCCCATCGCCGTGCCTTGCTTGTTCTTGGGGAACCAGCGTGCCACGTAGGGTGTACCGACTGAGAACGATCCACCTGCCAAGCCCACAAACAGGCCGATGGTGAGAAAGTGCCAGAACTCTGTGGCATAGCCCATCATCCAGATAGCTGGAACTGTGATGGCCATCAAAACGGCCATCACAATGCGCCCGCCAAAGCGGTCGGTCCAGATGCCCAACGGTACGCGGATGAGTGAGCCCGTGAGCACGGGGGGTGCCATCAGCAGCCCGAACTGGGTGGAGTTGAGGTTGAGCAGCTTCTTGATCGGGATGCCGATCACGCCAAACATCATCCACACCATGAAGCACACGGTGAAGGCCAAGGTGCTGACGATCAGCACGGACCACGCTTTTCTTGAGTTGTTTAAGTCTGATGCCATGTTTCCATCTCCATTAGGGATGGCATGACTGTCGCGGACTTAGGTAAGCTTGCCCATACACCGATGGAACACCTTCGGGGAGTTAAAAGAACTATGCCGGTTGCTGGGGCATAGTTCTAAAGAACTACTCGCGGTGGACTATGGGTTTTGTTTGATGTGGATCAACTAGGGATGGTCCTTGAGGGCTTTGGCTGCGCTTACACGCGGGAAGGGTTGGCAGGGCCGGTGGGCCGGGCATCCCTTCTCTGGCCCACGCTCGCGGGCGGCTGGGTTTGGGTTGCTGCTGTTGTTGCGTCAACGCGGTGGTTGGATCGCCCGCTCTGCGGCAACCGCAAATGGGGCCGACGAAGGGACACCCGACCCACCGACCTGGCGGTGTGTTGTTTAAGTTGCTACAGAATGCATAGCTAGTCACGCACGTTCTACGAGGGCTGGAGGCCAATTTTGCTTGCAATCATCCTGCCCGTGGGTATTTCAAGCCATCGCGCCCCAGCCACGCCGCCCGCCGCGCGCAGTCCTACCGCGTGCCACAAAGTTGCACACCACTCCGTATCAATCCGCATCCAGCGCAGTCGCGTAAACAGCGGCTCCATAAGCAAAAAATATTGGTGGCGTGGGTGTTTGGCGGTGCTGTCGTTACAACGCCGCCAGCCGTTGCACCATGTCCGGGAACTGAGCCACCATGCGGATCAGCAGGGCGGCTTGGGCGTTGGGTTTGGCGCGACCTTGTTCCCAGTTTTCGAGGGTGCGGGGGTTGGTACGCAGGTAGTGTGCAAACACCGAGCGTGACAAGTGCAACTGCTCGCGCACGCTTACCAGTTCTTGCGCAGTCAGCGTCGGCACGGGTTTGCTTTCCACCTTGACGGTGCGCAGCGTGCGTTTGCCTTCGCGCTGGGCTTGCAGCGCGCCAAACCCTTCGGTGAGCTCGGCAAAAATATCGCGTTTAGTAGCCATCGTGATCTCCATGTACGGGTTGCCGGTGTTCCAACTCGATTTTCAGTAACTGCTTCAGTGTCTTGCGCTGGGCGGGTGTCATGTCATCCACCTGGTCTTTGTCATACACAGTAAAGAGCCAGAACTGGTCGCCACCAGACCACCAGTAATAAATCACCCGCAAACCGCCACGCTTTCCCTTGCCTCGGCGTGGGTCGGGTTGGCGCAGTTTGCGCAGGCCGCCGGTGCCTTCCATGACGTCGCCTGCCGTTGGGTTGTCCATCAGTTCCTGTTGAAACTGGCGATAGGCATCGTCGTCCATGTAGTCTTTGCGATTGCGCTCGAACGCGGGCAACTCAATGAACGTCGCTTTCATGGGTGAATTGTACGTTAATTGCGTATCTTTCTGCCGGCAACAAAACACATATTCTGGCGGTTAGTACCTGATCGATGGCATCGGCTTCTAATCGTCGTCCCCTAGACCAGAGAGGCGAATACGCGCGTAGGTTCAATCTGCATCCAGCGCAGTCGCGTAAACAGCGGCCTGCACGCGTGACGTGAGTTGCAGCTTGCGCAGAATGTGCTGCACATGGATCTTGACGGTGGTCTCTGCAATATCCAGCTTGCGTGCGATCACCTTGTTGCTATCTCCCCGGGCGATCAGCACCAGCACCTCGCGCTCCCGCGCGGAGAGTTGGGCGAGGGCATTGGCTTGCGGGGTGGGGTCGGTAGCTGGGGCGGAAACTGAGGCTGCAGCGGGTGCGATAGTTTTGGCCGGTTTGGCCCTGAATGCGGTCACCAGCTTGGTCATCATTTCCGGGCTGACCACGGACTCACCGTCCATCACCTTCACGATGGCATCGCACAATTGATCAGACTCCACCGTTTTGAGCAAATAGCCTTCAGCCCCGGCGTGCAGGGCGGCGGCCAGGTCGTCTTCGTTTTCGCTGACGGTGAGCATGAGAATGCGCACATCGGGTGCCGCCTCTTTCAGGGCCGGGATGCCGTCCACACCGCGAACACCCGGTAAGTGGTTATCCAACAAGATGAGGTCTGGCTGGCCGCGTTGCAGGCAACGCAGGGCCTCACCAATGTCCCCCGCCTGGTCCATGACCTGCAGGCGGCTGTCTTGTGACAAAAGGGCTGTCAGCCCTCGGCGAAAGAGGGTGTGGTCGTCCACGATCAAAAGTTGTATGGGGCTGGCTTGCGTTTCCATGCGGTTCAGACTTCAACGGTTGTAGCAACTGCGGGATGCAGCGGCAGGGTCAGGGTGACGACGCTGCCTTTTTCCGGCTGGGATGCCACAACGACCGTGGCACCAATTCGCGCTGCGCGCTCTTTCATGATGTTCATGCCGACATGGGTCTCGCCTTTGGGCGATACGGTATCAAACCCCATGCCGTCATCTTCCACGCTGAAACGCCAATGTGCGCCCTTGTGAACCTGTAGCGTGACGCGTGTGGCATTGGCATGCTTGCGCACATTGGACAATGCCTCTTGCATCACGTGCAGCACCTGCACCTGCACATCGGAGGGCAAAGGAAGCCCCTCACCACTGGAGAGCAATTGTGCGGACAAGCCGGTTTGCTGGCGAAATTTTTGTAGCGTTTCTTGCAAGGCTTGCTCGATGTCGTCGGTGTTGGTGCGGGTGCGAAAGTGCACCAGCAATTCACGCACATCGCTGATGCTTTCTTTCAAACCCTCGTCCAATTCGTCGAGCGCGCTGCGAACCATCTCGGGTTGTTCCTTCTGGGTGGCAGACCGCATGAGCTGTACCTGAATTTTCAAGAATGCCAATGACTGGGCAATGGAATCGTGCAATTCTCGGGCGAGTAGCGCACGCTCCTCGCCCACAGCGGCTTCGCGCTCCAGCGCTGCAGCGCGCAAGCCTTCCAACGCACTGGCCAGGTGGCTAGCCAACGCATCTAGCAGTTCCACCTTATCGGGGCGCAGCGTCACGCTGCTGCGAAAAAACAGATCCACCTCGCCAATGAGGCGCTGTTGAAGGCGTATAGGCACACTCACCAGGCATTCATAGCCCACCTTTGCGCAGTGCCGCATGGGGGCCGAGGCATGGTTGTGAATGGGGATGACCCGCGTGCGGGCATCTGGTGGCAGCGTGCCGCAGGCACATGCACCCGCCAAGAGACTGCGCTCTTCTTCCAACATTTCTTGCGGAAAGCAGTCCGAGGCGAGCATCAGGTAGCGCTGGTTGGCTTCATCGGACCAGCGTACCGCCACAGCGTCTGCCTTCATCACCTTGCGCACGCGTTGGGCGAAGCCTTTGGAGAGATTTTCAATGGTGTCTGCGCCGGCCAAAAAGGCGCTGATCTCGTACAAGGTTTCTATGCGGGCGCGTTGCGCCTCGATGTGCTGGGTCTTTGCAGCCACTTGGGCCTCTAAGCCACCATAGAGTTGCCGCAACCGGCGTGCCATGCCATTAAAGCCTTCGGCCACTTGGCCAAATTCGTCATGCGTTTCGACCTCCACGCGGGCGTCGAAGTCGCCGGATTCAATTCGCTGCAATCCGCGCTTCAAACTGGACAGCGGGTTGATGACGTAGAGGTAGCCCGTGTAGAGCATCACAACCGCACTACCCACCGCCAGGGCCATCATGACAAACTGAAACAAGTTCAGAATGGCAGTAAACCGCGCCATCTGCTGCTCAATGGACAAGACCAGCCGATCAATGGCTTCTACGAATGTGTCGGCAGAAGCCAAGTAGTCTGCTGCAGAGGTCTTGTTGGGATGCAGCCACTGCCCGCGTTGTTCGGACCACAGGCGCTGCACGGTGCCAAACTCAGCCGTGGTGTGTTCGTCCCACGGCACAAACAGCGGTCGAGAAGGATCGCCCACACGCAGCAAGTCAAGACTCTTATCGAAGTTGTCGACCAGCTCGGCCACGGCCTGTTCGGAGATGCCGGCCTGAACCGAGCTCGACAACCGCCAGGTCTGCATACGCATGCGCCCGGCTTCGTTCACTGCCGCGGCACCACCTTCCAGTTGCCAGGTCACCCATAGCGTGAGGCTGATAGACGCCAGCCCAACCACGAGCAAGGCGGCACCAGTGCGGATCAATTTACGAGAAAGCGAAGCAGTAACTTGCATGCCTATAGGTTAACCGCTTGCACTGGCATGCATGCTTAGCGGCGCCGCAGTGGCGCTGGAGCGCATGACTTTTGGGAATAGAATTTGTCCACGTTGGCCCAGCGCAGGGCCCCAGGTCATCGCCCGTCAAAAAGCTACACCGGAGTCCATTTCCCCATGTACCAGCACATCCAAATCCCCGCCGCAGGTCAAAAAATTTCCGTCAACGGGGACATGTCGCTGAATGTGCCCGACCAACCCATCATTCCCTATATTCAGGGCGACGGAACCGGGCAAGACATTACGCCCGTCATGCTGCGGGTGGTAGATGCGGCGGTGGAAAAGGCCTATGCAGGCAAGCGCAAAATCCAATGGATGGAGGTCTATGCCGGTGACAAGGCGGCCCAAGTCTACGGGGCCGATGTGCGCCTTCCGCAAGAGACGCTGGACGCATTGCGCGAATACGTTGTCTCCATCAAGGGGCCTTTGACAACGCCCGTGGGTGGCGGCATTCGCTCACTCAACGTGGCGCTGCGGCAAGAGCTGGACCTGTATGTTTGCCTGCGGCCCATCCAATACTTTGACGGTGTGCCCAGCCCGGTCAAAGAGCCGCACAAGACCAATATGGTGGTGTTCCGTGAAAACTCGGAAGACATTTATGCGGGCATTGAGTTTGAGGCCGAGAGTGATCAAGCCAAAAAGCTCATCAAGTTTCTGCAAGACGACATGGGCATGACCAAGATCCGCTTCCCGGCGACCTCGGGCATCGGGGTGAAGCCCGTATCGCGCGAGGGCACAGAGCGGCTGGTGCGCAAGGCCATTCAGTACGCGATTGACAACAACCGGCCCAGCGTCACCATCGTTCACAAGGGCAACATCATGAAATACACCGAAGGTGCCTTTCGTGACTGGGCCTACGCACTGGCGCAAAAGGAGTTTGGTGCGGAATTGATCGATGGTGGGCCATGGTGCAGGCTCAAGAACCCCAAAACGGGCAAAGACATTGTGGTCAAAGACAGCATCACCGATGCATTCTTTCAGCAAGTGCTGATGCGCCCTGCAGAGTACAGCGTCATCGCCACGCTGAACTTGAACGGCGACTACATCTCCGACGCCTTGGCCGCCCAGGTAGGCGGCATAGGCATTGCGCCGGGCGCTAATTTGTCTGACTCCATTGCCTGTTTTGAAGCAACCCACGGCACCGCACCCAAGTACGCGGGGCTGGACTACATGAACCCGGGCTCAGAGATCCTCTCCGCCGAAATGATGCTGCGCCATATGGGCTGGACCGAGGCTGCAGACTTGATCATCAGCGCTATGAAAAAGGCGATCTTGAGCAAGAAAGTGACCTACGACTTTGCCCGGCTGATGGAAGGGGCTACGCAAGTGAGTTGTTCGGGGTTTGGGCAGGTGTTGATTGACAACATGTAGGTGCCACATGGCGGGTGGGTGCACAGTGGCGAGAAACTTGTGTCGGGAGGTTTTTATGTCCAACTTATCCTGCAGTGCCAGAATGTATCGACCGTTTTTCCAAACCACATTTCGTTAAAGGCCAAAGTGGATACTTCCCATTTGCACCGCCAGAAGGTACTTGATGCGGCTCAGGTCAACGCGCTAATAGAGGCGACCCCAGAATCGTGGATGGCCTTTCGGCCCGCACTTATCGTTGAGGGCGTCGGCGCTGGTAAGGAGGGAATCAGGCATGAAATATCAAGCCTAGAAGGAAAGCCTGAAGTCTTATGTGCCACGCCCCAAATGTTTGAGGCGTCCTTTCGCATTTCGGATCACTTACACGGGCTCGGTCGTCCTCTTGCCTCGGCGATCTACGAGGCCAAGGCGCTGCCATCCGGCGAGTGGAGTTGGCACGGAGAGTGGTCGCATGAAACCCTTTAATATGTCAATCGAAACGGGCCCACAACAGCCGGCCGCGGCTTCGCCGCAAGTGTTGATCGTCCGGTCATTTTTACGTTGTGGCGCAATCCCATGAAGCGCTTCATCTGCTACACGCTAGCTTTGGTCTCGTTCGTTGCTTTGGTGGTCTTCCCATGGTTGTACTGGGAAGCAGCACGTCATGTCATGCGAGACGAACCAAGCCAATTCGCATCACTCGTTCCTAAGCACGGGGCCGAGCTCATCTGGTGGGGCATGGGCATTGGCGTACTTGCGTGGGTGCCCTTGTCAATCATATTTGCGGCTTCTGTGGGCTACTTCTTCATTGCTATTGGTCGCGCAAAGAAACCTGAAGGGCCAGCAACTCGTTTTGCAAGAGCCAGATCGCGAACTCGTTCCCTTGCCCAAACAACAACGCCTCGCGAGATCGAAAGTGAACCCGGTCAGCACAAGTAAAAGTACCACTAGTGCAAGCACGATGTCATTTCAAAATGTGCTGTCGATTCAAACGTTGAACGCCACGGTAATGCACATGCTGATGCAACACAAGCTCATCGTCGCAACTGCGGTCGAGGTCGCCTATGTAGTATTCACGCGTACTTGGCTTCGCCAGCACCTCGATGGGATTTACCTTGAATTGACAGTATCAGCCTTTCGCGTTGCAACGATTGCGGTCTACTGGGCCTTGTTTCATGACCTCGTGCGGTCGCGGGTCAAGGCGTCGCACACGCTTAGGCATCCGCTCTTGATTGCAGGCGTTGCCACTGCGTTGGCAATCCCATTCCTCTTTAAGGGCTGGTCACCCGGGGGCGGTTTGGGTACTGCGATCGTTTTCGGCCTCACCAGCATCGTCGTCGGTGCGCGCGAGGAGCTTCTCTATCGCGCCGTACTACTGAATCTCCTGCAGCCCCGTATCGGCGTTGTTGGCGCTCTGCTGTGCTCGACGGGCATCTTCATCGGGTACCACTATGGCGCTCAACCCTTTACCGTACTTTGGCTTACCGAAGGCATCTGCCTGTCTCTGTTGCTTGGGATCATCTATATTCGCAGCGGCTCATTGCTCACGGTCGCGGCTATTCATGCGCTGTATGACGGCATATGGTGCTTTGGCCCGTATCTCAGCACGCCCATTCCAGATGGGTTGCGGCCAGTATTCCTATGCTCGGCGCTCGCCGTCATCGTTGCGTGGTGGCGCTTTGGTGCCCAACCCTACAGCCGAGGCGACGCGCCGCGTTGATCGTGCGCCTTGTCGCTGGCTTCGACGTTCTTCAATTTCAACAATGCGATCAGGCGCTATCAAATGAGTAGCTGTTAGCGCACGTTCCACGAGGGCTGGTGTTCATTTTTGCTTGAGGTGTTGAGCCAAAGGCCATTTCTGTCCCATGTGTCAGGCTGTGTACTGACAGTGAGCCAATCACAGCGACCGCCTTTTTTTGTACCCGCCACTTGAATAGCAGCGCCATGGCTCCAATTCAAAGGAACGGAGCATTCCTTTGAGGTGGCCGATAGAATCAATTACATGGCTACAAATAACCCGATCAAACCACCAGAACCCCCAGTCAAGCAGCCCGAGCGCCACGAGGGCGGTTCCGTGGTGCTGGAGCGGCGCACAGAGCGTGTCAAGCCGCCGCAGATGTACCAGGTGCTGATGCTCAATGATGACTACACGCCCATGGAGTTTGTGGTGGTGGTGATACAGGAGTATTTTGGGAAAGATTTGGAATCTGCAACGCGGATCATGTTGAAGATTCACCTCGATGGCAAAGCGGTGTGCGGGGTTTATTCCCGTGATGTGGCCGTCACCAAGGTGGACCAGGTATTGGAGGCGGCGCACAAGGCGGGGCACCCACTGCAATGTGTGTGCGAACCCGTAGAAATGTAGTGTCAATCAAATGTTACGAACAATAGGCCGAAAAACGGTTTACAGTCAATCATCAACGCAAGGCTAAAGGAAATCACATGATTGCCCAAGAATTGGAAGTCAGCCTGCATATGGCGTTTGTAGAAGCACGCCAGCAGCGCCATGAGTTCATCACCGTGGAGCACTTGCTGCTTGCGTTGTTGGACAACCCCAGCGCCGCAGAAGTTTTGCGTGCCTGTTCAGCCAACATCGACGATTTGCGCAAATCGCTGTCCAACTTTATCAAGGACAACACGCCACAAGTCGCCGGATCTGATGAGGTGGATACCCAGCCCACGTTGGGTTTCCAGCGCGTCATTCAGCGCGCCATCATGCATGTGCAATCCACAGGCAGTGGCAAAAAGGAAGTGACCGGTGCCAACGTACTGGTTGCCATTTTTGGCGAGAAAGATTCGCACGCCGTTTACTACCTGCACCAGCAGGGCGTTACACGACTGGATGTGGTGAATTTCATTGCCCACGGCATCAAGAAAAGCGATCCACCCGAATCCACCAAAGCCAATGAGAGCGCGCCTGAGAGCGAAGAGGGCGGTGGTGGCGAAAAGAGCGAGAAGACATCGCCTCTGGAACAGTTCACTGTCAACCTGAACCAACTGGCAAAGGACGGAAAGATTGACCCCCTGATTGGCCGTGAATACGAGGTTGAGCGCGTCATCCAAATCCTGTGCCGTCGTCGCAAAAATAACCCCTTGTTGGTGGGCGAGGCCGGTGTTGGAAAGACCGCAATTGCCGAGGGCCTGGCATGGCGCATCACGCAATCTGACGTGCCCGAGATTCTGGCCGAGGCGATTGTCTATTCGCTGGACATGGGTGCATTGTTAGCTGGCACCAAGTACCGGGGCGATTTTGAACAGCGCCTCAAAGGTGTGCTGAAGGCGCTGAAGGACAAGCCCAATGCGGTCTTGTTCATCGACGAAATCCACACCCTGATTGGTGCAGGCGCAGCGTCGGGTGGTACCTTGGATGCGTCCAATTTGCTCAAGCCCGCCTTGAGTTCGGGTGCGCTCAAGTGCATTGGTGCAACCACGTTTACCGAGTACCGCGGCATTTTCGAAAAAGACGCAGCCTTGTCCCGCCGCTTCCAGAAGGTTGATGTGGTGGAGCCCACCGTGGAGCAAACGGTTGATATTTTGAAGGGCCTCAAGTCCCGCTTTGAAGAGCACCACAACGTGAAGTACGCGGTGGCCGCCTTGCAGGCCGCTGCTGAGCTAAGCGCCAAGTACATCAATGACCGCCACTTGCCTGACAAGGCGATTGACGTGATTGACGAAGCGGGTGCAGCCCAGCGCATCTTGCCGCCCAGCAAGCGCAAAAAAATCATTAGCAAGGCCGAGGTCGAAGAGATTGTGGCCAAGATTGCCCGCATTCCGGCAGCCAATGTGTCCAACGATGACCGCGGCAAGCTCAAGACGCTGGAGCGCGATTTGCGCAACGTGGTGTTTGGGCAAGACAAGGCGCTGGATGTCTTGGCCTCAGCGGTCAAGATGGCACGCTCAGGCCTTGGCAAGGGTGACAAGCCCATTGGCTCCTTCCTGTTCAGTGGTCCTACCGGTGTTGGCAAAACGGAAGCTGCAAAGCAACTGGCCTACATCATGGGGATTGAGCTCATTCGCTTTGACATGAGCGAATACATGGAGCAGCACGCGGTGAGCCGCTTGATTGGTGCGCCTCCGGGTTACGTGGGCTTTGACCAAGGTGGTTTGTTGACAGAAGCCATTACCAAAAAGCCACACTGCGTGTTGTTGCTAGACGAGATTGAGAAGGCGCACCCTGCAATCTTCAACGTACTGCTGCAGGTCATGGACCACGGAACGCTGACCGACAACAATGGCCGCAAGGCTGACTTCCGCAACGTCATCATTGTCATGACGACCAATGCGGGCGCCGAGACCATGAACAAGGCCACCATCGGCTTCACCAACCCGCGCGAGGCGGGTGATGAAGCGGCGGATATCAAGCGCCTGTTTACACCAGAGTTTCGCAACCGGCTGGATGCTACGGTCAGTTTCAAGGCGTTAGACGAAACCGTCATTCTGCGCGTGGTCGACAAATTCTTGTTGCAGTTGGAAACCCAACTGGCGGACAAGAAAGTGGAAGTCACCTTCACCGACAAGCTGCGCAAGCATTTGGCGAAAAAGGGCTTTGACCCACTCATGGGTGCGCGACCTATGCAGCGTTTGATTCAGGACACGATTCGCCGTGCCTTGGCCGATGAGTTGCTGTTTGGCCGGTTGACCGATGGCGGTCGTTTGACGGTCGATTTGGATGACGCGGACCCCAGCAAGACAGAGGTATTGCTCGACATTCAACCCTTGCCAGAGAAAAAGGGTCGAGCCAAGCCTGAAGAGGCAACTGCAGGCTAAGGCAACCCCCACGCTTGACATAGCGTGTGGTGCCTGGCGGTGAGACCCAGCCTTCAGGTGTTGGAAGACCACATAAAGAGGCCCCGTTCGTTATGAACGGGGCCTCTTTTATTGGGGTGTGACTAGAAGGGCAACTGCTTATTTGAATCCGACACGATCCAGCATTTGCTGAACCTTGACTTGGTTCATGCCAACAACGCTGATGGGAATGGTCTCGCTCTTGAAACTGCCGCCTGTCATGGCCTGAAGCGCAGGGTTATTGATTTTTACGCCCTTGGCGGCGGGCCACTCGTTGTTTCCATTGGCAAAGTGGTCTTGCGCGGAAGCGCTGGCCAGATACTCCAAAAATTTGACCGCGTTGGCTGGATTCTTTGCGTTTTTAGCCACCGCGCCACCGGCGATATTGACGTGGGTCCCCCATGTCGCCTGGTTAGGGAAAACAACGCCCACGCGATCTATGGCAGCCTGGTCTTCTGCAGCAGTGGAACGCATGAGCCGCGCCAGGTAGTACGTGTTGGTGACGGCAATGCCGCACTCGCCGGATGCTACGCCACGAATCTGGTCGGTGTCGCCACCTTTGGGTGCGCGCGCCATGTTGGCGACCATGCCCTTGAGCCATTGTTCGGCGGCTGCTTCACCCAAATGCTCGGTTACGGAACCAAACAATGACAGGTTGTAAGGGTGCGACCCTGAGCGTATGCATAGCTTGCCTTTGTTTTTGGCGTCTCCCAGTTCTTCGTACGTATCAACATCTTCACGCTTGACTTTGGCCTTGTCGTAGACGATGACCCGTGCGCGCGTAGAGAAACCAAACCATGGTGTTTCTCCTGCTGTGTTGGCCTTGCCACGGTATTGGGTGGGGATGGCATCGTCCAGGACCTTGGACTTGACGGGCTGGAAAAGCCCGTCGATTTCACCGCGCCACAGTCGGCTGGCGTCTACTAGCAAGATAATGTCGGCTGGTGATGCCGTGCCTTCGGCTTTTAGCCGGGCAAGAATGCCCGCGTCGTCAGCATCCACGCGGTTGAGCTTGATGCCGGTGGTTTTGGTGAAGTTGGCGTAGAGCGCTTCGTCGGTGGGATAGTGCCGTGCGGAATAGATATTAAGAACCTGTTCCTGCGCCATGCTCGTGGCGGCGGCGAGGCACATCAGACCTGCAATTGCAATTTGTTTTTTCATTGAGAGGTGGGTTTGTGGATGAAGAGGTTAAGTAGCGTCATCATAGTACAAACACGAATCATTCTCAATAAGTATTAAGTGTTTACCCCTGTTTTATGAAATATTTTTTAGCATTGACGTTGGTTGTGGGTTTGGTTGGGTGCGCAAATGTGCCTAAAGACGGCCCGCCGGTCGAGCAGCCGGTTCCACCGGTACCGCCGCCAGTCGTGGTTGTTCCCAAGATTCCACCCCGGATTGGACTTGCGTTGGGCGGTGGTGCCGCCCGAGGCTTCGCCCACGTTGGCGTGATCCAGGTATTGGAAGAGGCGGGCATTCGTCCCAACCTGGTCTCGGGTACGTCGGCCGGTAGCTTGGTTGCTGCTTTCTATGCCAGCGGCAAAAATGGCAAGCAGCTTCAGCACGTGGCCGACACGATGGAAGAGGCTGCGTTCGCGGATTGGACACTTCCCTTGTTCAATCGAGGCATGTTGCGCGGTGAGGCCTTGGCACGCTACGTGAATGGCCAAGTGGGCTCACGCTTGATCGAAGACTTTCCCATACCTCTGGGCATTGTCGCGACCGATCTGAACAGTGGACACAGCATGTTGTTCCAGCGCGGTGACACGGGCACAGCGGTGCGCGCATCGAGTGCAGTACCAGCGGTGTTTCAACCAGTCAGGATTTCAGGGCGCGAGTATGTGGATGGTGGATTGGTCTCGCCAGTGCCAGTGCGCGCAGCGCGCCAAATGGGCGCTGAAGTGGTGATTGCGGTGGACATTTCGAGTCCGCCGGAAGGCAATTTGGCGGCTGGCACGCTGGAGGTTCTTTTGCAGACGTTTGCCATCATGAGCAAGAGCATCAACTACTTTGAACTCAAAGAAGCCGATGTGGTGATTCGTCCGGCACTCCACGGGGTCTCTAGTTCAGATTTTGGTGCGCGGAAAAGGTCCATTGAAGCGGGTCGCCAAGCCATGCTGCAGGCATTGCCGCAACTGCGCGCAGCCCTTGCTGCAAAGACCCGTTAAGAGTCCGCTCGCCCACAAAAAAAGGCCCCGTTTTGCAACGGGGCCTTGAAGGGATCCCTGAACCTTAAGGTTTCGAAAGGACCCGAGGAGACAACTGGTTAAATTGGATCTAGCGATTAACGCTTTTTAGCAACTGGCTTAGTAGAGCTGGTTGCTGTTGCTGCAACAGCATTGAAGTTGGCTTCAGCCATTTCAGTTGCTTGTTTGACAGCCTTTTGTACGGATTCCAGAGCGTTGTTGGCAGCAGAAACGGAGCTCTTCATGATGGCAACAGCAGACTCGGAACCGGCAGGTGCGTTCTTGGCGGTGCTGTCAACCAAGTCCATGAATTTCTTCTGGGCAGCAGCAGCTTGGCCTTCAAAGTTCTTGCCGAACTCTGCAGTGGTGCTGTTGGTGATGTCATACAGGTGACGGCTGTAAGCAGCTGTCTTTTCAGCCAAAGGCTGGAACAGGCTGGACTGCAGTGCCAACAGCTCTTGCGCGTCTTTCACGCTGAGCATGGACTGGGTTGTTGCGCTTGCTTCTGACAAAGCTGCCTTGGAAGCGGTCAGGTTCAGTTCGACGATCTTTTCCACGCCTTCAAAGGCCTTGGTTGTCAGGCCAAACAGGGTTTCGATGTTGGACTTGTTGGAAGCCATCAATTGTTCTACGGTCATCATGTCAATTTCTCCGATAGTTGAGGTAAAAAATTACTATCTGCTCCGTAACCTCGCCTGTTGGCTCGTCTATGTTGCAGTGCAGCATGATTCAAATTATAGAGATCATCGAACGCAGTGCAAGTCTTTTTTGCTGCACAGCAACAAATTAGAACAATTATTCTAATTCTGGCTTTTGTCACAAGGGGTTCGTCATCGTTCCGTAGGCCTGTGTGGGCACGGTGAGGGCCCGCGTCGCGCGGGCCGGTTATGCTGCTACAGCCAGAAAATACAGTTTTGGAGACATTGATATGAATTCTTTGGGTGTGGATGCTGCCATTGCCTCGCGCATGTCTGTACGCGCGTTTACAGACCAGCCGGTGGATCGCGGCGTGATCGAACAAATCCTGCAAATCGCCAGCCGCGCGCCATCCGGTACCAATTGCCAGCCATGGCGGGTCTACGTACTGCAAGGGGCAAGCCGATCAAGCTTGGTGGACAAAGTGTGCACGGTGCATGACGCCATGCGGTCCAACCCCGCGCTGGCCAGCGAATACGCTGAAGAATATGACTACTACCCCGAAAAATGGGTGAGCCCCTACATTGACAGACGCCGGGAAAATGGTTGGGGCTTGTACGGCCTGTTGGGAATTGGCAAGGGCGATCGCGACAAGATGCATGCGCAACAGCAGCGTAACTACCAATTTTTTGACGCACCCGTTGGCATGATGTTCACCATAGACCGCGTTTTAGGTCGCGGCTCCCTGCTGGACTACGGTGGCTTTTTGCAAAACATCATGCTGTCGGCCCGAGGCCACGGGCTGCACACCTGCCCGCAGGCTGCGTGGAATGGCTTCGCCAAGATTATCTTGCCGCACATTGGGGCTGGGCCCGATGAGATGCTGGTGTGTGGCATGGCGCTGGGCTATGCGGACGAGTCGGCTGTCGTCAATACCTTTCACACCCCGCGTGTATCGGCAGGTGAATTTACGACCTGGTTGGATTGAGGGCAACTTATGGCACAAGTGGCTGGTCGACCGCGCATTCTGGTTACACGCGCCATCTTTCCGGAAGTGGCGGAGCATCTGTCCGCGCATTTTGACGTGGAGTCCAATGTGCATGACGAAGACTGGAGCGCAGACGCGCTTGCGCAGCGGCTCCAGGGTAAATCGGGTGCGCTGACATTTGGTACGGAGCGCATATCTGCGGCACTGTTGGCCCAATGCCCGTTGCTCAAAATTTGCGCCAACATGACCGTGGGCTACAACAATTTTGACCTCGATGCCATGGCCGCTGCTGGCGTGCTGGCCACCAACGCACCTGACGTGTTGACTGAGACCACAGCGGATTTTGCATTCGCGTTGCTGATGGCCACGGCCCGCCGTGTGACCGAGAGCGAACATGCGCTACGCGCCGGACAATGGAAGCGCTGGACCTACACCATGTTCTGTGGTGCAGAGGTCCATGGTTCAACGCTGGGCATTATTGGAATGGGGCGCATTGGGCAGGCCATAGCCAAGCGTGGCGCGCTGGGCTTTGGCATGAAGGTGGTCTACCACAACCGCAGCCGCTTGGATGCTGCAACCGAAGCGGCCTGCCAGGCCAGCTATTTGAGCAAACAAGAACTGTTGCAAACCGCTGACCACGTGGTCCTTGTAGTGCCGTACTCTGCGGCAGCACACCACACCATTGGCGCGGCTGAATTGGCGTGGATGAAGCCTACCGCAACCTTGATCAATGTGGCCCGCGGCGGCATTGTGGACGACGCGGCCTTGGCAGAAGCCTTGCGCAACAGGCGCATAGCTGCTGCTGGCCTGGATGTGTACGAGGGTGAGCCCCATCTGCACCCTGGGCTCTTGACCGTACCCAACGTCGTACTCACCCCGCACATCGCCAGCGCTACCGAAGGTACGCGCCGCGCCATGGCCATGCTGGCAGTGGACAATCTGATCGGCTACCTGGTGCATGGCAAAGCCGTGACGCCGCTCAATGCAGCCAGTTTGGCGAATCGTGCGGTGGTGTAGGTGAAAAGGTGCTACATATTTGATAGCTGCTTACGCATATTCCACGAGGGATAGAGGCCTATTTTTCATATGACATTGGTTTTAAAGGCGGTTTCACGGTGAATGATGGCTTGGTTTGGGCGCTGTTGGCGCTGACGTTGATGACACTGGCTGTGGCTGCGTGGACAGCCCTAGCGCTGGGGCGCTTGCGCACGGGTGAGTCCGAAGCTGCGCTGGCCGCACAACTGCAACGCAAAGAGCTGCAAGACCTGCGTGCCCTGCTGCAATCCGCCACTGAACGCCTGGAGCGCGAGTTGCGCCGTGAAATTGCAGAGTCGTCCCTGGGCGCACGCCAGGAGCTGTCGCAAAACCTGGCCACATTCCAGCAATCGCTGACACAGCAGGCGGCTGAGGCCACGCGCACGCAGAACACGCAAATCGATGCCTTTGGCCAGCAGTTAACCCTGCTGCAGAAAACCCTGTCCGACACACTGTCCGCCCAACTTGGCGCGTTAAACGAATCCAACGCCCGTCGGCTGGGTGAGATGCGCGCCACATTGGACGCGCAGCTTGGCGCGTTTGGCCAACAGCTTGGCGCGCTCTCTACGTCCACCAGTGAGACACTGACGGCGCAGCTGGGGGCTTTAAGCGAATCCAATGCGCGGCGCATGGCCGAAGTTCGTGCCACGTTGGAGGCGCAGCTGACGCAACTGCAGACGACCAACACCGCCAAGCTCGACGAAATGCGCGCCACGGTCGATGAAAAACTGCAGACCACCCTGCAAGCCCGCTTGGGCGAGAGCTTCAAACAAGTGGCCGACCGGCTCGAGCAGGTGCACAAGGGCCTGGGCGAAATGCAGACACTCGCCCAAGGCGTGGGTGACCTCAAGCACCTGCTCACCAACGTCAAAACGCGGGGCATTTTTGGCGAAGCGCAATTGGCCAGCCTGCTGGAGCAGGTGTTTGTGCCCGACCAATACGCTGTGCAAGTGGCCACCCGACCTGGCAGCAAAAACGTGGTGGACTTCGCTATCAAGCTGCCCGGCAAGTCCGACACTGGCGAGCCGCTGTGGCTGCCAATTGACGCCAAGTTCCCCAATGAAGACTATGAGCGTTTGCTGGACGCGCAGGGCAGGGCCGACGTACTGGGCGCAGAAGCTGCCGGCAAGGCGCTGGAGTTGCGCATACGGCTAGAGGCCAAATCCATGGTGGAGAAATACGTGGAGCCACCCCACACGACCGACTTTGCGATTTTGTTCCTGCCCACAGAAGGCCTCTATGCCGAGGTGTTGCGCCGCCCCGGCTTGATGGAAAGCTTGCAGCGGGACCACCGTGTCACCCTGGCAGGCCCCACCACGCTGCTGGCCATGCTCAGCTCCTTGCAAATGGGCTTTAGAACGCTGGCGCTGGAGAAGCGCTCCAGCGAAGTCTGGCAGGTGCTGGGCGCGGTAAAAACCGAGTTTGAAAAATTTGGTGGCGTGCTGGCAAAGGTCAAGTCTCAAACGCAGACCGTGCTCAACACGCTGGACACTGCAGAGACCCGCAGCCGGGCCATGAGCCGGGTCTTGAAGAAAGTGGACGCCCTGCCCGACACGCAATCTCAGGCGCTGATCCCCTTCGACAAGGATTTTGACGGCCCCGAGGGCGAGCCGGACTAGGGCTTGGCGCCTATTTGGAAGGCCCGGTTTCGGGGGCTAGTGGTGCGAATACATAGCGCATACCACGCACATAACTTTCTGATTTGGTGCCGGCATGTCGCTCACCGTCAATCAGTCGAAACTGGTATTGCAAGCCGTCATATTTGTGTGCGGAGATTTTGGTATGAAAACGCTTGATGCCATCGAGGAGGCCAGGGTATTCATTTTCCGCGCCGCTCATGAATAGTCGGCCTTTGATGGGTACACCAGATTCAGCAAATTTTTGCGCATAGCCAAACAACCAGTCGTTGACGATTGGGGTTGCCGGGCTAGCTGCAATGTAGCCTTGGAATAGCGTTGGTTTGGTGTACATGGTGTACAGCGTAAAAAGCCCGCCCAACGAACTGCCTGCTAGCGCGCGGAACGACGGATCGGTGCGGTACTGGCGGTCAACAAACGGGATGATTTCTTTTTCCAAATAAGTCAAGAATTCTGCCGCGTGGCCCGCGGTATCTGGCCATCCCTTCTCTAAAACGGGCGACAGATCGCCGGTGCGTAGTGCGCCGTAATCTTGGTCTTCACCCGCGTAGCCGAGCCCTACGATGATCATTTCTGGCACGACTTTGTCGTAGACCAAGTTGTCGTATCCACTGACAACCGTTGGGAAATCCCAGTACCCATCGGTGATGAAAAGGACAGGGTAGCGACGGGATGTTTCTTTGGAGTAGGAACCTGGAAGCTTGACGTGCAACTGGTAGTCCCGCCCATTGGCAGCGCGTGGCATTGCGCGCAACTCTGAACCACCGATGACGTGTGGAGGAAACTTCTGCGAGGCAGTTTGCGCGTTTGCCAGGCATGGCATCAGCATGGCGGGAATGAGCAGCAATAGCGCGAGTGCTTTTTTCATGGGTTCCTTTCCGGTTGGCGATCAGGGGTTAGCGTTTATAAAAATCCAGGATGGCATCCCAGGCCTGCATGGGGTCGTCAGCGTATTGGAACAGCTCCAGGTCTTCGGGCGATATGGCGCCTTCTTCCAGCAGCACGTCCAGGTTCAGCAGCCGTTTCCAGTAGTCGGTTCCAAACAGGATGATGGGCACCGGATTGGCTTTACGGGTCTGCACCAGTGTGATGACTTCAAACAACTCATCCAGGGTGCCAAATCCACCGGGGAATGCCACCATAGCTTTGGCGCGCATCATGAAATGCATTTTGCGCACCGCAAAGTAATGGAACTTGAAGCACAAGCTGGGCGTGATGTAGGGGTTGCCAGCCTGCTCGTGGGGCAGTGCGATGTTTAGCCCGACGGTGAGGGCTCCTACGTCAGCTGCGCCACGGTTGGCGGCTTCCATAATGCCGGGGCCGCCGCCGGTGCAGATGTACATGCGTTCTTTTTCTGGCAGTGCCACGCTGTGCGTGGCCACAATGCGGCCAAACTGCCGCGCCAAGTCATACCAACGGGCATTGCGCAGGTGACGCTCTGCCTCTGCAATGGCGGCAGGGTCCGCGCTGGCGCGTGCTGCATCCATGATCTTTTGCGCATCTTCAGGGGCGCTGAAGCGGGCGCTGCCAAATACAACGATCGTGTTGTCAATGCCTTGTGCTTGTTGGTCCAGGTCCGGTTTGAGCATTTCCAGCTGAATCCGGATACCGCGTGCCTCGCGCCGCAATAGAAATTCTGGGTCTGCAAAGGCCAGGCGGTAAGCATCGGGTTGCAGGGGGATGCCAGCATCGGCGTGTGCCTTGAGGTCGGCCCAAGCGTCGGCCAGTGAATGCTCATTGAGGTAGTGCGGGGATTCCAATTGCAGGTGTCCTTGTAGATATCAAAAAATGTCGTCGGTTGTTCCTGGTCCGAATTTACGCGGATTTACCGGAGCTGCCGGAATTAGACCAGTAGTTTTAACAGGTCTGGTGGGGCACTTTGGCGCGCACGACCGAATCGGCACAATTGCCTGCGAGATTATTCAAGACGCGTGGCCCGTGCCAGAGCGCAGGCAGGGCTATATGTGGCGTTGTAGGTAACGCTATAGGTAGCGCGTTTCCCACCAGCTAAACAGCACATCACGCAGCGCAGCCCCATCGTCGGTGCCATAGTACGCTTGCAAGCCAGCGTCCTGCAACGCGGCGTACTCTTCGGGGCTGAGTGCTACATCCAACGCACTCATGCGAATAGGCGTGTTGTTGAATTGAGGCAAGTAGCTCGCGTCGCGGCGCAGCGCGCGATCTGTCTTGATGTTGGGTATTTTGAAGTCGGCTGGTGTGCGCTGGTTTTTGTAGGCACTCAGGGGCGGCACACTGGCCAGGTCGCGCGCGCTGGCGTTGAAGACTTGCAGCTTGACGGCCTTGAGTGAAAAATTGCTGGTGCGCATGATGTCTGCACCGCAAATATTCGGTACCGCCAAGACATCCATCAGCGCCAAAAAGTCGACGTGGTCACCCGGCTTGGAATGTTGTCGGCTGATTTGACCCCGACCATCTTGCACTTGGGTGCACATAAACAGGTTGAACGAGTCATGCACGTCGTCGGGCGTGAGGCCATATTCGCGCTGGGCTTCAGCCTGGATGTCATGGCAATTGGTGTGCACGGCAAAACCGTAAGCTGACTCGTACAAGTACGCACTGCAGCGCGGAAACATCACATCGTTGCAGTGGGCGGTGTCTTCCACTAAATACATCATGGCGCGCTCACGGGGTGGTGCTGACCACAGGAAGTCCCCAGTCGTTGGGTTCAAACCATGCACTGTGCGGGTGCGCCCCGTGTGCATGAATTCCCGATAGTCGTGCAAGTTGAAGCAATTGAAGTCCACACACTGGCCACCCTCAATCTGCTCAATGCGCAGGAGCTGGCCTTTCTTGACCTCCAGAGCTTTGCCCGTGCCGGGTTCAATGGTGAGCTCCAGCACCAGTTCGCGATGGCTATCGAGTCCCTCAAGATCGGGTAGCGCCACTGCAGCACGCTGTGGGGCAGGGCTTGCTCGCTCTTGCAATGCGCGGCGTACCAAGGCCACGCGGTCGCTTGCTGCACCTTGCGATACGGTGCGGTCAATCAACTCCATTTGCTGTTGATTCAAAAGCAGGGTGACAAGGTGCTGGGTCATTTGGCGGCTTCCTATTGCAATTCTTGTATACGTGATGGTGTGAAAAATACGCATAGATCGTGCCAGCAGATTTGCAATTACCCCACCAGCGCAGCACCTAACCGGTGCAAGAACCCATGAAAAACCGTGGCATGGGTATTGCGTAGCCTACTGCGCAGGTATACGTTGCCTGCGCCAATCATTTCAATGAAACTTCATGGCTTCACGTACACCCGCCCAAAAAGCTGACTTGGCCTACAAGGCGATTCGCCGTGCCATTCTGGAGCAGGCACTTACACCAGGTACCCGCTTGCCTGAAGATCAATTGGGTCTGCAGTTTGGTGTGAGCCGTACGCTGATACGCGCAGTACTGGGGCGGCTGTCTTCCGAAGCCTTGGTGGTGATTGGCAACAAACGTACTGCCACGGTCGCACAACCCAGTCTAGAAGAGGCTCGCGCTGTATTTGAAGTGCGGCGCTGTCTGGAAGCCGAGGTAGTGCGATTGGTTATTGCACGTTGGCAGCCCAGCATGGGCGCTAGCCTTGAAGGCCATGTTCGTGAAGAGCAGCAAGCAGCCGAGGCGGGCACGAAGCCTGTATCGATCCGTCTGGCTGGTGAGTTTCATACCCGTTTGGCACAAATGACGGGCAACCCGATTTTGGAGCGCTACATGGCCGAGGTGGTCACACGTTGCTCGCTGATTCTGGCGTTGTTTGGCCGTCCCCATTCCACCGACTGCGCGTGCAGCGAACACCATCAATTGATTGAGGCATTTCGCAAGCGCGATACCGATCTGGCGGTGAAGCTCATGGCAGAGCATTTGCAAGGTATCGAACAGCGTGCCCTGTTGCCCGACGCCGCTTATGGCAATGCAGGTCTTGATGATGTGTTGGCGCGCTACGCAGCAGATGTGGCGGTGGACGCCGCCGCTGTGGCCTTGCCTTCGGCCACGACGACGCGGTCGCCAAGCACCCGAACGAAATCCCCAACTGTTCCCCGTGTTGTCCGTTCCACCATCAAAAGGAGTTCTTCATGAAACCAGTGTCTTTCGATCGTCGCCATTTTTTGGGTAGTACCGTTGCAGGTGCTGCCGGGCTTGCTGTTGGCAGCTTTTCACAGAGCGCCATGGCGCAGAAAACTACCACGGTTGGCATCATCTATGTAGGTTCGCGGGACGACTACGGCTGGAACCAAGCCCACGCCGTGGGCGCCAAGGCACTGTCACAAGTGCCTGGCGTGAAAGTGGTGGAAGAAGAAAATGTGCCCGAGACCACTGCCGTGCGCAAAACGCTGGAGGCGATGGTGCAGACCGATGGGGCCAGCCTGGTGTTTGGCACCTCGTTTGGTTACTTCGATCCCCACATGATCGACATGGCCAAGAAGTACCCCAAGATCGAGTTTCGCCACCCCACCTCGCTGTGGTCCGCTGACAAGCACCCGATGAACTTGGGTGGGTATTTTTGCTTCTTGGACCAGGCGCACTATGTCAACGGCATTGCGGCGGGACTGTCAACCACCACCAACAAGATTGGCTACGTGGCGGCCAAGCCCATTCCCATAGTGATGCGCAACATCAATGCCTTCACCATGGGCGTTCGCAAAGTCAATCCCAAAGCGGTGGTGCAGTTGGTCATTACAGGCGATTGGTCGGTGCCGGTGCGCGAGGCCGAGGCCACCAACTCGCTCATTGGCGCGGGCTGCGATGTCATTGCCTGCCACGTAGACAGCCCCAAAATTGTGATCGAAACGGCCGAGCGCAAAGGCGTGAAAACCGTGGGCCACAACGCATCACAAGCCAAGCTCGCACCCAAAGGCTTCATCACCGGTGCGGAGAACAAGTGGGAAACGGTTTACAAATCCTTCGCCGCAAAGATTGCCGCTGGTGAAAAGCTGCCCAATACGTTCTTTGGCGGCTACGACAAAGACATGGTCCTCAGCACGCCGTTTGGTGCAGGCGCTAACGAAAAGGCCCGCAATGCGGCAACAGCAGCTATTGCCGAATTGAAGGCGGGCAAGCCTATCTTTGTAGGCCCTATCAAGAGCAACACCGGCAAGCTCGTCATCGACAAATCGTATGGTCTCTACGATCCGTTCCTGGACCGCATGGACTACTTGATCGAAGGCGTGGTCGGCTCTGTGTAACCGCCTGTTGTAATTGGCCCTATGGACATCGATTTCGCGCAGCTCACCGAATACCAACGCTACAAGCTGATGGCGAGTTTGATCGTGCCCAGGCCGATCGCACTCATTACTACTTTGGGACCGACGGGCGTCGTCAATGCGGCACCCTTTAGCATGTTCAACATGCTGGGCGAGGAGCCACCCATTGTGATGGTGAGCATCAACCGCTTGCAAGACGGCCACCTCAAAGACACGGCTGCAAATATTGTGCGCAGCCGTGAATTTGTGGTGCACCTGACCGATGAGGCAATGGCAGACCAAATGCACCGCTGTGGCGAGCGCATGCCTGCCGATGTCAGCGAACTCGATACCGTGGGCCTGCATACCAGCCCGTCTAAAGCTGTAGCACCGCCGTGCATTGCAGAAGCGCCCGTCGCTTTTGAGTGCACGCTATGGGAAACGCTGGAGACACCCAGCCGTCAAATTTTTATCGGCAAAGTGGTGTGGATGCACGCGCGCGAGGGTTTGGTCGACACCAATACCTGGCGGGTGCGCTTGCAGGACTACCATCCTGTGGGGCGTTTCGGCGCAAGCTTTTACGTGCGCATGAGCGACCGTTTTGCCATTGCTGGCGATTCCACAGAAAGCCCCACGGTAACCAGCATCGACGAAATGTAGGGCTGCCGTCCACCGCTAAAAGAAAAAGGCCCCAACAGGGGCCTTTTTTTTGGGGAAATGCAGTTGCTTAGACGCGCTTGCGGTATTCGCCAGTGCGGGTGTCGATTTCAACCTTGTCGCCTTGGGCCACAAAAATTGGCACACCGATTTCAAAGCCAGTGGCAATCTTGGCAGGCTTCAAGACCTTGCCTGATGTGTCGCCCTTGACAGCTGGTTCTGTCCAGGTGATCTCGCGCACCACGCTGGTGGGCAGCTCGACCGAGATGGCCTTGCCGTCATAGAACACCACTTCCACTGCCATACCGTCTTCCAGGTAGTTCAGCGAATCGCCCATGTTTTCGGCTTCGACTTCGTACTGGTTGTACTCTTCATCCATACACACGTACATGGGGTCTGCAAAGTAGGAGTAGGTGCAGTCCTTCTTGTCCAGAATGACCTGGTCCATCTTGTCGTCGGCCTTGAAAACAACTTCAGTACCGAAGTTGGCAATCAGGCTCTTGAGCTTCATGCGCACAGTGGCAGAGTTGCGGCCGCCGCGGCTGTATTCGGTTTTCAGGACGACCATGGGGTCTTTTCCGTGCATGATGACGTTGCCGGCGCGGATTTCTTGAGCGATTTTCATAAGCTTCTGTTGGTGCGGTTGTAGCCAGCAGCCTGTGCTGTTGGCGGTGTTAGGCCGCACATGGCGGCGAAGACGCCGTCCAGTTACCGGCGGCGGAGCATGGTTTGCCCTGGCATGGTTTCCCATCGATTGACGGGGCAAATTCAGCAAAGCCTCGAATTTTACCGTTTTTTCTGCACGAAATGGACCAGCTGCGTTGTCAGATCGTCCATTTGCAGCAGCTGTTCACGTGCCGCCAGCAGGGTGCGAGACCAGGCTTGCAGGTCGATGGCGGGCAGCGTGCTTGATTCGCCCAACGGGTGCAGACCGTTCCATGCATAGTGAAAGTTGCGCAAGCTTGCAAGTGCGTCAATGGCGTCCAGAAACGCATCAAGCTTGGGGCCATGGGCACCGTCGTCCTGCGGGTAGATATGCCACACCATGGGCTTGCCCGCCCATAGCGCCCGCACCAGCGAGTCTTCGCCGCGCACGAAGTTCAGGTCACAGGCCCACAGAAGATGGTCAAAGTCAGGCTGCGTGAGAGTTGGGAGGTATGAAATTGATAGCTGCTCACGCCCATTCCACGAGGGCTGGAGGCCATTTTTGTTAATGGGTTGGTGCTCAGCTTGATCTGAAAGCGCCGCCCGCACGGCGGCGGTGGCACGCCCGGCTGTGACCAACAAGCGCGTGGGGCCGGGGAGTTGCGCCAATTGCGCCAGCATTGGCACCAGGGCAGGCGGCTCGTAGCAGAACAGCGATACCCACCGTTCCCCCGGCTGTGTAGTAATGCCATGTTGCTGCAGCCAGGCGACGCGATTGCTGCTAGCAAACGCATGTTGGCGCGCCAGCAGATTGGGCTCGCGCAGCAGCCCGCCGGTGCGCGCGGTAAAGCCTGGGTAGAAAAAATGTTTGCTCCAGCCCTTGGCGGGTCCATGCATCACGGGAGACGCCAAGCCGTGCGAACGCTCTACATAACTCTCTGCGGATAAGTATTCCAGGTTGATCCACACTGGTGGCTTGCAGTGTTTATGGCCTGCAGCCCTCGTGGAATGTGCGTAAGCAGCTATAAATTCAGTAGCAATTTCGCAGCCAAACCCTTCAATCCACACGTCGGCGGGCGATAGGCTGGCCAGTGTGGCTGTGTCTGCGGACTCCTCCCAGCCCAACACCTGTACTCCGGGCCATGTGTCATCTAGCGCGCCGGGTGCCATCCACTGCAATGCGCTTGCGTCATCCACCCACAGGCGCACCGTGTGCCCGCGCGCAGCCAAATCGGCACACAGCCGCCAGCACACGCCCAGGTCGCCAAAGTTGTCGATCACGCGGCAGAACATGTCCCATAGCAAGTGATGGGTTGGCGTGGGTGTGGGGTGCTGTTTGGCGAGCAGAGACATGGGCTTGATTGTCTACCTTGTAAACGATGGATTTTGGAACTGGGGTGCTACAGGGACTGGGGCTGTGAAGTGGCGAGGTTCTGTGGGGCAGCGTGTGCCACCACGTTCTTTGTGTTTGTGGCGCACGAAAGAACTGCGCGCGGCGGGCGACGTGGCAGGCGTTCTGCGGCTCGCGTCGCGGGCGGCTATTGTGGGTTTGCCTCGGTTGCTGCGTCAACGCGGTGGTTGGTGTGCCGGGTCTGTTGCAACCGCAAGTGCGGCCTGCGCCCGCCTACCACGCCACCCGCCTTTTGGGGAGGTTTGTAAGTCAAATAGACCTATAGCCCTCGTATTCATTGTGTTAACGGCTATGAAGTTTGTAGCGCTTTTGGCCCGTGCCACCGGCCCCGCCAACCCATCCCGCATACAAAAAGAAGCACAACGGTCGATCAGGCTACAAGCCAATACTGGACCATCACCCTATCCGTAGAGCCAAGATTAACGACACAATACGTCCCATGCCTGAACCCCATCCCGAAGAATTGTTGCGTGACGTGGCCTCGCTCCCCGCCTTGCCGGGGGTGTACCGCTATTTCGACGTGCAGGGCCAACTGCTCTACGTGGGCAAAGCGATCAACTTGAAGAAGCGGGTCTCCAGCTATTTCCAGAAAAACCATGGCGGCACGCGCACCGGCCATATGGTGAGCAAGATTGTGCGGATGGAAACCACCGTGGTGCGCTCCGAGGCCGAGGCACTGCTGCTGGAAAACAACCTCATCAAAACGTTGAACCCCAAGTACAACATCTTGTTTCGGGACGACAAGAGCTACCCCTACCTCAAGATGACAGGTGTGGTGTCCTCATCGCGGCGCAATCCAACTGCGCGTTCAGACCAGGGCCCGGCCAATACACCAGCCACGGCGCCTGACGCTGCGGATTTTTCCCGCGTGTCGTACTACCGCGGTGGTGTAGAAAAAAAGCACCGCTACTTTGGCCCGTACCCCAGCGCTTGGGCAGTGAAAGAAGCCATCTTGCTGATGCAAAAAGTGTTTCGCCTTCGCACTTGCGAAGATCCGGTGTTTAACAATCGCTCCCGCCCCTGTCTGTTGTACCAAATCAAGCGTTGCTCAGCACCTTGCGTCGGGCACATTTCGGCACAAGACTACGCCGCCGATGTGGCAAATGCCGAAAAGTTTTTGCGTGGCGACGCGCAAGAGGTGATGAAGCATCTCGAATCCCGCATGATGGCGCACTCCGACAAGCTGGAGTTTGAGCAGGCTGCGGAATTACGCAACCAGGTGGCCGCCTTGTCAAACGTGCTGCACCAGCAAGCTATGGACAACGTGGAAGACCGGGATGTCGATATTCTGGCGGTCAAAGTGCAGGGTGGACGGGCCTGCGTGAATCTGGCCATGGTGCGCGGTGGACGGCACCTTGGGGACAGGCCTTATTTTCCTGTTCATGTCGAAGAGGCCGCAGGCTTGACTGCATCAGACGAAGATGGTGGAGATGGTGGAGATGGTGGAGATGGTGGAGATGGTGGAGATGGTGACGCAGGCAACCCGTACCGCGTTGACTCGGTCGAGGTGCAGGTGTTGGAGGCCTTTTTGTCGCAACACTATGTTGACGTCCCCATGCCTGCAACGCTGATCGTTAGTGAGCCGGTTAGCAGGCAGTTGCTGAAGGTCCTTTCCGAACAGGTGGGCTTCAAAGTGACCGCCATTCACCAACCCCGTGAACAGCGCCGCGCATGGCTTGACATGGCGCAAACCAACGCGGCCTTGCAACTATCCCGCCTGTTGGCAGAAGAAGGATCACAGCAAGCGCGCACCCGCGCGCTGGCAGAGGCGCTGGATGTGGTCATGGACGATCTGGATGCGTTGCGCGTGGAGTGTTTCGATATTTCCCACACAGCGGGTGAGGCAACGCAAGCTTCTTGCGTTGTCTTCCACCACCACAAGATGCAAAACGCAGAGTACCGGCGATTCAACATCGAAGGCGTTACGGCGGGTGACGACTACGCGGCCATGCGACAGGTTTTGACCCGGCGCTACAGCAAGTTGGCCGAAGCGCTGCAAGAAGCAAAACATGCGGGCCAGACGCCGTCGGGAACAGGTCGCCTGCCCGACTTGGTGCTGGTGGACGGCGGCAAAGGGCAAGTGGCCATGGCGCGCGAAGTGTTTACCGAGTTGGGTTTAGATCTGTCGCTGATCGTGGGGGTGGAAAAAGGGGAGGGCCGAAAAGTTGGCCTTGAAGAGCTGGTGTTTGCCGACGGGCGCGACAAAGTCTATCTGGGTGCCGATTCCGCCGCCCTGATGCTGGTTGCCCAGATTCGCGACGAAGCGCACCGCTTTGCCATCACCGGCATGCGAGCGCAACGCGCCAAGGTACGCGTTGGTGGTAGCAAGCTTGAAGAGATAGCCGGCATTGGTCCCAAGCGCAGGGCAAAATTGTTACAACGCTTTGGCGGGGTGCGCGGCGTGGCACTGGCAAGTGCTGACGACATCGCAACAGTTGACGGCATTTCACGCGAGCTTGCTGAGGAAATTTATCGGGCTTTGCACTAGCCATGCCACAATCGCCCCATGTTTATGACCATACCAACCATCATGACGTGGACGCGAATTTTCGCGATCCCGCTCATTGTGGGTGTCTTCTATTTGCCCGACTCGCTGGCACCGCCGGTTGACAAAAATCTTATCTCCACTGTCATGTTTGTCGTGTTTGCTGCGACAGATTGGCTCGATGGCTACCTGGCGCGCAAGCTCAATCAAACCTCTTCGTTTGGTGCATTTCTGGACCCTGTGGCAGATAAATTTTTGGTGTGCGCGTGTGTGCTGGTACTGGTGCACCTGCAGCGTGCCGATGCTTTTGTTGCCCTCATCATCATTGGGCGCGAGATCGCAATTTCTGCTCTGCGTGAATGGATGGCGCAGATTGGTGCATCCAAGAGTGTGGCTGTGCACATGATCGGCAAATTGAAGACAGTGGCACAAATGGTTGCAATTCCCTTCTTGCTATTCCACGGCACACTGTTTGGCATCATCGACACCAAGGTCTGGGGTGTATGGCTGATATGGGCTGCCGCTGTGTTGACCATATGGTCTATGGTGTATTACCTGCAGAAAGCAATCCCCGAAATACGTGCGCGTGCCCGGTAGATGCGCCATCAAACGGGAATTCAGAATTTTTTGTGAGTTTTTTGCTTCGTGCAATACCACAGTTTTTCGTGAATATTGCGGCAAATTTTTTCCATAAATGGCACTAGAATCTGCCTCCGCACCGTTGTAATGCTGCATGGCGTATTGACATGCAATGGACCGGTGGTTTTAATGGGATGCAGCAGCATAGGCTGCGATCAAAGTAGTCCAGACCAGCTTCAGGCCTGTTTGCGCAATGTGCAGAAAACCGAAAACTGAGTCAGGTAAAAAAAGATATTTGAAGAGACAATTCGTTTAACTCTGCTTCCATACTCAATACGTTGAAGGGGTCTTTGTGAATAAAACCGAACTGATAGAGCACATTGCTAAGCATGCTGACATTTCCAAGGCAGCTGCAACACGCGCGTTAGAGTCCACCATTGGTGCGGTCAAGACGACGCTGAAAAAAGGCGGCACAGTATCATTGGTAGGATTTGGTACATTTGCGGTTGGCAAACGTGCTGCACGCACCGGGCGTAATCCACGTACCGGCGATGCGATTAAAATCAAAGCCGCCAAGGTTCCAAAGTTCCGGCCTGGCAAAGCATTGAAAGATGCACTGAATTGATTTTGTAGTTTTATGTGGGGTGATTAGCTCAGTTGGTAGAGCGGCGCCTTTACACGGCGTAGGTCGGCGGTTCGAGCCCGTCATCACTCACCACCCCCACAGCAAAGGCGAACATGATGTTCGCCTTTTTGTTTTTTTGATGGAGAGATAGCGCATGTTTGAATTTGTTCGCAAGCACACAAAAATCATCATGATTCTCATGTTTTTGATGATCATTCCTGCGTTTGTGCTTGTTGGCGTTGATGGCTACAAGGGCATCCAGGCTGGTGGTGAAGCTGTTGCAACGGTGGCGAATCAAAAAATCACACAAGGCGAGTGGGATGCTGAGCACAAGTCTGAAGTGGATCGTCTACGCGCGCAGATGCCCAATCTGGATGCCAAGTTGCTGGACTCTGATGAGGCGCGCTACGTGACTTTGGAGCGTTTGGTACGTGAGCGCGTACTGTTGCAGGCAGTGCAGGATGGGCATTTGAATACGTCCGATAGCCGACTGGCTCGCGAACTGCAACAAAACCCGACCATTGCTTCGCTGCGGCGGACAGATGGGTCTCTTGATATCGAACGCTACAGGCAACTCGCTGCAAGCCAAGGCTTGACGACCGATGGATTTGAAGCGCGTGTGCGCAGCCAATTGTCCGCTCGACAGGTTGAGGCTGGTGTTCAGGCCACGGGCTTTGTGCCTGCAACATTGGCAGACATCGCGCTCAATGCGTATTACGAGCGCCGCGAAGTGCAAATGACCCGATTCAATGCCGCTGACTATGCAGGCAAGATCAACCCCACTGATGCAGAGATTGAGGCCTATTACCAGGCGAACCCTGCGCAGTTTCAGGCGCGGGAGAATGCAAAGATTGAATACGTTGTTCTCGACTTGGATACCGTAAAAAAGGCCATCACGCTGAATGAAGCGGACGTGAAGTCGTATTACGAACAAAACGTGGCGCGACTCAGTGGCAAGGAAGAGCGTCGTGCCAGCCATATCCTGATCAACGCGCCAAAGGATATGCCCGCCGCAGATCGTAAAGGTGCGCGCGAACGCGCCGATGCATTGTTGGCGCAAGTGCGCAAGGCACCGGATACTTTTGCAGAAGTGGCGCGGAAGAATTCACAAGACCCCGGCTCCGCACCCAACGGAGGCGACTTGGATTTCTTTGCGCGGGGTGCCATGGTCAAGCCTTTTGAGGACGCAGCTTTTTCGTTGAACAAGGGTGACATCAGCGACGTGGTGGAATCGGATTTTGGATTTCACATCATCAAGCTGGTGGATGTGAAAACACCGAAACAGCGCAGTTTTGACGAATTGCGCCCCAGTATCGAAGCCGATTTAAAAACTCAGCAAGCGCAACGCAAATATGCAGAAACGGCTGAGTCATTTACCAATGGCGTGTACGAACAGTCCGACAGCCTCAAGCCAGTTGCAGAAAAGCTGAAGCTTGAAGTCAAGACGGCCGCCAATCTGCAGCGTGAAGCGACACCTGGTATGGCAGATGCGGTCTTGGCAAATCCGAAGTTCCTGGCCGCTGTGTTTAGCGCAGATTCTTTGGAAAAGAAGCGAAACACCGAGGCGGTTGAGGTTGGTCCCAATCAAATGGCAGCAGCCAGAGTGCTGGAATACACGCCTGCAACGACCAAGCCATTGGCAGACGTCCGTGGCGCAGTCAAAGAGCGCCTCATCGCAATCCAATCGGCCGAATTGGCGAAAAAGGAAGGTGCTGAGAAGCTGGCCGTATGGAAATCAACTGATCCCGCTAGCCTGCCAGCGACGGTGACAGTATCGCGCGAGGGCACCGCAACGGTTCCAGGACCTGTACTTGACGCAGTGTTGCATGCTGATACCAGTACCTTGCCAGCTTGGGTCGGCGTGGACTTGGGCGGCCAAGGGTATGCAGTGGTTCGCGTGAGCAAGGTTTTGCCGCGCAATGCGCCAGTGGCAGCAACGGCGGAACAGGAACGCAAACAATATGCGCAGTGGGTAGCGAGCGCAGAAAACAAGGCTTACTACAAGCTACTGTCACAGCGATTTAATGTGGCCATCAAAGTACCGCGCCCTGTCGCAAAAATTGCGGGACAGCAGAGTTTGGCTGAATAGGTGTAAACACCAGTTATAATAATCAGCTCTACGGTGGCTGTAGCTCAGTTGGTAGAGTCCAGGATTGTGATTCCTGTTGTCGTGGGTTCGAGCCCCATCAGCCACCCCAAGTAATATAAAGAAAGCCTGCTATCTATTCGGTAGCAGGCTTTTTTCTTGGCGGTCAAGCTTTCACTTAGTCTTTTGGGCTGAAGACCAAAGTCAATGACGCAGGAACGCGGCCATCTACATCGCGCGGCAGTACTTCTGTCTTGTCGATAGCGTTAAGTACCGCATCGTCCCAAGATTTGAGACCGCTGGACTTCGTTAGCCGCCGACTGATGATGGTGCCATCGGGCGATGTTCGTACTTCAACTTCTGCAGTTGGATTGCCACTCGGTGACTCGGTGTACGTAATGTTGGGCTTGATTCTCGCCCGTATGCGCCCGCCATAACTCGCAGATGGGCCAGCACTTTGTTTGGCAGTACCTTGGGAGGTGGCGTCGCCAGAACCAGAAGCCTGGGCAGCCATGCGGTTCATGCGCTCTATTTGCTGTTTGCGCAATTCAGCGATTTTCTTTGCATCAGCATCCGACTTGGCACTCTGCGTCTTTTGCTGTTCTTGTGCAAGCTTCTTGTCGCGCGCGTCTTTCTCAGCTTTCAGTTTTTGGGCTTTGACGGCTTCACGCTGGCGGACTTCTGACTCCAATCGCTCGCGCTCCAATTCTTTGGCCTTTTGTTGCTTTGCCTTTTCTCTCGCCAAGGCAATGCTGGGGTCAGGTCCTGCGGGAGCAGGAATAGGCGGCTTGGTAACCACTGGCGGTGGTTGCACAGGCTCTGGCGGTGGTGGTTCCGGGGCCACGGGCGCAGCTTGAATTGGCACTGTCGACCAAAGTTCCGCCTCTACGGTCACGGGTGTTGGATCACGCTTCCATTGCACACCCAAAGCCAGTATTGCGAGCAACACTGCATGCGCCGCAATAGCCAAAGCGAATGCACGCAACATCCCTGGCACGGGCGGTGGCGCAAACTCCAGACGGACTTGTTGAGCGGTCATGGCGATGGCATAGAGCGTTTTTGTGAAACAGTCCTACCTTCAGTTGGCCAGTTGAACGGAAAGCCCCACGCGTTGAATGCCCGCGCGTTGCAAGACATCCATCACTTTGACCACACTCTCATATTTCACGTTTTTATCTGCACTGATGACAACTGCTGAATTGGCCGCAGCCGCGCCATCGCGTGAACCTTGCGCGCTCTTGACGCTGCTGGCGAGGTCTTTGAGTGCTACAGCAGTGGTCTTGTCTTTGATTTTCATTTCCAGACTATCGTTCTTTGCAATAACAATTTGGATGATCTGGTCTGGCTGGCGTGAGGCTTTGCCTACACTGGGAAGGTCAATCATGCTGGGCGTAATGAGTGGTGCGGTCACCATAAAGATGATGAGCAGCACCAGCATGACGTCGATAAAGGGCACCATGTTGATTTCATTGATGGTGCGCCGACCACGGCCGCGTTGTACGAGGGCTGGCATGTTCAGTGTGCTGCGCCGGGTTGTGCGCCAACATTGCGTTGCAGGATATTGGAAAACTCTTCAATAAATGTTTCTTGCTGCGTTGCAATCCGGTCAATGTCCCGGGCGAAGCGGTTGTAAGCTACGACTGCGGGTATGGCTGCAAAAAGGCCAATGGCTGTTGCCACCAAGGCTTCTGCGATGCCAGGTGCCACCGTTGCCAAGGTGACTTGGGTCAGTGCAGCCAAGCCCACAAAAGCGTGCATGATGCCCCAAACTGTTCCAAACAGACCAACATACGGCGATACCGAACCCACCGACGCGAGGAACGATAGGTTGGTTTCGATGACGTCCATTTCACGTTGAAAGCTTGCGCGCATGGCACGTCTGGCTCCGTCCATGAGCGTGCCGACATCAGTAATGCGGCGTTCACGCAGTTTTTGAAACTCGCGCATGCCGCTAGCAAATATGCGCTCCATGGGGCCAGCCTTTGCCGCATGCTTGCTGGCATCGGCAAACAGTTCATTGAGGCTTGCACCGGACCAAAACTCGCGCTCAAAGGTTTCATTGAGTGACTTGATGCGGTTCAACGCAAAAATCTTGCGGAAGATTGCAGCCCAGCTGGCGATGGATACCACCATCAATAACAACATCACGCCTTGGACAACAAGGCTGGCATGCAGAACAAGTTGGAATATGGAAAGATCTTGGTTCATTGCATCGGGTGAGGAAATTTAGTCAAAGACTGTGGCGTTGAAGACTAGCGCAGCAGAGCGCTGAGCCGGGTTGCGGCTTCATGCAAGTGAGCCATGGAACTTGCGGTTGAGAATCGTACAAAATTTGCAGTTTGTGCATTGCCAAAATCCCGCCCCGGCGTAATTGCGACATGGGCGCGGTTCATGACAGCAAAGGCAAACTCCCAGCTGTCTTTCACACCCAATTTGTTACATGCATCCGTGCAGTCGGCCCATGCGTAAAAAGCGCCGTCGGGCATCACAGGTACTGTCAAACCCATGGCGTTGAGCTGAGGTATGAAGTAGTCACGCCGTGCCTTAAATTCGCTGCGGCGCTGTTCATAAATGGCTAGACTATCCGGTTCAAAACACGACAAAGCTGCGTGCTGGGCAATGGTGCTGGGGCAAAGAAAAAGGTTTTGTGCCAAGCGTTCAATGACTGGAACCAAGTCTTCTGGCACAACCATCCAGCCCAGTCGCCAGCCGGTCATGTTGAAGTATTTGCTAAAGCTGTTGATGCTGATGATGTCATCACCAATTTCCAGCGCGCAATGTCCATACTGGTCATCAAAACTTAGGCCCAGGTAGATTTCATCGACGATCGTAATGCCACCGTGCATTTGCACCACTTGGTGAATGTCCCGTAGGGTGTCTGGATGAATGGAAGTGCCCGTTGGGTTAGAAGGCGAAGCCAGCAACACACCACGGGTGCGCGGCCCCCAAGCCTCACGCACTTGGTCGGCGGTCAGCTGAAACCTGTCTATTGCTGTGGTGGGAATTTGTACGGCCAAGGCATCCGCGGCGCTGACAAAGTGTCGATTGCAGGCATAGCATGGGTCCGGCATGAGGATCTGATCGTCGCGCTCAACCAATGCCAAACAGGCTAAATGCAGTGCGGCGGATGCGCCCGCGGTTACTACGATTCTGCTGGCAGGGACATCTACATTAAATCGTTGTTGATACCAATGGCTGATGCGTTCACGCAGGCGAAGCAAGCCAGTGGCGTCGGTATATTGAGTGAGGCCATTGCGTATGGCTTGTTCCGCAGCTGCCTGCACCAATGGTGGTGCAGTGAATTCCGGCTCTCCAATATTGAGCGAAATCATGGGCGCCTCGGTGTGCGCAACAGCGCGACCCAGTTCGGCGGCGGCCTTGGTCACCTCCATGACATAAAAAGGCTCAATCTTTTGCGCGCGCGACGAAATGTGCATGGGTCGGAATATTTCGACTTAGTTGCGGGTCTTCTTGCCGTGTGTACGGTCCGATTCAATTTCAGCCGCTCGCAGTCGCGGTGCCATTCCGTTGAGGACTGCATTGACGTATTTGTGACCGTCTGTACCCCCAAACTCTTTCGCGAGCTCGATGCATTCGTTTAGCACGACGCGCCATGGCACGTCCAGGCAATGGCTGAACTCATAGGCACCAATCCACATCGTCGCATGTTCAATCGGTGAGATCTCTGTAAGGGGGCGGTCCAGAAGCGGAATAATCAATGCATCCAGCAGTGCTGCCTCGGCCACACAACCTTGCAGTAGTGCATCGAAGTGCACGGCATCTGCTTTGTTGAACCCTGCAAGGTCGCGGGTAAAGCTATCGATATCGTCAACTTGATTTCCACCAACAAGGTATTGGTACAGGCCCTGCAAGGCAAATTCACGCGACCGGCTTCGGTCAGACTTGCTGGCCGCCTTGCGCGCACCCGTACTGGTGAGGCCAGTTCGTGGTTGCCGGGGAGGGCGCTTGCTGGAAGTGGGGCTTTTGGTATCACTCATCACATGGACTCCAGTAAGTTCGCCATCTCTACGGCAACGCGGGCGGCGTCGCGGCCTTTTTCGGTTTGACGGGCTACGGCCTGTGGCAAATCTTCAGTTGTCAAAATAGCGTTTGCAATTGGCAATTGGTAGTCGAGCGAAACACGGGTCACCCCAGCGCCAGACTCATTAGCAACCAGTTCAAAGTGGTAGGTTTCGCCCCTAATGATGCACCCGATGGCGACCAGTACATCGTTGCTGGCCTTTTCAGCCATCGCCTGGAGCGCAATGGGCACCTCGAGTGCCCCAGGGACTGTCAGGTGTTCAATATCCTTCTCGGCAACGCCCAAGGAAACCAGTTCTGTTTTGCAGGCAGTGGCCAACGCGTCGGTGATGCTCGCATTGAAGCGCGCTTGCACGATTCCGACCTTGAGGCCCTTGCCATTGAGACGGTCTTCGGTAGTGGAAAGACTTCCTTTGTCAGCGCCAAACATTCAGTTTCCTTATTTGCTAATGTAGCCCGTGATTTCGAGGCCATAACCTGCCATGCTTGGCATGCGGCGAGGGCTGCCCATGAGGCGCATCTTCTGCACTCCACATTGACGCAGTATTTGTGCGCCAATACCGTAGGTCCGCAAATCCATGCGGCCACGTTCGGGTGCATGGGCTGGTCGCGCAGTCCCTTCAAATTGAGCCAGGAGCTGGTCGCCACTTTCACCACAATTGAGCAGAACAACAACGCCCTGACCTTCTCCTGCAATATGAGAGAGTGCGGCGTCCAGACTCCACGTGTGCATGGTGCGACCAACGGTGAGTGCGTCTAATACGGATAGCGGCTCATGCACCCGTACTGCAACGGCATCAGAATCATTCCATGCACCCAGCACCATCGCCAAGTGCACGCCCTTGCCTGTAGTGTCACGGAAAGCATGCACCGTGAACTCGCCGTAGGCGGTGGTCATGCGATTAGAGTCGACTTTCACGATGAGTGACTCAACCCGGCTGCGATAGGCAATGAGGTCTGCGATGGTCCCGATTTTTAAACTATGCTCACCTGCAAAAACTTGCAGGTCGGGCAGGCGCGCCATCGTGCCATCGTCATTCATGATTTCGCATATGACGGATGCAGGGGAGCAACCTGCAAGGCTTGCAAGGTCGCAGCCAGCCTCTGTGTGCCCGGCGCGCATGAGAACGCCACCGTCTACCGCTTGAAGAGGAAAAATATGCCCAGGTTGTACCAAGTCATCGCGTACTGCATTCTTGGCAACTGCCGCTTGCACAGTGCGGGCCCGATCAGCGGCTGAGATACCTGTGGTTACACCTTCAGCAGCTTCAATGGAGACAGTAAAGGCTGTCCCCTTTTTGTCGCCATTGTGTGTTGCCATGGGCGGCAGTTGCAATAATTTGCAACGCTCCTGCGTAAGGGTCAGGCAAATGAGCCCCCTGCCAAAGCGGGCCATAAAGTTAATCGCCTCAGCCGTTACATGGTCTGCGGCCAAAACCAGATCACCCTCGTTCTCGCGGTCCTCTTCGTCGATCAGGACGACCATGCGACCCGCCTGTAGATCCGCGACGATGTCTTCTATCGGCGAAATGGGCACAGGATTGGCGCGTGTCATGGCAAAGCAATCTGATGATCAACGCTGAATTGGTAATCTTTGAAAATGTGTTCTGCGGTCAAGATTTGGTAAGTGCCATCGGCCAGTTTGTGTGTGGTGTCCTTTAGGCGGTATGTCATGCTGCCGCAGGTCCAGCAGTTGAAGTTGCGCATATGGGTGCATAGACACGTTTTGTCCGGCACTGATATGTTCTTGCCATCCGGGTGTATGACAATCTGCGCGTTGTAGGCATTGATATAGGCGCAGCTGCCATTGCCATCGAGCAAATAGCCGTAAGCCTCGCAGTTGGGGCGAATGCCGGCACCTATCGCAGGGGTACTGCGCAACATGCGCATGGGGTAACCCGTGGGAGATAGCGTATTGACCACAATGTCTTCTTCACTGGCCCTGAAATATTCTTGTTGAACCTTGGCGGGCAAGCCACATTCTTTGGCCACTGTAAACCGCGTCGCAACCTGAACCGCAGATGCACCGTTTTCCAAAAATGCTACCGCATCGCTTCCGGTAAAAATCCCACCCGCCGCAACCAACGGAATATCCAGTTGTTCGGTCTTCATGAACTGAGCGATTTCGGTCACAATGGTTGCCAAGTCGTACTGCGCCCAATCCATTCCAAAGCCGAGATGGCCGCCAGCCAATGGGCCTTCGATGATGATGAAATCCGGCAAACGATCGAGGCGGGCGGTCTTGCGTAAAAAGAGCTGCAAAGCCCGTACCGAAGACACAATGACCCCCAACTTTGCGTCTCGAAAGCGGGGATGGTCGGCCATTAAGGCAAATGATCCTAGATGCAGGCCGGCGCTGAGGGTAATGCCATCTATTCCGGCATCCAGCGCCGAATTCAGCCGCACCTGCAAGGTTTCGCGGGGTGCATTCATGGTGAGCTTTTCCATGCAATTCACAAATACCAGGCCATCGCCGCGTTTGGCTTCCATGGTCTTGCCCACGTGCAATTTGGTCGCCTCGGCTAAGCGCTCAAGATCAAACTGAACAACCTTTTTGTCCGTGTTCAGTATGTTGTGTTTGTAGAACTTGGTTTTTTCCTTGACGAATTCAGTGTCAAAACGCCGGTCTGAGACGTCGGGAACCATGGCGTCTGATATGTGGCCAATACCCCCTAAGCGCGCAGCTTCCAAGGCCAATTCAGCCGTGGAAATGTCTACACCCATACCGCCAATGATGATGGGAACGTATTCTTTATTCCCAAATTTCAAGCGGAAATCTTCAACTCGTTTCATTAGTATCCTTGGTATTTTGGAGCTGGGTAGCAGGTATAGGGTGCAGTCACGTGGAGGCGTTTAGGTTGCTACTGAGCATCCGCTCAACATATCGTGCAATCAAATCTATTTCCAGGTTGACTTGAGCACCTTCTTTTAGGCTGCCCAAAGTCGTATTGTCCACTGTGTGCGGAATCAGGTTGATGCTTGCCGCACAACCATTGGCTAAATCCTCAATATGGTTGACTGTCAGGCTTACGCCATTGACGGTAATAGACCCTTTGTATGCTAGGTATTTGGCAAGTGTCTTTGGTGCCAAAATATGCAGCTTCCAGCTTTCGCCCACTGGTCCAAAGTGTGTAACTGTGCCAATGCCGTCAACGTGCCCGGAAACCAAGTGCCCGCCCAAGCGGTCGTTGGCCCGTAATGCTTTTTCTAGATTGACAGGACCCAACACATCAATCCCGACGGTCTTTGACAGCGATTCAGACGAAATATCGACTGTAAAGTGGGCCGAATTGCTATCGAGGCTGGCAACTGTCATGCAGGCACCATTGAGCGCGATACTGTCTCCAAGCCCTACATCGTCAAGATAATTGGGCGGACAGCTAACGCGCACTTGCTTCCCGAAGTTGGATGCGTTGCCTAGTATTTCAACTCGCGAAATGGAGCCGACGCCAGTAATGATTCCTGTAAACATGGGGCTATTTTCGCAGGGATTAGTGCCCCCCTGTCTGATGCGGTTTAAAAAACGTCTTTGCCCCGCACCCGTGCTAGCAATCGAACATCAGGCCCCACCATGGTTGCTGACTTGAAATCCAGCAACAAGGCGTTATCCAAACTTGTAAGCGACTGTAAAGCGGCCATACCATGCCCTTGCCCCAATAGTTTGGGCGCCAAATAGACAAGCATTTCATCGACCAAGCCAGCCGCAACCAAGGCTCCGTTCAGTATGTGTCCCGCTTCAACGTGCAATTCATTGATCTCCCGCTTACCCAAATCCGGCAAAACCGCTGCTAGATTGACTCGCCCATCAGGGTTTCCATTTGGGTCGGTAGAGGGCAAAAAACGAATCACTGCGCCGCGATCCTCCAGGGCTCGCATCCGATCCTGGTTCTGTGTAGCAGCGTAAATCCATACTGGCCGACCCGTGATAAAGATCGCTGCGTCAACCGGGGTTCGCAGATCGCTGTCAATAACCACAATCGTCGGTTGGCGTTGCGTTTCAACCAGTCTTACATCTAGCCGCGGGTTGTCGTGCAGTATGGTACCAATACCCGTCAGAATGGCGCACGATCGCGCTCTCCATGCGTGGCCATCAGTACGCGCCATAGGTGAGGTGATCCACTGGCTTGTACCGTTCGCAAGTGCGGTTTTTCCGTCCAGTGACGCGGCAATTTTCATGCGGACCCAAGGCGTTTTGCGGATCATTCGACTGAAAAAGCCGATGTTGAGCTCGCGTGCCTGAATCGCCATCGGATCGTCTTGCGACAAAATTTCAACTTCCACACCCGCGGCGCGTAGCCTTGCGAACCCCTGGCCTGAAACCAATGGGTTTGGGTCAGTGTTAGTGGCAACAACTTTTTTGATGCCTGCGGCAATTAACGCATCGCAGCATGGGCCGGTTCTGCCGTAGTGGGAGCAGGGCTCTAGGGTTACATAGGCAGTCGCGCCAATAACTGATCTATCTGACGCTTGTGCATTATAAATAGCCATTGCTTCGGCATGCATCCCTCCTGCTGGCTGTGTTGATCCTGTTGCGATGATGGTCTCGTCCTGCGAGACAATTACACAGCCCACACGTGGGTTCGGTGCAGTTGATGCAAGGACTTCTGTCGCCAAACACAGGGCGGTTTTCAACGGCTCCATCAAGTGGCTGCCACTGCGTAGATCTACTATTTCCAACAGTAGCCGACAGTTTCAGTACCTGAAACGGACTTCTGGCCGGCTTGATTCATCGAAAGGGTTGCGCACTTCAAATCATCCCTTAGTTGTGCGCCCTGCGGAGTCGCACTTATTGAGTAGTCTGTAGCAGTCGGATCGGCAGGAAATGAAAACGCATAGACATTCGCTAGGTCAGTAATGCATACAGACGTTGGCAATGTATTTCCGGTATAGGCCATCGTTGTGCTGTATCGCCGTTCCATGAGTTGCGTGAGTTCCGCTAAGCATGCAGCTGCGGTTGAACGCCGAGTACGAATAACCTGCTCTCTGTAACTGGGTAATGCAATGGCGGCCAATAGCGCAACGATTGCGACAACGATCATCATTTCAATTAATGTAAAACCAGCGCTAGCTTTTTTGTGAGTCATAGTCAATCCTTGATGATTTCGCGCCAAGAAATGCGCCCTTTGCGCTTGTTGCCTAAATTGGTATTGATGCTCGCAACCGGTTTGATTTCACTCGTGCCACCCTGGACAACCTGAGAACCAACTGTGACCGGTTCACTTGGCAGTCCGACTCCCAAGTCAACAGAATTCACATTGTTGCCCGACAACTTGTCGTCAGTAAAGTCCCCGTTTTTGTTGACATCCAAAAGGCCAGTGGTGTTTGCTCCGCCACTAAACGGGTTCATCGCATTCAAATAACCTCTGCCGCCTGAAACACACGGGTCCGTTGCATCTGGAATGATTGAGCTCGCAAGCAATGTTGGCTGAACGAGAGCGGTTAATAGTGATTTTGTGACCATGCGTTCGCCGGCGGTCGAATTCAAATCAAGGTACCAGCCTTTCTTTGCGATCATGTCTCCAGCAACAGGGATGGAGAAGGTACGTACAGGCGTTCCATTAAATGTCCCACTCGCCAGAAATGTGCGTTCCTTGAGGTCGGTTCGACTGGTAATGGCGCTGCCTTCGTCTATCAAACCGTACCACGTCTGAACGTTTGTATTAGCTGGGTCTCCAGCTAGGAAATAGCTACCAGTACCAAAGAAGATAAAACGCTTACCGTAATGCGTATCGCCAGTGACCGTGTCAACGGCAATAGATATGGGCGCAGTTATCGGCTGTGGATTGTTGGACGCATCTTTGGCTGTAAACATGGGTGATGCACTATTGGCAATGACCCAAGACGAGTCAGACCCGTTGCTCACGTCAAACTTCCAGACATTCCCTTTGAGGTCACCAGCATAAATATAGTCAATGGTTCCATTATTGTCGGAGTCAAACCCGGTAGGCGCGAAGAGACCATTGTCGCCACCTACACTGGTTGCCATGGTTTTGATCGACGCAATAGTTCCATCTGCATTGAGCAGGAATATATAAAGCACGGCTTTACCATCGGTGCTGTTGACGCCGTTTCCTACAATGACTGCACTTCTTTTGCAGACAGTAGCAGGACCAACCAACGGACAATTCATTGTCACAAAACTTGGGCGACCCAACATCAGCCCTAGGTCGGTGTCAGCAGCAGCAGCGGTACTGGCCTTTGGTGTGTATTCCCACAAGAAACTAGATGAACCAAAAGTGGTTGGCGATGTAACGTCTAGTGCAAACAGCCCCTTGCCACCGCGCCCAAGCGCCGCAAAAAGATAGCTATTGTTATTAGTTTCTACTGTTCGCGGTGAGACCACGACATCACCATCCACATAGAAGTCATGTGTGTAGGAGATGGACGTCAAGTTCTTAAGGCGAGACACACTTTGCGCTGGAATAAAGCCAAACAATTCAGTTCCCGCACTGCCGAGCAGTGTACCGTCACTTCCCTTGAACGCGTGCAACATCCCGTCGTTGCCACCGACAAAGACAGTATCACTTGTCTTATCGTAGGCTGGAGAAGAGTGCAATATGTCACCCAATACGCTAGCAGGGCGGTTTCGCAAACTACCAGAGTACTGAATTTCTTTTGCGCGTACACCACGCAAGTAGTCAACAGTATTTTGCTGTTCCAAAGTTGTTGCGCCGAGATCGGTCAAATCGGTTCCCGTCAAATTGGAATACAAAAATTCTTTGGTTTGCGCATCGCTTCCGCGGAAATACAGTTTGCGACCTATGTCATTAAGAAGCTTTGATTTGGCAGACCAATCGACGCTGGTTGAAACCCCAGATCCAGTTACAGGATACGCGACCATGTCGCCAGACCAATACTGCGAGTCAAAGCGCGCTTGAAATACGCGTGTATCTGCCGTAAGGCTGGAACTGTTCGTAATAACGTTACTCGCACTAGAGTTCTTTTTTGCGATATTGTCAAAAGCTTTTTTCAGTTGCACTGGAAGCTTTGAAGGATTTTGTACCAAGAAATAGTTGTCGGGTCCCCCGTTTTTATCGGCGTCCCACTCTTCCGGTATGTCTGGTTTAGAGTTCGCCGGGTTAACGGGGTTTTCTGGGTTTAGGTCGGTGAAGCTGCCCCATTTGGCTGCGTACCACAGTGGCCCGTTCAGGAGCGTCGCACCAGTACCACTTGGGGTAAAGACAAATGTTGAAGGGGTTTGGCCGATCGTTGGTAATGTGCCGCAGCCTGCCGGTGGGGTCGCTACGTCGCAGTACCCCGGTGCGCGGCCTGCTGGTACATTCAGAAAATAGTTCTGTGCCCCTGCTTCATCCTGGGCTACCAAATAGACACCACTTGCAGCGCCGACCCCGGAAATAACGTAACCCATGTTTTGCTTGATGCTACCGGCCTGATACGTCGGCGTTACCGTTACGGTCACGGTGCCTGCAGCGAAGTTGGCCGTCACCTCATACTTTGCAATGGCGTCCATGTCATGGTCACCTCCTTGCTCCACGTCTTCGTAGTTGATAAGGAAAGTGGCAGAGTAGCTCGTAGTGGTCTGGACAAGGGACTCCACATAAAAGTCCACAATTTGGTTCGTGGGTTGGTAATTGTTTTTTGTGGCGCTAATTCCAGATCCGCCCACGCTCTTGGAAAAGGGTACCAGCGTTACGGTTCCATTCGGCATAGGAACCACAATTTTGGGCAACGGCGAGGCAAGTGCCACTACAAACGTATCTATCGATTGTTGCTCATCAAAGCCAGAGCCAGTGCGCAGGTCTGAGCGCTTGGCAAAATATGCCACACCAGCTGCGTTGTAGCTCCCTTGTTTACCTGGCTCTCCGGGGGCTAGACCGCGAATGGTTCCCAGCGAGGTCACATTTTTGGCCGTGGGCGCATTGTCGCTGGTCGAGTTGGACTCCCCGATAAAGCGATTCCCACTGACTGAGGTCTCCGTGGCCGTAATAGTGTCTAATTCATTTTTGACGTTTAGTGCGGGTAAATCGCCAGAAAACGCAGCACCGAAATAGTTGCCCGGCACGCTGTCGGAATCAAATGAGGGATCAATGTCTGAGATCGTCAGAAAGCTTGAGCGAGCACAACGCGGTGCTTTTGCTGCGCTGGTGCTTTCAAAGGGGTCATCCCAAGTCACAGAGGACAAGCCCACTGCAGAGTCATGGGTAGTAGCAGTGTTGAATGCAGCAGTAGCGCTTTTCTTGCCGGAAAAATAACGCACGCCCTCGTAAAGCATTTCGCCAATGGGGTTACCCCAATCAAGCAGCTCGCCTTGTGTGGGCGCCTTGGCAGAGTCTGCGTACGGACTGCTTTTCCAATATTCGCTTGAATTGCTACTTTGGTTAAAACCGCGGATTCGGATCGAGTTAAATGTATTTACGATCTTGGCCCCACTGGCAAATTGGCCTGTCGAGGCGACAACTTCGTCTTTAAAGGACGACACGACTTTGCGCAGCCGCCCGCCTGACATGTGGTTGTCATAGCTGCCGGTCAGCAATCCGAAGAGCATGGAGTCGTTTTCTCCATAGTCGTGCAATAGGCCAATAGGTTTGTAAGAACTATTGGGGTACAACTTGCAACCATCGTGAAACGTGGCAGTGCAGACCTCTACGCGGACGGTAAAGTTCTGTTCAGCACCGCTGCCAGCTGGAAATGCACCGCTGGACAGACTGTTGCCCAATACAGGGCGCTCCTTAGATGCCCACTCCCAAATTCGTCTGTCGGGGACGTTCTCACGAATGCGCAGCAACGGTGGCAAGTTGCTACAGGTGTTGAGCGTTGAGCAATTGGTACCGGCATTACTAGTGAGGCTGCCAAAAAAATGGCGCATGTTAGTCGCGGTTGGCAGTGCGAGAGGTGTGTAGTCCCTTATGTCGTAACCGTTCACCGCAATGCTGGTGTATTCTTTGCCCCAACTGTGGGCATCTGCTGGAATATACGCCCGGCGCAAAATGGTCTGGGTATTGCTATCCACTTCGCGGTACCCACCATAGAGCACTTTGCGCAATGAATCCATGCGACTGGTGGTTACATAATTGAGCCACAGCCCGGACCATTTTCCAACGCATTTGCCGTTACTCGTGCTTGAAGACGGGGTGAATAATCCAGTGTTATCTCCAGCGCCGTTGTGCGTGTAGCAAATATTGGGGTCAAACAGCCCATAATAAATAATATTCGGATTGTTGGGAATAAAGCCAATGTCCAACACGCCATCACCGTCAATGTCACTTGTGTCGTTATAGGCCTCATAGAATAGTTTGTGGTCCTTGCCTGCGACTAACATGACCATGGGTGTCGCCGATTGCATTGCAACCAAAGGCGTGTTGGGTATAACCACTGCGTTGGACGCCATAGCTGCAAACGCTGTTGTTAGGACTGCAGCGGATTTGAAACTGAACTTCCAGTTAGTGTGGAGTTTCATAATGATTCCTCTCAGTTGAATATGGTTTGCATCGTTTAGTCAGTGGCGTAGACAGACTGCAACATGACGGAAGAGCGACCCGCTGTGTTGTCACGGCTGCGGGCGGTTACGCGATAGCGGGCGCAGTTAAGGTTGTTGACTTGATCTGCGGGGTCGCAGGGGAATCCTGTTCCCAGGTATTCAGCAAAAAATTGTGGTGTAACTGCAGTCACACCACTTCCTACCGTGGCTGCGCTTACCCACGACGCAAAACTGGTGCTTAACCAGCGTGGTGTGTCAGTAGGCAATGGTGGGGCGCATAACATAAGCGTTCCGCCAGACACAATGGCGCATCCGCTCCCCGCGATTGGCTTCAGACTTTCTATTTCCAACTCTGCCGCGCGCAGTGCTGCTTCTGTGGCTTGAAACGCCAGACTGCGATCGTAGGATTGACCCGCCATGCGCTCTTCCATGGCTACGCCGCGTATTGCGGCCACACCGAGTAAGCTCATTACTAGCAGAAAAATCATGCTAATAATCAGGGCGGCACCACGCTGTGCGAATTTTGAATTTGCGTGTTTACTAGGGCGTAAATGTTTCATGATGCTATTCAAAATAGTAAGTCACGGCCGCGAAACCCGACAACATGAATGATTTTTCGCTCAACGGGCACGTGGTTTTCACCAGTGTTCTCATCACTTTGCAATGTCAATGTAATGCGCGCAGCAACAGCTTGTTGGACGTTGTCTTTCGTCCATCCGCCATTGGCTGTTGAGAAAATGGGGTTTGGATCTGCGGGTGTGCCAGGGTCGTTAGCTGGAATCCATGATGTGTCCAAGACGCTACTGGTTTTGTTCTTGGTAAGGTATTCAATCTGAAGATCTTTTACACCGTCCAATATTTCCTCGTATTCAGTGGTTGCGAATTTCACCCCAGACAATGACTTTGTTGCAATCTTGGTGCGGAAAAGCGATTTTTTGCCGCGCGAATTGTTGCCGACATACCAAAACGTTGACAACAGCTTGGCCACGACTGCTCCACTTTGAAATTGTTTCACCGCTGGGGTCGCGCAGTTGCTTGGCGTTGGGTAGCCCAAGTTGCCGCTGCAGTTGTAGTTGGAAGCGTCTAGCGCGTGGTTAATTTTTTTTGTTGATGTACTTACTGTATTTGCCTGAAAAATAGCAGCGCCATTCAAATCACAGGCAAGCAAAACATCGTACTCGTCTAGTCCATCAACAGAGTTAACCGTAATGTCCCATGCAGCAGTATCATGCGCGCTAACTATTTTTTCGTCTTGCGCAGCACGAATTACCAGAATGGAGTCAGTGCCTGATGCTCTTGCGCCTGCCGCAGTGCCGATGGCCACGATGGATGTCACATCTTGACCCGCATCGTAACCGCGAACGGATCCCAAATTCCAGTCACTCCACCAGGGTATTGCCCCCGAAGTACGTATGACATTTGCAATTAGTGGTGTGCCACACGGATTGCTCCCGGCTTCGCGAAGATCCCGGGCCATGAAGTCAAATGCCGTGCGGCCATTTTCTTGCATGCGGGCTAAGTTTTCGTTTAACCGAAACGTTTCGCGGTTGGTTACAAAGATATTCAGCACGCCCGCGACGAGTACCAGACCAAGTACAAGCGAAACCAACAGCTCAACTAGGGTGAAGCCAGTTTGAAACTTACCAAAACGAGAGTAGGCCAAGTGGCTACCTTGTCGCGCATGCGCATTCGAAATATTCAGTTTGCGTTCCATATGGTGTCGAGTCAAAGACTGGTTAGTGTTTCAACCATTTGCGCCCCCAGCCCACCAGCACGCGAATCGTCCCAGCGAACCTGAACACGGCACTTGCCATCTGCATCACATAAGACGGCCCCACAGGTGCTGAGATCACTCGCCTCCCCAATAGTCGCTTTGAGCGACTCAATCCAGTGCTTGAGGTTGATCTTTGCCAAGCTTGTCCCCGTGACGGCAGCGGGATTGCAATACGGATCAATTACACCGCCAGACAATGACCCGGTGTTGTAATTCAACGACTTGGCACTGTCCTTGTCGACTCGCATTGCGTCAAGAATGTAATAGCTCATCATGACCGCCTGTGACCGCTGCAAGCTGCTGTGATTGCCTTTGAGTGCGCGAATTTGTGTGGCCGCCATTCCAAGTACGCCCATACTTAGGACCAATAATGCGATCAATATTTCGATCAAAGTCGCGCCTTTTGTATGGCGACGATTAGACATGTATTTAGTCTTGCGATGATTTTGCATATCAAGCTCTAACGTATTTAAGGATAGGGGCAAGTTGCATCGATATTGGCGAGAGTCGTGTAAGAAATACGACCTGCACTATTGAGCGTCAAATTTCGCGCACGTTTATCATCCGACAGTCCAGACGATGTGCTGCACACGCGGATAGTGCCAGAGTTAAAACCGCCTTGGATCGTCTTAGACTGACCATCAGCTGAATAGGAAATGTATGGCAAATTCCCCTTGACGACGACATCTGCCGCCAAGGCGCCCGATGTTGTAAGAATTGTCTCTCCACTATCTACCGTAGCGCTAGCGCTACTGCGAGTTGTGTCAATAAATGAGATCCAGCCTTGCTGCCAGCCACCTGTTGTGGTGCACGAGGTACCGTTGGCACTCATACATATAGTCACCCGATTGCCAGTTTTTATGGCGTTTGCACGAGCCAATGCAAATGCTGCCATCAGATCGTTGTTCGCTGAAGTCAAACGGGTTGATGCAATCATTCCGCGAAAACTGGGAACTGCCAGACTCATCAAAACAGCGAGTATCGATATCGTGACCATCAACTCAATTAGGGTGAAGCCGCGAGATCGAAATTGAGACTGTATGTGGCGAAGGCTATTCATTTGGATAAAGACGACTGTCTGGTGTGCTGTCGATCGTATTAAAGCGCTGAACGACCGACAAGAGAGGCATATTCCGCCAAACGGCACGTTGCACGCGATAAATGGCCCAGAGCTACTAGCTGATGTTTTCAGTGTGCAAGGCAATTACCTATCGACGCAATGTTACCGCCGCACCTCATCCACCAACGCTCGGAACTCATCAATGTCCTCAAAGCTGCGATAGACGCTGGCAAATCGCACATAGGCCACTTTATCCAGCTTCTTAAGCTCGCGCATCACAAGCTCGCCAATGCGCGCAGACGGCACTTCCCGCAGCCCTAGGTTCAACAGCTTTTCTTCAATACGCTCCAGGGCGCTGTCAATTTGCTCGGTGCTGACCGGGCGTTTGCGCAGGGCCAGGTTGAAGGACGCGAGCAGTTTGCTGCGCTCATATTCAATGCGCCGGCCATCTTTTTTGACGATGGCCGGGTAATTGACGTCGGGGCGCTCATAGGTGGTGAAGCGTTTTTCACACGATCCACATTGGCGTCGGCGGCGGATGAAGTCGCCGTCTTCCGCAATGCGTGTCTCAACGACCTGCGTTTCTGAGTGGCTGCAAAAAGGGCATTTCATGGCAGTGCGGTCAACTACTTTGCAATAAATTGACCGCTAGCCCTCGTGGAATATGCGCAACCCGCTATAAAAAACATAGCGGTTGCGCAAACCATTTTTGGGGCGATCCGCTTCAACTGTAGACCGGAAAGCGTGAGGTCAGGGCATGAACCTTGGCGCGCACGGCTTCGATGTTGGCCGCGTCGCGTGGGTTGTCCAGCACATCGGCAATCAGGTGGGCAGTGGCACGGGCTTCTTCGTCTTTGAAACCACGGGTGGTCATGGCGGGGGTGCCGATGCGCACGCCGCTGGTGACCATCGGTTTTTCGGGGTCGTTGGGGATTGCGTTCTTGTTGATGGTCATGTGGGCGCTGCCCAGCACGGCTTCGGCTTCTTTGCCGGTGATGCCCTTGGCGCGCAGATCCACCAACATGACGTGGCTTTGGGTACCACCGCTGACGATACGCAGGCCGCGCTCGGTCAGCGTCTGCGCAATGATTTGGGCGTTTTTCAGCACCTGCTGCTGGTATTCCTTGAAGCCGGGTTGCAGTGCTTCCTTAAAAGCAACAGCCTTGGCGGCAATCACGTGCATCAACGGGCCGCCTTGCAGGCCGGGGAAGATGGCGCTGTTGATGGCCTTCTCGTGCTGGGACTTCATCAAAATAATGCCGCCGCGTGGGCCGCGCAGGCTCTTGTGCGTGGTGCTGGTGACCACATCAGCGTGGGGTACGGGGTTGGGGTAGACGCCGGCGGCAATTAAACCGGCGTAGTGGGCCATATCGACCATGAAGATGGCACCGATTTCCTTGGCGATTTTGGCAAAACGCTCAAAATCGATGTGCAGGCTGTAGGCAGAAGCGCCAGCAATGATCAGCTTGGGCTTGTGCTCGCGCGCCTTGGCTTCCATGGCCTCGTAGTCGATGGCTTCCTGGGCATTGAGGCCGTAAGAGATCACGTTGAACCACTTGCCGCTCATGTTCAGGGGCATGCCGTGTGTGAGGTGGCCGCCTTCGGCCAGGCTCATGCCCATGATGGTGTCGCCGGGCTTCAGAAAGGCCAGAAACACGGCCTCGTTGGCTGACGCGCCGCAATGGGGCTGCACATTGGCGGCTTCGGCGCCAAAAATTTGCTTGATGCGGTCGATGGTCAGTTGCTCGGCCACATCCACATGCTCACAACCACCGTAGTAGCGTTTGCCGGGGTAGCCCTCGGCATATTTGTTGGTCAACTGGCTGCCTTGCGCGGCCATGACGGCGGGGGAGGCGTAGTTTTCGCTGGCAATCAGCTCGATGTGGTGTTCTTGGCGTGCGTTCTCAGCCACGATTGCGGCCCAGATTTCGGGATCAGCTTGCTCGACGAGAATATTGCGGTGGTACATGGCAGTCCTTTAAGACATTGAACCTTGATCATATGAAATGAGACAAGGGCTGCCCAGGCGAACGGCTGAACGCAGCCACCCATGCAGGTGTTGCGGTACGCTCCCCAGTGGTAGCCCCACGTCAGCTCCCGGAACCGCAGGGTTCAGGAACCTATCGCCAGTCGCGTACGAACTGGAGTTTAACCGACCAGTATCACAAACCCGGTTACGAGCTTAATAAACTCGCAACAACTTCAGGTGCTTCCTGCTCTTTGACAGGATGTACTACTGGCACAACCTGGGGTGTTGCCACGGGCAAAGGGCGTCCGCTGGCAACATGTTGCAGGCGGTTGTGTTCTGCCAATACTTTGGCCGTATAGCCGCCGTCTTCTTCCATATTGCCGGCTCCCACGTAGAGCTTGAGTCCGCCCTCTATGGAGCCCGCCCGCGCCACGCATTCTTGCAGCACCTTCACGCCCACCCGCAGGTTGGACACTGGGTCAAACGCAGCCAGTTTGCCGCCAAACCCAACGTACTTGTCGCTGTGGATTTTGGTCATGACCTGCATCAGCCCCTGTGCTCCGACGGGGCTTTGTGCGAATGGATTAAAGCCAGATTCCACTGCCATAACGGCCAGAATGAGGGTGGGGTCCAGTTTGACACGGTTACCCGTTTCAAACGCCTCGGCTACCAACGCGCTGAGCGGCTCAGGAGCGATGTTGTACTTCTTGCTGAGCCAATAGGCCACAGCAGCTTGCTGTTTGGGCAAGCTTTGTGGATTGGCAGCGGTGGCGCGGTCAACGGCTTCCGCGTCCGAAGCAATGCCGGTCACGGTCGTTTGGCGGGTTTGCAGCCAGCTCATCAACTGGATTTCCCCCGCTTGGCGGATTTCTGGCCTTACGGTCAGGGTAATCACGGCAAACATGACGGCAAGACCCAATAAGGCAAAACCGCTGTGCGTGATTTCGAAGAAACCTTGGGCAATATCGCCGGCAAAAGTTGCCAGGCCCTTGGTGAATTTTTTGGTCGCTGTCATAGCTCTTCCTTCTTAGGCGGGGGTCTTTGGCGTACGCGCTGCGAACAGGGCGGTTGCTTCAGACACCACGTTTGGGTTGGTACGCTATCAATATCCTGCGGCGTCGGTTCGACATGTGCAGCGATTTGAATATGCCGGGTTCGGCAGCGGTGCGGGTTATCCCTAGTCGAAACGAGGAATGGGCGGATTCTAGGGGTGTCGTATATACCTAGTCAACCATATCAATCACATTTGTTATTCCATAAAGTGTTGTATGAATGCAAATTTCTAGGTTTGGCGCGGGTTTTCGGCGGATTCTTCTTGGCGGAAAATCTCCCAATCAAAAGAACTAAACCGATTGAAAACCCAATTTGCAATCGGTTTTGGGGGTTCCTACACTCCCACGGCCTGATGATTCAGGTTTGTTCCGGCAGTAGCCAGTCCATGCCACGACGGCATTCGTGATAAAGCGGCCCCGGTAACGTTTGGAGGCAATCTATTGCCTCTAGTGCATTGCGGGACGTCAATCTCCCCCAGTGCCAAGCCTGACGGCACGGACCTCTGGTCAGCCGTCAAGCCCGATGGTCAAACGGAGTCGTTTGGCCATCGGGCTTTCTTTTTTGTACGGATGCTCCAATGCGCGTGAAAAGTCGTACTTGCCGCATATATATAGAGCCCATGCGCGGCTGTAAGAGGACGGGGCCACACATACAAGGCATGGCGTGATCCAATAACCAAAATACAAGTGCTATTGTTATAGGAGCGCGCTATGCATGTTTTACGAGGGCTAGACACTGATTTGTGACATTTGTTCGGGTTGAACTTGAAGTCAGAACGACTCGTTTTAACGGGTGTGTACAAAAACCAAAGAGCCGTTTGCAATTAGCGGCGAAAATACGCGGTTGCAGATTTCTTTTTAACCCATTTCTGAGCCTACCGTGACGTCGACTTCCACAGCCAAAAACAACGATATTGCCCATTTAGACAGTCTGACCGGTGGCGCTTTTTCCGCTCCTACTTCAGGTGAACGCGCCGCGCGCGTGCGGGATTGGCTGCAGAGTGGCCCCACACCAGACCAGTTGTCTGACGTATTCAAGGAGTTGAGCGTCAAAGACAAGGGTGCCGCCAAACTGATCCGTGAAAAGCTGGACGAGGCTAAGCGACAGAAGGGCCAGGAATCACTGGCGGCCGATTGGGCGGTGAAAGCCCAGGCCTTGCTGGGTATGGTCAAGCTCAACATTGCTGATGCGCTTGCATGGCAGCGTGATGCTGCCAAAGCAGGGGCGCCATTGAGCCGCGAACCCTTGGCATCGTTAAAGACACAGCTAGCAGAGCGTGTGCGTGTCATTGAAGACTTGCAGCGCCAAGTGCAGGTGCAGCGCGAAGCCGCTGTTTTGCTGGCGCAGCGCATTGAAGTGCTTTCCACCAAATCGTGGCAAGACGCGCAGGCCGCAGTAGACGCTCTGCGTGTGGACGTGGACCACTGGCAGGCGCATGCCGCGCAGTTGGTGGTTGACGCGAGCTGGGCCAGCGTCGATGCAAAATTTCCACCACTTTTGGATGCCTCGCGTGGCCAATTGTTGGTGGTGTGGGATGCATTTCAAGGCGCTTTGGCGCAGGCAGTGGCTGCTTCGCTGGACGCGGCGGCGCCCTTGCCGCCGGTGCCGATGTGGGCCAATGAGTTGCGCACCGCCAGGGGTGTGCCGGTTGAAGCACCCGCCAAGCAACCCAAGCCCAAGATTGACCCGCAGGTGCGTGAGCAAGCCAGCGCCACTGTGCGTGCTGTGCTGGCAACACTAGAGCAAGAAATTGCCGAAGGGCATGGCAAAGCCAGCGCGGGCGCAGCCAATGCGTTGCGCCAGGCATTGAAAGAATTCGGTCGTGTCATTGACGACAAATTAGAGAACCAGGCACACGCGGCATTGGCGGCGGCGGGCGAATTGGAGGGTTGGCAGCGCTGGCGTGCTGATCAGTTGCGCGAAGCACTGGTCGCCCAGGCAGAAGGCCTGCTTAAGCGCCCTGAAGGCCAAGCCATTGGCGGACGCAAGATGCAAGAGTCCTTGCGGTCACTGCGTGAGCAGTGGAAACAAACCGACCAAGGCGGAGCCCCTAACCACGCCATGTGGAAGCGATTCGATGAAGCTTGTAACGAAGCGCACAAGGTTGTGGAAGCCTGGCTGGACAAGGTTCGCGCTGAGTCGGCCGAACACAAAGCGCAGCGTCTGGCACTGATTGACGAAGTGAACGCTTGGGCCGCAGCCAATCGCACTGCATTGGACGACGATTGGAAGGGCTTCAACCGCATCCTCCACCAGTTTGGAGACCGTTGGCGTGACGCAGGGCATTTGGGCGAAAAGGTTTTTGCTGAGTTGCAACCTTTGTGGAAAGCAGCGATCGGCAACGCAACGGCTCCGTTGGAGGCCTTGCAGGCTGAGAGTTTGGCATTGCGCCATGCCATGATTGAAGAGGCAAAGGTCTTAGGTGCTGCCGCAGAGCTGCGGGTCGACGCTGTCAAGTCGCTCCAGCAACGCTGGCAGGCGCAAGCACACCGCGTTCCCATGGATCGGCGCCAAGAACAAAAGTTGTGGGATGCATTTCGCAAGCCTATTGACGATGCTTTCAATCGCAAGACGGTTGAGCGTGAGAAAGCGGAAGCTTCATTGGGTGCGCGTGACCGCATGGTGTTGCAGGCAGCCAAGGCACTGGATGCGGCCAATGCGTCGGGCGATGCACAGGCCATTCGCGTCGCCATGGCAGCTCTAGAAGCAGCTTTGCAAGGCCAGGCACTGGCGCAAGCCGAAGTAAAGACCGCGGGATCGCAAGAGAGCGAAGCAAAATCTGCAGTTCAAGCTGCTGACTCGGAGTCAAATACGACCATAGCCCTCGTGGATATTGCGCAAGCCGCTACCGAATCGGTAGCAAATGAAGCGACTCAAAGTGTTGACGCCGAACAACCTGCAGCTGCACCCGTTGCTAAACCAGCGCCCAAGCCCGTCATTGCCATGCGTGGGGACGACCGTCCCGGCATGAAGAAGGAAGCACCGGCAGCCGCAGGTGCGCGGGGCGCGGGCAAGTGGGGTGATCGCAAAGACAACGGTCCTCGCGGGCCACGTGATGCAAAAGGCGGCCCACGCTCGGAAGATCGCGCGGGCGGTGGGCGCTATGAAGGGCGTGCCGGTTACGAATCCCGCCCTGAAGCGCCCCGCCTGGGCGATGCCGCTTTCCGCGCCCAGCGTGACGCCTTGGAACAAGCGCAAATGGTTCTGAAAAAGCTGGCCATGCAGGCGCACGGCGAAGCGCTGACGCAGTTGCTCACCGCCTGGGAAAAGCGCGACCCTGCACTGGTGCCAAACGCACAAGATTTGGGTAGCCGTGCTTCGCCAGCCACGCGTACGGCGTGGACACAGGCCTTGGCTGGGCAATCCGTCACGCCCTCCGCCAAAGGCATTGATTCGCAATCGGCATTGCTGCGCTTGGAAATGGCGGCGGAAGTGCCAACACCTGCCGAAGACATTACTGCACGGCGTGCACTGCAGTTGCAGATGCTCACGCGCCGCAACGACCCGCAACCCGCGCAAACTTGGGGTCAAGATGCGGCAACCGTGTTTGCAGGCCCTTTCAGTGCTCCAGTTGCTCGGCGCGTGCAAAACGTGCTTAAGGTACTGCTGAAGAAATAGCCATTGAGAAAATAGCCGATCAACGGCGCACGCGGTCGAGTTGTGGAAGAATGCCCATTCATTGCGGTGAATGGGTGCTTCTTGTACAACGGGAGAAAATGTGGACTCCATAGACGACCTGCTGCGGCGCCTTGAGCAGCTCAACGCGATCGGTACCGCGTTGTCCAAAGAGCGTGACATCACGCGTTTGTTGGAAAACATACTGGTAGCTGCCAAAACCATTACCAACGCAGATGGTGGCACGCTTTACCGTGTGACCGATGACCGTAAGGCCTTGCGGTTTGAGATTCTGAAAACGGACTCCTTAAAGATTGCCATGGGTGGCACTTCGGGAAACCCGATCGATTTCCCAAACCTGCCGTTGTATGACGGCAAGGGCCAACCCAATGATTCTCTGGTCGCCGCCTATGCGGCCATCAACCACCAGACTGTGAATATTTCAGACGCCTATACTGAACCCAATTTCGATTTTTCTGGCACGCGGCAGTTTGACGCCCGCACTGGCTACCGGTCGCAGTCTTTTCTGGCCGTGCCCATGAAAGACAACGAAGGTGATGTGATAGGGGTGCTGCAACTCATCAATGCCAAACAAAAACACACCGGTGATGTGGTGTCTTTTTCCAGTGCAGACCAGAGCCTGGCAGAGTCGTTGGCTTCGCAAGCGGCTATTGCCATCACCAATCGCAATTTGATGGCGCAGCTGGAAAGCTTGTTTGAGTCTTTCATCAGTTTGATCAATCTGGCTATCGACGAAAAATCGCACTACACCGGTGGCCATTGCCAGCGCGTGCCAGCATTGACCATGATGTTGGCCGAAGCGGTCAATGCCCACAAGCAAGGTCCATTGGCGGCGTTTACGATGGACGACCGTGATCGCTACGAACTCAAGATTGCTGGCTTGCTGCACGACTGCGGTAAGGTCACAACCCCTGTCCACGTGGTCGACAAGGCAACCAAACTGCAGACCTTGTTTGACCGCATTGACCTCATCGATACGCGCTTTGAGGTCCTCAAGCGGGATCAAGAGATAGCCGCCTTGCGTGCGCAGCTGGATTTGCGCGAACAAACCGATGCTGCGGCAGAAGCCAAGATTTCGTCTGAATGCAGATCAGCAATAGCGGCATTGGACACTGATCGTGATTTCTTGCGTGTAGTCAACCGAGGTGCGGAGTCGATGAAAGACGCGGATTTGCAGCGTGTACGTGAGATTGCAATCCAACACAGTTGGCGCAATGTGGGTGGGCTGCATTCCGAACTATTAACCCCTGACGAAATTGAAAATCTGACGATCCGTGCGGGTACCCTGACCACGGGGGAGCGCGACACCATCAACCACCACATTGTGGCGACCATCAAGATGCTTGAGCAATTGCCTTGGCCCAAACACTTGAAGAACGTGCCGGAATATGCGGGCGGTCACCATGAGCGCATGGATGGCAAGGGCTACCCCAAAGGGCTCACGCGCGATCAAATGTCGGTGCAGGCACGCGTCATGGGCATTGCGGATATTTTTGAAGCACTGACCGCATCCGATCGGCCCTACAAACAGGGTATGAAGCTGTCGCAGGCCATGGGCATCATGTACAAGTTTCGGATGGGCGGGCACATCGACCCTGACCTGTTTGACATCTTTCTCAATGAAGGCGTGTACTTGCGCTACGCGCACCAGTTTTTGGACCCGTGGCAGATTGATACCGTCAATCCGCAGGCTTGGGTTTAGGCTGCCATTCAGCGGCCTGCCATGCTGGGTGGTATGCGTTCTACGGTAAAGGTTTCGATCGAGCCTTGATTTGTCTTGCGCAGTCGCAGTACTTCGCCACGCGGCGGCACTGCGCAGAAGTCCCAATCACTCAATACCAGTCGTTCGCCAGTCGTTCCCAACGGGTGCTTGGCTGGGCGGTGGGTATGTCCATGGATCAGATGCCTTGCACCTGCGTTGTGCAATAGCGCAGTGGCCGTGTCCGTATCGACATCGGCATAAGCGGTGTGTTCGCGTTTGCGCGCTTCACTCTGGGCGCGCAGCGCGCGTGCAATGGCCATGCGCTCGGAGAGTGGTTTTTTCAGAAAATCTTGTTGCCAAGTTTCACTGCGGACCAGCGTGCGAAATTGCAAGTACTCCGTGTCGGCCAGGCAGTGCGCGTCACCATGGGTGAGTATCCAGCGGTCGCCTGCAAATCCCACCGTGCACGGGTCTTCAATTCCGATGCAGCCCGTGGTTTGCATGAGTGAAGCACCCATCAGAAAGTCCCGGTTGCCGCACATGATGTGTATATCGAGCCGATCTGCCGCCTTGCGCAAGCCATCTGCGCAACGGGCTTCAAAGCCTGATGGACCCGAGAGAATATCGTCGCCCACCCAGACTTCAAACAGATCGCCGAGTATGAAAACCGCATCGGCCTCGGTCTGTTCCAGGTAGGTACTCCAGGCCTGAAACGTGGGCAGATCGGCTGCCTGCAAATGCAGGTCAGAGATGAAGTCGATGCATAGCCAGCGGGCGGGTGCGTCGATTTTCATCCCCCATCAATCGTGATTACAGGGCCACAGCCTTTTCGATGACAACGTCTTCTTTGGGTACGTCGTCATGAAAGCCCTTGCGTCCGGTTTTCACGGCCTTGATTTTGTCCACCACATCAGAGCCACCGATCACTTTGCCAAACACCGCATAGCCCCAACCCTGGGCGCTAGGGGCGGTGTGGTTCAGGAAGCCGTTGTCCGCCACATTGATGAAGAACTGCGCCGTAGCAGAGTGCGGATCGCCTGTGCGCGCCATAGCCACCGTGTAGTTATTGTTTTTCAAACCATTGTTGGCTTCATTTTGGATAGGGTCGTCACAAGGTTTTTGGTTCATGCCGGGCTCCATGCCACCACCTTGGACCATAAAGCCAGGGATCACACGATGAAAAATCGTATTGTTGTAATGACCTTTGTTTACATAAGACAGAAAGTTTGTCACCGACTGAGGTGCCTTTTCCTGGTCCAGTTCCAGCGTGATCACGCCGTAGTTGGTGATATGCAGTTCGACTTGTGGGTTGCTCATAATTTATTTAACCAGTGTTGCAGAGTTGATAAGTACGGTTGTCTTGGGTACGTCGGTCGGAAACATGCCGCCTGAGCCCGTGGGTACATCTTTGATTTTCATGATGGTGTCCATGCCCGAAACCACGCGGCCAAAAACGGTGTATCCGTCAGCAGGGCCGCGAGCATTCAAAGATGGATTGTCTTTGACGTTGACAAAGAACTGTGCTTTGGCGGAATTGGGGTCATTGGTGCGTGCCATGGCAATGGTGCCGGTCTCATGCTTCAGACCGTTCTGTGCCTCCAATGGGACGGCTGGGCGCGTGATCTTCTCTTCAAATTTTGCTGTGTAACCGCCGCCTTGCACCATGAAGTGGGGGATCACACGGTGAAATATGGTGCCGTCATATTGCTTGGTGCTAACGTACTTGAGAAAGTTCTCGACGGTCTTCGGTGCTTTGTCGGGATATACCTCGACAACAAAATCGCCCAAAGTGGTCTGGAACTTGACCTGAGGTGCTCCATCGGCCAGAGCAGATCCGGTTACAAATGCCAAAGCAATACCCGCCAGGGTGGCACGGCGGCTTAAAGTGTTCCATTGCATCATCAGATTACTCCTTCAAAAAATATCTTCCATTGGTTTTCCTGGCGAATCCAGTACTGCCTCTTGGTCCATCCTATGCGCGTGCCATCAGCAACTTCGCCAAAGGTCACGACCATGGTATCGGCTGCATCGGTCCAGCGCAGGTAGGATACATCCTTGAGCTGGATCGTTCGACCGTGCGTCTGGTCAATCTCGTTTTTTAATGTGGCCATCCACTGGTTCAGGTTTTTGCCGTTGCTGGTGAAATCTTGCGTGTAATAGGTCAAAACCTGTTGCAAGTTGCCCGAAGTCTTTGCATTGCGCCAGGCAAACAAGGCATCTTCAAATGGTTTGCCCTCAGCGCGGGCACTTTGCGGTGCGACCCAGTGCAATTGGCTGGCGATGACCACCGGTGTTGTGCGAACTTCCACGGTGCGGATGATGTGTTGAAGATCCGGATTGGCCAGTACCACGCATCCGTCCGTTGCCTGTGGTGGTCGGGAAAACTGATTGGGCGGTGTGCCGTGTAGCCAGATGCCGCTACCGGTCTTACCGCGTTTGCTGTCAAGCATGTTGGGGTAGCTGATAGGCAAGGCACCCGACCCATAGAAGTCTTTCAGGGACTTGGGATCGAGATTGCTTGTGATGTAGTACACGCCCAGCGGCGTACGCTGGTCGCCCTCGGTACTCTTTGCAGTCCCCGCTTTGCCGACGGAAATGTAATAGTCCGCGACCAGATTCAAGCCGGAAGGCGAATTCTCAAAAAGGTAAAGGCGTGATTTGGAAGCATCCACAGCGATGGCATGCTTGGACCGTTGCGACACGGCAAGAAACTGTGAGGGTACAGTGCCGGGGGCCGGGCGCTCGCGCAACGACTGGACCCGGCGCTTCGACTCTTCTCGCAGTTCAGCCAATGCCGCACTGGCGCCGACACTGCGGATCACCGATTCGGGCACATCACCAAACGACTTGATTGGACGCGTTTGTGTGGCAAGCAGGTCGCCGTGGACCAACTGCGCTAGTTGGAAATGAGGATAGTCTTCGACCAATCGATCGGCTTTGGCAAGTGCCTCGCGGTTTTGCGAGGTAGCAATGAGTTTATAGACCTCAATCAGCCGAGCCTCGGCTACGCCATCCTGGTCTTTGACGACTGGCGCTTCCTGTTGGGCTTGCTTGGATTTGGTGGCGTGTTTTGGTTTTGCACCGTGCGCCGCAGGGCTCACGGCAAAAGCCATGGTGATCAACGCTATGGGGAGCCCCCATCGGCGTAAACCTGCAGACCAGCACACGATCATGTACCGGTAGACTCTTTGACTATCTGCCAGCGGTCGCCCGCTTTGACGAGATCAAGCGTTTTGCGGCTGGATACTGACAATCCATTGGCCTTGTAGTCTTGGCGGAACTTGGCAACCGCGGAGTTGCCGCTGGTTGTGACTGTGAGATTTTCCAAACGCACACTGATTTTCGACTTGCTGGTGATACGGGCGCGTCGTTCTTCTTCCCAGTCGCTGCGGCTCAGACCGCCTGGTGTGTTGAAGTCCTTGGAATACGCAGCCAGATAAGCTTTGACGTCGCGCGCCGCCCATGCCTTTGCCCATGCCAAGACAGCTGCTTCGGCATCTTTGGTGCTTGCGCTGCTAGGCGTTGCTACAGGGGACGGCGTAGGTGCTGCAGCAACGACTGCACTGGGTGTTGGAGCAGGCGTAGGCGTGGGTGGTGCAACCACGGGTACTGGCGTTGGCGCTGGAGTGGGGGCGGCTGCAACGGGCGCTTTTGCAATCGTTGGTCCCGGCAAGGTCGGCGCAGGCTTGGCAGCCACAGGCGTTGGTATTGCAGGCGCAACAATTGGCGCAGGGGTTGGGCGCTGGCCCTTGGCGCCGGTTGGGCTAAACAACTCACGGATCAATGCCAGCTTGGGAGGAACACCGGCATTGTTGTTGTCCAACTGCAAGGCTTTGTTATAGGCTTGACTGGCCAATTTTGCGTAGACATCACCCAGGTTTTCATGCGCGGTGGCATAGCTGGGGTTGGTCCGAATCGCCATTTCCAGCGCCGTGCGCGCTTTGTCAAATTGACTCTGGCCAGCATACAGCACGGCCAGATTGTTATAGGGCTCTGGAAGCTCGGGGAAGTCTTCCGTCAGGCGTGTAAAGGTTGCGATGGCATCCGTGGCTTTTCCGGAGTCGCGCTGGATGACACCTTTCAGGAAACGCATTTGCGGGTCACGCGGCTTTGCTGCCAAGTAGATGTCTGCTTTAACCAGAGCCTCTGGCAGTTTGCCTGCGCGCACCAATTGCGACACGTCTGTATATTCATCAGCGTGCGCTGACGAAAACATCGAGGCCGCTACAAGTGCCAACAGTCGCAATGTTCCAAATACTGGTAAACGGGAGTGCGTCATAAAGCTTTCAAATTTTTAGACGTAAGAAATGCCCTCGGGCCGGGGCTTTATACTGCGCTGGATTGTAGCTGAGGGGGTTGGTGCCTCCGTTGGCTTGGGACACAGATTTACCCTTACCAGTTTGTTCAAGTGATCGCCTCCGTCGAAGACGCCTGTTTGTCTGCGGAGGCATTGATAAATCCATGAGTTTGCGCATTTACAACACGCTGTCGCGTGCGGCTGAGTCATTTAGTCCCATTGAGTCCGGTCATGTGCGCATGTACGTTTGCGGCATGACAATTTACGACCTGTGCCACATTGGTCATGCGCGCATGATGATGGCATTTGACGTGGTGCAACGCTGGCTAAAGGCCAGTGGATATCGTGTGACCTACGTGCGCAATATCACCGACATCGACGACAAGATTATTAAGCGGGCGGTAGAGCGTGGCATATCGATTCGCGCACTGACCGACGAGATGATTGCTGCGATGCATAAAGATATTGGCGCGCTCGCCATTGAGCCGCCCACGCTAGAGCCGCGTGCAACGGAGTACGTGCCTGAAATGCTCTCCATCATCAAGACCTTGGAGGACAAAGGGCTGGCGTATCGCGCAAGCAATGGCGATGTGAATTATTCGGTGCGTAAGTTTCCGGGCTATGGCAAGTTGTCGGGGAAATCGCTCGACGAATTACGCGCCGGGGAGCGCGTCGCCGTGCAGGATGGCAAGGATGATCCGCTGGACTTTGTCCTGTGGAAATCTTCCAAGGAAGCCGAGCCTGACGATGCCAAATGGGATGGCAATGTTGCTGGTACTGGCTATGGCAGCGGGCGTCCGGGTTGGCATATCGAGTGCTCTGCCATGAGCTGCAAAACATTGGGCGAAACCTTTGACATCCATGGCGGTGGCGCGGATCTGCAGTTCCCGCACCACGAAAACGAGATCGCCCAAAGTGAAGGTGCCAACGGCAAGCCACTGGCGAACTTCTGGGTTCACAATGGATTTGTGCGGGTGGACAACGAGAAGATGTCCAAGTCGCTGGGCAATTTTTTCACCATTCGAGATGTCCTGGCCCAGTATGACGCCGAGACTGTGCGCTTTTTCCTGATTCGCACCCACTATCGCAGTGCACTGAACTATAGCGATGCACATCTCAATGACGCGCATACCGCGTTGAAGCGGCTGTATACGGCGTTGGATTTGGTGCCGCCACAGGCTGCAGATGGAGCAATCGATTGGTCAGAACCCTTTGCGGCACGCTTCAAGACGGCAATGGACGATGACTTCGGTACACCCGAGGCGATCGCTGTTCTGTTCGATTTGGCGAGTGAAGTCAATCGGACGCGATCTTCCACACTTGCAGGCCTGCTACGCGATCTTGCAGGCGTCTTGGGCCTTTTGCAAGGGGACCCGAAAGCCTTTCTGCAGGCAGGTGCGGCGGTCGATGATGCGGCGATCCAGGCAAAAATCGAACAGCGCGCTGCCGCCAAAAGTGTGCGCAACTTCGCATTGGCCGACAGCATTCGACAGGAGCTTATGGCGCAAGGCATTGTCTTGAAAGATTCGCCCGACGGAACCCGCTGGGAAGTGCTGAAATAATGGTGACCGCAAAGCCACCCTTGGTCGCGCGCCAGACTCCTTATTTTTGGGAAGAGGCGTGTAAACACCTGGTCAAAAAAGACCGGGTCATGAAGCGCTTGATCCCACAGTTTGGCGATGCCTGTCTTGAAACGCGGGGTGATGCATTTGTGACCCTGGCGCGCAGTATTGTGGGGCAGCAAATATCGGTCAAAGCGGCCCAAACGGTGTGGGAGCGCTTTGCGCTGCTGCCGCGCAAAATGTCGCCTGGCAACGTGTTGAAGCTCAAGGTCGACGATATGCGTGCCGCAGGATTGAGTGCCCGCAAGGTCGAATACCTGGTGGACCTTGCACTGCATTTTGACAATGGCGCACTGCACGTCAAGTCGTGGGAGTCCATGAACGACGACGAAATCGTCGCGGAACTGGTTGCCATTCGCGGAATTGGCCGTTGGACCGCCGAGATGTTTCTAATCTTCCATCTCATGCGTCCCAACGTATTACCATTGGACGATGTGGGTTTGATCAATGGCATTAGCCACAACTATTTTTCGGGTGATGTGGTGAGCCGAAGCGATGCCCGCGAGGTTGCCGCGGCATGGGCTCCATACTGCACCGTCGCAACTTGGTATATTTGGCGCTCGTTGGACCCAGTGCCGGTAGAGTACTGAGACGTTGAGAGATGTTCTTGTGGGTTAGATCACGTTGCGTAGCAAAAGTGCTTTGACCCAAACTGATGAGGTAAGACTATGGCAAAAAAGACTTTTCTGGATTTCGAACAACCGATTTCTGAGTTGGAAACCAAAATAGAAGAATTACGCTATGTGCAAAATGAGTCTGCAGTAGACATTTCTGCCGAGATTGAGCAGCTCAGCAAAAAGAGCCAGCAGCTCACCAAAGACATTTACAGTGATCTCACACCGTGGCAGATCACCAAAATTGCCCGCCATGCGGAGCGTCCGTACACGTTGGACTATGTCAACGAGATATTTACCCATTTTGTGGAATTGCATGGAGATCGCCACTTCGCCGATGATTTGAGCATCGTCGGCGGCCTGGCCCGTTTCAACGGCACGCCGTGCATGGTGATTGGTCAGCAAAAGGGTCGTGACACCAAGGAGCGCGGTTTGCGCAACTTTGGCATGAGTAAACCTGAGGGCTACCGCAAGGCGCTGCGCCTCATGAAGTTGGCCGAGAAGTTCAAGCTGCCCGTGTTCACTTTTGTGGACACACCCGGCGCATACCCCGGCATTGACGCCGAAGAACGTGGCCAGTCTGAGGCCATTGGCCGCAATATTTTTGAGATGGCCCAGCTCGAAGTACCCATCATTACCACCATCATTGGCGAAGGCGGCTCGGGTGGCGCCCTGGCAATCTCCGTGGCAGACCAGGTCATCATGTTGCAGTACTCGATTTATTCGGTCATTAGCCCCGAGGGTTGCGCTTCCATTCTCTGGAAAACATCCGACAAGGCCTCCGATGCTGCCGAAGCCATGGGTATCACCGCGCACCGTCTGAAGGCGGTTGGCGTGATCGACAAGATTGTGAATGAGCCTGTTGGCGGCGCACACCGTGACCACAAGCAAGCTGCGGCATTCTTGAAGCGTGCCCTGGCGGATGCCTACCGGCAGATCAGTGACCTCAAGGTCAAGGAGCTGGTGGACCGCCGGTATGACCGCCTGCAGAGTTATGGGCGCTTTACCGACACCAAAGCTGCTGGACGCTAAGTTCCTGGGCAAGTACTCTGTTTCGCCTGGGAGTCTGGGCGGCAGCGCGTTCTGCTCCGTGTCCCCCGCCCGCTGCGCGGGCTCCTCCTTTACCTACGCAGAGCGCTCCACCACCCAGGCTCTTCCGTACGATTTTCGTGTGCGTGAGCTTTCTCCGTGACCCAATCGGTTGACCGAGCCATTGCTGGCTTTAACCCCACGTTGCCGCTGGCCGTTGCGCTGAGCGGTGGTGCTGACTCTGTTGCGCTGCTGGTGGCCTGTGCCGAGAAGTGGCCAGGTCAGGTTTCTGCCTTTCACGTCAACCACGGTCTTCAGGTGGCGGCCACGCTGTTTGAAGACCATTGCCGCGCGCTGTGCCTGCAATTGAACGTGCCCTTGCAGGTGCAAACCGTGGATGCCAGCAAGCAAGCAGGACAAAGCCCCGAAGATGCCGCCCGCCTGGCACGTTATAAGGCTTTTGCGGCGCTAGCTCTCGTGGAATGTGCGCAAGACACTATTAAAACAATAGCAATAGCCCAACACGCCGATGACCAGGTTGAAACATTATTGTTGGCGTTGAGTCGCGGCGCAGGCCTGGCTGGCATCAGCGCAATGCCAGCGCATTGGCAGCGTGACGGCCTTGACTACTGCCGGCCATTGCTTGGGGTTGCCGGTGCAGACATCCGCACCTGGCTGGCGCAGCGCGGTGTCCCTTTCGTGGAAGACCCGACCAATCAAGACGAGCAATTCACCCGCAACCGCATCCGCGCGCGGCTGATGCCCGCGCTACGTGGGGCGTTCCCGCAGTTTCTTGACACATTCGCGCGCAGTGCTGCGCATGCGGCCCAGGGCCAGCAGCTACTGGACGAGGTGGCGGCACAGGATGTGCAATCGGTCGTTCGCAGCGCGGACGGGCTGCTGCGCATCAAGGCGCTACAGGGTTTGAGCAGGTCGCGCCAAGCCAATGCGCTGCGCTATTGGCTCAAGAACCGTTTCCAATGCGTGCCCAGCACCGTACAGCTATCCGAGCTGCTGGACCAGGTGGCGGACTGCACCACACGGGGCCATCGTCTGCACATCAAGGTCGGTGCCGGGTTTGTGCAGCGCAGTGGCGAAGTGCTGACTTGGTACAATCCCTAGGTTTTGCTTCAAAAATTCCAATTTCATGGCACTGATTGTTCATAAATACGGCGGCACGTCGATGGGTTCCACAGAACGCATCCGCAATGTCGCCAAACGCGTCGCCAAATGGGCACGCGCGGGTCACCAGATGGTGGTCGTCCCATCGGCAATGAGCGGCGAGACCAATCGCCTGCTGGGTTTGGCCAAAGAACTGGCACCTTCCAAACAGAACGATGCATATGCACGCGAGCTGGATATGTTGGCAGCTACCGGCGAGCAGGCTTCGTCTGCACTGTTGGCAATTGCTCTGCAGTCCGAGGGTATGGAGTCGGTCAGCTACGCTGGTTGGCAGGTTCCCATTCGCACGAACAGTGCCTATACCAAAGCACGCATTGAGTCGATTGACGATGTTCGCGTTCGCGCTGATTTGGCCCAAGGCAAGGTCGTTATCGTCACCGGTTTTCAGGGCATGGACGATCAGGGCAACATCACCACCTTGGGTCGTGGCGGGTCCGATACGTCTGCCGTTGCCGTGGCTGCTGCCATGAAGGCCGCCGAATGCCTGATCTACACCGATGTGGATGGTGTCTACACGACCGATCCCCGCGTGGTTGCCGAAGCCCGTCGCCTGAAGACCGTTAGTTTTGAAGAGATGCTGGAAATGGCATCCATGGGTTCCAAAGTGCTGCAAATTCGCTCGGTCGAATTTGCGGGCAAATACAAGGTGCCGCTGCGCGTTTTGAGCAGTTTCACCGACTGGGATATTGATATCGAAGAGGAAGCCAAGTCCGGCACCCTGATTACTTTTGAGGAAGACGAGAAAATGGAACAAGCCATTGTTTCGGGCATCGCATTCAACCGCGATGAGGCCAAAATTTCTGTGATGGGCGTGCCCGACAAGCCTGGTATTGCGTACCAAATTTTGGGTGCCGTTGCCGATGCCAACATCGAAGTCGACATGATCATCCAGAACCTGAGCAAAGACGGCAAGACCGACTTCAGCTTCACGGTCAACCGTGGTGAATACGCCAAGGCGGTGGACCTGCTCAAGAGCAAGGTTTTGCCCAGCCTGGGTGCTGAAGAGGTTGTCGGCGACACCAAGATCTGCAAGGTCTCCATCGTCGGCATCGGCATGCGCAGTCACGTGGGTGTGGCAAGCCGTATGTTCCGCGTGCTGTCGGAGGAAGGCATCAATATTCAGATGATTTCAACTTCGGAGATCAAGACATCGGTCGTGATTGACGAGAAGTACATGGAGCTGGCTGTGCGCGCCCTGCACAAAGCTTTTGATCTGGACCAGCCTGTAGGTTGAAAAACTTGCACAGAGCTGTGCGATAATTCGCGCTGTTTAGGAATCGTGACCGAGTGGCCGAAGGTGCTCCCCTGCTAAGGGAGTATGGGGTGTAGAGCCTCATCGAGAGTTCGAATCTCTCCGATTCCGCCAAATTGCAAAAAGCCACCTTCGGGTGGCTTTTTTGTTTTCAAGAATCCATCGACGCGCTCCAGCGGTCACCCCAGCTTTTTTCCAGGTCCCGGCGGTTGCGTTTGGTGGGTCGCCCGTGCTCCAAGCTCATGGCTGGCTCGGGGCTCAGGCGCCGTGCCTCTGCCTCTTTGGCCCTGCGTGACACACTGTCTGCCGTTTCTGTAAACAGCTGTTGTGCGACTGGAGCAGGCCCACGCTGTTCGCTGATGCCTTCAACCACCACTGTGTGCTGAATCTTCGCCTGCCAAATGGTCAGCACATCGCCCACCCGTATTTCTCGTGACGGCTTTACCTCATGACCACCGATTTGCACATGGCCACGGTTGACGGCCTCGGTAGCGAGTGAGCGGGTTTTGAAAAAGCGTGCGGCCCATAGCCACTTGTCGATGCGGGTCTTGTCCATTGCGGTGTAGCGGGTTTCCCTAGTGCCCTATGGATGGGCGTGGATTGATGAAAATGCTTGCGACCCCCCGTAGGGAGTGCGCAAGCAGCTATCAAATCAGGAGTAGCAAGAAAAGACGAAGCCTTCGGTCTTATTGGGCTTTGTAGAAAATGTAGTCAGCCTTGTACGGCACTACTTGCTTGTCGCCTTCATTGGCCTTGGCACAGGCTGCCTTTGGCGCCACGCCGCCTTGCGTTGCAACCCGTTGGATATAGGTCATACCTTGCAGGGTGCCAGCACCCACTGCGGGATTGGCTTTGACGAGCTGCGAAGGAATGTTGCCTTCACCGGCCGGAGCAACAGCGACTTGGGCACCTGTAACTGTGGAGCCATCCTTGTTGGTCCATGTAGCGGGGGGGCCATAGTAAGCGCCGATGGCAGCGTCCTTGCGATCTTTCAAGACGGCGCTTGGACCCACGAACACCCACTCAAATTGGTCAGCCATGTCTTTTTTAGCACGGCATTGGTAGGTAATTTCCCCCGTTGCGGCAGTCTCCAGCGCAACGCTGTGTCCGGCGGGAACCTTTACGGCATCCGGAAGACTGGCTTGGTTATAGGCGGCGAAGGCTGGCGAAAAGCTCGCGAACGCGCCAATGACGGCAACGGTGACAACAGAAAGCGATAGACGAATACGCATAGTGATGATTCCTTGGTGGGTTGTGCTTAGCCATCTCTCCAATATGCAGCGCCCTCAAAATTCCAAATCAAACATCGCATGCTGGAAATAGACCGCAACAGCATGATAGGCGAACCTGGACCGGTAGGCCCCGCATGAGTTATCGTCGCACCTTTGATTTTCAAACCATTGCGCTTCTTCTTACGCATTTCCTCTTACCGCGAACCATTGCCATGAATAATTCTGTACAGCCCCCCTACAAAGATGCCCAACAACCGATCCCGGTGCGCGTTGACGACCTGCTGAAACGTATGACGCTGGACGAAAAAATTGCGCAAATGCACGGGTACTGGATGGTGTTGTCGGAAGATGGAGAGCACCGCTTTCGTGACGGCGAGGCATTTTTGGAGGGTGGTGACTCGTCACAATTGAAGCAGCTATTGGAAAAGGGCCTAGGCCAAGTGACGCGTGCCATGGGCACGCACGGCGTGGGCGCATTGCCGGGTTTGCGGGCACTCAATCGCCTGCAGCGGTACCTGAAGAACGAAACACGATTGGGCATTCCCGCCATTTCGCATGAAGAGTGCCTGACGGGGCTCATGACACGTGATGGCACGCTGTTCCCGTCAGCGCTGGCCTATGGTGCCACATGGAATCCTGAACTGATTGAGCGCGTGGGTGAGCAAATCGGTGCGGAATGCCGCGCCATTGGCTGCCAGCAAGGGCTCGCGCCCGTGCTGGACGTGTCACGCGATGTGCGTTGGGGCCGCACCGAGGAAACTTTTGGCGAAGACCCCTATTTGGTGGGCGTGCTCGCAACCCGGTATGTGCGTGGTTTGCAAGGCCCCAAGCGTGATCTTCTGGCCACGCTCAAGCATTACGCGGGCCATTCGTTCAGTGAAGGGGCACGCAACCATGCACCGGTCAACCTTGGCTGGCGCGAGTTGAACGACACGTTTCTGTTGCCCTTTGAGATGGCGGTCAAATTGGCCAATGCAGGCTCAGTCATGCCGGCGTACCACGATATTGATGGCGAACCAGCACATGCCTCTTCGCACCTGTTGACCGAAGTGCTCCGAAAGCAATGGGGATTTGATGGACTGGTGGTGGCGGACTATGTTGGCATCAGTCTGCTCCACAAGGACCATGGCGTGGCCATGGACCCCGCGCAGGCAGTAGCCATGGCATTCAACGCAGGGCTGGATGTGGAGTTGCCCAACGATGACTGCGTCAAGCACTTGGGCTTGGCGCTGGAGCGTGGGCAGGTGTCGATGGCAAAAGTCGATGAAGTCGTGGCGCGTATCCTGACCGAAAAATTCCGTTTGGGCTTGTTCGAATGCACGTTTGAAGACCCCGCAAGCGTAACCCTCCGAACCCAGGCCACCCTGGATGTGGCCCTTGAAGTGGCAAGGCAGTCCATCGTGGTGCTGGAAAACAATGGCATCTTGCCACTGCCAGCAGCAACGAAACAGCGGATTGCAGTTATAGGCCCATGCGCTGCGGACCCTATGGCCCACCTCAGTGGGTACAGCTTCCCCGTGCACGTGATTTTGCAGGGCGCCAATGAGGGTGCAAGCCATGTCGAGACACCCTTGCAGGGTCTGCGCGCGCTATTCACGCAGGCGCAGATCAGCTACGCGCAGGGTTGCAAACTTCTGGACACGCGCAGCGCTGGGGCGCCAGTCTTCCCCGGTGATGTGCGTGATGCTGCGGGTGAGCGCGCCAAGTCACCGGTCTTGATGGGTACGGATGGGGTGGACGAGGCCGTGCAAACTGCCAAATCTGCCGACGTGGCCATCGTCTGTGTGGGTGATTTGGCAGGGTTGTTTCAAACCGGCACGGTCGGCGAGGGGTCGGATACGGATTCCCTGCGCTTGCCAGGCGTGCAACAGCAATTGCTGGAAAGCATCGTGGCAACAGGCACGCCGACTATCGTCATCCTGTCGGGTGGACGCCCTTACAACTTGGGCGGTTTGGAAGACCAGGTCGCTGCATTCTTGATGACGTTTACGGGCGGGCAAAAAGCCGGGCAAGCTATTGCCGAGGTGCTGGCAGGGGTTACCCAGCCGTCGGGTCGCATGACCATTTCTGTGCCCACTAGTGCAGGGGCAGCGCCATATTTTTACAACCACAAGCTTAAGAGTGCAGGGGCACCCATCGCCTTCCACTTTGGTAGTCGCTACCCCTTTGGCAGTGGCAAGAGCTACACCATGTTTGAATACAGCAACCTGAGCGTGGAGACACCCCGCGTGGACGTGCAGACTGGCAATGTCGTGTTGACCATGGAGCTTGCCAATGTGGGCGCGCATGCAGCGACCGAAGTGGTGCAGGTCTATGTGCGCGACCGCCATGCGTCCGTGGTACGACCATTGAAAGAGTTGAAGGCATTTCAGCGTGTCCATCTGGAACCCCAGGCGCGCCGCACCTTGCGATTCACACTGCCCGTGGACATGCTGTGTTTGACCGACCACAGCGGCAAACGGGTGGTGGAGCCAGGTTGGTTTGACCTGATGGTGGGTGCATCCAGCGCCAATATTTTGCTGCGATCGGAGTTTGAAGTTATTGGCTCTGCAAGTCGAACGCTGCCGCATGATTGGCGCATGCAGAGCCAGTGCGACGTGCTCGCAGCATAGGGGCCGAGAGCCCTGCTAGAACCAAACTCTCATTCAAACTGAAATCAATCCAAGGGACGACGATGCTAAAAAAACTCAATGAACTGAGCGAAAGCCATGGCGCGCTCGAACGCGGCAATGGGATGATCACCGGCGTTATCGCGCTCGTGTTGGGTATCTTGTGCTTTTTGGGCGTGCTGGCGTTTCACTTTCCGCAGTACCTCACCACGCCTGAGCTGCGCAAAAGTTATGACGTCAACGTGATCCGCACCGTGATGTTTGCGGCCCTGGTTTTGGCTGGCGGCATGTCACTGGCCAATGTGCTCTTCAACCGGGCGCGCTGGCTGTCGGGGTTTGCTTTCTTGTTGGTGGCCCTGACTGCAGTATTGGGTGGCCACAAGGTGCCGGTCAATGACTTCGCCGACCACACGCCCTACATTGGTTTGGACTGGTTTATTTTGGACCTGCTGGGCTCATCGCTCATCTTCATCTTTATTGAAAAGCTGTTTGCGCTGCGCAAAGACCAACCGGTGTTTCGGCCCGAATGGCAGACGGACATGCACCATTTCATTGTGAATCACATGGTGGTGGGCTTTGTCATGTTGGCAACCAATTTGCTGGTGCACAAGCTGTTTGGCTGGGCTGCCAAAGACGGCATCCAGGCCTGGGTGCGCGACCTTCCGTTTGTGCCTGCCGTTCTCCTGATTGTGTTGGTGGCTGATCTGGTGCAGTACTGGACCCACCGCGCCTACCACGAGACATCGCTGCTATGGCGCTTGCATGCCGTGCACCACAGCGCCAAGCACATGGACTGGATGGCAGGCTCGCGCCAGCATATTCTGGAGCTCATCATCACCCGCACGCTGATCTTGGCGCCCATCTTTGTACTGGGCTTCTCCAAGGAGGTGATCGACACCTATATCGTGATCGTGGGCTTCCAGGCTGTGTTTAACCATGCGAACGTGAGTGTGCGCCTGGGACCACTGCGATACATCATCGTTACGCCCAATTTTCACCACTGGCACCACAGCCAGGATCAGGAAGCGCTAGACCGTAATTACGCGGCCCATTTTGCGTTTATTGACTACCTGTTTGGCACGGCAGTGAAAAGCACCAAGCTGTGGCCCGAGCGCTACGGGGTGCTGGGCGACTACGTGCCCGATGGATTCATCAAGCAGTTCAAGTTTCCCTTTGTCTGGAAGAGTTGAGGGAATTGTTTATAGTGAAATAGCCTTGTAGCCCTCGCGGAATGTTCGTGAGGCGCTACTAAAAATATAGCAGAAATGTCTGCCGCCAAAGCGCAAGGCTTTGGCTACTGCTTGGCCCCCATGCCCAACGCCGCGATGCGTGAGGTGGCCATTGCGGCTGCATTGGGTTCATCTTGCGTGTCCCAGCCTGCCAGATGCCGCTCGCTGATGTGGCACAGCGCGGTGATCCACTCCGGGTCATCATTGAGGCAGGGGATGAAGTGAAACGTCTTGCCGCCCGCCAGCAAGAACGCGGCGCGGGCTTCCATGGCAATCTCTTCCAGCGTCTCCAGGCAGTCGCTGGTGAAGCCGGGGCACACCACGTCTACCCGCTTCACACCAGCGCGGCCCATGGCAATCAAGGTGGGCTCGGTATAAGGCTCCAGCCATTTGGCCCGGCCCAGGCGGGACTGAAACGTCACCTTGTACTGTTCCTTCGTTAGGCCCAGCTTGTCAGCCAGCAGACGTGCGGTCTTGAAACACTCGCAGTGGTACGGGTCGCCCAGTTGCAGCGTGCGTGCGGGCACACCATGGAAGCTCATCACCAGTTGGTCTGGCTTGCCCTGCGCTTTCCAGTGGCGATCGACGCTGGAGGCCAGCGCGGCGATGTAATCCGGGTCGTCGTGGTAATGGTTGACAAAGCGCAGCTCGGGGATGGCGCGGGTGCGTGCGGCCCAAGCATAGACGGCGTCAAACACGCTGGCCGTGGTGGTGCCGCTGTACTGGGGGTATGCCGTGAGCACCAGTACGCGGGTTACACCGTCGAGCTTCATCGCGTCTAGCTGCGAAGCGATGGACGTGCTGCCGTACCGCATGGCGTAGCGCACCTTGACGGCATGGTTGCGCTGGCCCAGCCAGCCCTGCAATAGTTTGGATTGCTTTTCGGTCCAAATTTTCAGCGGTGAGCCCTCTGGCGTCCACACACTGGCGTATTTGGCTGCCGATTTGGCTGGGCGAAACCGCAAAATGACGCCGTGCAAAATCAGCATCCACAGCAGGCGCGGGATTTCAACGACACGGTGGTCGCTTAAAAACTCAGCCAGGTAGCGGCGCACGGCTGCCGGTGTGGGTGCATCGGGCGTACCCAGGTTGCAGTAGAGGATCGCAGTGCGAGCCTGCTGTCCGTGGGTATAGGGCGGTTCGGTTTCAAAGGGCATGCGCTATTCTCGCTGACGCAACGCCGGTTGTGGATGATGGCGGTTGCAGTGCGCGCCCTCAGCGCCCAGGCGTGAGCGTGAGCGTACTCTTGGTGTTGGCTTTCACGTCTGCCGCACTCAGGTGCTGCGGCTTGTAAATACCTTCGGCAAAGAACGGGGCTTGGTCTGCATAGTGCGCATCAAACAGCACGCCACTCTGTCCCACGGGGTTGATGCCCACAGCCTTGTCGGGCTGGGCAAAATCAATTACGCGGCGGGTGGATGGGCCTGACCGCACAGCCCATGGCGCAGGGCCAATGTTGATGTTCATGTTGTTAGGCGTTTCTCGGCCGCCGGGTACCTTGAAAGGGCCCACGTTGAAGAGGCGGTCCAGCGGGTACTGCTGACCCAGCGGATGGGTGTGTGTCAGCGTGTGGGCGGTGCCCCAATTCCATTTCAGCAGGTCTTTGCCGTAGACAGATTCCAAGTGCTTTATGGTGTTCACCCAGGCAATACGAACTGTCTCGAACCGGCTCTCCACCGGCTTGGTGTTCACGTTGTCCCACCAGGGTGAGTTGGCGTCGGCTATGAGGCGGGGCAGGGCAGCGTCCAGCGCAAACGTTTTGAGAAGATTGTTGAACTGCACGTCGCCCAACTCATCGGCCATGGCCTCATGGGCCAGTTCGTACATCAATTGCGTGAACAACAGTGCGGCCATGCTGTCGCGGCTGTAGTCGCCGTCCCACAGGTCTAGCGGCTCCAGGAACGCCTTTTGGTAGGGGTCTGTCGTTACGTTTTTGAGGATGGGCATCAGGTCTTTGAGAATGCGCGGACCGTAGCCATTGCCGTTGTCCAACTGCAGGGCTTGTGCAGCGGCGGTGTCCCATTTGCGGTCTGGGTCGCGCAGCGCAGTGTCCAGGCGCTGTACACGATCGGCGAGTACGTAGTAGCCCGGCACCGGCACGCCGCTACTGGGCTTGGGCTGGTTGTTCGCTGACACGATGTAGCCCCGCGCAGGGTTTTCTTCCTGGGGGTTGTACTGGAAGTTGTAGAAGCCCAGCTTGTCGGCCTCCGCCGTGCTGCCATCCAAAATGAACGTTGGGTTGACACCCGCTGGGCGAATGGGCAGCTTGGCTGCCGCCCACCATGCAATGTCACCAGTTGCGCTGGCCCAAACTATGTTGAGGCCGGGTGCGTGAATTTTTTCTGCGGCTTGTCGCGCTTTGGCGCGGGTATCTGCACGGTTGAGTTCGTAGAAGGCATGTGCGAAAGGGTTGTCCGTCACGAGAAACGTCCACCACATGGCAATGGGTGTTGTGCCAAAACTGTCTTTGAACGCATCACTGATGATGGGGCCGTGGGGTGAACTGCGAACCGTCAACTTGACAGCTTCTGCGCCCCGCACGTAAATGGTTTCCACGTGGCTTTGCAGGTCTACCCACTGGCCGCCAATGGACACCTGGTTGGTATTGGTAGGGTTGGGCTTTTCGGCAATCAAGTCCACGTCGTCGTTCTCAAACATGGTCATGGTCCAGCCAAATTTGGCGTTGTGCCCCAGCAAAGCAAAGGGGTTGAGCGCGCCATAGTGCCCATACAAATCAAAGCCAGGCGCGCTCAGATGGGCCTCGTACCACACCGACGGTGCAGAGAAAGCAATGTGCGGATCCCCGGCCAGAATGGGTTTGCCGCTAGTGGTGTGCCTGCCAGAAATGGCCCAGCCGTTGCTACCCTCAAAAACTGGCACGCCAGCGGCTTCCAGCGCGCTTTGGCTGCGCTGGGCCAGTTGCGTGAGCCCTTGCCAGTCTTTGGCGGTGAGTGCGATGGCGGAATGATGTGCAGGCGCAATGGCTGCAGTTTGGTCGATGACCCCTTCCGGATGCCAGTCCAGGTCAAAAACGCGCAAGTAATTGGGCCCTAGTTTGTCGCGAACGGCGGTCAGCACGGGCTCGGTCTTGAAGGCTGCCGCAAAGCTGTAGGCCAAGTAGCCCGCTACGGCGAAGCTGTCTTGTGCGGTAAATGGGCGCTTGGGGATCTTGAGGACGTTGAATTCCAGCGGTGGCGGGTGGCTGGCCTGGAATTGGTTGATGCCGTCCACATACGCCATGAGTGCCACGGTCGCAGGTGCAACTGGGTCCAAGGCGGTTGCCATCTCTAGTGCCTTGCCGCGTATGCCCAGGGTGCGAAATAGCTTGTCGGTGTCCAGCAGCGTGGGCCCCAGTATTTCAGCCAGTTCGCCATTGGCCAGACGGCGGATCATCTCCATTTGGAACAAGCGGTCTTGTGCGTGCACGTAGCCCAAGGCACGGTACAGGTCGGGTTCGTTTTGGGCGCGAATGTGCGGTACGCCGCGCTCGTCGTAGTCCACTGTTACCGGGGCTGTGAGCTGCTGTAGCGGCACGTTGCCGCTGCGCACGGGTTGCTTGGTATGGATAAGCCATGCTGCTGCACTGCCGACGATGACTACCAGCGCCGTGGCAAGGGTTGCAACAATTTTGATGGCTGGGTGCATGGGCGCGTTACTCCTGACGGGGTTTCATCATACGCAATCGCGGTTTGGTGGTGGGTGTCTTACAGCGTTTTACGTCGCTTTACATCGTTTTACGTCGACGAATGCCGATGTAGCGCTATCCCGTACAATTTTGTACCCTTCTTGTTTGTGACTGATCGCGATACCAATCATGCAAATATCCCCCGTAGTCTCACAACCCAACCCCGACCCACAAGTGCCGGGTATTGACAAGTCGCAAGGGCTGGACACCAACAAAGCGGTGGTAGTACCCTTCACGCTCATTCGGGAAAACCTCCAGCGCAACACCTTCGGCCCCGCTGAGCAGCAAATCCCGTTTGAAGACCTCAAAGCCGCCGTCAACCGCCAAGGCTTTGCAATGAACGCAACCGAAGCCAAAGACACTGGCCGACCCGACGCCACCCAACCCACCACTGTGGCCCGCTTCGAACAAATATCCCGAGAAGCCGGACGCAGCGCCATGGACAGAGACCTGCGCAAGCTTGCCACCACCATCTTGCACCCCCAAGACACCGCTGACAAAGCCATCAACGCGCTAGACCAATTGCGCGGCCAAGCCACAGCCGCA
>JACCDN010482442.1_pt1 | contig 79349 bp, 85 predicted proteins | sample 7441691 | NCBI WGS metagenome assembly JACCDN01 (sample SAMN15323439, study PRJNA562643) | freshwater metagenome | isolation source: river surface water | place: USA:Blue River Watershed | collected 2017-08-16
AAAACACCGAAGGGAAACGCACAGGATGTAGACTTATCCACAATCGACTAGCCAAAAATACCTTTAAATCGAGTGGCTCAATATTCGATTGGAATCTGGCTCAGTTTGCCTCTGGAATCAACAGTCATTCGTTAAAGACTGCAAGTGGCCCCGAACCGACGATCGTTTCAGAAAACAAAACTGATCTACTCCCACCTTCCAGAGGTGGGATTCAACACATATGAACGCCAAATTTCAACATGTAGTCGGTCAGTTGTTTCCGTGTATGTGAAAGCTTCACCTACTACTCTTTCAGTTTCATCTCCAACGTACGCCACAACAGGAAGTTTTTCGCCGTCACACAGCCGCTGAAAGAAATCTATCCCAAGACCGTCAGAGAACTCCAGGAGGTCCGCAACAATCTTGAAGGAACTGATCATTGCGCGCTTGGCAATGCACACTTCTTGCCCTTCGACAAGCGTAAGAAATCGTACGTGTTCAACTTGCATCAATGTCCATCAAATATTGATGACACTATATCTCGCAGGCGCCCATAGCGGACATCGGGTTACGACCGCAGTTGGCCCCGATCAGAAGTCAGGTGAAGACCTTGGATTCAATGGGTCGAATCCTCTCCATAGAGCTATTTGCCGGCATTCTGCTTGCACGGGACACGGAAGTCGACGTGATAGTGCTCATCGTGGCGAACCCACGGCTTTCCCTTCATGAAGGGAAGCTCCCTTTGAAGATATTCGCCGCGTGTTGTAGCAAATAGCTTTGGCAAGAACTCTGTATCGAAGATCACAAGAGCGATGCCCGCGCCATTGGCCTTTGCTGCCACTTGCAGCCGATAGAGATGCTCCGCTATGGCTTCGAAGTCGATCGTGTAGTCCTCATACTTCGCATTGGCGTTGAACTCAATGTCGTAGCCGAGCTTGTTGGTAACGCTCGTAGGTAGCGGCACAGACTTTCCCGCCGCGTTACGGACCGGAACGAAGAAATCCACTGACAGGCCGTTCTGATGTGTTCGATGTGGCCGTATGCGTCCTCCCGACGACCAACCAGTTTCTCCGTAGACATACGTATTGGTGGGCTTGTCTTTGGCCAGCGCGGCATACGCTGAGACGATGATCTCTGCCACTTTCGAGTGAACGTGCGTTCGGCCTGCGACCGCACCCAATGTGCTGTAGGAAGTGAAGTTAGGGCCTTCGCTTGGAAGTTGTACGCCACCTTCTAATCGGCCGTTACTCACAGTGCCATAGCACTGACTTTCTACCGCGACGAGCGCAAGCGGCTGAAGCGAAAGGAAGCCGGCTAAGAGCCAAGTGAAGTGGTGCATGAAGTGCTCGACGCCTGTTAACGAATAATCAATGGCATGTGCTAGCGACTATAGCCTGCCAGGTCATCTGGCAGGCAAGGATCAGTCGCTCAATGTCTCTCAATTCGGGGCCATACAGCGGTCATTTGCCAAAGACGGCAACTGGCCCTAACCCGAATGAAAAAAACCAACCTGTCGGTTGGTTTTTTGCACCTTTTTTTCACTAACTGTGTCAGCAGTTTTTCACTAACTTGGCGAAGTTTTCACTAACTGTGTCACCCGACACGTTAGATGTCAATATTGCCAGCCCGCAACGCATTGGTTTCGATGAAATCACGACGTGGCTCCACTTCGTCGCCCATAAGCATCGTGAATACTCGATCGGCTTCGATAGCATCGTCGATTTGAACACGCAACAAACGGCGCACTGTCGGATCCATCGTGGTTTCCCACAATTGAGCGGGGTTCATTTCACCCAGTCCTTTGTAGCGCTGACGGCTAGTGGCGTTTTCAGCTTGGGAGATCAACCAAGCCATTGCTTCCCGGAAGTCGGCAACTTTCTCTTCTTTTTGGCGTTCGCCTTCACCACGCATAACGCGCGCACCTTCACCGAGTAAGCCTTTAAAAGTATTAGCGGCCTCTGCCAAGGCAGCATAGTCTGCGCCGTGAACAAAGTCTTGCGTCAATACGCTACTCTTGACGTTGCCATGGTGACGACGACTGATGCGCAAAATTGGTTTATCGGTCCTGACGTCAAACTCACCAGCCACCTCCGCATCCGGCAGTCTGGCCTGCAGTGCAGCCGCAGACACTTCAGCGTCGGCAACCGTATCCAAATTCAACGACACGCCATCAGCTACTGAGCGGAGCGCTTCAGCGTCCATGAAATTCTTGAGACGAGCAATAACGGCTTGCGCGACTTGGTGCTTGCGCGCCAAAGTGGCCAGCGTATCACCAGATATGGTTGCTCCATTGGGGCCGCCAGTAAATACCGACGCGTTGACCAACGCAATGCGCAACAAAAAGTTGTCCAAGTCGCTGGCACCTTGCAAGTAGAGTTCTTCTTTGCCGGCTTTGACTTTGTATAGAGGGGGCTGTGCGATATAGATATGACCACGCTCCACCAATTCCGGCATCTGACGGTAAAAGAAGGTCAACAACAGTGTGCGGATGTGCGCGCCGTCAACGTCAGCATCGGTCATGATGATGATGCGGTGGTAGCGCAGCTTTGCTACGTTGAAGTCGTCATTGCCGGTTGTTCCGCCGGCCTTGCCAATGCCGGTTCCCAAGGCTGTGATCAACGTCAAGATTTCATTGCTAGTCAGCAGCTTTTCATAGCGCGCTTTTTCCACGTTCAAAATCTTGCCGCGCAAAGGCAGTATTGCCTGGAATTTTCGGTCGCGTCCCTGCTTGGCGGAGCCGCCCGCGGAATCGCCCTCGACGATGTAGATTTCACACATTGCTGGATCCTTTTCCTGGCAATCTGCGAGTTTTCCAGGTAGGCCCATTCCGTCCAATACACCTTTACGTCGGGTCATATCGCGCGCTTTTCGAGCGGCTTCGCGCGCACGGGCGGCTTCGATAATCTTTCCAACAATGATCTTGGCGTCTGCTGGGCGTTCTTGTAAGTAGTCTGCAAGCAGTTTGCTGACAATGTCTTCGACCGGGCCACGCACTTCGCTTGAAACCAGCTTGTCTTTAGTCTGGCTAGAGAATTTTGGTTCAGGCACCTTGACTGACAGAACGCAGGTCAAGCCTTCGCGCATGTCATCTCCCGTTACTTCGACCTTGGCTTTCTTCGCAATCTCAGTTTCGTCAATGTACTTATTGATGACGCGCGTCATGGCTGCACGCAGCCCCGTTAAATGGGTCCCTCCATCGCGTTGAGGAATATTGTTGGTGAAACACAGGACTTGTTCGTTATATCCACTGTTCCACTGCATTGCCACTTCTACGCCAATATTGGTGGCTTGATCACTCTGGCGGTCACCCATGGCATGGAAGATGTTGGGGTTCAACACCGACTTGCCTTTGTTGATGAAATTGACAAATCCCTTGACGCCGCCAGCACCCGAGAAGTCGTCTTCCTTACCACTGCGCTCATCTTTCAAACGGATCTTGACACCGTTGTTCAAGAAGCTGAGTTCTCGCAGGCGCTTACTCAGAATTTCATAGTGAAAATCTGAATTGGTCTGGAAGATCTCCAGATCGGGTAAGAAGTGGACCTCTGTCCCACGCTTTTCTGTTTCGCCAATCACCTTCATCGGCGAGACTTCGATGCCGTTGACGGTCTCAACAATGCGGTTCTGCACGAACCCTTTGCTGAACTCCATGACGTGCACTTTTCCATCCCGACGAATAGTCAGCCGTAGCATTTTGGACAGTGCGTTTACGCAGCTCACACCAACACCGTGCAGACCGCCAGATACCTTGTAACTGTTCTGGTTGAATTTTCCGCCTGCGTGCAATTCCGTCAACGCGATTTCGGCAGCTGAGCGCTTGGGCTCGTGCTTGTCGTCCATTTTTACACCAGTGGGAATACCCCGACCGTTGTCGACCACGCTAATCGAATTGTCCGAATGGATAGTGACCAGAATATCATCGCAATGACCCGCAAGCGACTCATCAATGGAGTTGTCGACGACTTCGAAAACAAGGTGGTGCAAACCAGTACCGTCGGACGTGTCGCCAATATACATGCCAGGACGCTTGCGAACCGCTTCTAAACCTTCAAGGATCTGGATCGAGCCCTCACCATAGGCTTCGGTCGCGCCCGCCTGATTGGTGTCGATGGTTGGCTGGAAATTGGAGCTATCCGATCCACCCTCACCCGTATGCACAGCATCAGTTCCATTTTCAGTATTTACGGGGTTGTTGTTTTCTTCGGTCATAGCTCACTTCTCTCACTAAATCACAAAAATTTTCGATCTCACTAACGGCCAAACCCCCGGATACCGGGGGTTTGATTGCGCAGATAGCTACGTTTTTTGTAGCATCAAATTCTCATTGGCATCACTACGTATTTAAACGTGGCGTTATCTGGAATGGTGAACAGAGCTGAACTGTTACCGTCCGACAGTTCCAACTTCACCATTTCCTGGGTCATGTTGGCCAGTGCATCAATCAAATAGGTGACGTTGAAGCCAATTTCAATACTATCGCCACCGTAGTCGATATCAAGCTCGTCGACGGCCTCTTCTTGCTCAGCATTGTTGGAGGCGACACGCAAGCTGCCCGGATCGATATTGAGCCGCACGCCTTTGAATTTGTCACTGGTCAATATGGCCGTACGTTGGAGTGTTGCAAGCAACGCGGATCGACCCAGTGTGATGCTGTTCTTGTGGTTCTTGGGGATGACACGGTTGTAGTCGGGGAACTTGCCTTCGACCAGCTTGGTGACAAACTCCATGCCGTCAAATACAAATTTGGCCTGGTTGTTGGCAAACTGCATTTCGATTGCACCTTCTGCGTCGGACAGCAGGCGCTGCATCTCCACCACCGTTTTGCGCGGCAGAATCACTTCTTGCTTGGGAACTTCCACGTCCAAGGTTGCCGAAGCAAATGCAAGTCGATGCCCATCGGTTGCGACCAAACTCAGTTGTTTGCCTTCAGCTACAAACAAAATTCCGTTCAGGTAGTAGCGAATGTCATGGACAGCCATGGCAAATGAAACTTGGCTGAGCAGGTTTTTCAATGTTTTCTGCGGAACGCTGAAAACAGGGCCAAAATTGGCCGACTCTTGCACCAATGGAAAATCTTCCGCAGCCATCGTCTGCAGTGTGAACTTGCTTTTGCCACCCTTAAGGATGATTTTGCTTTGGCTCGACTCCAGCGATACGGTCTGATCTGAAGGCATTGTGCGCAATATGTCTATGAGCTTGCGCGCACCGATGGTGGTGGTGAAATTGCCGGTATCGCCACCCAGCTCTGCAGTAGTGCGGATCTGAATTTCCAAGTCGCTGGTTGTAACTTGCAGGGAAGTGCCCGTTTTGCGGATCAACACATTGGCAAGAATGGGCAAAGTATGGCGACGCTCAACAATACCGGCCACTGACTGGAGTACCGAGAGGACTTTGTCCTGCGTTGCCTTCAATACGATCATGTCAACCTCTTTTTAATGTCTGTTTTGGCACTTTTCTTCAGCAGCACCCGCTTTTTCGAAAATCCCGCCATTTTCCCAGTTTTAACTGCTACTTTTAGCGCTTTTGCGTTTTATTGCTATTTAGCCTTTAAGGGTTTGCTCCAACACATGCAACTGCTGGTTCAGTTCTGTCATCTGCTGGCGCTCTCCGCCAATTTTGCGCACCGCGTGTAAAACCGTTGTGTGGTCTCTGCCACCAAATAATTCTCCGATTTCAGGGAGGCTTTTTTGTGTCAGTTCTTTGGCGAGGTACATGGCTATCTGTCGCGGCCGCGCTATGCTGGCGGGGCGCTTCTTGGAATACATGTCCGCGACCTTAATCTTGTAGTAGTCGGCCACGGTTTTTTGGATGTTTTCTACCGAGATCTGTCGGTTTTGTATAGAAAGCAAGTCGCGCAGAGCTTCGCGTGCCAGCTGGATGGATATCTCTTTCTGGTTGAAGCGGGAATAGGCCAATATTTTGCGCAGTGCGCCTTCGAGTTCGCGCACGTTGGAACGAACGTTTTTGGCAACAAAAAATGCCACCTCTTCCGGCATTTCAGAACCTTCGACGCGCGCCTTATTGATAAGGATCGCAACGCGCATTTCAAGCTCTGGCGGCTCAATTGCCACGGTAAGCCCCGAGTCAAATCTGGAAACAAGGCGCTCATGGATGTCAGTCAACCCTTTGGGATAGGTATCGCTGGTCATCACAATGTGTGACTTCTTGGCAAGCAATGCCTCAAAGGCGTTGAAGAACTCCTCTTGCGTACGATCTTTGTTGGCAAAAAACTGCACATCGTCGATCAGCAGCAAATCCAGGGAGTGGTAGCGCTCCTTGAACTCATCGAAAGTCTTGCGTTGGTAAGCTTTAACCACATCCGAAACAAATTGCTCCGCGTGGATGTAGAGAACTTTTGAGTTGGGCTTATCCGCAAGCAAACGATTACCCACTGCGTGCATCAAATGGGTCTTACCCAAGCCAACCCCGCCGTAAATAAAGAGTGGGTTGTACAAGTGCCCCGGGATTGTTGCCACGTGCATGGCCGCCGCCCGCGCCATGCGATTTGCGGTTCCCTCCACGAGGCTGTCAAAAGTCAACATGCTGTTGATTCGGTTCTTCGGCAGACCCGACTGTGCCGCGTCTCCCGTGGAAATGATTTCTTCTGTGGATATCATCTCCGACACTTGTTGCGCCGGTACAATCTTTGCAATGCTTTCTCTGGGAGTGATCGCCAACTCCACCAAGACTGGTTGACCATACATTTTTTCCAGCAGGGCAGAAATCCTGCCACTGTATTGCGCGCGCACCCAATCAAGCTTGAATCGGTTTGCGACAAAAATCGTTACCTTGGAAAAATCCTCTAGGACTTGTGCTGTCAGAGGCTTAATCCAAGTGTTGAACTGTTGTTCTGGCAGTTCCTGTGCCAACTGGTCGATGCAGCTCTGCCACAGACTCTGACCGATGTCCTGCCCGTGTGGCATTGCGCGATTTATGGGGAGTCCCTCGGTCATTATTATTTTTCAGCTTCTGTGGATAGTTGTTGATTGCTGCGCGTCGAATTGTAATTTATCAAACTCTTATCCACAATTTTTCTGCGGTCTCAATCAAAGTGGATATGGCCCCGACTTACACAGAGGGTGTTGCCGCAGTGCTGAAAATTTGCGATAATCCGAGGTTCCCCTGATTGTGTTCGGGGCGATTAGACCGAGAACTTGCCCAATTCGCTAGAGTTAAGCGGGGCGAGTCTGAACTGAGCCTGTTAGGAATTCCAAATGAAACGCACTTATCAACCATCCAAAATCCGTCGCGCCCGTACCCATGGCTTTTTGGTACGCATGAAGACCCGTGGCGGTCGCGCAGTCATTAACGCACGTCGCGCCAAGGGTCGCAAGCGTCTGGCCGTCTAATTTTTGCAGGCCGCAAGCATGTTGCAGAACATGCGCGGCGCTGTTTTTTTGGTGTGCTCGACACTGGAAGCGCTAGCGTGAAGCGATTGAAAACGCGGTCTCAATTTCAGGCAGCATTGGCAGGGTCTACGATGGCCCGAACCGCGCACTTTGCGCTGCATTGTTGTGCACTGGAAGCATCACCAATTTCGACACACAGTGCAGCACCAAGCCTGTTTCCTGTTGTGGGCGTTTGGCTCGGTGCAATGGTGCCCAAAAGATGGGCAAAACGCGCCGTTACGCGCAACGTAATTAAACGCCAAATCTATTCGATTTGTGCGGATTTTGAACCGCGACTGTCCCAGCGCGCACATGTTGTGCGTTTACGGGCTGCATTTGACCGTTCACAATTTATTAGCGCATCGTCCGAAGCGTTAAAAACGTCCGTGCGCGCGGAGCTGCAGCAGCTCTTTTTGCGGGCAACAACCCCGAATTGCGCATGATGCAGTCTTTGTTCATTGGGCTGATCAAGGCCTACCGCCTGTTCCTCAGCCCGTGGCTGGGTTCTGCCTGTCGTTTTGAGCCAACGTGTTCGGCGTATGCTCTGGAAGCATTACAAATGCATGGTGCTGGCTTGGGTTGCTATTTGACGGTTTCACGCATTGCAAGGTGTCACCCTTGGTGCGCGGGCGGGTCTGATCCAGTTCCCGCTGTACCATTTCGGCCGTTTTCCAGTCTGATCTCATCTCCCTCTAAAAAGAACCCTTCATGAACGATATTCGCCGTACCATTTTGTGGGTGATCTTTGGCTTTTCCATAGTCATGTTGTGGGACCACTGGCAAGTCTACAACGGTAAAAAGGCAACCTTCTTCCCGGGCCCTGCCCAGCAGACTGTGCCGAACGGGGTGAGTACTGTGCCGGCTGCCAATGGCGCTGCGGTAGATAGCGCCGGGGTTCCCAGCGCTCCAGGATCTGCTCCCAATCAGCCGTTATCACCCGCCGTTTCTACCGCGACGCCTGCCGCAGCGACACCAAAAGTTCCCAAAGAGCGTATTGAAGTCACCACAGACGTACTGAAACTCACGTTTGAGACCGAGGGCGGATCTCTGGTGCGTGCCGAATTCTTGAAACATACAGACATGGCTGACAGAAGTCGGAATTTTGTGTTGTTGGATGACACCAAGGATCGCGTCTACGTGGCGCAGACCGGCATCATTGGCGGCAATGGAACAGGCAGTTTCCCGACCCACAAGACGCCCATGTCGTTCAGTGGCTCGCGCACGCTCAAGGATGGCGAGAACGAGTTGACCATCCAATTCACATCCAACGACGTTGGAGGCATCAAGCTTGTCAAGAGCTACACACTGCGACGTGGTGCATACGACGTAGCAGTGAAACATGCGTTGACCAATGTTTCCGAGGGGCCGTTGTCGCCACAGTTGTATTTGCAACTCGTGCGCGACGGTAACAAGCCACTGGGTGAGTCTTCGTTCTATTCAACGTTTACAGGACCTGCTGTTTACACGGAGGCCAAGAAGTACCAGAAAGTCGAATTCGCTGACGTTAAGAAGCAGAAGGCCGACTACGAAAAGCAATCTGCAGATGGCTACGTTGCCATGGTGCAACATTACTTTGCCAGCGTTTGGATTCTTCCGGTTGGTATGCAACGCACGATTTCTGTGGATGGCGTAGACATTGGCTCGTCTGTCCCTGATTGCTGCTACCGCGCCACCATGATTACGGCCCCAGAGGCGATCGCACCTGACACGACCAAAATCATTGATGCCAAGCTCTTTGTTGGCCCCCAGCAAGAAACCATGTTGGAAATACTGGCCCCGGGTCTGGAGTACGTCAAGGACTATGGCCTATTGCATTTGCTTGCCAAGCCCCTGTACTGGCTGTTGGACAAACTGCATGGTTTCATACAGAACTGGGGTTGGTCCATTGTGGCTCTGGTCGTGCTGCTCAAGATTGCGTTTTATTGGCTCAACGCTAAGGCCTATGCCAGCATGGCGAAAATGAAAGCGGTCAACCCCAAGATCACGGAAATGCGTGAACGTTTGAAGGACAACCCGCAGCAAATGCAGCAGGAAATGATGCGCATCTACCGTGAGGAAAAGGTCAACCCTATGGGGGGCTGTTTCCCAATCATGATCCAAATACCTGTGTTTATTGCCTTGTATTGGGTGCTGTTGTCCAGCGTGGAAATGCGCAATGCGCCTTGGACTTTGTGGATTAAGGATCTGTCCTCTCCTGATCCATTCTTTATCCTGCCGTTGGTCATGACACTGACGACCTTGCTGCAGACTGCGCTGAACCCAACACCACCAGACCCCATGCAAGCCAAGATGATGTGGTTCATGCCATTGATTTTCAGCGTCATGTTTTTCTTCTTCCCAGCCGGACTGGTGTTGTACTGGATTACGAACAATATTTTGTCGATTGCGCAGCAGTGGATCATCAACACCCGCATGGGTGTGCCGCCGCAGTTCAATTTGCCCTGGAAGAAATAGTTCACCCAATACCGCAACATCCCCGAGGCGCCTAGGGCGCCTCGCCCTTAATTTCCTCCCATGCTTGCTCGGCACCATGATCCCATCGTCGCCGTTGCCACTGCTCCCGGACGAGGGGCGGTAGGCATTGTGCGAATCAGTGGCAAGGAGCTAGGCCAGTGGGTCGAACACCTGCTTGGTCGCATGTTGCGGCCGCGCGAGGCGACTTATCTGCCCTTTCTTGACGCGCAGGGCTTGCCGATCGACCAGGGGCTTGCGCTCTATTTCCCGGGACCGCATTCATTCACCGGCGAAGACGTCCTGGAGTTGCAGGCACATGGTGGTCCCATCGTGTTGCAGCTGTTGTTGGCACGCTGCCTGGAGACTGCCGCGCAGACCAACCCTCTCTCCGGCCAACCGTTCCTACATGGCATACGAATCGCCCAACCTGGCGAATTTTCCGAGCGGGCATTTCTCAATGACAAGATTGATTTGACGCAGGCAGAGGCAATAGCCGATTTGATTGACGCCAGCACAGAGGCAGCTGCCCGAAGTGCGACGCAATCTTTAGTTGGCGCCTTTTCTCGTGAAGTCCATGCGCTGCGCGATGCATTGATTCATTTGCGCATGCTGGTCGAAGCAACGCTTGATTTTCCGGAAGAGGAAATCGATTTTCTGGAAAGGTCTGATGCCAGCGGTCAATTGGAGCGATTGCAACGGGCATTGCATGCGGTCATGCAAAGGGCATCACAAGGAACGCTGCTGCGCGAAGGCATTACTGTCGTTATTGCCGGACAACCCAATGCTGGTAAATCGTCTTTGCTGAACGCGCTGGCGGGAGCCGAGTTGGCCATCGTCACACCGATCGCCGGCACCACGCGCGACAAAGTACAGCAAACTATTCAGATCGAAGGTGTGCCCATTCACATGGTTGACACTGCCGGCCTGCGACCGAGCGACGATGCGGTGGAGCAAATCGGCATTGCGCGCGCCTGGGACGCAATAGCCGGCGCAGATGCGGTTTTGTTTCTGCATGATTTGACCCGCATGGATGCTATAGATTACATAGCTGCAGACGCAGTGATTTCGAGGGCTATCGTCGAAAAACTTGTCACAAGTGTTCCAGTAATTGACGTTTGGAACAAGGCTGACGCGGTGCACCAGACTGCACCCGCCAGCGGGTTGGTTTTATCCGCAAAGACCGGGTTGGGTCTGGATGCCTTGCGACAGAGTTTGCTCAAAGCGGCGGGGTGGCAGTCCACCACGGAGGGCGTGTTCATCGCGCGGGAGCGACATGTGCAGGCGCTGCAGTCAGTTGACGCCCACCTCGAGGCCGCTGCACAGCACCTGGCCGCGCGCGACCAGGCACTTGACCTTTTGGCTGAAGAGCTGCGGTTAGCCCAAAATGCGTTGGCCCAAATTACCGGTGAGTTTTCCTCTGATGATCTACTGGGTGTGATTTTTTCGAAATTTTGCATTGGCAAGTAGCTGGCATACACTCTTTTGTCGACTCACCTGAAAGCGATAAGAATGTCCCTTTTAAACTGGTTTGCCAAAAAGCCCGCATATGAACGGCCGTCGCCTGTTGAAAGCTCTGGCTTGGGCCACGTCGATGCCACGGTGCCTTTCAGTCCGTCAGGCAAACCGCTTGGGGGCCTTCCAAACACCTCCCCAGGTAGCGCCGCAAATCGCAAAAGCGAACGCCTTGAACGCAGAGAAATGCTCTACTCCGTTGTGCGTGAAGGCATGATTAAGGCGGGAGTGTTGTCTTCAAGCTACAAATTCAAAGTTTTGTCGCTCGATTCAAGGGGGCGAAAATATCTGGTCATGATGGATTTGGCCCGTGAATACGCGGGCGAGACAACCCGACTGGCGGAAATTGAGGGCTTGATTGCTCAGCATGCAAAGGCTCGGCACGACATCCTGGTGACTGCGGTGTATTGGCGGGTCAACGAGCACGTGGCGGCTGGCTTAACGCGTATCAGTCCTATCGTGACAGCGGTATCCGTGCCAGAAAAGGCAGCACCACCAGTGCCTCCAGTCGCAAGCCCCAAGCCCGGATACGAGCCACTCAAACCGGAAGAGGTAGCCGCATTCAAACAAGCACTCGCATCGGTGGCAACGAATGCTCCGTTGTCAGCACCGGGCGAAATTATTCGGTCCGGCCGCCGCAACCCCGCACCGCAACCTAATTTTGCCGACACTGAGATTGATGACCGCCCCTCTCCACTCAGCGGCACGCAGTACGGTGATCTATAGCGTTTGGGTGCGCGTGGTCAGCCCTTCATGAGTTTTTGCTCTGCAATGGCCAGGGATTCTGCCTTACCGGATAGCACCAACGTGTCACCTGGCTGAAGAACCATTGCGCCTTCAATGGCATCGCTTTTGCCATCACCATGGCGCAAACTTACAACGCGAACCGAAAGCGCGTTCAGGCCGAATGACCCCAGGGTGCGGCCGGAGGCTTTTGCTTCTGGCGGCAAAGTCAATGTAGCCAATCGGTCGTAATGCAGCTCATCCACCGAGTCATCATCTGCACCACGAAAGAAACCGCGCAAAAGGCTGTACCGCGCGTCGCGTTGGTCTTGGACAATGCGAATCACCCGCCGCATCGGCACACCAACCAGTGCCAGAGCATGGCTAGCAAGCATGAGCGAACCTTCAATCGTTTCAGGCACGACCTCAGTGGCACCAGCTGCCTGAAGTGCTTCCAGATTCAGATCGTTTTGTGTGCGCACAATGACCGGCACCTGGGGAGCATGCGCGCGCGTATGACCTAACACCTTGAGTGCGCCGGGCACATCGAGGTAAGTAATCACCACTGCACTGGCCCGGGCAAGGCCTGACGCAATCAAGGCTTGCAGCCTTGCCGCATCACCGAACACAACCGAATCACCCGCAGCTGCCGCTTGACGCACGCGGTCTGGGTCGAGATCGAGCGCGATGTACGGTATGCCCTCTCCCTCCAGCATTTTGGCCAAGTTCTGACCGCAACGCCCGTAGCCGCAAATGATGACATGTCGATTGGCACCCATGGACTTGCGCGCAATGGTTGTCATTTGCAAGGACTGTTGCAGCCATTCACTGGCGACCAGCTTCATCACAATGGTATTGCTGTACATCACAATGAATGGCGTTGCCAACATCGAGAGAACCATGCTTGCAAGGATGGGGTTTAGCAATGCTGGAGGTACCAAATTTGTTTGTTGTGCGAGCGTCAACAATACAAAACCGAATTCACCCGCCTGCGCCAAATACAAACCGGTGCGCAAAGACACACCTGCGCTTGCGCCAAGGCCTTTTGATAGAAGCGTGACCAAGCTTGCCTTGAAGAGGGTGGGAACAACCACCAACAGCAACACGAGAGGCCATCGCTCTAGGACCAGACGCCAATCCAACAACATGCCAATGCTGATAAAGAACAGGCCCAACAGTACATCGTGAAAAGGTCGAATGTCTGTTTCCACTTGGTGTTTGAATTCGGTTTCAGAAATGAGCATCCCCGCGATGAAAGCACCCAATGCAAGGCTGAGCCCCGCGAGTTCTGTCAACCAGGCCAGACCCAAGGTGATGAAAAGCAGATTGAGAACAAATAACTCTTCACTCTTGCGGCGAGCGACCAGGGTTAACCAACGGCGCATCACGTGCTGACCGCCCACCAAAAGCAGTGTGATCAACAATGTGGCCTTAACCGCTGCCAGTGCTAACGCGCTGGCCAGTTGTTCGCCCGGGGCACCCAACGCGGGAATCAAAACCAGCAACGGCACGACAGCGAGATCCTGGAAAAGCAAGACGCCCATGACGCGCTTTCCATGCTCAGACTCTCGTTCTAGTCGTTCAACCATGAGTTTGACCAGAATGGCGGTGCTACTCATAGCCAACGCGCACGACAACACCAGCGCGGTTTGCCATGACAGGCTCCACTGCTTGGGGAGCAGTGCACCCAGCCCCAGGGTTGCAAAGGTTGCGACCAGGATTGTCAGTGCGACCTGCAACAGTCCCAGCCCAAACACATGCTGGCGCATGGCGCGGAGTTTGGGCAGATTGAACTCCAGACCAATCACGAACATCAGAAACACGACACCGAATTCACCCAGGTAGCGCACCCCATCTGCATTCTGTGAAAGTGCCAAAGCGTTGGGACCGATGGCCACACCCACAGCCAGATACCCTAACATCGGCGGCAGCTGGAAATACCGGCACGTCACGACACCCAACACCGCAGCCAGCAGATAAAGAAGGGTTATTTCCAGACCAGTCATACCGCCATACTATCAAGTTGAGCGGCCCTCTATAAAATGCTTGCATGACCCTTATCGTTCCGCGGCCCACCGCACCTTCGGCCCAGCGCGCTATTGAACTGGCACATGAGACCTTAGACATTGAGGCTGCTGCCATATTGGGGCTCAAAAGCCGTGTGGGCAGCGCATTCGCACAGACCGTCGCATTGGTGTTGTCGGTGACGGGACGCGTGGTCGTCATGGGAATCGGGAAGAGTGGCCACGTGGGTCGAAAAATTGCAGCAACCTTGGCCTCAACAGGGACACCTGCTCTGTTTGTTCACCCCGCCGAAGCCAGCCATGGTGACTTGGGGATGATTACAGCTACTGATTTGATTTTGGCCATTTCCAATAGTGGGGAATCAGAGGAAATGGTTGCCATTTTCCCCGTGTTGAAACGCTTGGGCGCACCATTGGTAGCAATGACCGGAAACGGCCAATCAATGATGGCGCAGCATGCCGACTTGTGGCTGGACTGCGCCGTGGACAAAGAAGCCTGCCCCCTGAATCTGGCCCCGACGGCCAGTACAACAGCCCAATTGGCACTGGGCGATGCGCTTGCAGTCGCGCTACTGGATGCTCGGGGCTTCAAGGCTGAAGACTTTGCGCGCTCACATCCGGGCGGCGCGCTGGGCCGCAAACTATTGACCCATGTCAGTGACGTGATGCGGGTCGGCGACGCGGTACCCCGCGTCTCACCCCATGCCAGCTTCAGTGCACTGATGCGGGAAATCAGCGCGAAAGGTCTCGGTGCAACTGCTATCGTGGACGATCAAGAGCAAGTGCTTGGTATTTTTACCGACGGTGACTTGCGCAGGTTGGTGGAGCAGGGCGTCGACTTGCGTATGAAAACTGCGCGGGAAGTCATGCATTCGGCACCCTCAACCATTGAAGCACAGGCACTGGCAGTCGACGCCGCTGATCTGATGGAGCGCAACCGCATCACCAGTGTCTTGGTTGTCGACAAGCAAGGGCGTCTGTGTGGCGCGGTCAACAGCAACGACCTCATGCGTGCGAAGGTCATTTGATGAAGCCTGTTTTGAATTTCGATCCTGCGCTGCTGCTGAAGGCCCAGGGAATCAAGATCGCTTTTTTTGATGTTGATGGCGTGCTCACCGACGGAGGCATTGTGTTTTCGGATGCCGGCGAAACACTCAAACGCTTTAATACTTTGGATGGCCACGGTATCAAGCTGCTGCAAGAAGGCGGCATCACACCTGCGGTCATCACAGGGCGTGATTCCAAACCGCTGCGCCTGCGTCTGCAGGCGCTAGGCGTTGTACACGTTCACTTTGGGACCGAGGACAAGTTACCCGCCGCACAACAGACCTTGTCTAGTCTGGGCTTGGACTGGTCACAGACAGCCACCATGGGAGATGACTGGCCTGATTTACCCGTCATGCGCCGCAGCGCGTTCGCATGTGCTCCACACAACGCACACCAAGAAGTGCTTGCTAGGGCCGACTATGTCACGTCGGCCCTAGGCGGCAACGGTGCGGCGCGCGAGTTTTGTGATCTGTTGCTGGTCGCGAGTGGCCGTTATGCAAGGTTGCTGGAGAAGTACACGCAATGATGGCGATATTGCGCGATGCTTGGGACCGGTTTATGCTGTATTTCCCCTTGGTCTCCATGGGCGTGTTGGCACTAGGGACCTATTGGCTCGTGCGCAGTACACCGCCTGCTACTGGCCCAGTCATGCAGCGACCCGCCCGCCATGAACCCGACTATTTCATGGAAAATTTTTCCGTTCGCACTTTTGACGCGACAGGCCGCATCCGCACGGAAGTAGTTGGAACCCACGCCAGACACTATCCGGACACGCTGTGGTTGGAAATCGATGCCATTCGCGTTCGTTCATTCGATGAACAGGGGCGCATGACGACAGCGACGGCCCAGCAAGGACTGACCAATGAAGACTCTTCCGAAGTGCAGTTAATAGGAAATGCAGTCGTGGTGCGCGAGGCTGATCCTCTGAGGCCGGGCAGCGTCGCGCCGAGGATGGAATACCGTGGAGAGTTTCTCCACGCGTTCCTCAATACGGAGAAGGTGCAATCCCACAAACCCGTCGAACTGCTGCGCGGCAATGACCGCTTTACTGCCGAGCGCATGGAGTTTGACAATGTGGAGCAGGTGCTGCAGCTTAGTGGAAGGGTTCGCGGCACACTCATGCCAGTCGCGGAATAGCCAATAACCGGAGGCAGTGTGTGTCCAAACTGATTTTTATCACCGGCGCTTCGAGTGGAATTGGGCAGGCACTGGCGTGGCGTTTTTACCAAGCCGGCTATTCATTGGCCTTGGTTGCGAGACGAGGCGCAGACATTCAGGCATGGGCTACGGCCCAGGGTTTGGACCCTAGTCGCTACCAAGTCTATAGCGCGGATGTGTCAGTTGTTGAAAGTATTGTCTCAGCCGCACAGTCGTGCCTGCAGCAGCAAGGTATCCCCGATGTTGTGATTGCCAACGCAGGTATTAGCGTTGGTATGGACAGTGCCGTACGAGACGACCTGGAAACCATGACACGTACGTTTGCTGTCAACAATATCGGATTGGCGGCAACCTTCCACGGGTTCTTGGAGCCCATGGCGCAACGTGCTTCGGGCACATTGGTCGGTATTGGAAGTGTCGCAGGCATTCGTGGTCTGCCCGGACACGGGGCATATTGCGCGAGCAAGGCAGCGGTAATCAGTTATTGCGAAAGCTTGCGCGGTGAAATGCGCAGCAGCAAGGTAAATGTATTGACAATCTGCCCTGGCTACATCGACACGCCCCTCACGCAAACCAACCGCTACGCGATGCCTTTTTTGATGTCCGCGAATGCGTTTGCCGACAAAGCATTCCAAGCGATCCACTCGCCCGCAACCTACTGTGTGATCCCTTGGCAAATGGCGTGGGTCGCCAAGTTGCTGCGATTGCTCCCCAACTGGCTTTTTGATCGGCTCTTGGCGGGGCGTCCACGCAAGCACCGCGCAAACGAAATGTGATGTGACATTGGTAGTATTTCTTGCACCGTCCATCCACGGCGGGCAACAAAAAAGGGCCTAAAAGGCCCTTTTTGACTGGAGAAAAACTCCCGTAATCTTTTAGTAGCTGCTACGGCCACCGCCGTAACCGCCGCCACCGCCGCCGCCACTACGGCCGCCGCCAGCGCCGCCGCCGTAACCGCCGCCACCACCACCGTAGCCGCCACCGCCACTACGGCCGCCGCCAGCACCGCCGCCGAAGCCGCCGCCACCAGTGCGGGGAGGACGTGCTTCCATTGGACGTGCTTCGTTAACCACGAGACCGCGGCCACCGAATTGTTGACCATTCATGCCACCGATAGCGGCTTGCGCTTCAGCATCGCTGCCCATTTCCACAAAGCCGAAGCCTTTGGAACGGCCAGTGTCACGTTCCATCATGACTTTGGCGCTGGAAACGGAACCGTAGGCTGCAAACGCTTGTTGCAAGTCTTCATCACGGAAAGAATAAGGCAGATTGCCTACGTAAAGTTTGTTGCCCATGTAAGGACTCCTCAAAATAACTCAAAACGCGATGGTGTCCAAACCCGCAATCAACAAACCAATGAAGACTTAAAGCAGACGCGAAACTGGTAAATCACCGCAAACCCGTACACCGAAATTCCGGCAATACTGCACCATTATGCGGGGTTTTAAGGAAGTCGCCTAATTTTTATTCGACGAATTGACTATTTTTGCGCAGATTTTTCCGAGCCGGTGTAATTTCGCCACTGACGCATGCTGTTTTGCATACTCAGTATTTGTCGCTCAAAATCAGGGCATGCGTCGCACATTGCAAGATGGATGCGCAACGCGACGCGCTCAGTTAGCCCCAACGCACGGTCTTCGCGCGCTATCAAAATTGCAGCAACTTCCTTGCAGCTTCGCTTGAACGGAATCATGTTGGTTGTGCTTTCATGAACCAATTGAACTCAAGACACTCCCGAAGACGCAAGCGTGCCCGGTGCAATTGCACATAAAGGTTCGTCGGCGTAAGTTGCAATTGATTACAAATTTCTTCGCTGGATAGCTCCAGCCACTCGCGCATAAGAAACAAACGGCCTTGTGAAGCTGGCAATTTGCTCGCGCATGCCTCCAAAATCTCAAAGAACTGCTGGCTGCTGAATTGTTGCTCTGGATTACCCCAATCTGCGGGCGGCTCTGCGAAGTGACCGTCGGCTTTGAATGCAATCGACTCCAGTGGATCGGCCTCTTCGTCAGCACTGTTGTCGGATCCACACACTTCCCGGTGGTGGTGGCGCAAGGTGTCCACTACTTTGTGCTTCAAAATTCCCACCAGCCAAGTCTTGAGCTGTGAGCGATTGCCAAAAGACTGCGGCTTGGCCAACGCTGCCAATACGGTTTCAGACACAACATCCTCTGCCCAGGCGTCGTTGCGCAACTGCAGTCGTGCGAACTTCATCAGGTAATCCCGCAGTGCCACAATTTGTTCTTCAAAATTAGTCATTTGAGATTTTCATCCAACACTGTAAGAATAGGCCGTTGCACCAGACTAACCCATGACCAGCAAAAACGTGCAATCTTGCCAAACTTCGTCTGGTACTACTTTAACCTGTCTACCCAAGGAGCTATTCAATGACCCAACGCGCAATGATCGCTGCAACCGCTGCAGCTGTAATGTCCCTCTCCATGGTTGCCATGCCAGCAGCTGCACAACAAAAGGAGAAGTGCTATGGAATCGCCAAGGCTGGTCAAAATGACTGCGCCAACGCCAGTGGCTCCCATTCTTGCGCCGGCCAGTCCAAAGTGGATATGGACAAGGGCGAATGGAAGTATGTTGCCAAAGGTAGCTGCAGCGCCATGAACGGGCTGACTGCTGAAGAGGCGAAGAAAGCCAAGAAGGGCTGATGCGTTTTTAGACGGCGCCTGTTTTGTCTAGTGGGTTATCCGCCGTGCCACGCCTGTTGACTGACGACCACCCATCGTTGATTGGCGACATCGGTATTGGCTGGCGGCACCCACATTACCAGGAACTGCTAGAGCAACCCCGAGACTTAGGCTTTTTGGAAGTTCATTCGGAGAACTTTTTCGGCTTGGGAGGAGCGCCATTGGCGGTCTTGGAGGCGGGGCGCACGCACTACCCCATTAGTTTGCACGGAGTTGGGCTGTCGCTTGGTGCAGCCACCGGTGTTGATACCTGGCACCTTGAACGGTTGGCGCAGCTGGTCCAGCGGATTGACCCCGTCCGTGTCAGTGACCATGCGTCGTTTGCCAGGGGTCAGTTTGAAGGCTCCTCGGTCCATGCGGCAGATCTTTTGCCGCTGCCCTTTACCGCTGAAGCTTTGAGTGTTCTGTGCGGAAATGTGTCCCGTGTGCAGGACCGGTTGAAACGCGTTTTTATGGTGGAGAACTTGTCTGCCTACCTGCGATGGAATACCCCCGCCGGTGAGCAGGTATGGCTAGAGACCGAATTTCTAAACAACCTGGCACGTCGGACGGGTTGCCAGCTGTTGATAGACGTGAACAATATTTACGTCAATGCGCTGAACGCACAAATACGCGAGGGCCAGACTGGCGATCCACTGGACCACTGCCGGGCGTGGCTCGATGGTATTCATGCGGCTTCAGTAGGAGAAATCCATCTGGCGGGGCATTGCCGAGTGAACGATGCCCATGGCGAAATTGTCATAGACGACCATGGCAGCCGGGTGAGCGGCCCGGTATGGGACTTGTATCGCCACGCCATTTGGCGCTTTGGCGCGGTACCAACCTTGATCGAATGGGACACTGACGTTCCCACGTTGGACGTCTTGCTCGACGAGGCTGCTTCCGCGCGCGACCTGTGTTCGTGCACATTGGGTGACGAACAGTTGGCGAAGGCGACGCATCGATTGCCGGCGGTTGCGGCATGAGCACACTGGCCAGCCAACAGCAAGCACTGTTGAAAGCATTGTTTGCATGGCCTCCATGTGATGCTATTGAAAGCATAGCTACCTATGCAATAGATCCGAGGGCTAGGGGCTTAAAAGCCTATCAGGCAAATGCCCACAGCCTGGCGGAGCGTGCCTTGCAGGCCGCTTACCCTGTGTTGTCAGAATTGTTGGGTAGCGAAAGCTTCGCCGATTTGTCGCGCGCACTATGGCATGCCCATCCGCCCGAGCGTGGTGATATTGCTTGCTGGGGATCGGATCTGGCTGCATTTGTTGCGTCCAGCAACCAGCTGCAAGAAGAACCTTATTTGGCAGACGTTGCGCGTGCCGAATGGGCGCTGCACCTCTGCGCGAGTGCGCTGGACCAAGTGACTGATTTGTCGACCATCGGCCTGTTGACAACGCACGAACCCGACATGCTGCGGTTTGAATTGGCGCCCGGGTGTTTTGTCGTGCGCAGTGGGTGGCCGATTGCCAGCATTTTGACTGCGCACCTAGAGGCAACGCCTTCCTTGCAGGAAGCAGGCGCGCTGGTGCGTGCCGGCGTTGCCCAAGACGCGGTGGTATGGCGCTGTGGCTTGCGCCCCAAGGTGCGTGAGGCACTGCATGGCGAGGGCGATTATTTGCAGGCATTGCTGGCAGGCGCGAGCTTTGGCCAAGCGTTGGATACCGCGCCGCAACTGGATTTTGGGCAATGGTTGCCCATGGCTGCGCAATCCGGCCTTGTGTTGTCGGTACAGGCGGTGGGCGCATGACCCGCGGCTGGTGGCCACAGCGTATCGGCTGGCGTTTGGCCCTGGGATTTGGCGTCCTGGTTGTGCTGATGCTGGCTGCGCTGGCGCAAGCGGTCTTTCAGATTCACCACATGACGGGAGTAACGCAACAGTTTGCCACCCGTGATATGCAGCGACTGCTTCGGGTGCAAGCCTTGTCACTGCAAACAGAGGGCCTGGGTAATGCCCTGATTCGACTGATCAATGCGCCGCGTGCGCACCGCGTCGCAGAGTACGCGGATGTCGACGAGCGCAACCGGCGCATCGACGGCATTGTGGAATCGCTAGCACGGGAACTTGGCGACGATGACCAAGGGATGAATCTCAAGCGCCTGCAGGAGTGCCGGGCAGCTTATGTAGAGGCATTCATTGCAACCGCTGACGAAATTGAAGGCGACGACACGGTTGCTGCGTGGAAGGTATTGAATGAGCGGGTCAACCCGGCGCTCAAGACCATGCTGCTGGAGTCCAATGCCTTGCTGCAACGCGAGCGCGAGCGGATTGAGACGCAGCTGGGGGAGGCGCAACGGTTGTTTGACCGGGTGGCCATTGCTGTTGCAGGCCTGTCAGTTTTGGCGGTCGCGTTGGCCGTTTGGCTTGGCGTGCGAACCACGCGCAGCGTAGTCGGTCCCTTGGCACAGCTAGAGCGTGCCGCGCAGCGTATCGCCGGCGGTGACTACAGCCAGCACATGCCCACTACAGACACGCAAGAAGTTGATCGCGTAGGGCAGGCACTCAACACCATGACGGACGCGGTGGCCCAACGTGAGCGCGATATTGCGCATCTGGCATTCCACGACCCGCTGACTGGATTGCCAAACCGCACGGCCTTGTTCAAGACGTTGGCCGATGCAAATCCTGCGCCCAATTGTCTTGCACTCATGGACTTGGCGCGGCTCAAGGCCATCAATGAGACGCTCGGATACACCACCGGTGATAGTTTGATACAGCATGCTGCGCAGCGTGCTGAAAAGGCTTTGCAAGAGGCTGTTGCCATGGGACTCATTGGTCCAAAGCCTACTGTGGCACATCTGTCTGGTGGCGTGTTTGCTGCGGCCTTTTCAGCGTCCTCCCGTGCGCAAGTCGAATTGCTGCGCGAGCGCATCGAGTTGGCCATGGGCGAACCTGTGCACTGTAGTGGCCACACGGTCGACTTGGGTCTGACCTATGGCCTTGCCGATTCCGGTGCCAACCATGCTGACGCCAAGGTTTTACCAGTCGAGCTGCTGCTGCGCAATGCAGAGGTGGCCCTGCACACTGCGAAGCGCACGGCTTCGGGTTTCGCGTGGCACAGTGAAGCGCAAGAAGCGGCGCGTTTAAGCCATTTGAGTTTGCTGTCCGACCTGCGTCAAGCGGTTGCGACCTCTCAACTGCAAATGTGGCTGCAACCCAAGTTTTCGCTGGCAACTGGGCACGCGGTCGGCGCAGAAGCATTGGTGCGCTGGCAGCACCCCACGCGCGGTTTTGTTTCCCCTGCGGAGTTCGTACCTTTTGCCGAGCAGTCGGGCTACATCACCATGGTGACGAATTGGATGTTGCAGCAGGCATTGCACACGCTGGCACGTTGGGCACCAGCGCACCCGGAGCTGAGCATTGCGGTGAATGTCAGCACCCGAGACCTGCAGCACAAGGGGTTTGCCGAGCGGGTTGCGCGCATGATTGACGCCAGCGGCGTGCCTGCCAAACGCCTGCGGCTGGAGATCACCGAGAGTGGACTCATGGACGACCCGGCGCACAGCATTGCGTTGTTGCACATATTGCGGGATATCGGAACGCCTCTATCCATTGACGACTTTGGCACAGGCTATTCATCACTTGCCTATTTGCAAAAGTTGCCCGTGAGTGAGCTCAAAATCGACCGCAGTTTTATCGACAAGCTGGACCAGTCACCGGGCACCCAAAAGCTAGTGCACGCCATGACGGAGATGGGGCACGGACTCGATTTGATGGTGACGGCTGAAGGTGTGGAAACAGAAGCCGAGCGTGACACGATTACCCGGCTGGGGTGTGACGTAATGCAAGGCTATCTTGCGAGCCGTCCATTGCACGGAGACAAGCTGCAGGCCTGGTTTGATGGCTTGCCTGCGCCTCTGGCGTGAGGCACCTGCCACGATGCAGCACATGCCGTTGGATTTGCATGGAAAAACGCTGGTTCCTTTTCAGTTCGCCCGAGGCCGGTTGCATCAACAATTGAACGAACAACACAGCAGAGGCACTCCAATGATCGTAGGCACCAATCAGCTCACCACCCATTTGTTGACTGGTCGCGAATTGGCAAACCGCTGGGGCCGCTCGGAGTCGGCGATAGTCCTGGCATCTGCCCTGGGTGTGGGGCCGCGGTACTTGAAGATCGACGGCTCGCTCAAATACCCCCTGCATGAAGTACAGCAGTATGAACAAGCCTGCCTCTTGCCCGAGCGGGCAGAAGCCGCGAAAGAGACCATGAACTAATGCGTGCTGGCGCGCGCTAATGGAGTTGGCCCAGCTAAACGCTCTTATCCCTTGGAGTGCGCGCGACTCTTAGCCGCTGACGATGTAGCTCGACTCTTGGCTGCACCGCTGGTTTTAGCACTCTTGGCGGCGGAGCTGGTGGCTTTGCTTTTGCTAGCACCGCTCACGTTTTTGTTGGCTGCGAAAGCCGAGCCCGCAAAACACATGGCAGAAATGGCGGCAGCAATTGCGAAGTGTTGGGCGAAGTGTTGGGCGAGGTGTTTCATGGTGAAGCTCCGTGCAAGGTGTTGTTTATATTTTGCGCACTGTATTGCGACGCGACAAGTGGTCTGGAGAGGCGAGAACTGGGGTTTGCACCTCAGTCTGAAGGCATCCATCAAAAATCCAACCAACGAGTGTCGCTATATATTTTATAGCACACTGCGCACATTCCACGAGGGCTAGCACCCGAAAGATCTTCAAACCCTATTTGGTGAGGAAGTCCAGATACTTCGTCGCAAACTTGCCATACGGTGGCCATAGGAATTTCACCGCGCTGAAAGTAGCCTGGTAAAAAACTGGCCGCATTTTGGAGAAGGTAACGAAGCCTTCATAGCCGTGGTAGTGGCCCATTCCGCTCTCGCCCACGCCACCAAAAGGCATATCGTGCTGGCCAGTGTGCAGCACGATGTCGTTGACCGTGGCACCGCCCGACATGACGCGGGTCAGCAGGGAGCGGATCAGGTTCTTGTCATTGCTGAACGGGTAAAACGCCAGGGGCCGGGGCCCGGCGTTGACGGTTTGAATGACCTCTTCCACGGTGGAGTAGGCGACCACGGGCAGCACAGGGCCAAAGATTTCGCGGGTGCGCAGTTCGCAATCAGCTGGTGCGTTGAGCACAATGTGCGGCGCAATCTTGCGCGTGGTGGCGTCCCATTTTTTACCGGCTGTGAGTTGCACCAGCGTGGCCCCGTGAGCCTGTGCCTCGTCCATAGCGCGGGTGATGCGGTTGAACGCGCGTTCGTCGATAACAGAGGTGTAGTCGGGAGTGTCCAGGTTGGCGTAGCGGGCCGATACAACGGACTTTGCCGTCGCCACAAATTCATCCACTTTGGCCTGGGGCACAAACACATGGTCGGCGGTGGTGCAAATCTGGCCAGCGTTGAAATACTTGAAGAAGGTGATGCGCTCTACGGCGGTCTGCAACGGAAAATCGTCGCACACCACGGCCGGCGACCTGCCACCCAGCTCCAGCGTCACAGGGCATAAATTTTGCGCAGCGGCGGCCATTACGGCGCGGCCCGTGCTGCCCGATCCGGTGAAGAGCAAATGGTCAAAAGGCAGTGCAGAGAACGCGACCCCCACACCACCGGTCTCGTCAAAGAATGCCAGCTTGTCGGTGGAGAAGTAGGCAGGCATGGTGTCGATCAACAGCCGAGCCAGGTGGCGGGAGTTTTCAGACATCTTGACCATGCACCGGTTGCCCGCCGCAAAGGCCGACGTCAAACCACCAAAGCACAGAAAGACAGGGAAATTCCACGGAACGATATGGCCCACCACGCCCAGCGGCTGCGAGATGACGCGGTTCTTGGCACCCAAGAAGTTCTTCAGATCGATACCACGGCTTTGCGCCTTCATCCAGCTTTTCAGGTGGTTAAGGGTGTAGTCGATGCCATCCAACGTGGGGTAGATTTCGGCAAACAAGGTCTCGTGGCGCGAACGATTGCCGTAATCGGCAGCAATGGCATTCAGCACGGCCTCGCGGTGGTCTTTGAGAAAGGCCTTGAGCTGCAGCAGGTCGGCCTTACGCTCGGCCACGCTCGGATAGGCGTGTGCAAAGTAGGCAGCCCTTTGCAGGGCCAGAATTTCTTCCAGCTGCGCGATGGGCGAACCAATTGCTGTATTTGTGGCGGCAGATGTAGCGGACATGATGGACGCTTTCGTGGGGATGGGGTTGGCCGGCAAACTCAGTCTAGCTTGCGCACACTTATTCGCTCAATCGCTGTGCGGCCCACAGCACCTGGTCGACGACGGCTTGCACCCCACTGCGGCTCGCATCGGTGTGCAACGCGCCAGTCGCGTCAAACGCTTCGCTGGCACGGCCTAGTGCGTATTGTTTGGGGCAAACCCAGCATTGCAGTGTTTGCAGCAGCGGGTTGAGGTGGCTGAGGGATCGCAGACCGCCCAGTGCACCGTTGGATGCGCTGAGCAAGCCCACCACTTTGCCCGCAAATGGTTTGTTGCCGGCTGCCCAGACCGGGTGGCCTTTGACAGGGCTGGAGGCCCAGTCGACAGTGTTTTTGAGCAGACCGGTGTAGCTGCCGTTGTATTCAGGCGAACAGATGATCCAGGCGGGGTGGGCATCCATGATTTCCTTGAGGCGGATCACATCCGGTGGCGTGCCTTGGGCTTCAAGATCAGCGTTGTACAGCGGAATGTCTAGCGTAGACAGCTCCAGGTGGGTGACCTGTGCACCTGCCGCGCGGGCCATGGCAGACGCAGCGGTGGCGAGCTGGCGGTTGAAAGAGTGGATGCGGGTGCTGCCCGCGAAGACTAGGAGTTGGGTCATGGGTCTATTGTCATTCGTTTGCTTGTGCTTTGGTTTCTTCTCTCGCGCTTCTCTCGGACTTCTCCTCTCTTGCACGCACCAGGCAAGGCATGGGTATTTTGCTCCGTGTCCCCCGCCCTCCGGCATTCGCCTGCGGGCTCCTCCTTGACCTGCGCAAAATACCCATGCCTTGCCTGTTGCTGGGGTTAGTCTGGAGTTTTGTTTAGAGCTCTGCCGGCCACGCTACGCCAGATCTGTTGGGCTGTGCGTTTTGCGAAGGTCAAGGAGGAGGACCTGCCTGCAGGTCCGGGGGACACGTAGCAAAACGTGCAGCCCAACAGATCCACCAAAGTCGCAACCCAGCCCAGGTGAATTTTCTCGACATGCCAAAAAACCAGGCAACCGGTAAAATCGCGGACTATCCCACATTGGGCGCACGCTGAATGCCTTGCGCCCACAAACTGAACACCATGCTCTATCCACAAGAATTCGACGTCATCGTTGTTGGCGGCGGCCATGCCGGAACCGAGGCCGCACTTGCGGCTGCCCGCATGGGCTGCAAGACATTGCTGCTGAGCCACAACATCGAAACGCTGGGGCAGATGAGCTGCAATCCGTCGATCGGCGGTATTGGCAAAGGCCACTTGGTCAAAGAGGTCGACGCGTTGGGCGGCGCCATGGCGCTGGCAACGGATAGTTCAGGCGTGCAGTTTCGGATCCTCAACTCCAGCAAGGGCCCCGCCGTGCGCGCAACCCGGGCGCAGGCGGACCGCATTTTGTACAAAGCGGCCATTCGCGGCATGTTGGAAAACCAACCCAACCTGTGGCTATTCCAGCAAGCGGTCGATGACCTCATGGTGGAACCCACAGGGACTGGTGACCGGGTGGTTGGTGCTGTCACGCAGGTCGGCATTCGTTTTCGCTCTAAAACCGTGGTGCTGACCGCCGGGACATTCCTGGATGGCAAGATCCACGTCGGGCTCAACAACTACGCAGCGGGTAGGGCGGGAGATCCGCCAGCGGTCTCTCTGTCGGCACGCTTAAAAGAACTCAAGCTCCCACAAGGCCGCCTCAAGACTGGCACACCGCCGCGCCTGGACGGCCGCACCATTGACTTCAGCAAATGCATTGAGCAACCCGGTGACGGCATGCCCGGCGGCATGAGCACAACGATGCCGGTCTTCAGCTTCATGGGGCGGCTGGACATGCACCCGCAACAGATGCCCTGCTGGATCACCCACACCAATAGCCGCACCCACGACATCATCCGCAGTGGCTTTGACCGCAGTCCCATGTTCACCGGCAAGATTGAGGGCGTGGGCCCGCGCTACTGCCCGAGCGTGGAAGACAAAATCAACCGCTTTGCCGACAAGGAAAGTCATCAGATTTTTCTGGAGCCTGAAGGCCTGACCACGCACGAGTACTACCCTAACGGCATCAGCACCAGCCTGCCGTTTGATGTGCAGTATGACTTGGTGCGCAGCATGGAGGGCCTGGAGAATGTGCACATCCTGCGACCCGGCTATGCCATCGAGTACGACTACTTTGACCCGCGTTCACTGAAAAGCAGTTTTGAAACGCGGCAAGTTGACGGCCTGTTTTTCGCCGGGCAAATCAATGGCACGACGGGCTATGAAGAGGCAGCAGCGCAAGGGCTATTTGCTGGCATCAACGCAGCACTACAAGTGCGCGGCCTTGGCGGAGGCCACGATTCAGCCAGTGCGGCGGGAGCCATTACGTTTGCGGGGGACACGTGGGTACCGGGTCGCAGCGAAGCCTACTTGGGCGTGCTCGTGGACGACCTCATCACCAAGGGCGTGACCGAGCCCTACCGTATGTTCACCAGCCGCGCTGAGTTTCGCCTGCAGCTGCGTGAAGACAATGCCGATGCCCGCCTGACCGAAACTGGTCGTTCGCTAGGCTTAGTAGACGATGCGCGGTGGGGTGCGTTCTGCCGAAAGCGCGATGCGGTTTCACGTGAAACAGAACGTCTACGCAGTATCTGGGTTAGCCCCAAAAATTTGGCGGCCAGCGAATCGGAGCGGGTCTTGGGCAAGGCAATCGAGCATGAGTACAACCTGGCTGACCTGCTGCGCCGGCCAAATATTGCCTACGCTGCACTGATGTCGCTTGACCAGGGGCGCTTCGCCAACCCGGAATTCCCCACTGCGGAAGCCAGTGTTCCACGTGAAACAATTGGCACTGACTTGGGTGTCGCCGAAGCATTGGCCCAAGATGTATTCGTAGCCGCCGTCATCGACCAAGTCGAAATCGCCGCCAAGTACTCTGGCTACATAGACCGGCAGAACGACGAGGTGGAGCGCGCTGCGCACTACGAGAACCTGCGCCTGCCCGCCGAGTTGGACTATATGCAGGTTACGGCGCTTAGTATCGAAGCCCGCCAGCGACTGAACAAACAACGCCCCGAAACCCTTGGCCAGGCGTCGCGCATGTCGGGCATTACGCCTGCCACAATTTCCTTGCTGTTGATTCACTTGAAAAAGGGCAACTTCAAAGGCTTTGTTGAGAAAGCCGTGGCATAAACTACGACGATTCCCACCCTGGAGAGCTGCATGTCCCGTCCCGTTGTTGTTGTCGTTGTCTTGGTTGGGGTTCTGATCATCCCCTTGGTACTGAACAAGTGCTCCCACAAGAAGCCAATGGTAGAAGCACCTGAAACCCCACCGCCCGCGCCCATCAGAGCAATACCCGAGAAAAAGCAAATCAACTACGGGCTGACGTTCAGCATGGCACCCGTAGAAGACAACGACTCCAAGGATGTTGCCAGATTGACATGTGAAATCGTCGGCGACCAAACACTGGAGCGACCCTACAGGGACGCCTGCAATCCAGTCGTCGGCGACACGAGCTGCCGCATGGTATTGCCAGTGTTATGCATCTTGCCAGGCCCAGGCGATCTTGCCGCCAGCCAGGCCGTCATGGGGGCACAACTCGATAGCGAGATGCAAGGAAATGTGATGTGCGCACGGGAGTTTGGCATGTCTTGGCGCATGGCGAGCTTCTCTGACGGACGCAACTTCATCGACACCCCACAATACGACCACGTTGCACGCGGTGACCGCTGGCGGCTTTCCGGGAAAATGGGCCCAGGCTTGGGCGGCTACGGCCGGTTTTGGGTGAAGTCGACAGAATCTGCGGCCAACTGTTGGTAGCCTCGAGTGCACCACCAACCCTTGTGAACACGCATTTCATCCAGCTTTCCGTGGTGCTTTTAGGGCTTTGCACACCCCTGCATGCTGCGGTGCATCTTTGCAAATCTGCTGACGGCAAGACAGCCTATAGCGACCAACCATGCGCTGGCGGGCAAGAGGGCACAACACTCAAGCTCAACAACACGTCTCCCTCAGCGGCTACGGCATCCACCAGCTCACCGTCTGTGCAAAGCCTGCAAAACAAAGCGCTGCGTGAAAAAATTAACGCAGCCCTCACGCCCGAATGCCGCGCCCTGGGAGATCGGGCTTCGCGGTCATTGCAGTCGGACTCTGATGTTTCGCTGGACGTTGTTAAACGCGCCGTGGGCGAGTTTGAATCCCGGTGCGGCGCGCAATTGGCCGAGGCTACCCGACAAGCACAGTCACACGGCACGCCACGGCTTGACCCCTACGCCTGCCAAAGACTACGGGAAGCATTGGAGGCCGATCGCAGCCGGAACCGATCCAAGACCAACCAAGAAATCATTGCCATGGTGAAACGAGAACACGAGATCGATAATGCCTGCCGCTGAACCACTGAATTTCTACACAACGGTGGAGGAGGCGTTGCCAGTACTGGGGATCACGCTCGCACCGTCCGCTATTGAATCGCTGCTGGGCTACCTGGAACTTATCCAAAAGTGGACCAAAGTCTATAACCTGACCGCCGTACGCGACCCAGCAGAAATGGTCACCCACCACTTACTCGACAGCCTGGCTGCATTGGCACCGTTAGATCGGCACCTACAACGTGCGCGCCTACCATCCGCCGAATCACCCATACGCCTGCTCGATGTAGGCTCGGGCGCCGGGTTACCCGGCATCGTCATCGCCATTTGCCGCCCCGATATCGTGGTGCATTGTGTGGACACTGTGGCCAAAAAGGCGGCATTTATCCAGCAGGTGGCTGCGAGTTTGAAGCTGCCGAATCTGAGGGGCATTCATGCACGGGTGGAGAGTTTGACCGAGCCTTATGACGTGATTAGTTCACGGGCCTTTGCCTCGTTGTTGGACTTCACAACTTGGTCCCGAGGCGCGCTGGCTGAGCAAGGGGCGTGGATGGCCATGAAGGGCAAACACCCGGCCGACGAGATCGCGGCACTGCCGTCGGATGTGGCGGTGTTTCACGTGGAACAACTGGTGGTGCCGGGATTGGATGCCGAGCGGTGCATGGTGTGGATGCAACGGGCTGCTCGGTAGCAGGAATAGCCGACCACGCTATCTGAGAGTTGTTTGGCCAGGTTGCCTTTGCACGCGCAGTTGCGGATGTTTTTGTGCTCGCTTTCGGGTCAGGTGGGTAGCGCGTTTTGCTACGTGTCCCCCGCAGAGGGCAAGCCCTCTGCTCCTCCTTTACCTCCGCAAAACGCACTACCCGCCTGATCCGAGATGGTGTTGGCGTGCGGGAGTCTGAACAACAGTGGCGGCGCAGTCTGTGGAGGCACACCTCCGTACACGACCCGGGAAGGGAGGGGCGGTTTGCACGACATGCGAAACACGAATTTCGATGGCCGCCCTTCGCACAGTCGATGCCTAAAACCTCTGGACGTAACAAGGTCCGTTCGCAGCAGCGTGGCGGGGGTGGGCACCAGAGTGAGGTCAAGGAGGAGCAGAGGGCTTGCCCTCTGCGGGGGACACGAACGGCGGTGCCCACCCCCGCCACGCTGCGGGCACAGCAGTGCCCTACCAAGGTAAGCAGCAAACCAATCATTGCAAACATCTGCGGCAAAGTGCGGGCACAGCACAAACAACACTCACAACAGAAAACCAGAGCCCCCAAACAAGGTAACGTAAACTCGCGCTTTCCCCACAAAAAATCCCACCATGCTCGGCGTCACCGACTACACCACCTTTGTCGTCACCATCATTGTGTTTTTGCTGATCCCCGGTCCGGGCAATTTGGCACTCATCACATCCACCAGCAAAGGTGGAATCATGGGCGGAATAGGCGCAACGGTAGGCGTCATTGCGGGTGACCAAGTACTGATGTGGTCGGCCGTAGCGGGTGTATCGGCTTTGCTGGCTGCGTACCCGGATGCCTTTCAAGCCGTCCAATGGCTGGGCGCTGCATACCTTGCCTGGCTGGGGGCGAAGATGCTGTTGGCAAAACCCGGCGCAGCTCCCGTGCTCAACATCACAGCGGGCCACTACTTTCGCCAGACCATGATGATCACACTGCTCAATCCAAAAGCCATCCTGTTTTACATGGCGTTCTTCCCTTTGTTTGTAGACCCCGTCAAACAACAAGGACTTGTGACCTATGGCTTTATGGCGGTAACCATTGCGGTCTTGACCTTCGCCTATGGATTGACCTCGGTCTTGTTGACACACTACTTGGCCGAGCGCATTCGCACCATCCCCATGGCGGCGCGCGTATTGGAGAAGATTGCCGGCCTCTTTCTCGTTGGCTTTGGCATCAAACTCGCACTCTCGCGTTAGTCACGGCGTTGCCAGTTCCATGTGAAACACTGAATCCTCTCACCCCCAAAACCTCCAGTCTGAATACTCCATGGCCAAAATATTCTGCGTAGCCAATCAAAAAGGTGGCGTTGGCAAGACGACCACCACTGTCAACCTGGCCGCGGGCCTTGCCAAGGTGGGGCAGCGCGTGCTCATGATTGACCTGGACCCGCAAGGCAATGCGACCATGGGGTCGGGTGTGGACAAACGCCAACTCGCACTCACGGTCTACGACGTGCTGCTGGAGTCGGCATCCATCGCCGAAGCGCGCACCCAAAGTGACAAACTCAAAGAAGGCGGCTGCAGCTACGACATCTTGGGCGCCAACCGCGAACTCGCCGGGGCCGAGGTAGAACTGGTGGAAGTGGAGCGGCGCGAGAAACGCCTCAAGCAAGCCATTGCCGCCGTTGACGCTGACTATGACTTTGTCTTGATCGACTGCCCACCGTCTTTGAGCATGCTGACACTGAACGGCCTGTGCTGCGCCCATGGCGTGATAGTGCCCATGCAGTGCGAATACTTTGCACTCGAAGGCCTGACCGATCTGGTCAACACCATCAAGCAGGTCAAAGCCAACCTCAACGACGACCTGCAAATCATTGGTTTGTTGCGGGTCATGTTCGACCCCCGCATCACCCTGCAACAGCAAGTGAGCGATCAGCTCAAGGCTCACTTTGGCGACAAGGTATTTGACTCCGTCATCCCCCGCAACGTCCGCCTCGCCGAAGCTCCCAGCTACGGGCTACCCGGCGTGGTGTTTGACCCTGCGTCCAAAGGCGCGCAGGCCTTCGTTTCATTTGCCGAAGAAATGGTCGCACGTATCAAGGCCATGTGAGCCCGCCAACCCATCGTCATATACCAAATTAGCCTCTAGCCCTCGTACTCAAAGCACGAGCAGCTATTCTTTTTATAGCAAGCCGATCGACACCAACCATGTCCCCGAACTCCTACACCGTACTCATCTTGCCCGGCTGGCAGGACTCCGGCCCCGCCCACTGGCAAACCCATTGGGAAACCATATATGGCTACCAGCGCGTACAGCAACACGACTGGATGCACCCCCTGCGCGGCGACTGGATGACCCAACTGGAAGAAGCCGTCTTGGCCGCACCGCACCCGGTTGTACTGGTTGCCCACAGCCTGGGTTGCATACTCACCGCCGCTTGGGCCGCCCACTCCCACAATACCCACCGCATCCACGGCGCGCTGTTAGTCGCCCCGCCAGATACCGAACGCGAAGCACTGCGGCCCGTTCTCAAAAGCTGGGCTCCCGTTGTACTGCAGCGCCTACCCTTCAACAGCCTCATGTTGAACTGCCAAGAAGATCCCTACATCGACCGCGACCGCGCGGAACTCTTTGCTAAAGCGTGGGGTTCAGCATTTGTGGACTATGGCAACAAAGGCCACATCAACGCCGACTCCGGCCTGGGCGATTGGCCCGAAGGCCACACCTTGCTCACCCAGCTGTGCAACACAACGCCAGCTGCTGCAGAACACGCTTGAACTCCAACCATAACAACGACAACAAAGGAAAACCCATGGTTACCAAAAAACCCAAAGGACTCGGCATGGGCCTGGAAGCCTTGCTCGGCCCCAAAGTCAAAGACCACGCACCCAGTGACGACACCACGGCAACGGCAGGCCAACCCAACGCACTGCCACTGACCGACATGGTGGCCGGCAAGTACCAGCCCCGCACCCACATGGACGAAGGTGCGCTGTACGAACTGGCAGAAAGCATCAAGGCACAAGGCATCATGCAGCCCATCTTGGTCCGCCGCTTGAGCGACGACCAAGCCCGGTTGCAGCGCCAAGCGCAGGCCGATCAGACCCCAACGCCACCCGGTGCACAGGCACGCCTGAACCAACCGCTGTATGAAATCATTGCGGGCGAGCGCCGCTTCCGTGCCGCCAAACTGGCTGGCCTGGACAACGTACCGGTATTGGTACGCGAGGTGCCCGACGAAGCCGCGGCTGCCATGGCACTCATTGAGAACATGCAGCGTGAAGACCTCAACCCGCTGGAAGAGGCACAAGGCATCCAGCGGCTCATCAAGGAATTTGGTTTAACGCATGAGTCCGCCGCACAAGCGGTTGGGCGCTCCCGCAGTGCAGCCAGCAACCTGCTGCGCCTGCTCAACCTTGCCGAACCGGTGCAAACCATGCTCATGGCCGGTGACCTGGACATGGGCCACGCACGCGCACTGCTGGCACTGGACCGCGCCATGCAAATCACCGCGGCCAACCAAATAGCAACCAAGAAAATGTCGGTACGCGAAGCCGAAAGCCTGGTCAAAAAACTGGGCGCTGAATTTGAGCTCGTGTCCTCCAAACCCAAAAAAGAAAAGTCCCGCGACATCAAACGCGTGGAAGAAGAGTTGTCTGACTTGCTGATGGCCCAGGTGGAAATTGCGGTCAAAAAGCGCGTCAAACGTGCTGGCCGTATGGAAGAAATGGGCGAAATCATCATCCAGTTCGGCTCGCTAGACGAACTCAACGGACTGATTGAACGTTTATCGCCAGGCGCCAATCGCTGAACACCACTCCACCCAACGCGACCCACCGTTGACACCGCGCTTGGCCACACCATTGCTATGAAAAAAGTAGCTGTTCACGCAATATATACGAGGGCTAGCGGCAATATTTTCTACAAACTTTGTTTGCAATGCCACGCCTGACACATTGGCCCCTGCCGGCCATCATCAGCTGGGGCGCTGCGTGGCTCTGCTTCAAACTTTTGCTGCAATACAACGCAGACCCCGGCATAGCAATAGCCTGCGCAACAGCCATCGGCGTGGCCCTCAGTCTATGGGGTAACAGCTGGTGGCGCCGTCTGTTGATTGCCACCGGCTTCCCGTTGTCGCTGCTCCTGAGCCTTCCAAGTCTGGGCTTGGCAGAAACACCCGCATGGGCTTGGCTGGTGCCGCTTGCGCTGCTGCTGCTGGTCTACCCCATCAACGCCTGGCGCGATGCCCCGTTGTTCCCCACCCCACGCCACGCTCTCGACAGCATGCCCGACCATGCCGCGTTGCCTGCACAAGCGCAGGTACTGGATGCTGGTTGTGGACTCGGGCAAGGCTTGGTAGCCCTGCGCCGCGCATACCCCACAGCACAACTACACGGTCTTGAATGGAGCTGGCCCCTGCGTTGGCTGTGCGCGCTACGGTGCCCGTGGGCGCGTGTTCGCCACGGCGACATCTGGCGCGCGGATTGGTCAACCTTCGATATGGTCTACCTCTTCCAACGCCCCGAAAGCATGGCCCGCGCCGTTGAAAAAGCCGCTCGCGAGCTACGCGCAGGTGCCTGGTTGGTCAGCCTGGAATTTGAAGCAACACAGCTACAACCCAGCGCAAAATGTAAACAACCGGGCGGCAAAATGGTATGGTTGTACCAAGCGCCATTTAAAGCACAACCGATAGTGCCCCCAGGAGACTGACCATGCAAACCGAAAGCCCCACATCGCTCACTGCACCCAGCAACGCCGATGACATCCTGAACGCACAACAGGTCATCGTCTTTGCCCTGACAACCCTGGCCGAACAGCGCGAGTCCGACTCCGAAAGCCACATCCTGCGCGTACAAAGCTACGTACTGGCACTGGCGCAAGCCCTTAGCAAACACGCCGGTTTTGCCGACATCCTGACTCCGCAATACATTGACACCCTGCACCGCAGCGCACCGTTGTATGACATGGGTTCCATCTGCGTTCCGGACCGCATTCTCCTCAAGCCAGGCCGACTAAACCCGGATGAAATCAACATCATGCGCACCCACACCACGCTGGGTCACGCCGCCATCGAGCGCGCCGAAAAGACCCTGGGCTGCACCTCGCCCATGCTCACCATGACCAAAGAACTGGTGCTGTCGCACCAGGAAAAATGGGACGGTAGCGGTTACCCGCGCGCATTGGCTGGCACCGCCATTCCTGTTTCAGCACGCATCATGGCGCTTGCCGATGTGTACGATGCCCTCATCTCCAGCAAGGTCTACAAAGACGGTGTGTCGCACGAAAAGGCTGTGCAAATCATCCTGAGCGAACGCGGCACCCACTTTGACCCCGACATCGTCGACGCGTTCATGGACATTCAGGATACGTTTGCAGACATCGCCAAACGCCACGCAGATACCGATGCCGACATGCAGCACAAAATCGAATACATGGCCAACGCGATTGCCGAAATCGCAGTACTGTAGACAACAGCGGCTTCACCGCTTCACACGCCACAAGCGGTCCAGCCAGTCGTATGCGAATTCCTGCTGCGCTTGCTCAAACACGTGCCCACTGGGCCAGACCTTGGTTTCGAATTTTCCACCGGCATCCCACGCGCGCCATACCGCGGCCATCTTGGCATACGCGGTTTTGACCGCATCCAGCGGAAACAGGGCGTCCTGCTCACCCGCAAACATCAGCAGGGGCTTGGGCGCAGCCAGGCTCGCCACATCCGGGTAGTCCAGGTACCGTTGCAAGCCGGGGTGCGCCATCATCCATGCGGAACCACCGCGCAGCTGGTTGTTGCCCGGCACCATGAGGCCTTCGGTGGTTGCCATCCAGTTCGCCGCAACCACCGCAGTAACAGCATCGCTCAACGCTGCCGCCTGCCACGCCCGAAAGGCTCCCATCGAAAAACCAACCGCCGCCACTTGCTTCGGATTAACCTGTGAGAGGCTCGCCACCAGGTCGGCAGCCCGCACATCCTCCAGCGCCATGAGCCCGGCCACCGAACTCCCCAGGTTCACAAAGTTGGACGCCAGTGCCTGCTGCATCTCATAGGTCAGCGTACCCCGGTCGCCCCAGCCTAAGGCGTCGGTGGCAAAGACCACATACCCGCGCTTGGCCAATTCGTCACCTGGCGTGCGCTCTGAGAAATACCGCTTGGCCCAAGCCGCTGATGCTTCCTCGCGTGCGGCATCGTCCCAGGGGGCAATCACCTTCTCCTTGCCGATGTCGAATCGCGCACCATGGTCGTGGTACATCACAGCCGCCGGAAATGGGCCTTGCCCTTTGGGTACCAACAATAGGCCCAACACACGGCTGTCACGGGTTAGATTGAAAGCCACCTTGCGCGCAACGTAGCTGCCACGATCCACTTCATTCAACACCTGCAGATTAAATGGCGTCTGGTCGGGTGTCTGAAGGCTTAACTCGTACAGCTTGGCAACACCGGCTTTGCGCCAGGCTTGCAAATCCTGAACCTGTGGACTCCACGCCATGGGATAGGTCAGCCGTGCCTTCATTGGCGCGAGCATGACTGGCACGCTATCCGGACTCACACCAAACTTCTGAACATCCAGAGTGGAAGCCATTGCAGAGCCCAGTGCCCCCGCAGCAAGCAAACCTAACCCAACGCTGCTCCAATGCCGCATAGCAGCCCCTTTCTTGCCAAAGTGTTCGCAATGCCCATCGTCCCCGCGCATGCAACCAGCCTCTATAAAATTGACAGTATGACCTCTCACATCGCCGCCCCTCTCACCACCCACGACACGACCCGCATTGACGACACCCGCATTGGTGCGGTGCGGCCCCTCATCACCCCTGCGCTGCTGGAAGAGAAGCTCCCGGTCCCCGATGCCGCACAGGCATTGGTCGAGCACAGCCGTGCAGCCATCTCCCGGGTGCTGCACGGTCTGGACGACCGACTGATCGTCATTGTGGGCCCATGCTCGATTCACGACCATGAGCAGGCCATGGACTACGCGTGGCAGTTGAAGGAACAGGCCGATATCTTCAAGAACGATTTGCTGGTGGTCATGCGCGTCTACTTCGAAAAGCCCCGCACCACCGTAGGATGGAAAGGCTACATCAACGACCCGCACTTAGACGGCAGCTTTGCCATCAACGAGGGGCTTGAGATGGCGCGCAAGTTGTTGCTCGACATCCTGGCCATCGACATGCCGGTGGCCACCGAATTCCTGGATCTGCTCAGCCCCCAATTCATCAGCGAACTAGTCAGCTGGGGCGCCATTGGTGCGCGCACTACCGAGAGCCAAAGCCATCGCCAACTTGCCAGCGGCCTGTCGTGCCCGGTGGGCTTCAAGAATGGGACCGATGGCGGTGTCAAGGTCGCCACCGACGCCATCCAGGCCGCGCAAGCTCCGCACTCTTTTATCGGCATGACCAAGATGGGCCAGGCTGCCATTTTTGAAACCCGTGGTAATGACGACTGCCACATCATCCTACGTGGCGGCAAGGTCACCAACTACGCACGGGCAGACGTGGATGCAGCCTGTGCGTTGCTCATATCTGCTGGCTTGCGCGAACAAGTGATGATCGATGTGAGCCATGCCAACAGTAGCAAGCAACACCAACGTCAGATCGTCGTGGCAGGCGAAGTGGCTGCACAAATTGCAGCGGGAGACCACCGTATTACTGGCCTGATGATCGAAAGCCACTTGAATGAAGGGCGCCAGGACATCAAACCCGGCACGCCGCTGCAGCGTGGCGTATCCGTGACCGATGCCTGTATCAGCATGGCGCAAACCGTGCCGGTGTTGCAGCAACTAGCGGCAGCGGTTAGGGATAGAAGAGGCCGGTAGCCCTCGTAAAATAAGCATAATGTGCTCCACTATTGATAGCAGTTTGCGGTAATCCAAGTATCTTTTACGCAGACACAAAGGCTGCATCCGTGGCGAACCGATTCAATTCTTTTAGTTTACACATTTGATTGTGTGGTGTGGTGTGTAAAAATACTCCGTGTAAACAACAAAGGACGTAACCATGGCTACCAACTTAGCTTTAGACGACTCTTTAATAGAAGAAGCACGCCAGCTCGGTGGCTTGCGTACCAAGAAAGACGTGGTGACACAGGCCTTGCTGGAATACGTGCAGCGCCACAAACAGTTGAAATTGTTGGAGCTCTTTGGCGCGGTTGATTACGACGATGACTACGACCACAAAGCACAGCGCTCAGTCACTCGCACACCATGAAGGTACTGGTTGATACCTCTGTCTGGTCCTTGGCCCTTCGCCGCCCGCAAAACCGCGAGCTAGAGGTCGGGCAGCAAGCCATCGTCGCAGCGCTGGCAGACCTGATGCGCGACGGCCGCGCCGTAATGATGGGCGCGATTCGGCAGGAACTGTTGTGCGGCATCAAAACGCTGGCGCAGTTTGACGCTTTGAAAAGCACGCTAACGGCGTTTGACGACGTAACACTGACGCTACAAGATTACGAAAAAGCCGCAGAAGCCTTCAATACCTGTCGCTCACATGGTGTTCAAGGCTCCAACACCGATTTTTTAATCTGCGCTGTTTCCATCAACCACCAATTGCCAATCTTCAGCATCGACAACGACTTCCAGTTGTACCGTCAGTGGCTACCCGTACAGCTGTATTCGTCGTAGGCACAATAGTTGCACTACTAAATCCAAATGAAACTCTGCATACTTGACAACGACATCCTCGAAGGCCAACTGGCGACGCGGTACACCAGCTTTGGTGCCATGTTTGCCCGCCTCTTTGCAGATGCCGGTGCCCAGTGGACCATAGACATTTTCAATACCCAGCACCACCAGTACCCATCGTCCTTTGACGCATATGACGCGGTACTGTTGACCGGCAGTGGAGCAGACTCTTTTTCTGATGATGCATGGGTGGTCGAATTGCGCCGCCAAGTGAAAAAGCTTTTGCAGGAGCGCAAGAAGCTGATAGGCGTGTGCTTTGGTCACCAGTTGATTGCGTTATGCATGGGTGCCAACGTGGGACGTGCTCCGCAAGGTTGGGGAGCCGGGCGCATGGAGTATGAATGGCACCGCCAAGATTTGCCACACTGCACAGGCCGCACCGCCATTGCACTGTTGGCCAGCCACCAGGACCAGGTATTTGAATTGCCACCCGGAGCCACACTAGTGGCCAGCAGTGCGTTTTGCCCAGTGGCTGCTTTCACAGTGGACGATCGCATTTTTTGCATTCAGCCACACCCCGAATTTGACACAGCATTTAGCGAACACTTGCTCGATAAACGCAGTGAAATTTTGGGCCCGTCCGTCCATGGCGCGGGCCATGAAAGCCTGTACCACGGACATGAAGGCGGGCACATTGCCCGTGTGATGGTTGCCTTTCTGGAAGGCGCCGCGCAAGAGGCTTGAGCCGACTTATCTGTTCGTGGCCTTAACGACCATCGGGCAATTCAATCTTGACTTCCAGCGTTTCCAAATTGTCTTGCCGGCCCTGAATCACCTTGATATCCGCCGGATTGATTTTGACGTACTTGCTGATAACAGCAACCAGTTCACGCTGCAGCTCTGGCAGGTAATCAGGTTCAGACGCATTACGCCCAGACCGCTCATGGGCTAGAAGAATCGACAAGCGTTCTTTCGCAACACTAGCCGTTGATTTCTTCTCACCTAAGAAAAATGACAACAGAGAGGCCATGGCTTATTTACCTCCGAACAGGCGCTTGAGCAAACCTTGTTTGGGAGCTTCTGTGAAACGCATGGGCTTGTCTTCACCCAAGAATCGATCGATCACATCCTTATAAGCTTCTGAGACATCGCTACCTTGCATATGAACAGCCGGAACACCCTGGTTGGAAGCCTGCAATACGGACTCACTTTCAGGAATAACTCCAATCAGCTTGATGCGCAAAATGTCCTGAATATCTTCAAGTGACAACATCTGACCCTGGTCCACACGAGCCGGGTTGTAACGGGTAATCAGCAAATGCTCTTTGACGGGTTCAAGCCCTTCAATCGCTCGCTTGGTCTTGCTCGACAACATACCCAAAATGCGGTCTGAATCGCGCACGGATGACACTTCCGGATTCGTCACCACCAACGCCTCATCTGCAAAGTGCATGGCCATCAGCGCACCGGTTTCAATGCCCGCAGGCGAGTCGCACACGATGTACTCAAAATCCATGGCAGCCAGATCTTTCAGAACTTTCTCAACACCATCCTGCGACAACGCATCTTTGTCACGTGTCTGTGAAGCAGCCAACACAAACAGGTTTTCACACTGCTTGTCCTTGATCAGCGCCTGATTCAAGTTTGCTTCACCATGGATCACATTGATCAGGTCATACACCACACGGCGTTCGCAACCCATGATCAGATCCAAGTTGCGCAGTCCCACATCAAAGTCAATCACGGCTGTCTTGTGCCCACGCAATGCCAAACCACTGGCAAAGCTGGCGCTGGTTGTTGTCTTTCCCACACCGCCTTTACCCGACGTAATCACAATAACTTTTGCCATAACCAAAATTTCTTTCTAATGAAAAAGTTGTCAACAACCTGGCAGCTGCACCACTCAACACCGCAACTGCTTCACCACGTCAACTGTTCAACGCTTCAATAATCAATTTATCTTGCCCATCATTACTCAAGCGAACCTGGGCGGCCTTACCCTGAACGTCCGCTGCCAAGGCGTTTTCGCTGGTGCGGTATACGCCAGCAATGGAGATCAATTCTGGCTCCAGGCAAAGCGAAAAAATGCGTGCTTGGGTATTACCCCTGGCGCCTGCTACAGCCTTACCCCGTAGCGGCGCATACACATGAATGTTGCCATCTGCCACCACCTCGGCACCCGGATTCACCATAGCCAGTACCACCAGATCGCAGCCCCGCGCATAAACCTTTTGGCCAGAACGCAAAGGCTTATCAATCACCATAGTCCCCGGCCCGGGAACCTCTCGCACCACCTCGTGAATGACCTCATGAACCACTTCCTGCACAACTTGCTCGGGCACTTCGGCAACCTGTCGTGGACGGTGAACATCTGGCGGTGCTTCCACCAGGCCAACAGACAAGGCGGCTGCCATTGCTTGGGAACTGGCACCGCGCACTGCAACAGGCACCAAACTGCAAGAACGTAAAACCTTTAGCAATGGAATCAAGTCAAACAACGGTGTGTTGATATCCAAATGGGAAAAATCAATCACCAATGCATCATGGTCAAAAAACTCAGGACTCTCTCCACCAGGGCCAAATTTCTTCGCTACATCCTGCGCTACAACAGCCATGTCACTTGACTTCAAAAAAAGCGCGACTAGGGGAAGTTGGGCGCTCTTGATTTCGAATGACGCAGGTTCGTGTCCAGCGTGTTGACCTGCAGAAGAAACAGACATGAATAATTTAAAGCGAGAAAAACAGCGGAAACAGGGGAGGGATCAGCAGAAGTCGCCGAATCTTACTTGATTGAGGCGCAGAAATGCCATTCTGACCAAGCTTCTTTCACAAACAAACATTTAAGCAATTGAGAGTCAAAAAAACAAATTTTTGATCCAACTTTCTGTTCTCTTATTGTCTTAATTCTTTAATTTAAAGATAGTAGTAGTAGATAGAGCAGCCTTACAACTGTGCACAAGGCAATTTTTTCCTTTCATATCAATCACTTGCCTACGCTTAACGCCTGTGTGTGACCTTTGTTTCATGGTGTACCGCAAACATGAACAACTTTTTGCTCAAGAGTCTTTCTGTGGATAACTGTACAGTTGTACGAACTCTATCCACAGCTTTGTACTTTGACATCAAACGTTGAATGGGGTGTAGAGTCAACAATTCATGGCATTCAATGCACTGCTTGACCAATTCATTCGGGCACGCAGTGTATGAAGGTGTTTAAATGCTGGCTAGGTCCCTACCAATAGGACACTTGTAGCTATTTTTTTCGTAGCAGGTATTGAGCAATGAGTGAAAAAAAACCATTTGAGATAGCACGTGAAACGCTCAAGCAGCTTACTGTGCAAAAACTGGTACCCACACCTGCGAATTACCAAGCTATCTACAACGAGATAGCTGGTGTACCCGTCGTTGCACCGTTTCCAGCCGAAACGTTGCGTGACATCGCCAAGTCTTTACCGGTTAAAACGCCAGGTCAGCAAAAGCAGCGCGGGCTATTGGAATATGCGATTGATCGCTTGAACTGGGACGGAGTCAAAACCGCCTTGGTGGCATATGGCAGCTTTCCGCCACTAACCCCTGATGAAGATACACCAGCCGCCACTGGAAACAAGGGTGTTGGCAATACAGGCTTGAATGCAAGCGCCCCGGCCCTGACGACAGAATTTTTGGGGCAGATGGGTCGGCTGATTGAGTACACCCAGCCCGCTTTGGGCAATGACGATGAGCGCTTTACTGAACTGACAAAAACGCTCACGAGCGCCTTGCGGCAGTCTGGTGCTGACGTACTGGCGTTGAAATCCATGCTGGTCAATTACAGCGATCGTGTTTCTTTTGTGGCTGAAGACCAGGCAGAAATTAAGAAGGTCTTGCTAAAGCTTCTGCACTTGCTTTTTGAGAACATCGGTGAATTAACTGTAGATGAACAGTGGCTGAAAGGGCAGATGGACGCACTCATGTCCGCAGCCACACCACCACTAACTTTGCGCCGACTGGACGATGTTGAACGGCGGCTCAAAGACGTCATTTTTAAGCAAAAGGACGCTAAACAACACGCTGTACAGGCGCAAGATGAAATGCGCCAAATGCTGGCGGCATTTATTGACCGCTTATCTGAAATGGCCAAAACAACGGGCAACTTTCATGAAAAGTTGGAGGAGAACGCACGGCAAATTGAACAGGCCAAAACGCTGGCTGAGATTGCACCGGTATTAAAAGAAGTTATCAGTGCGACACGGGCCATGGCGCACCAAACCAAAGATTCAAGCGATGAATTGAAGGCCATGCGCGACCGCGCCAACCAGACAGATGCTGAACTGGCCAAGCTGCACCAAGAATTAGATAGAGTCAGTACACAAGCGCGCCATGATCCGCTTACCGGTGCGCTCAACCGCAAAGGGCTTGAAGAAGCAGTTGAGCGTGAGATTTCCAGTGTGCGACGCAAGGACACACCGTTGTGTATGTCACTCTTGGACATTGACAATTTCAAAAAACTCAACGACACATTGGGTCACGCGACCGGTGACATTGCCCTGACCCATCTTGCAACTGTCGCACGTGAGTGCATGCGACCGCAGGACACGCTTGCCCGCTATGGGGGCGAAGAATTTGTCATCTTGTTACCGGATACCCCTTTGGATAAAGGTGTTGAAGCCATGACCCGCCTGCAACGAGAATTGACCAAAAAGTTCTTTTTGGCGGGAACTGAAAAGGTCCTAATTACCTTTAGTGCAGGTGTCGCCCAGTTGGCTCCTGATGAAACGGGTTCTGACGCGATCAAGCGAGCAGACAAGGCCATGTACTTGGCAAAACGCGCTGGAAAAAATCGCGTGTTGGCGGCTTGATTTTTTACTGTTTCACAGTCTTTACATTGCTATAGGGACATTTCGCATGGCCTACCTCATTGCCGGGTTGATTGTTTTTTTGGGTGTCCATTCGGTACGCATTGTCGCTGATAGTTGGCGATCAAGAACTATGGCCCGCATGGGTGAAGGCGTCTACAAAGGTGTTTATTCGCTCGTGTCGCTTCTGGGGCTTTTGCTGATCATTTATGGTTTTGGTATCGCCCGCGAAATGCCTGTTGTGTTGTGGTCACCACCTGTTGCCATGCGCCATACAGCCTCGCTGTTCACACTCTTAGCGTTCATTCTTCTGGTAGCTGCTTACGTGCCGCGCAACGGTATCAAGGCGCGGTTTCATCATCCCATGGTGTTGGGTGTAAAGGCTTGGGCCGTGGGTCATTTGCTGGCCAATGGCACCGTGGCGCATGTCGTTTTGTTTGGGTCGTTTCTTGCGTGGGCTGTGGTGAATTTCATTGCTGCTCGCAAGCGTGATCGTAGCGCTGGAACACAATACCTAGCTGGCACACTGGTGGCAACAGCGATCACAGTTCTACTTGGTATGGCAGCGTGGGCAGCGTTTGCATTCAAACTGCACGGCCTGTTGATCGGTGTTCGACCATTTGGTTAAGCCATGCGGGGAAACTTTATTTAGACAAATACCACTGAATAATAAATTTGGCGACAAAGCCCACCATGCCAAACGCCAGCCCCAAAAAAATCACAAAGGTTCCAAACTTGCCTGCCTTGGATTCCCACGCCAGGTGGCCAATGATGAACAGCATGTAGAGCATGAAAGCACCCACTCCGAAGGTGAGGCCAAAGCTTGCAATCTGTTCTTCGTTGTATCCAAACATTAGTGTTGGCCCCGCTCGTTTGTGGGGCTTGTCGGCGGTTCACGGGGCGCCAGGCTTGAGGCATCCACCAGGTCGCGGTAGGCGTGCCAGCTGGCATGGCCCAACATGGGAATCACAGGGATCAATCCCAACAATAACGAACCCAGACCCAACAGAGTAAAGACCATAATTACCGCCGCCCACAAACCCATGGGGATGGGATTGGCCAGCACTGTTTGCCAGCTGGTCAAAAGAGCCTGCATCAAAGTGACGCGGCGATCCAGAAGTAACGGCATCGACACCACACTCGACGCAAACAGTGGTGCAGCCATCACGCCACCAAGGGCGAGCCATAGTTCAAACAACCATCCATCTTGGGCGAGCACAACGTGGTGCACAAAATCAAGTGGGCTCAAAATGGGAACGGGTGCTAGCAACGTAATGAGAGCCGCTGAAGTGACGACCCAACCGGTTGCGGCCAACGCCAGCAAGGAGCCAAATTGCACCATGCACCAGTAATCGTTGTCCCATTTGTTGACATGGCTGTTTTGCCAGTTCAACCAGGTTTTCAGCACCACGCCAAAGTCCGCTTTATCACCGCGCTCGACCGCGCTGCTCAAGGCATAGAGACTGGTGGCCAGTACCGGGGCAATCACCATGAATCCCGACAATGCACCCGCTAAAAGCCAGAACCTCTGGTGTGCAACTGCCACAATAGCCGCACCCACTACAGCAAGTACCAGCCCGTGGGCAAAGCTGAGCCATCCCACCCTTGCCATGTCACGCCAGCCATAGGCTAGCCACGCAAGGGGGCGCATGGCAGATACAGTGCGTACGACCGGGAGCGAAGCTGGCGTGGCAGACAGGTATGGCATCGGTGTGTCTCGAAGTTTCGAAGCAGTGTATGTTCATACCCTCGCTTCACACTTGATGTGAGTCAAGAAGGCGTTGGGTAGGTGCGTACCCAGCCATAATGCATGCTTTCATCCGCAGGAGGCAAACCATGCCACGCCCCGTTCTCGACGAATCCCGTATTCACCCCGCCATTCGCGAACGCTTGGCCACGCATCAACAGGCCATCGTGAAAGAAGTGCAGGCCGCTGTCGCCCAGCATGCGGTAGTGGTTGTGGGTATGGGGCTCAACCCGTTTCCGAAGAAGGCGCGCAAGCTTCTGGATGCAGCGGGTATTGCCTACCACTACCTGGGGTATGGAAACTATTTCAGTATGTGGAGGGAGCGTAACGCGCTAAAGCTGTGGACTGGCTGGCCCACGCTTCCCATGGTTTTTGTCAAGGGCACCTTGATTGGGGGTGCCAATGACTTGCAAAAACTACTCAGCAGTGGCGAGCTCAAAACCCTGCTGAGCTAGTTGACGCCTCTACTATTTGGTTGCGGGTGCCGGTGCGGGAGTGGGCGCACCTTTTTCAGCGTGGTGGCGGTGGCGCTCGCCATGCATCGACCCCATACGGGTATGCTCTGCATCAAAAACCTTCTTCTGGTCGGCATTCAGCGCGCTATAAAAGGTTTTGATGGCCTCGTCACGTTTGTCCATGGCGGCATTCATTGCGGTCATGTGTTCGTTGCGGAGGGCACGCATTTTGTCAATGCGCTCCGGGGTTGACAGCTTGGCCATTTCCGCGCGGTCAGGGCGTTTGTGATCCATCTTGGCCGCTGGCTTCATGGCCGCGGTGAACGTAGTCCATGCGCCTTCTTGCTCGGCAGAAAGTTTAAGTTTCGCCTTGAGGTCTGTCTGGTGCTTGGACATCATGGCTTCCATCTTGGCTGGATCCATTTTGCCGTGCATGCCCATCGAACCTCCATGTTCCATGGGTTGCGCAGAGGCAGCAAAACCGACGCTGGCGAGCAGGGCTGCGATGGCGAGAGACTTGAGACTGGATTGCATGGTGATTTCCTTCGTTTGGATAGTGTCTGATGCAAACTTGCTATCAGGCTGGTTCCTAGTGTGAAGCCGTTCTGTATCTGCAACATTGCGCCAGCATAAGACTTTGTAAAGTTGTACAAATCGAATTTTGTTTCGTTGCGTTGACAATACAGCCCTCAAGTGGAAACGTAAAAACAGTAAGAAGGCAAACACGTGTTCAAGAATTTGATGATTTATCGCCTGGTGTCAGGCTGGCCGGCCACGCTTGCAACGCTAGAAGAAGCGTTGGAGAGCGCCCAATTTGTTGAGTGCAGTGCTTCGCAAGAAAAAGCCGTTGGCTGGGTGGAGCCACGCGGTCATGCCCATGGCCCGATGGTTGAGGTTGTGGGTGGGCAGTGGTTGCTGAAGCTAATGATTGAGGTAAAGGTCATACCAGGCGCCGTCGTCAAACGCAAAGTTCAGGAGCAGCTTGACCACATCGAAGCGACAACTGGCCGCAAGCCCGGCAAAAAAGAAAAGCGCGACATCAGCGAGGACGCCCGCTTGGCCTTGTTACCCATGGCCTTTAGCAAGCAGTCCAGCGTGCAGGTCTGGGTGGACCCGGCAGCTGGATTCCTTATGACCGATGCGGGCAGCCAGGCCAAGGCCGACGAGGTGATGACATGGCTGATCAAAGCGGTTGACGGTTTGGTTGTACAACTGGTTGATACACAAACCTCCCCGGCGGCGGCAATGTCAACCTGGCTGTCAAGCCATGAAGCACCACCGAATTTCACTGTTGACCGGGAGTGTGAGCTCAAAGCCGCCGATGAATCGCGTGCTGTGGTGCGCTACACCCGCCATGCATTGGATACGGAAGAAGTCAGCCAACACATTGCCATGGGAAAAATGCCAACCCGACTGGCGCTCACCTGGAATGACCGCGTGTCTTTCGTGCTGACTGAGGCACTGCAATTCAAGAAGATTGCCTTTATGGAATCTGTTTTTGAATCAGCTGCAGCCAGTCCTTCCGATGGGAAGGACGACAATTTTGACGCCGATGTCGCCATCGCAACCGGCGAACTCCGAAAGCTGATCCCAGATCTACTGGATGCACTAGGCGGACAAACGGTCGCGGGTTGATCAATATCGGTCGTTGTAGCGGCCGTCGTAATGATGGTCGTTGCGGTAATCGTGATGGTGACGGTGGCGATGCCTCTCGTCTCGCCGGTAGTAGCGATTCTGAACAGGAGCCTGCCACACCCTGGGCGGCTGATAATAGGTATTGGGGTAGCCATAGCGAATTTGCGCGCGCGGAGGCTGCCAGGCAGCCACAGGGGGCTGGTAATGCACAACGGGAGGTCGGTAATATGTTGCCGGCGGATTGGCTGGAGACAAAGGGCCATGCTGCCTATGGCCTTGCTGGGAATACTCTTGGTTGGCGATGCTGGCACCGACCAATCCCCCAGCGCCAGCGCCCAAAATAGCCCCATTTCGGCCACCGACCGATTGCCCAATAGCAGCACCAGTTACTGCGCCAATGCCAGCACCCAGCAAAGTGCGGCCCTCGTCCGCATGGGCTAACGGTGCCATACCCGCCAGTGCGCTGGTCAGCACTAGGAACGATGCCAACTTTGCGCCAAACGGTGCAGACTGGGCGGGGGGAAAAGGCAATGCAGAGGGTGAAACACAGTGTGTATGCATGGCATGGTTTGGGCATAAGCCCCTACCGCTAAACGTAGCGATTTGTTCTCTCTTAACGCACCCCACATACTTTTCGCTGACTTCGGTAACACGTCTTTACAATAAGCGAAATAGGCCCCTAGCCCTCGCAGAATCTGCGTAAACAGCTATCTTTATGATAGCGCTTTGAAAAACACCAGTTAGGCCAGTGCTAGTGAATCAATTTGTGGTGCCAGACGCCATGGCCTCACGGTGTGACCTCGTAGCCCTCATCGGCAATAGCACGGGCTATCGATTCGCGTGTCTGGGTTGACGCTACTTCGACCCGATTTTGCAACCGGTCAATCTGAACGACGGCCTGCGGGTCAAGCTTCTGTACGGCGCGCGTCACCGCCTTTTCACAATGTCCACAGGTCATGCCGTTGACGGTAAAGAGTTGGTTCATAGAGTGTCCTTGTGTGGTTGTAGCGTCCATCAAGCTTAGTCGGTTCCCCGATCTAGAGGAACTGCCAGGCGCACCCGATTGACCGCGGGTTGACTTTGGTCAACTTTCTGGTCACGCTCTATCGTATGCTGCAGCCATTCATTGCTCCATATGAACACTGACAACAAGACACTCCAAAACACGCCACTGGATATTGGCATAGGCGGTATGACCTGCGCGTCCTGTGTGGGCCGTGTGGAGCGGGCGCTGAAAAAGGTTCCGGGTGTGGTGGATGCCACGGTCAACCTTGCAACAGAATCTGCGCGGATCACCTATCTCGGTGATGCATCCATGGAAGCACGGCTACGAAGAGCCGTGCGCGATGCGGGCTACGAACCCCGTAGCGCAGCCGAAATGGATGCTGTCGACGACGTCAAACCATGGACAGGATTTGGTCCTGTTGCGATTGGCTTACTGTTGTCGGCACCACTGGCGCTGCCCATGTTGGGCGATTTGTTCGGTCGCCATTGGATGCTGCCTTCATGGGTTCAGTTTTTGCTGGCTACACCCGTGCAATTTGTCTTGGGCTGGCGCTTCTATATCGCGGGCTGGCACGCATTGAAGGCCCTCGCTGGCAATATGGATCTGCTGGTTGCTATTGGCACCACGGCGGGCTGGGCGCTGTCGGTATGGTTGTGGCTCAGCGCGCCTGCCGGTGCAATGGTGCACCTCTATTTTGAAGGCTCCGCAGTCGTGGTCACATTGGTCCTGTTAGGGAAGTGGCTCGAAGCGCGTGCCAAGCGACAGACCACGTCAGCCATTCGCGCTTTGCATGCATTGCGTCCCGATATTGCGCACCTGGTAGGTCAAGACGGAGAGGTCGATGTACCACTGTCAGAAATTCTATTAGGTGACCATTTGGTGGTGCGACCCGGCGAGCGAATTCCGTCAGATGGCAAACTCTTGGACGGACAAACGCAAGTCGATGAATCGATGCTAACGGGTGAAGCGTTGCCTGTACACAAGACAGTGGGACACGCCCTAACCGGTGGATCGATCAATGGAGAGGGCCGGGTCATTCTGCAAGTAACCGCGATCGGCGTCGATACGGTGTTGTCTCACATCATTCGGTTGGTAGAAGATGCCCAAGCTGCCAAGGCGCCAATTCAGAGACTTGTGGATAAAGTCAGTGCCGTGTTCGTGCCTGTTGTGTTGGTCATTGCGCTTGTTACATTGCTGGCGTGGTGGATAACCGGACATCCGTTTGAAACAGCCGTCATCCATGCGGTCGCGGTGCTGGTGATTGCCTGCCCTTGCGCATTGGGGCTGGCAACACCCGCCGCCATCATGGCCGGCACGGGTGTGGCGGCACAGCATGGAATCCTTATCAAGGACGCGCAAGCGCTGGAACAAGCACACCTGGTAGATGTGGTTGCATTCGACAAGACTGGCACCTTGACGATGGGGCATCCGCGTCTCACAGCCTTGCAAGTTCCCGACAGCACGGCGGTGGGCGGCGGCGATACAGCGGCTGCTGACGAGATCTTGCGCATCGCCGCAAGCTTGCAAAGTGCAAGCGAGCATCCGTTGGCGCGCGCCATGGTCGAGGCCGCACGCGACAAGCACCTTGCAGTCGAGCCACCACAAGCCATGCGGTCAGTCGCGGGCAAGGGTAGTGAAGGCATCGTAAATGACCAAAGCTATTGCATTGGTAGTGTGCAATGGATGCAAGAGTTAGGTGTGCCAATGCATGCTATGGAGTCACAGGTGCGCACCCTGCAGACGCGAGGAGACACCGTGTCTGCCATTGCCCAACGCATGGGGCCGGAGGGTTCGGCGTTCTACAGCTTGCGCGCATTGCTTGCCTTTGGTGATGAACCCAAGCCAGGCGCAAAAGAAGCCCTTGCCGCCCTGCGCCTACGGGGGATCAAGACTGTCATGATTTCTGGCGACAACCAGGGTGCCGCAAACGCCATGGCGCGCCGTTTGGGACTGAACCCAGAAGCGGGTGAAGTCATGGCCGAGGTCTTGCCGGGCGACAAGGCAGCGCAGGTTGCACGGTTGAAGGACGGCGGTCACACGGTGGCCATGGTCGGTGATGGTGTGAATGATGCGCCTGCGCTGGCGATGGCCGATGTTGGGATGGCCATGGGTACTGGCACCGACGTTGCCATGCATGCGGCAGGCATAACGCTGATGCGCGGAGATGTTGCATTGGTTGCTGCAGCACTGGACATCTCCAGTCGCACGGTAGCCAAGATCCGGCAAAACCTTTTTTGGGCGTTTGCTTATAACGTTGCAGGCATTCCGCTGGCGGCATTGGGTTACTTAAACCCCGTTGTCGCAGGTGCTGCAATGGCGCTCAGTTCAGTGAGTGTGATGACCAACGCCCTGTTCCTCAAGCGCTGGAAGCCCGTGGTTGCGGTCGAGAAAGCGAAAAGTTAGCGCTTGTTTTCAGCTGTTCTGCGTTCGCGTTCTTTGCGGCGCACGTCAAGTCGCCATGCCAAAAATGGCAGCAAAATAATGGACCCGGGCAGTGCCCAAATAATGAGGTACGGGTAAACCGCAGACGCTGCACGCAGCATACGTTTCAACTCTTGCCGATCTTGTGATGTCCAAGCGCTACCGTTGCGCGGTTTCATGAGCAGGGGAATTGCACCGCGCATTTTTTCGAGCTCTTGGCGCATCCGATTCTTTTCACGGCTATTGCTAGCCAAGAATGAGCCAAACCACCGGGGTGCCCGTTTCATGCGGGCTTGGTATGAAACAGTCTTATCGGGGTCAAATGCAACAGGGGTTTCAGGCGTGCTGGAACCCGATGGTTGGTTGTTCTGTTGTCGACTGTCCATGGCGAATTATCGCGTACGCATCCAGTCACGCAAAGTGTTCCATTTGCGCCAGGCCCCATAGCCCCACCGAACAGAACGCAACACCATCCGTGGACGCCATACCAACACGGCAACTAACAGTGTCGAAACGATTGCAGGGTGAAGGGTCACCCAGCTGCGCACCTGTTGTGCGACAGAGCGCCCCTTGTCCAACAGCTCCAGCCCGCCAACCAATGGGGCCAAGTCCTGTGCCAATTGGTTGCGCTGCACGCTGATCCGCTCACGCAAACGGCCACGCGCTACGTACAGTTCAATCAGGTGTTCGTTCATGTCGGGTTGCGGCTTTGAGTCGACGGAGATCTTCTTGCAGCTCAGCAAGGCTGGCGTCAAACACTGGTTCTGCTGTGTTGGAACTCTTGCGCAGTGCCCAGTAGAAATACAGCGCCAGCGCCCACACTGTGGTGCCTGATACGGCCACCACCAAAAGGCGTTGTTCCCAGAACAAGAGTGCGAGCCCTATAACGGTCAGCACCACACCCAGCCCCACGCTAAACAATAGTGCTTGCGCGAGCATGAGCTGGCGCATGGCACGCGCGCGGCCCACTTCGAGTTCATTGCCAAGCAAGGCGAGCCGCGTTTGAACCAGGGTCAGCACAGTGGCGGCTTTGTCCTTGACAACACCCCAGACACCATCGTCTTGTGAGTTACGCATGTTGGCAAACCATGAGGGTTAGTGAAAAGGGTTAGCGACGTCCCAAAATGATTCCGAGCAAAAAGCCAACGCCCACGCCAATGCCTACCGCCTGCCAGGGTGACTCATGCACATAGTCATCAGCGGCACGGGCAGCGGCCCGCGTTTTGTCTACCACCATGGCTTCTGCCGCATCCAATCGGATTCGCGCGCCAAGTAGTCTGTCTTTGATCCGCGCCCGAAGGTCGGTAATTTTTTCGCCCGTCTGGTCTGCTGTGGCCTTGAGAATTTCTTCGGCGTCTGCGATGACAGCGCGTATATCAATGACCAGCTTTTCTTGCGCGCTCAGGTTGGAGGATTGGGATTCAGACACGGTGAACCTTTCATTTGAAAATGTTGGACTGGGTTCAAAGGGTAGCAGATTCGATAACAGCCGTTGCGAACATTCACAAACCTTGATGTACGTCATTTGTAATAGGCTCGAAAGGTGGCACCGTTAGCGCCTGATTTGCCCCATGACAGAACCCACGCTAACTGGAGACCAGGATGAAACACAGCAGCCTGCAAACAATCCATGATGAGCATGCATCTTTGGCCGCCATGTTGCGGTCCATGCGGGCGCTGGTTGATGGGGGCCCCGGTGACTGTCCTCAGCAGTATTTTGATGTGCTCAGGGCCATGCTGTTCTATATTGATGAGTTTCCAGAGCGCCTTCACCATACCAAAGAGACGCGCTTGTTGTTTCCCAATGTGGCGCGGGTCGCGCCAGAGCTCCAAGAGCTGATCGCCCGACTCGACCGTGATCACCACAATGGAGAAAAGGCAGTGCGCGAGTTACAGCACCTATTGCTGGCTTGGGAGCTACTGGGCGAGTCGCGTATGCCAGCTTTTGTTGCGGCATGTCAGCGGTATCTGGATTTCTACCTCGAGCACATGCAATTGGAAGAAACAGTCATCTTGCCTGCGGCCGAGCGCTTGCTTGCCGAAGAAGACTGGCGCGTGTTGGATGCCGCCTTCAAAGAAAATGCAGATCCATTGAGTGGCAAGTACCCTGCAAACCCGGCTTACGATCGCCTATTTACCCGTATCCTGCTCAAGGTAAGAAATCCCCCGCAACAGCATGACGATGCGCCTTAGCGTTGCCTTGCAACGCTGCTAGTCCTTGCGTTTGACCACCAGGTTGCGCTTTGCATCTTCTGCTCGCGCAAAGGTGACTACGCCATTGCTGACTTTTCCCATGACCAGCATATTTTGTGAGATCGCATCTTTGTCATCAGCACTAAACGGATGCTCATAGGTTGCCACCACCCCGTAGTACACCCGGGACATGTTTTCCAACGCTGCTTTCAATTTTGGTCCCGTTACATTGCCGTCGCGAATGCCAAACAAGGAAAACGCCAATAAATAGGTAGCGTCATAGGCTTGTGCTGCAGCGACGGGCACAGAAATGGGTTTTTGGAATTTACGTTTATAGGCGGATAGAAATGATGCTCTGCGCTCGTTGCTGGGCTCTGCAATAAAAGTCTGCGCCATCATTGCGCCTTCTGCCGCATCTTTGGCACCATTGATAAAGAACGGGAAAGAAAGCGGCCAAGCTCCAACCTGGGGGACCTTCCATTTCATTGCTTTTTTGCCATTGGCAATCACCGCGTTTTCAGATCCTACGGTGTAACTAAAAATGACGTCTGCCCCGGCAGCGCGTGCAGCTTGTAGTTCATTGCGCAGATCGGTCACTCCCAAACCAAATCGGGCAATGTGAACGGCCTTGAGGTTCTTTGCGGCCAACGCGGTCTCCACGTCTTTGAGCCCCGCATCACCATAGCCTGTCGTGTCAGCAAAAATCGCAACTTTTGTCCATCCGCGCTTGACGATGTCTTCCACCACATAGGGTGCCTGAATCGCGTCACGTGCAGATGACCGAAAAATATAGCTTTCTGGCGCAGGGTATTTGGCAGTGAGTGGTGTACCCGTTGCGCAGGGAACAATCAACGGTAATCGGTTGCCTTGAAATACGTCGAGGGATTTCAAGGCAACGCCCGTATTGCAAAACCCGATGGTGGCTACCACCCCGGCAGCCACCAACTCTTGTGAACCAGCCAACCCGACTTCTGGCTTCCCTTGATCATCTTTAATGACCAGTTCATAGGGGCGCCCCATATACCCGCCGACTGCATTGATTTCGTCCACCGCTAATTGCACACCGTGGAGCATCGGCACGCCAAAATCTGATGAAGGGCCGGAAAATGGACCGATAACGCCGATTTTCAGGCTAGCCGCTGGCTGCGCACCGACACCAAGGCATGCACCCAAAAGCATCACGACAAGGGTTTTTAGAACTACAAGACTGCTACAGCGCATACCGTTTTCCTGTACTTTTACTACGCGGCCAGTTTAAGCAGCAGGCGTGCGCTAGATGCGGTGGTTTACCCGCACGGACCTCGGTATGTCAGGTGTTTGTCAGGCTCGCCGACCGGGCCGCAATCTGCCGCGTTGGGGCAAGAAGGGGCTGCGCTTACCCCAAAACCGCATTTTTCCCTGTGGTTGCGGCCTACTGCGTGATCAAAACCGCAACAGAACGAAGCCGGCGCGTTGCCAAGGCTTTGCGGTGTCAGCGACTGGCGCCGCCGACTTTAGTTGACTAATCTGTACAACTTATCAATCAATTGATTCATTATTCATGGCACTTAATCACAAAACGGCAGCGTCTGAAGCGATTTTGTTGGTGTTTTTCGACACCCAAGCGAACGCAAGCGGCGCATTTTCGGAACCCAATACACGACTATTAATGGCCTGAAGTAGGTGTGAAAGACTAAAAAAAGTGCCGTTATGCGGGCGATCTAGCCTTCTTTCCAGAAGCAAACGCTCAACTGCTTCAAACCATGCTGTCGCATGGGGGGTGAAGTGCAGTCGAATCTCGCGGCTCCCCATCCAGCCAAATTTTCCGTCAAATTGACGATGTGTTGTGTAATTGTCACAGAGCATATGTAACGCGCGATCGCCATGCGCCTGTTGACCGATTTGCTCGGCGAACTCAGTCCAATCGACAAGGCTTGGGGAGGGCGAAGTCGGCTTGACGAATGTTCGCTCCAACGAATAAAGCGCATCCATCACGAGGCCCGCACCCATCGTTTTCCATCCAATACTGGTGTGCAGGGATTGGTCGGACTTGCCCAACGCGCCGGTTTGCTGGTGCACTACGCCTTCGCCCATGGGGTCACTGACAAACACGATGGCATGTCCAGTGGGGGAGGCGTAGAGCCCAACCAAGTCCTCCAGGCGCTCTACCAGCCCCGTGGCAAATGATGCGCCGCGACCATCTTGCGCCTGGGGTTCAATACCCCGTGTTTTCCACACGCGCTGCACCGTCGAATCGCTAACCCCAGCTACCTCAGCAAGGGTGCGAGTACTCCATTGCTTGGCCGCAGCTGGCAAGGCACGTGTTGTAAGGTCTGCGATCGCATCAGCATCGATACTCACCTTGCGGCCAGTACGGGGCAAATCAGCCTGGATGGCATCCAGGCCACCGGCAATAAATCGCTCACGCCAGCAGGCAACCTGTATGCGGCCGACGCCCAATGCCGCCGAAATCTCCAGGTTGCTCTTGCCCTCGCCGGCCATCAGTATGATCCGTGCACGCCGCACCAGGCGCACTGCAGCGGACTGTGAAACCGCCAATCTTTGCAAATAACTACGCTGAGACGCAGTCAGGAGCACCTCCCCCGCAACACGCATGCAACACCCCATTCAATTAAAATGACCGCAAATCTGACCGCCGCTTAGTATGGAAATCCATGCTTTCTGCACCTTGCGCAACGTCAAACAATTGCCAAAATCCAATTCCAGCCGCATCGGACGGTGTAACCAGACTCAACAAATTGACACAATTATAAGTTCTATTAATTAGTAATCAGTAAGCAAGGGTTAACGCTATGTTGACACTAGTGGCCACGAAATTCGACAATAAAATGGACATTCAAGGTGAGGTACCCCCTGTATTGCCGCCTCACAGTTCAATGGCAACACCCAACCCAAGTCTTTTACTTTCGGAGATTTCTCAGTGAAAAAAATGCAAATCGATCGCCCCATTGCGCAGCGTCCATCCCAATCCAAAGTCAGCCCCATTGCCGCAGCGTGCGCAACCATGCTGGCTTTGAGCGCACCATTTGCGTATGCACAGGAAGCCAAGGCTTTGGATTCCGTCGTTATTACCGGTATCCGTAAGTCGTTGGACTCTTCAGTAGATCTGAAGCGCACCACACACGGTATGGTTGACGGAATTGTTGCTGAAGACATCGGCAAATTCCCAGACACCAACTTGGCTGAATCCATGCAGCGTATTGCTGGCGTGTCTATTGACCGCGCGCAAAACGGTGAGGGTAACCGCGTAACGGTTCGCGGTGTTGGCCCAGACTTCAACTTGGTGTTGCTCAATGGCCGCCAAATGCCAGCCGCTGGTATCAACAGCGCTGAAGGCGGAAGCTCTGCCAACAACTCCCGCGCATTTGAATTCTCCAACCTGTCGTCTGACTCGATCGCCTCTCTGGAAGTGTTCAAGACCAGCCGCGCCAGCACACCTACCGGTGGTATTGGTGCTACGGTCAACATCAAGACAGCACGCCCTCTGGACAACAAAGAGCGCGTTGCGGCCTTCTCGGTCAAGGGCAACTACGACGTATCCAACGTTCGCCTGCCTGAAGAGCAAAAAGCAAGCTCTACATGGACACCAGAAGTCTCCGGCATTTACAGCGACACATTTGCAGATGGCACGTTCGGTATCGCCATCAGCGGTAACTATTCCAAGCGCAATTCTGGCTCCAACAAGGCCTATGTGCAAAACGGCTGGCGCGCATTCCGCGCAAGCGGCCCTGACAATGTCTCCACTGGTTGGGGTGCAATTCCACGTCCAGGTGAGGCAGGTTCCGAGCTGATCACCAACCGCCCAACAGGCAACACCCTGTACGCACAGCCAGTTGATCTGCGCTACGCACTCACCGGTATGCAGCGCGAGCGTACCAATGGTCAGATCACCTTGCAATACGCACCTACCAAGGACCTGAAATTCACCGTGGACTACACCATGGCGAACAACACCACGAATACCAAGAACATGGAAATGTCCACTTGGTTCAACTTTGCTGGCGGTCCTTCTACCTGGTCTTCGGGCTCAGCTGCTGCAGGTCCTATCTCGGTTACCAACAACTTCCCAGCCAAAGACCACGATTTGGCATTTAACGGCGGTGAGTACGGCCAAAAAGCTGAGAACCGTTCCACAGGTTTCAACGTTGAGTGGAAAGTCAGCAATGCATTGAAACTTGAGTTCGATGCACACCGCTCTACCGCCAAGACCAGCCCCAACAGCCCATACGGAACCTACTCCGTTATCGACGCGGCTATGTTTAGCCAAGGCACCGCAACCGGCATTTTCAACAAGGATTTCCCAATCCTGAACATGCCCACCACTTCGTTGAACACACAAACGATCACCGTCACCGGTTCGCGTTTCGACAATGCTTTGTCTGACCAAACCGTTGAGCAACAACAGTTCAAGGGTGCTTGGAAGATTGACGGAGACAACAAGTTGAGCTTCGGCTTCGGTACAGCCAAGGTTAACAACCGTTCTGCCAACGTCAACCACCAAAATGGTGACTGGGGTGGTGTGGGTGCACAGGGTGACTACGCTGGTAGCTTGTTCAAGAACAACAACCTGCCTGGCTACTTTGAGCGCATCTCTGGCTCTGACGATCCACGTCAATTCCAGAACTTCTACAGCTTCGACTTCCAGGCAGTGCGCAACCGCGCAGTGGAAATTGCTGCAGCTAGGGGCACATCCAGCACACCAGCAATGGGTGCGGCAGCAGCACAGGCTTACTTTTCAGCATACCCAGACTTCACTTTGGGTAATGACCTGAACACCGTTGAAAAATCTGACAGTGCCTACCTTCAGTTCGACCACAGCTTTGACACCTCTATGCCGATGAACATTTCGGTGGGTGTGCGCCAAGAAAAGACAACCGTTGACTCTTCTTCGCAAGTGTTGAATTACAACCAGTCTGCCGTTTGGGGGTCATTGAATGAAATTGTTGTCAATTCCAGTGGCAATACATTCGGTACCGCTAGTGGTTCCTACTCTAGTTTTGACAAAACTCTAATCAAGGGCCTATTGTCAAGCGTAGACTTTGACATTGACTTTACCGACAACCTGAAAGGTCGTGCCAGCTACGGCGAAAACATCGGTCGTCCAGGCTGGGGTTCATTGGCTGGTGGCATTTCGGTTGGACCAACCGCCAACTTCGGTGGTGGTAACGGCAACACAGGTAACGCAGCACTCTTGCCACTGCTGTCTAGGAACACTGACCTGTCTTTGGAGTACTACTACGCTAAATCCAGCTATGTGGCAGGTGCATACTTCACGAAAGACATCACCAACTTCATCCAGGGCGGTTCCGTTCGCCAGTCCGTCGGTGGTGTTCGCACCCCTATCGGTGGTGCATATTACCGGGCGGCAACCACCACCGGTGGATGCGCAACAACCGATCCAGTGTGCCAGCGTAAGTACATCTTCGCAAACTTCAACGGCCAGCCTGGCGTGACATTCACTGGCTTCAATGCTACCGGCGAAGCACAAGGTACTATCGTTGCAACAGCGAGCGACCCATTGCTGCAATTCGCAATCAGCACACCAACTAATGCAGATACAGGCGATACCCTGAAGGGCTTTGAGTTGACCGCGCAGCATGTGTTTGGTAACAGTGGTTTTGGCGTGTCGGCAAACTACACACGCGTGACTTCTGGTCTGACCTATGACAACGGCAAGGCACAGGACTTGAACGCTGCTGATACCCAGATCGCTCTGGTCGGTGTGAGCAATTCCTACAACTTGGTGGGCTTCTACGAAGACGCAGTGTGGTCAGGCCGCGCGGCCTACAACTGGCGCGATCGTTTCTTGGCGTCTACAACTGATGGCGCTGGTAACAACCCCATCTACACTGCACCTTACGGTCAGCTGGACGTGACACTGGGCTACAAGTGGAACAAGAACCTGACTTTGCAAGCTGACTTTATCAACCTGAACGACGGTGTGATTCGCCAATATGGCCGTACCGAAGAGATGTTGGTTGGCGTGACGCAAACTGGTCGTCGCTACCAAGTGGGCGCTCGCTACCGCTTCTAATCGGAACTTAATGACCCGGGCCTGCACCGCTGCAAGCGGACCGCAGGCTTGGGCTGCAAGTCTCCAGAACAACAAAATCGACCCTTTCGGTCGATTTTGTTTTTGTGGGGATCGAAATCGCTTTTAACGGGAATTTGATGTGACAGACGCGGTGCGGCAAGTTGTAATACTCGGCGGTGGTTCGGCTGGATGGATTACCGCCGCCGTCTTGGCAGTAGAGCTTGGCGGCTCTGACCCCGGTGCGGTCAAAATCACTTTGATCGAATCGCCCGACACACCCGCTATTGGCGTGGGCGAAGGGACTTGGCCGTCCATGCGCGAAACCTTGCAACGCATTGGCCTACACGAGGTCGACTTGGTGCGCGGCTGTGACGCCGCCTTTAAGCAAGGTTCGCGCTTCAATGGTTGGGTGAACGGCAACGAAGGCGACGCCTACTACCACCCGTTTTCCCTTCCACAAGGCTATGGCGAAGCCGACCTGGTCGGTGGTTGGCTAAGCCAAAGTCCTGATCAACCATTTGCCGAAACCGTCAGCGCACAGCCGCACCTGTGTACCGAACGCCTAGCGCCCAAGCAGACTTCCACGCCTGATTTTGGCGCGGTAGTGAACTATGGCTACCACTTTGACGCAGTCAAGATGGGCCTGCTCTTGCGCAAACACGCTGTAGACAAACTGGGTGTGCGCCACGTGGCAGATGAAGTCACTACTGTGCATACACACGAAAACGGTGACATAGCTGCGTTAGAGACCAAAGCCCATGGCAAGATAACGGGCGATCTTTTTATTGATTGCTCGGGCCTTGCGTCGCTCCTGATCGGCAAGCACTATGGCATAGCCATGCGCTCTCAGCAGCACGTACTGTTCAACGACAGTGCACTGGCGCTTCAAGTACCCTATGCAGAAGCCAACGCGCCATTGGCGTCCGCCACCATCGCAACGGCTTACCCCGAGGGTTGGACTTGGGATATTGGCCTTCCAACACGACGCGGTATGGGCATGGTGTACTCCAGCGCTCACACCACACAAGAAGCGGCAACTGCTGCGTTGCACAACCACATTAGAAAAACTGGTGGACCAAGCGATCTGGCGGCACCAAGACTCATTCGGTTTACACCGGGATATCGCGAGCAATTTTGGCATCGCAACTGCGTTGCCGTGGGTTTGTCATCTGGCTTCATCGAGCCCCTGGAAGCCTCGGCGTTGGCACTGGTCGAATTGTCTGCTGCCATGATTCGCGATGAATTCCCTGCCAACCGCGCCGACATGGATCTGGTGGCCAAACGCTTCAACGATGCTTTTACCTACCGCTGGGCCCGCATCATCGATTTTCTCAAGTTGCATTACGTCCTAAGCCAACGCGACGACTCTGACTATTGGCGTGACCACCGCAACCCAGCAAGCATGCCCGAACGACTGGGTGAGCTTTTGCAGCTTTGGCACCATCGCGCACCGTATCGCAACGACCTGTTCAGAATCGAAGAGGTCTTTCCCGCTGCAAGCTACCAGTACGTACTGTACGGCATGGGGTTCAAACCCAAGCTTGCAAACCCACGCCCAGCAAGGCTTGCGCAGGCGCAAGCATGCTTCCAGAACTCGGCGATAATTACCAAGCGTTTCCTTGGTGGCTTACCCCGCCACCGTGATCTCATCAACCATATCCACGTGCACGGCATGCCCTCAGCGTGAACCCTCTCGCCATGCAAAATACTGAACAAAAAAACGAGCTACTCAACAATATTACGCACAAAGACCTGCGTGTCATCACGAAACGTGGAGCAGAGTGGGGCGACGCCACCATGTCGTGCTTGGCAACTCCTGATGAATTCCGCAATCTTCAGGCGCACTATCCCATCGTGTTTCAAAAGGATTTCGAGGGAAATTTTCAGCCGCTCGCCTTGTTTGGACTACAAGAAGGACAGAACCTGTTTCTGGGCCCCAATGGTTGGAACGCGGAGTACATTCCCCTGGTCATGCAGCGCGCGCCTTTTTTGATCGGCATCGCAGAAGCTGAACTCAAAATGCTCGTGGACATGAATAGCCCACGCATCAGCAAAGGCGCTGAAGGAGAAGCGGTATTCTTGCCACAAGGCGGAAACTCCGAATTCCTGGACCATGCAAGTTCAGTTCTCAAAACCCTGCACGAAGGCATAGAGGCAACACCAGAGTTCGTAAAGACACTGCTAGCCCACGACCTGCTGGAGCCTTTTGTGCTGGATGTCGAACGCCCTGATGGAACCCATGGTCGGCTGGTTGGTATGCACACCATCAATGAAGAGCGCCTTGCCGCATTAGATCCCAAGGACATAGGACTATTGCACCAGGCGGACTACTTGCAGCCCATCTACATGGTCATTGCATCCATGTCCAACTTGCATGCGCTGATAAAGCTGCAACTCGCACAGGAGGCCTGAGACCATGGGCGAGCGCATGCGCGAGCGCAGCGATGTGCGAGCCGATGACTTGCCAGCCGATCTGCTCACCAGCACCGAACCGGTGTTACTCAAAGGGTTGGTTCGGCATTGGCCAATGGTCCAGGCCGCACTCCAATCCAATCAGGCATTCTGCGAATATCTCAGTGGTTTTGGAGGCAACGCCAAAGTCGGGCTTTGGAGAGGCGCACCCGATATCGGCGGGCGGTTTTTTTATAACCAAGCCTTCAACGGGTTCAACTTTCAACGCGAGGTTGGAAACTTTAAAGAGTTGATCGACCAACTCCTGGCTCACGCCACAGACCCACAGCCGCCCGCGCTTTACCTGGGTTCCACAGAACTTGAAGGTACCTTTCCGGGGTTAAGGGCCGCCAATGATCTCGCGCTCGCCCCTCAAGATCCATTAGTTAGTTTATGGCTCGGCAACCAGGCCCGCGTTGCCGCGCATTTTGACTTGCCTGACAACATAGCCTGTGTTGTGGCCGGCCACAGACGCTTCACATTGTTTCCACCTGATCAAGTAGGCAACCTTTACATCGGACCCCTAGACCTTACACCGGCTGGACAACCCATCAGCCTCGTTGACACCCCAAACCCCGATTTGGAACGCTTCCCAAAGTACGCCCAAGCACTTGAAAAAGCGCAAATTGCAGACCTACGCCCTGGCGATGCGATTTTCATCCCCAGCCAATGGTGGCATGCAGTGGAATCGTTGGAGCCTGTGAATGCGCTGGTAAATTTCTGGTGGCGCCAGACTCCAGCCTACATGGACACGCCTTTCAACACGCTCATGATGGCGTTGATGACATTGCGTGACCTGCCGCATGCGCAGCGGGAGGCATGGAGAGCCATGTTCGACCATTACATCTTTGACGCAGATCATCAAACAGCAGCGCACATTCCGTCAGAATCCCAAGGGGTACTGGCACCCATCACCGAAGACAAAGCACGGTACATGCGCTCTGTTCTTCTGAATCGACTCAATCGTTAGGACAAGTTCATGAAAACCGATTCCGCAAACACCATGCCCTATAGCTCAAAACCTGTGCGGCGCATCGTTATCGCCGGAGGCGGTACGGCTGGTTGGATGGTAGCCGCCGGGCTCTCCAAAAGCCTCGGAAAGCTGTACGACATCCGCTTGATCGAATCAGAAGAAATTGGCACCATCGGTGTGGGCGAAGCGACCATACCAACCCTCCACTTCTTCCACGAGATCCTCGGAATCGAAGAGCGCGAATTCATGGCCGCAACCCAGGCAACGTTCAAGCTGGGCATTAGTTTTGAAAATTGGCGCAATGTCAAAGAAGACTACTTCCACTCATTTGGCACGACAGGCAAGCCCCATTGGAGTGCAGGATTTCAGCACTTTTGGCTAGAAGGTCGCGCGCGAGGGCTCGCCAGCGACTACGGTGACTACTGCCTTGAGTTGCGGGCAGCCATGGACAATCGCTTTGCAAAGCTTCCCAACTGGGGTCTCAATTACGCCTACCACCTCGACGCCACACTTTATGCGAAGTACCTACGCAGCTTTTCAGAGGCTTTGGGTGTCAAGCGAATGGAAGGCAAAATCGTCAAAGTGCATACCGAAACGGGTGCCGGTGCAAGCAACGGTGGCATTACAGGGCTCACTTTGCAGGACGGTACCCTGATCGAAGGCGACCTGTTCATTGATTGCACGGGCATGCGATCTTTGCTGTTGGGCGAAACAATGGGTGTGGGTTACCAAAACTGGTCTCACTGGCTGCCATGTGACGGCGCAGTAGCGGTCCAAACGGCTTCCGTTGGGCCTGCCATCCCCTACACACGCTCCATTGCGCACCCTTGGGGTTGGCAATGGCGCATCCCGCTTCAACACCGTGTAGGCAACGGACTCATCTTCAGTAGCAAACACATCAGTGACGACGAAGCGAAGGCCACGCTGCTTGCCAATGTGCAGGGCGAGGTGCTGCGCCAGCCCCGTGTGATCAAGTTCACGCCCGGTCAACGCGACATCGTCTGGAAGCGCAATTGCGTTGCAATCGGTCTATCAAGCGGTTTCTTGGAGCCCCTTGAATCCACCAGTATCCACCTGATTCAAGCTGGCCTGACGCGATTGATTCGGATGTTCCCGGCAGACGGCATATGCCAAAGCGATATCGACGAGTACAACGACCAGACCAACACTGCCATCGAAACGATCCGCGATTTCATCATCTTGCACTACCACGTCACCAATCGCAATGACACACAATTCTGGCGGAACTGCCAGGACATGTCGGTACCCAAGCTGTTGGCACATCGCATCCAGCTGTTCAAAGACTCAGCGCGCGTATGCCTGGAGGGCGACGAACTATTCAAAGACAACTCGTGGATCCAAGTCATGATGGGGCAAGGCATTACGCCTACCGCACACCACCCCATCACACGCCAAATGGACAAGCGTGATCTCAGTGAATTTCTGGGTGAAATTCGAAAGGATGCAGTCCGTTCTTTCCTCACGTTGCCTAAACACCAAGACTATGTCCAGCAATACTGTCCAGCGGGCATGCCAATGGACACCGCTATGCCGAAAGCCGTACCGGCAGCCATGCAAAACACAGGCATAGAAACCGCGTTCCTGAACCCCAATCCGAATATTCAAACCATACAACTGTCTAACGGGCAACCGGTATTCGTCATTGACGATTTTGTACAGAACCCTGAGGCTTTGGTGACGCTGGCACAAGCTGTAGAAAGTCAGTTTCACATTCCCCCTGGCCATCCCTATCCTGGCCCACAGCTGTCATTGCCACCGTATTTGACCGCTCAACTCGAAACGTATTTCGAGAAACACTGTCGTTCACGCTTGATGGCAGGCCCCGCTTTGGGCCTGTCTGGGCGCTTCTCTCGCGTAACTCAAGACAGCGCCACACTGGATCCGCGACAACGCATATGCCATCGAGACGATTCGGGCGTTGAACCCGGGCAAATGATGCTGGCATTGGTCCACTATTTGTTCCAGGACCCGAAACTTGGCGGAACCGTTCTTTTCCGTTCACTGATGTCAGACGCTGACACCCAGCAATTTATGCGCGACGCCAGTACGTTGGACAGTGCAGCGTTTGAGGGTAAATACGATCTGCCGCCAGGCTACATGACGCAAAGCAATCGCTATTTTGAGGTCATTGGCCGTGTGCCAGCCAAGTGGAATCGCGCCGTTTTCTATGATGGAAGCATCTTCCACTCGGGTGACATTCAGTGGTCAAAGTCAGCCGGGTACGACGCCGGGCTGGGGCGCTTAACAGTCAACGCCTTCTTCAAGGCCAACAAGTTGAAGACTTGAGTTTGAAACTGCGGGACACCCTTGTGTGCCCTTCAGCCGAATGTCTTGTAAAGGCTAACGCACTTCGGTATGGTGCTTGATGTTGAATGCGATTGCAATACGATCTTCATCTGTCTGGTTAGCTGTTACAAAGTGCTCGCACCAGCTGGGGAACATGATCAACTTGCCCGCTTGTGGTGTGATCGAGAGCACCTCTGACTGGACGGAGCGATAGAAGCTACGGGTATACGTTCTGGCCAAATTGGGGTCACGAAACGTAAGAGATCCTGCACGCAGTGGCTCCGAGGGCACTTTGACATAGTAGACCCCACTGATCCAGCAATTGGGGTGGTTGTGCGTGCTGTTGGAATGGCCCCTGCCATTGATGACTCCCCACATCGCGTCCATTTGGGACATCTTAACTTCCGGTTCGGCAAACCACTTCCCCTTCACCATGCACTCATTCATTGTGGTGAGGATCACTTCCTTGAGATCGTCGAACTCATTGCGCTTCAGCACATCGTAACTCCGGTAACCCCCCACGTTGGAGCGGCCAATGTTTTCCGCCACCCCTGCCGAAATCTCTTCATCACGAATGGCGTACATTCGCCGGGCAAGCAAATCGTTGTCCAACGCGTCAGTTACAGCAATAAAAACAGGCGATGGAAACAATTCCATCACTTGCATCGTGATATTCCCATTTGGTGCCATCGTGAATCCTATCGACAAAATGCGTTTCCAATACCGATTTTGAGTATATGCAGAGATTGAACCTCCGTGAACCCACGCTGCCTTTGAACTTTGCTCTAGATCAAACCACAAACGCCATACGTTGCACGCCTTCTAAGCACAGGATGCAGACATTCCTCAATCCGGACCGCTACTGATGTCACCTAAAAAACTCTGGGCGCTCGCTGTGAGCCTTTCACTGGCATCGGCCGTGTCGCTCGGAATTACGCGGTTCGCCTACGGTTTGCTCCTGCCGGCAATGCGTGAAGATTTAGGTTGGTCATATACCGTCGCTGGCAGTATGAACACCGCAAACGCCGCCGGCTACTTACTTGGCGCCGTAGCAACACCTTGGTTACTCAGGCGTATGGATGCTGGCACCTTGCTATGGACTGGTGCACTATGCGCAAGCCTCTTCATGGGTTTGAGTGGCATGTTCACGACTGCCGAACCTCTGTTGATGCAACGAACGCTAGCAGGCGTGGCGAGCGCGTTTGTGTTCATTTCCGGTGGGTTGATGGCCGCACGGCTGTGCATACATGCGCCACGCCACAGTGGCGTTTTGATCGGTATGTATTACGGTGGCACAGGACTTGGAATCGTGCTCTCTGCCGTTATGGTCCCTTGGCTGCTGGAGCATGCACACGCCCAACAGCATGGCTGGCGCTGGGCATGGTGGGTGATGGCATTGGTATGCCTGCTCGCTAGCGTGGCACTCATTTGGCCAGCAAAGATCATGAAAGAAGCGCCACCCATTGCGGTGCCAAACAGTGAAGCGCGAATTCGCTGGAAGCCATTCGCACCGGCGTTGCTGGCGTACACACTTTTTGGAATGGGCTACATCGGTTACATGACGTTTGTGGTTGCCCTGCTGCGTGGCCAAGGCACTAGCCCACAAGCGGTGACGGTGTTCTATGCCATGCTCGGGCTGGCCGTTATTGCCTCATCATGGATATGGGCGGGCCTCTTGCAGCGCAACAAAAATGGAGACTCCATGGCGCTACTGAATGTCCTGTTGGCCATTGCAACGGTGCTGCCAGCGCTCACACAAACCTGGGCAATCGTCATGTTCTCAGGTGTCTTGTTCGGAGGCGTGTTCTTATCAGTTGTTGCATCGACAACGGCACTGGTCAGACACAACCTGCCACAACACGCGTGGGCGGCGGGCATCAGCGCCTTCACCATCGCCTTTGCAGTCGGTCAAATTACAGGGCCCACTATGGTTGGCTGGATCGCCGACAGCTCTGGCGGGCTAGAACGGGGCTTGGTCGTATCAGCGTGCGCGCTGCTTTTGGGCGCCATGTTGGCATGGCAACAAAAAGCACTAGACCCTGATGACTCGAATCGCCCAAAATTTGATTAACGGGTGGAAAAACACGGTTTATCAGCCTTTATTTTTGAAATGGCGCATCGCGTGACTGTCCATACTCAAGGCATTCACTTCCCAATAGGGGATGCACCATGCAGATCGACCGCTACAACCATTTATCGTTTCCACGCGACAACACAGCAGCCACGAACGGAAAAGACACTGCGTCTGGCGCTGCGCCGGACATAGCTTCTACGCAACAGGCGAAGCCTCCGCTCACACCCCGTGAAGACCGCGTGCAAACCGGAAGTGTGGTCCTAAAGATCCAGTTCCCAAACACGGCCTCGACACCGAGTGAAGTGCCAAGTACCCCGGTGTATTCCAATGGGCGCAAGCAAGCGGGAGACGACGATCAGCGCATGGCACGCGATCACAAACTTGCGATTGAACGCAATGCCGGTGTGTTCACCCAGTTGGCTGTGAACAAAGACGGCGTTCTAGTTGCAAAGCAGCAACCCTCGCAACCCGCAAAAGAGCCGGACTTTGTTGCGCTGGCCGTATCCGCCATGCGTGAATTCAGCGACGAGCACGAGCGTCAGAAAGTTCGCACGGTAGATGCAGCTTTACATGACAACACGGAACACTGGACGGCATTCAAAGGACTGCAACAATTTGCAGCCAAGCTCAACGTGTTTGCGTAGGCTTGGGCTGCAACGGGATGTTCCTACTGCTGCTGGATGGCTTCCAGTGAAATGGTGATGGTGACTTCATCACCGACGTTGGGCGCAAACTTTCCTGCATTGAATTCCGTGCGCTTGATCACAGTGGTAGCGTCAGCGCCGATGACTTCCCTTTTAAGCATGGGGTGCAGCATCGTCACAAAGCTGGTGACCTTCAATGTGACGGGTTTTGTGACATCCTTGATGGTCAGGTTTCCCTCGATGCTGGTCGCCTTGTCGCCGTCAAACACCACCTTGGTGGACTTGAATGTGGCGATGGGGTATTTAGCAGTATCCAGGAATCCGTCGGCTTGAATGTGACCATTGAAAACCGTAGAGCCTGTATCCACCGAAGTCATGTCGATGACAACATCCACTGATCCTGACTTGGCAACCTTGTCCAGCACAACAGTCCCAGTGGTCTTGTTGAATCGGCTCAGCTGGGTGGACAGGCCAAAGTGGCTATACGAAAAACGCGGAAAGGAATGCGTGCTGTCAATGTTGTAAGACTGGGGCGCAGCCAAAACGGGTGCTGCCATGGCGGCGGAGAGTGTCAGGGCAGAAGCAAATTTGATGAAGTTTTTCATAGTCAGTCAGGTAGGTTGAACAAAGGAAAAGAAAACTGGAAATCAGACTGATTTCTAGAGCTTATTGACGCCAGTCAGCGCCAATTTGAATTTGATTTGAACGTCATCGGCAACCATGGACGTATCGGCCCACTCGTTCTCACCGATCTTGAAGGCGAGGCGCTTGATGGTCAACACGCCACTGGCTGTCGTACTGGACCCGCTCTGCGTCAGTAAGACGGGGGCGGTTGTGTTCTGGGTGTTGCCCTTTATGACGAGCTTGCCGGCGACCTCAAATTTGCCGCCACCCAGACCCTTGATGGCTGTGGATTGGAACGTTGCCTGCGGGAATTTCGCCGTATTAAACCAGGGGGCCTTCGGCAGCTCGCCGTCAACCTCTGCGGACCCCAGCGTCGCGCTGGCAATGTCTATGGTCAGTCCGATCTTTCCGGCTTCAGGTTTTGCAGGATCAAACGCAACCTGTGCATCGAACTTTTTGAAACGCCCCTCCATCGCCACACCCATTTGCTTGGTAACAAAGGCGATGTCGCTCTGCGCTGGTATGAGCTTCTGATCAGCGTGCACCGTGGTGCAGGTGACAGCGGCAAATGCCAACAGACTGAGGGCGCGAATGCGGGAGGTGAATGCAGTCATATGTGTACGGTGGGTGTTGAACAAAAAACGGCAAACCGGCTTACTATTGCTTACTAGGCAGCATGCGCTGCAGCAGGCCGTCACGGTCTATCCAGTGGTGCTTGAGCGCAGCCGCCACATGCAGCACCACCACGCCAATAAGTGCGAACGCACTGGCTTCATGCCATGGTTTGATCATCTCTGCCAAGGGCTTGCTGGCCGATACAAAGTCGGGCAGTGGCAATATGCCAAACAACACCACGGAAAAGCCAGCAGCCGAAGAGTAAGCCCAGCCCAACAGCGGTACAACAAAGAACAGCAAATACAGCAAACCATGCGTGCCATGGTATGCACGCATCTGCCATGTCGGCATTGCCAGCGCGATCGATTGCGGAAGCGACGGTGGGCGATGTGCCAAGCGCCACGCTAGTCGAAGAAGCGACAAAAGCAAGAACGTAATGCCTGCCCACTTGTGCCAGTTGTAAAGCTTCAGGCGTTGTGGCGAAAATGGCAGGTCCGCCATGTAAATGCCCACACTGAATATCCCAATCAACGCAATGGCCAGCAGCCAATGCAAGGCGATGGAAAAACCGTGGTACCTGGTGACGGGGGAAGTATTCATTGGCAGCAGCGTGGACTGGTAAAAACACACCAAGCGAAAAATGGCTTGGTGTGGATGCAAGTCTACGAGCGGCTATGCCAACAAAAGTTCAATTCAACTGTTGTATATGTTCAATAAATTTGAACTAGCTATGGTTTCTTGTTCAAATGCGCTAGTCAAGACTGATTGACAGCCATTCAGTCTACCAATTGGCCTCACGCTCAGGGGTTGCGCTGATCTTATGGACGGACAAGTCGGCTCCGTCGTATTCTTCTTCTTGACTCAGACGTAGCCCAATGGTGAGCTTTAAGAGGCCATACACCACAAGCCCGCCAACAAGTGCCCATGCCACGCCCAGTGCGGTACCGATAAGCTGTGCGCCAAGCGACACGCCACCCAGACCACCCAGCGCTTTGGCACCAAAAATACCGGCGGCAATGCCACCCAAAGTGCCGCAAAGGCCATGCAGCGGCCAAACACCCAAAACGTCGTCAATCTTCCACTTGTTTTGGGTCAGGGTGAACATAACGACAAAGACAGTGCCCGCAACTGCACCAACGACCAAAGCGCCCAGAGGGTGCATCAAGTCGGAGCCCGCGCACACGGCGACCAGGCCCGCCAATGGCCCGTTGTGAACGAAACCAGGGTCATTCTTGCCAGCTACCAAGGCAGCCAACGTTCCGCCGACCATTGCCATGAGCGAATTGACAGCCACCAGCCCCGAAATCTTGTCCAGGGTTTGTGCACTCATGACGTTGAAGCCAAACCAACCAACTGTCAATATCCACGCACCTAAGGCCAAAAACGGAATACTTGACGGAGGATGCGCGGAGATGGCGCCATCTTTGCGGTAGCGGTTGCTGCGCGCACCCAGCAGAATGACCGCTGGAAGCGCAATCCACCCCCCCACAGCATGCACGACCACGCTGCCTGCAAAGTCATGGAACTCTTCGCCAGTCACTGCTTTGATCCATGCCTGTACGCCAAACTGCTGGTTCCACACCACACCTTCAAAGAAGGGGTAAATAAACCCAACAATAACTGCAGTTGCAATCAATTGTGGCCAAAAGCGCGCGCGTTCAGCAATGCCGCCAGAAATGATGGCTGGTATAGCCGCTGCGAATGTCAATAGAAAGAAGAACTTCACCAAATCGTAGCCGTTCTTGGCCGCCAAGACTTCGGCGCCGACAAAAAAGCCGGTGCCGTAGGCCACGGTGTATCCAACCACAAAATAAACAACCGTCGACACCGAGAAGTCGACCAATATCTTGATCAGCGCATTGACCTGGTTTTTACGCCGGACGGTGCCGAGTTCCAGAAACGCAAAACCTGCATGCATGGCGAGCACCATAATGCCGCCAAGAAGAATGAACAAGGCATCAGCGCCCTGCTTTAGTGCTTCCATGTGAACCTCTTCGAAATAAATGCTGTTAATTGGTGCGTTCTTGTCGAAATTCTAAAAACTGCACCAAAATAAAGCAAGAAATGCGCCAGAACGGGAATTCGGCGAGAACGCACACCGGAACAAAGCGTCCGATGAAGCGGAACGCGTGGCAACAGAACAACCGCCGACCTATGCCCACGCCGCAAAGTCCATCATCCATGTCCAACGCACAGGAAACTTGGATTTATACTAGCTACAAGCGCCGATTTGATACCCACGATTGCGGGCGCCGAGGCCCCAGAGCCTCGAAATACAGCTAAAGACGGCCCACGGCACACCCACTCAGGTCACCCGGCTCCGCATTTAGCGTTGCCGGGTTTTTTTATGGGAAGTCGGTTTGAAAATGACAGCCATTACGCCATTGATCGCAAAACCACTATCGCAGCACTTTGCGCAACCGCTGCCACTGCAAAGCGGGGCATCGCTGCGTGACTACTCTCTCAGCTACGAAACCTATGGCATGCTCAACGCCGATCGCAGCAACGCGGTCCTGATCTGCCACGCGCTCAACGCTTCACACCATGTTGCTGGTGTCTACCCCGGTCAGGAAAAGTCTGAAGGCTGGTGGGACAACATGATTGGCCCCGGCAAACCGCTTGATACCGATCGTTTCTTTGTCATCGGTGTCAACAACCTGGGCTCGTGTTTTGGTTCCACGGGGCCGATGCATGTCAACCCAGATGCTCCGGATGGCAGTGGGCGCTTGTACGGCGCGGACTTTCCCGTTGTCACTGTAGAAGACTGGGTGAATGCGCAAGCGCGACTACTGGATACGCTTGGCATCCACACGCTGGCAGCCGTCATGGGCGGGTCACTCGGCGGTATGCAGGCCTTGAGCTGGACACTCCAGTACCCAGACCGCGTACGCCACGCCATCGTCGTGGCCAGCGCACCCAACCTGACCGCAGAAAATATCGCGTTCAACGAAGTAGCCCGCCGCGCTATCGTCACAGACCCCGATTTCCACGGCGGTCACTTCTACGAACACGGCACTGTGCCGAAACGCGGCCTGCGCATTGCCCGCATGATCGGACACATCACCTACTTGAGTGATGACGTCATGAACGAAAAATTTGGCAGACAAATAAGGCCGCCAGCACGCACTACCACAGGCAGTACGTCACTTCCTGCTGATGCCACCGAAAGCTTAAACCACGCGACCGCACTCGCGACAGCTGTACTCCCATATAAATACTCGACACAGGAAGTTGAGTTCCAAATTGAAAGCTATCTGCGCTACCAAGGCGACAAATTCGCCGAGTACTTTGACGCCAACACCTACTTGCTCATCACCCGCGCCTTGGACTATTTTGACCCGGCCCACGCGTTCGGCGGCAACCTCAGCAAGGCACTCCAACGGGCCACTTGCAAGTTTCTGGTGGTGAGCTTCACCACCGACTGGCGTTTCAGTCCCAAGCGCAGCCGCGAAATCGTTAAAGCACTGCTCGACAACCGGCGAGACGTGAGCTACGCCGAAATCGACGCACCCCATGGGCATGATGCGTTTTTGCTCGATGACCCTCGTTATATGGGCGTCATACGCTCCTATTTTGATAGCGTGTCGCAAACATTGGGAGTTGCAAAATGACAGATCTCCACACCATGCATGCGCTCGCAGAGCTTGTGCCGGAAGGCTCCCGGGTTCTGGACTTGGGTTGCGGAGACGGCTCCATGCTGGCCTACCTCCAAAAGGCCCGCGGATGTACAGGCTATGGCGTCGAAATCGCGGACACCAATGTCTTGGCCTGCATCAAGCGCGGGGTCAACGTAATCCAGCTGAATCTGGACGCTGGACTGTCCATGTTCGACGATGCTTCTTTCGACGTCGTTCTGCAGCTCGACACCTTGCAGCACTTGCGCAATACCGAAGTCATGCTCCGTGAGACCGTACGGGTGGGGCGCGTTGGAATCATTGCCTTCCCCAACTTTGCCCATTGGCCCAACCGTCTCAACATTTTGCGCGGTCGTATGCCGGTGACCAAGCGATTGCCGTATCAGTGGTATGACACTCCGAACATCCGCGTAGGCACCCACGCAGATCTGGCCACACTGGCCAAACGCAATGGTCTCCAGGTGCTGGAGAGCTTTGGATTGCAGGATGGACAGCGTGTCAGCTTTTTTCCAAATCTCATGGCAGGCACATCGGTTTATAGACTCGCCGTGCCACAACTGACAACCTAAACGTAATTAAGAGGCGGGAAAGCGCACACCACAGCAATGAACGCCATCGCACCTTCACCCGCAAGCAGTCCACCCCGCACCGTCTCCTTTACCGAAGCCTTGCGCTTCTGGCTCAAGCTGGGCTTTATCAGCTTTGGTGGACCAGCAGGCCAAATTGCCATCATGCATCGCGAACTGGTCGAACAAAAGCGCTGGATATCCGAGGCCCGCTTTCTGCATGCGCTGAACTACTGCATGGTGCTGCCCGGCCCCGAGGCGCAGCAGCTGGCCACCTACATTGGGTGGCTGATGCACCGCACGTGGGGTGGCGTAGTGGCCGGTGGCCTGTTCGTGCTGCCTTCGCTGTTCATCTTGATCGGGCTCAGCTGGGTCTACGTGGCATTTGGCAATGTGCCGTGGGTAGCGGGGCTTCTCTATGGCATCAAGCCAGCGGTGGCGGCCATTGTGTTGCAGGCAGTGCACCGCATAGGCTCCAAGACATTAAAGAAACCAACGGTAGCCCCCGTATTGTGGGCGATAGCTGCTACTAGTTTCATAGCGATCTACGCGTTCAATGTGCCATTTCCATGGATCGTACTGGGGGCTGCGACTATTGGATGGCTTGGTGCGCGTTGGGCGCCAGCACAGTTTGCCGGCAGTGCGGGCCATGGTGGGGCCAAGGCCATCGTTTTGAAACCGGGCGAGGCCGATTGGTTGATTGGCGACACCACGCCTACCCCACCCCATGCCCGTTGGTCCCCCGCGCGGCTGACCGCGGTGTTGCTGGCCGGCGCAGGTCTATGGCTACTGCCGATGGGTGCACTGATCGCCTGGCAAGGCTGGGACAGCACGTTAGCGCAGATGGGCTGGTTCTTCACCAAGGCGGCCTTGCTGACTTTTGGTGGCGCATATGCCGTGCTGCCTTATGTCTACCAAGGTGCCGTTGAACACTTTGCCTGGCTTACCGGCGTGCAGATGATCGATGGCCTCGCACTGGGCGAAACGACCCCAGGCCCGCTGATCATGGTGGTGGCATTCGTAGGTTTTGTAGGCGGCTGGACCAAGGACGTGTTGGGCCCCGATGCGCAGTTTCTAGGGGCAGCGCTCGCCGCTACGGTGGTCACCTGGTTTACCTTTTTGCCATCTTTCATCTTCATACTGGCCGGTGGGCCACTGGTGGAAACAACGCATGGCAAGCTGCACCTGACGGCACCGCTCACCGCCATTACGGCCGCTGTGGTGGGCGTCATCGCTAGCCTTGCTCTATTTTTCATAGCGCACATAGCATTCAATACAAGGGCTGGCGACACATTTGTCTCAAGAGTGGACTGGCTGGCAGTCGTAATCGCAGCTGGCGCAGCGGTGGCCCTGCTGCGCTACAAGCAGGGTGTGATTCGGGTCATTGTGGCGTGTGCCCTGCTGGGCTTGGCCGCCCGTTTGCTGCTGCCCTGAAGGTGTAAAGCATTAGGCATCACACCCAAACAGGCGTCGCTAAATCCACCGTAGACTGCACGGTGATGAATTGCTTGCACCCAGGAGTCGCACACATGCCCCGCAGTCGCCCCGTCGTACGCCACGCCCATGTGGGAACACCCCATGCGCTGAGTTCGCTGATGGAGGGGCGCAGTCTGCTGGAAATGGCGTTGTTGCCTACCGCATTGCCGCTTTTGATGCAGGCGCCCAGCGGTGATGGCCATCCGGTGCTACTGGTGCCGGGCTTCATGGCCAGTGAAACCAGCCTCATTGCACTGCGGCTGTTTTTGCAAAGCAAAGGGTACGACGTGCATCTGTGGGGCTTGGGGCGCAATGTGGGCTTTCGCAGCAAACATGCCAATGCACTCCCGCAGAAAATTCGCTTTTTGCACCACACCACCGGCCGCAGGGTGAGTCTTGTGGGCTGGAGCCTGGGTGGGGTTTTTTCCATGTACGGTGCACAAAGTGCCGCGGAGTGTGTTCGCTCGGTCATCACGCTGGGCAGTCCCATCAGTGTGGATGCGGCGGTCGGCAGCCAGTCGCCAACAGCCGTCAAGGCGCTTTACCGTTTGGTGTCCCACCGGCTCGGCGCCGCGGCCCATGTGATGCAACCCCGAGCCAAGGCCCTGCGCGAGCGGCAAATGCTGGAGGTACCCACCAGTTGCCTGTATTCACTGTCGGATGGCGTGGTGCCGCCGCAGGAAGCAACCATCGACGGTGACCCCGCCCTCCACGAAAACATTCAGGTCCCCGGCAGCCACGTTGGCATGGGGTTCAACGGAATCGTGCTGGCAATCGTTGCTGACCGGCTTGCGCAACCCGAGCAAGAATGGAAGCCATTCGTGCCCCAAGGCTTGCTAGCACGCGTGTTGAAGGTTATGACCTGACGCAAAAGGAAGAGCTATGCGCCAATTGAGCGAGCACGATGCCGCGTTTATCTATTCGGATACCGCGCACGCCAACTCCAACGTTACGCTGGTCCACATTTATGACCAGTCCACCGCGCCGGGTGGCGTCGTGCGCTTCAAACACATCCTGACCCATGTGGAGAGTCGCCTGGACCGTTTGCCCGCCTTTCGGGAAAAAGTTTTGCGCGTCCCGATGGACTTGGACTACCCCTACTGGGTTGAAGACGAAGGCTTCAACATCGAATACCACGTGCGCCACATCGCGCTACCCAAGCCGGGTGACTGGCGCCAGTTTTGCATCCAGTCGGCGCGCATCCATGCGCGACCACTGGATCGCCAACGCCCATTGTGGGAAATGTATGTGATCGAAGGCCTGGATAGCTTTCTGGATCTGCCGTCTGGTAGCTTTGCAGTGCTGTTGAAAATTCACCATGCAGCGGTAGACGTGACCCATGCCAATGAGATTACCAGCCTCCTGCATGATCTCTCACCAGCTCTACCACCCGCGGTTCCTGTGGCTCCGTGGTTCCCGGAAGCACCTCCCGGAAACCTGCATTTGATGTGGCGGGCGGGCTTGAATCTCGCAACCTTCCCATTGCGCATGGCCGAACCCCTGCGCCGTAGCTGGACCACGCTGCAAGCCACCGCGAAGACATTCGCCGCAGAAATAATTGGTCGCCCGCACACCTTTCCGATGACGCGGTTCAACACAGAAGTGTCTCCGCATCGCGCCTTTGACACCCGACGCTTTGCGCTTGACGACTTCAAATCCATTCGCTCCCTGGTTCCTAACGCCACGGTGAACGATGTCGTGATGGCGGTGTGTGCCGGTGGCCTGCGACGATACCTGGAGCAACAAGGTGAGTTGCCCGAGGCTAGTCTGGTCGCGGCAGCTCCAGTTGCTGTGCACCATACCCCACCCCAGTACGCGTGGGTGCGCCTGGCCTTGGGCACCGATATCGCCGAACCGATCGAGCGCCTGCGCCTCATTCAGGCAGCCAGTTCCGCATCATCAACCATGGCGCAGGCCATTGGTGCGCGTGAACTCAGCCGCATTGCGCAACAAGCACCATCGCTGGCCATCATGGCAACCAGCAAGATGCTGCGATCGGCCTCGGCAGTATTGGGCGACTGGGTACCCTTGGCCAATTGCGCAATTACGAACGTGCCAGGTTCTCAAGAACCTTTGTACTTGCGCGGCGCACGCTTGACCTACCTCTCAGCCATCATGCCGATTTCGGATGGCATGGGATTGGTGTTTTCGGTAACTGGATACAACGGAACCATCGTCATCTCATTTACCGCTTGTTATGAGCAGTTGCCAGACCCCGAAGTGTTCGCCCAATGTCTGCGCGACAGCTTTCAACAATACCTCGCGCATGTGGCACCCAAACCCACACCCAAGGCCAGACGCCTGAGGCGTAAAAGCAACGCCACGCCGCAGCACAAATAGCGCGCGCTGCTGGTCGATTGACACCGCGATAACCGGGGCGAAAGCGCACCAAATCCGGGTAATCGATGCATTGAATTGCGAATAAGTCTGCTACAGTAATTTCGGACATAGTCTGTGGCGAGCGAAAAGGACGCGCGCCTTGAACCCGTCCGGGCTTAGTTCTTGGACGATGTCTCCCGTTGCGGAGATGGCCTTGATAAACGTGATTACGGGGTACAGTTTTGGCAACATTCACACTGACCGATGGGTTCTACAAGCCGGGCTTGTTTCTCATGGCGAGGCTGTCGGGGCCCAACAAATTTTGGGTGATCGCTGCGCCACTGGTCGTCACCATTCTGCTGCTGACTGTTTTGCATCTAGCGGGTTTGGCAACGCCGCCTGCATCTGGCTCCACGGTACTTGCAGCACGCACAGGGCTCGGGGGTTTCGAGTTCTGGGCAACCTTGGCTCTTGCCGGGGTTGGCGTGGGGCTATGGGCCTATTTGGTACAGAGTTTTTTCAAAAGCAATCAAATCGATCGACGGCAGATTGACGCGGTCATGGCCCAGGCCACTACCGGTGACCTCACGGGAACGGCAGGTGCTTTGGGTATCGCCAGTATGGGCAACTTCGGCCAGCAGTTTGAATTGGTCACCAAGCGCATGTCAGAAATGGTGGCCAACATCCGCAGTGCTGCGGTGCAACTGGGCGACACCGGGAAAAAGCTGGTGGACGACACCAGAGCACTGTCTGAACGCGCGCACGCCCAGGGCGAAAACCTCACCCAAACGGCAGAGCATGTGCGGCGCGTCAGCGCAACCGTTGCACGCAATGCAGATGCGTCCCAAGAAATCAGTGTGATGACCGACCTGTTGCACAAGGAAGCTTCGGGCGCTGGCGAGCAAATGAAAATGACCGTCAGTAGCCTGGGGCCACTGCAGGCGACGTCCGGGCGCATGAATGAAATTGTTGGCACCATCGATGCCATCGCTTTTCAAACCAATCTTTTGGCACTCAATGCAGCAGTTGAAGCTGCGCGGGCTGGGGATCAAGGCCGTGGTTTTGCGGTAGTTGCCGCTGAGGTACGCCGCCTGGCCAAGCGTAGTCAGGATGCGGCAGCCGAAGTGCGCGGACTGATTCGGGAGTCCGCAGAACGTGTTGGCAATACGGTACAACAGATCGAACAGATCAACAAAGTAATGGAGAGCTTGGTCACCGGTATTGGCGAAATTGCAACCAATGTCAATGTCATGGCCGAAGGCAGTGCGGGGCAAAGCTCTGCCTTGCAAAATGTGGTGGACGCAGTGGGTGATCTTGATGTGTTGACCCAGGAAAATGCCGCTTTGGTGGTGCGGGCAAGCGCCAATTCAGACCAGATGACGCAGCAAGCGTCTGATTTGGAAATCTCCGTTAGCCATATTCAGCTGCGCCAAGGCTCAGCAGACGAGGCGCGGCAGATGGTGTTTGATGCGATGGTTGAAATCGCAAGCCAAGGCATGCGCGATGCCATTGGTGCCTTTCATGACAAGCAGGGGCGCTTCAATTGGAAAGATCTCTATGTCTTCATCATTGACCGTGAGGGCGCATACGTGGCCTGCGGTTCCGACCCGGCGCGTGTTGGCGTCCGGTTGGGCGATTTGTTAGGCGACGTAGGTGTGAAGCTGACGACCGACGCGTGGGACGTCTGTGACAGGGAAGGAGGGGGCTGGGTGACCTATTCGATCTCAAACCCTCTGACCCAGGAAGTGCAGACCAAATTGTCCTATGTGGTGCCCATTGACCCGAACTATGCGGTTGGATGCGGATGCTACGTGAACGCACAGTGGACGAACCAGTAATGTTGCGATTATTCCGCGACAAAATGCCAAAGAACAGTGGTGTTGCTGCAGAGAATGGCGTTACTATGATTCGATGCAATTGCTCAAAACACGGGTAATTGGTACGTAATATTGCTGACTGCGATAGGGGTGCAGAACTTGCCACCGCCGCGTCCAGTCAAGACAAAGTACTTTTTATGAGGTCGGTATGGCAAAGACGATATTGGTTATTGACGACTCCGCCAGTCTCCGTCAGGTGGTGCGGATGGCGTTATCAGGTGCCGGATACGATGTGATTGAGGCGGGTGACGGTAAAGCTGCATTGGCGCTGCTTGACGGTCGCCAGGTCAATATGGCAGTGTGCGACATCAATATGCCCCTTATGAATGGCATTGAATTTGTTAAAGCGGCGAAGCAACTGTCAGCCTATAAGTTCATGCCGATCCTGATGCTCACCACTGAAACCCAAGACGCAAAGAAAGAGGAAGGCAAGGCGGCCGGAGCCAAAGCTTGGATGGTCAAGCCGTTTTCGCCTACCCAACTGGTCAATGCCGTCGGCAAACTGTGTCCCTAGACATGTCGTGGCGCGCCGCACCCTGAGTAGCAGAGCGCGTGCGGACAAAGCCAAGAGGTATTCATGAGCAATCGGTTCGAACTCCCGGCAGGGTTAAACATCTACAGCGCACTAGAAACCCGAGACGCCCTACTGGCCTGGTCCAGCACACAAAGCGGCAACACCCCCCTGGAAGTCTCCGCCAGCGCCGTGAACGAAATCGACGGCGCCGGGCTACAACTAC
>JACCDN010223502.1_pt1 | contig 79161 bp, 76 predicted proteins | sample 7441691 | NCBI WGS metagenome assembly JACCDN01 (sample SAMN15323439, study PRJNA562643) | freshwater metagenome | isolation source: river surface water | place: USA:Blue River Watershed | collected 2017-08-16
GCATGCTTTCGCCGCACGGGTATCAACGTGTACCTCATCACCTGCTCCCTGACACTCTTATTGTGGTTGCCGACTGGTCTCGGCAAAGCCTATGAGTTTAATTTTTAGGGGTGGGGACCGTCTATAGCATTTAGGCTGCAAAGGCCTAACAAAAGCGATTAGTATTTATTGAGTGATAGTTAATGACTATTGCTGTTAAGCCCACCAGGCGTTGAAACAACGGGCTATTTGCGCGTCCGCCTGCCCAACAAACTGAGCTGAATCCTGACCATGCGGCCAATAGGTGCTGACGCATGGCGTTGAGCGCAGCGTCACGTGCCTGGTCGTGCTGTGGCCTTGCGCCAAGGCGTCGGGCGCGGCCTGGCGGCCTTTGAGCTGGTTGCGGCTCTTGCGCAGGCCCTGGCGCAGACCATCTGCAGTGCCCAGTGTTTGCGAGGGTCGCGGCTGCGTTGGCGGGGGTGGAGCTACGTCTTTCATGGCAATAGCATACTGCTGCTCAAGACCACAAAACCGAACGCATGGAAATAGCGGCAGCCTGGTAGCCCGCGTTGAAAAAGCGCGGTGTATCGGTGGAGCGGGCTGCGCCCGCCGCGTATAGCAGGGGCAGGTAGTGTTCGTAGCTGGGGTGGGCCTGCACCGCAACACTGCCCAATGACTGAAAGTCATGCAGAGCCGCAAGGTTGCCTGTGCTGACGTGCTGTTCAACCCAAGTGTCGAACTCGCGGGCCCAGTCATAGGCTTCGTGGTCACCTGCGCCGAACCGCATGGCGCGCAGGTTGTGCACTGTATTGCCGCTGCCAACAATTAACACACCCCGCCCGCGCAGGTCCTGTAACTGTTGGCCCAGCGCGTAGTGTTCGCTGGCCGGGCGGCTGTAGTCCATGCTGAGCTGCAATACGGGGATATCAGCGTCGGGAAACATGGGCTTGAGGATGGACCAGCTGCCATGGTCCAGGCCCCACTGGTCTATATCGACCCCAAGCGGGCCGCCACCGGTGGGGGATTTCAATTCGCGGGCCAATGCAGCGGCAACCACGGGCGCGCCGGGTGCCGGGTATTGCTGGTCAAACAGGGCTTGTGGAAAGCCACCAAAGTCGTGAATGGTTTTGGGTGCTGCCATGCCGGTCAGCTGCCAGCCGCCCCGGGTGAGCCAGTGGGCGGAGATGCACAGGATCAGCTGGGGGCGCTGGGCGCCCGACAGTAGCTCGGCCCCGATGGCTTGCCAGCTGCGCCGCCAGATGTTGTCTTCAATGGCGTTCATGGGGCTGCCGTGGCCGACAAAGAGCACCGGCATGGTTGCAGAGCGCGTGAGGTTCTGGAGCAGCGGGCTATTGGCAGCGTCATTCAGTGCTTGCATACGATCTCCTACGAAAATGGGTTGAGTGTGCCATTGATGGTGAAATAGGGCACTAGCCCTCGTGTAATGTGCTTAGTGCGCTATTTATTTGATAGCGTTTTTGCCTGGAAGTGACTTGGCGCTTTGCCCATCGCCAGCTTGAACATGGCGCTGAACGCACTGTCGCTGCTGTAGCCACTGGCTGCGGCTACCTGGCTGACAGGCAATCCCCGTGCCAGCAAGGGCAGGGCGTGTGCCAGTATGGCTTGCTGGCGCCAGCGTTGAAAATTGGTGCCCAGTTCATCCCGAAACAATCGCGCCACCGTGCGTTCGCTGGCACCTACATGGGCAACCCAGTCGCGCAGCTGCGACCGCTGCGCCGGGTCGCGCAGCACGCTTTCACAGAGGGCGCGCAGTCGCTTGTCACCATGTTCGGGGTGCGGCATGGGAACCCCCAGGTCGTGGATGGTGGCCCGCGTAATCTCGTCGACGGTGAGCGCCATGATGGCCTCATCACGCGGGCCGGGTACTGAGTCTTCCAGCGCATGCACCAGTTCGCGCAGCAACTTGCTGACGACCAGCACGCGGCAGTCTTGCCAGCCGGGCGGTGTGACCGTCGTGTGCAGGTCTACGGTGCGCAGTTCCGCCGCCTCTAATACGACTACGCGGTGCTGCACCCGGGGCGGAATCCACACGGCACGGGTGGGCGGCACGATGTAGGTGGTTTGCACGCCATTTTGGGTAACAGTGACCTGCATCAGGCCACTTGCGCAATAGGTGAACTGGGCCCACTCGTGCTGGTGCGCTTCGATGTGCGCGTCCATTGCGAGGGGTCTGGCGCGGCTGCGCACCGGGCGTGCTGCGGTGGGCGGGCGCGAGGCGGCATTGTCAAAATGCACGGGGGTAAGGGCTGTTTTGCGTTTCATGCCATGGGGTTGCGCAATGCGTTTGGCGGGAATTCGATAATTATTGTCTTTTTGTGCTCTTCCTGCTGGCGCGAGGGCCACTTACGATAGCCCACATGACTGCCATCACGCTCAACACCACCTCGGCCGCCGTGCCGCTGCAACAAGACGCAACCATCATCGGCCTCGTGGGGCTAGCCCACGCCAGCTCGCACTTTGGCCATTTGTTGCTGCCGCTGCTGTTTCCTGTCTTTATGCAGGAGTTTGGGTTGAGTTTTTCACAGCTGGGATTGCTGATGACGGTGTTTTTTGTGGTGTCTGGCGTGGGCCAGGCGACGTCGGGCTTTGTGGTTGATCGCGTGGGCGCACGCCCCATGTTGTTCATCGCATTGGGGATTTTTACGGCGGCCTGTGTTGCAGCGTCGTTGGTGACAGGCTATAGCGGGCTTCTGATGGTGGCGGCATTGGCCGGGCTGGGTAATGCCACGTTTCATCCCGTAGATTTCACGATCCTGAACCAGCGTGTATCGGCACCGCGGCTGGGCCATGCATTCAGCGCGCATGGATTGACCGGCAACCTGGGCTGGGCTGTGGCGCCCGTGTTTTTTTCCGGCTTGGGCGCGCTGTGGGGATGGCGCAATGCCTACTTGGCCGCTGCGGCGATGTATGTGGGCGTCTTGCTGCTGCTGGTGTTGCAGCGGGAAAAGTTGCGTACCGAAGTAGCGGTGCGTGATCCGCACGCCGTGGCCAAGGGGCACAAGGAGCACGACATGGCCTTTATGCGCTTACCGGTGGTGTGGTGGTGTTTCGGGTTCTTCCTGCTGTCCACCATGACGCTGGCTGTGGTGCAAAGCTTTTCGGTCTCCATCCTCAAAGCCATGCACGGCATCAGCTTCGAGTCGGCCACCTATACGCTCACGGCCTACATGCTGTGCGGTGCGGTGGGCATGTTTGTTGGGGGCTTTATTGCGGCCCGCTCCGCCAGCACTGACAAAGTAGTGGCGATTGCAATGGCCATCGGTGCGGCGCTGCTGGCGCTATGTGGCACGGGGTGGCTGGACGCGACGACCACGATGGTGGTGCTGGCGGCAACCGGCTTTGCGGTGGGTATTGGCGGGCCATCGCGCGACATGATGATCAAGAAGGCCACACCCAAAGGCGCAACAGGTCGGGTTTACGGGCTGGTGTATTCCGGTCTGGACACTGGTTTTGCCATTTCACCCATTGTTTTTGGCGTGTTGATGGACCGCGGATGGTATGGTGCAACCCTATTGGGTGCGGCCTTGGTGCTGCTTTTGAGTGTGGGTGCAGCGCTAGGCGTGGGTGCCAGAACGGGCAAGTGATCGAATCACTGGCATGATAGAGGGCTATCAACCGAATCTTGTCATGACCGAATCCTTGCAAACTTCCCCTGAACCGGTTGCCGCCACCGAAGCATCCACACGACCCGCAAAACCTGATGTATTTGCCGTCTTGGAAAAAATGGCTGCTCTGTACCCACAGTTGTTCGGCGCGGTGTTTTTGCCGCTGAAGCGGGGCATTTTTCAGGACCTGCTGGAAGCGCACCCTGACGCGTTTGACCGCGATAGCCTGAAAGCAGCGCTGTCATTCCATACCCGATCCACCCGCTACCTGACTGCAGTTGCGTCCGGTGAGCAACGCCATGACCTGCAAGGCAAGGCTGTTGAAGCCATGGCGCCTGAGCATGTGCACCACGCGCTCTTGGAAGTTTTTCGCCGCCGCCAACAGCGCAGCAAAGAGGATTTGCGACCCAAGCTGGTCGGGCGCATTGTGCAGGCCTGTGAGGCGTCAGGGCTGACACCCACAGCCTATGCCGAGTTGGTGCGCAGCCGCGATGCCGCTGCCAATGGCCTTCTCGACGAAGCGATGGCTGAACTGGAAGCCCGTGCCGCGAAGACGCAGGCCTTGGTCCAGGCTTTCACTGCCAGTGGCAAGTCGGTGGAGGAGTTCGCCGACATGTATGGCATGGACCCTCGTGCTGTGAGCCGCATGCTGGCCCGCGCGCCAGCAGCACAGGTCTGAGTAAACGGCAGTCCTGTCGGCCGGATGGCAAGTTCTAAAAGGGACCACCATGCAATTCCCCTTTTCTGTTTCAGCACCGTGGCAGCGCCGTGGGGCTTGGGCGCTGGGCATCTTGCTCCTGGTATGGCTGCTGGCATGGCTCAGCGTTCCACCACTGGCAAAGCGCCTGATTGAGGAGAAAGCAACTGCGGCCTTGGGTCGAAAAGTCACGGTAGGCTCCGTCGATTTTTATCCTTGGTCACTGGAGTTGACCTTGCACAACGTAGCGGTCGCCACGGCGGACGGCCAGGCGCAGCAACTAGCGGTTTCAATCATTTATATCGATGGTGAACTGGAGTCTGTGTTGCGTATGGCACCCGTGGCCGACGCGATAACGCTGGAGGCACCCACCTTGCGGCTCACCCATTTGGGCGATGGCCATTACGACGTAGACGACATCGTGGCCACTTTGAGCAAAGGCGCTGATGCCAAAGCAGCTTCGTCGCCACTGCAGTTTGCGTTGTACAACCTGACACTTAACGGTGGCTCGGTAGATTTCACGGACCAACTGCCGTCTGGCGTGCGCCAACATGCCGTGCGCGCGCTGCATTTGGCGGTGCCGTTTTTGAGCACGTTGTCGTCCAAGCGTGATGTCAAAGTGGAGCCGCGTCTTGCCTTCGATCTCAATGGCAGCCATTTCGACACCGCCACGCAGAGCGCACCCTTTGCCCAGACGCGCAAGGCAGATGCCACGATCAAGATATCCAAGCTCGACTTGACCCCCTATTTGCCGTACCTGCCCAGTAGCTTGCCCGTGCGCTTGCAGCATGCCGTAGTGGATGCCGATGTACATATGGGCTTTGAGCAGGCGGCGCACGCCAAATTGACACTCAAGGGCTTGATTCGGGTGTCAGATTTGTCTGTAGCGGAGTTGTCTGGTAAGGCGCTGTTGGACGCGGATGCCATTGCAGTGGAAATGGCAGAAGTGCGTCCGCTGGACCAGTTTGCCAATCTGTCGTCCATCGAGATTTCTGCGCCAAAGTTGCAAGCATCGCGCAGCCGGTCTGGCATCATCAACATGAATTGGGGGGCGAACGCGAAAGAATCCGCCGTGCTGCAGACTTCTGTACCCCCAGCGGCGCATTTGGTTACGGGCACAAAGAAGGCCGTATCGGCACCGACACCAGCAAAGGGTTGGACACTGGTTGTTGGGCGCGTCAATGTTCATGGGGGTGACGTGGCTTGGACCGACGAAACCATGCAGCCACCTGGTCAGCTAGCGGCCACGAAACTGGAGGTACAAGCAGGGTCTGTCCATTGGCCGCTCAATGCAAAGCCTTTCACGTTTGAGGCATCAGCACAATTGCCCTGGCGCGGCAAGGCAGCGCTGGTGGCCTTGAAAGGCGAGGGCAGTGCTGCCAGTACCAGCACGCATGTGTCGGTTGCAGACCTGGATTTGGCGCTATTGGCTCCCTACAGTGCAAAATTTTTGCAGCCGGCCGTGGTGGGCGCACTGGACGCTGAGTTGAATCTACTCTTGCAAGGGGACGCCTTGCAAGTGGCAGTGCCGCACCTCGCGGTAAAGGATTTCGCGCTCAAAGGGCCGGCAAGCTGGAATGCCGCGGCAGCCGCGGCTGCCACCAACGCAGAGCGCGCCGCGAACGAGATGCCGAGCTTTAAACTGCTTGAAGTGAGTGACGCCACTTTTGACCTGACCGCACACACGGGTGCCATCGCCAAGTTGAGCCTTCGCTCGCCCAGTGTCATGGCGCATCGCAATGCGCAAGGGCAATGGATGGTTCAGCGCTGGCTGAAAAGCGTTGCAGCAGTACCAACGGCACAGGCTGTGGCAGTTGCGCAATCCGATGCAGTAGCACCACCTGTGGCGCCAGCGGACACCACCCCGCAAAAATCGCCATGGCAAGTGGCGTTGGGTGAGGTGGTCATTGCAGATGGAACCATCAAACTTGATGACCGAAGCTTTGATCGGCCTGCACGACTCGAAGTCTCCGCCCTGCAGTTCAAACTCAACAACGCAGCGCTGGATGGCAGCAAGGCCGCACCGGTAACCCTGTCTGCACGCCTGAAGGCCGGTCGCGCAGAACCCGGCAGCCTGAATTACCGCGGCACGGTGATGTGGGAACCGCTTGCACTGCAAGGCAGCGTCGACGCGGTTGATTTACCCGTGCATGGTATTGCACCGTACTTTGCCAACCACCTCAACATCGCAATCTTGCGGGCGGATGTGAACTACAAGGGACAGCTGCGGTACGTAGCAAATGCGCAGGGTATGCAATTGCAACTACGGGGCGATGCCGCACTGGAGGATTTTCGGGCCAACAGTGTGGTGGGCACGCCGACTGACAGTGCTGTAAGCAATGGTGCTGCCGAAAGTGCGCCTGCCGCAGCATCTGATGACTTGGGCGTGGCCGAAGAGCTGTTGAGTTGGAAATCGCTTAATGCACCCGGCATTGCACTGGATATTGCCCCCGGCACACCTACGCGGTTGCAGGTTCGGGAAACCACGCTTTCCGATTTTTACGCCCGTATCATCGTCAACCCAAATGGGCGCATGAACCTTCAGGACCTGGTGAAGCCTGGCCCCGTTGGCTCGACAGCGGAGGCGTCCAACGCGGGAGCAGAAACACCTGCAGCGCCGCTGGCGGCCGAGGTGAACATGGGCCCAATGACGTTGATTAAGGGACAGGTGCTTTTCTCTGATCGGTTTATCCGCCCCAGGTATACGGCCAATCTGAGTGAGCTCAATGGCAAGCTCAGCGCGTTTTCCTCTAAAGCAGTTGAGGGCACCGTGCAGCTTGCAGACCTGGAATTACGTGGGCGGGCAGAAGGCACCGCGGCATTGGAGATCACAGGCAAGATCAATCCATTGGCCAAGCCTTTGGCTCTGGATATCAGGGGCCGTGTTAGTGATTTGGACCTCCCGCCCCTGACAGCCTATTCAGTCAAATACGCAGGCTACGGCATTGAACGTGGCAAGCTCAGTATGGATGTTCACTACGCCGTGCAACCCGATGGGCAGCTCGTGGCAGACAACAAGCTGGTTCTCAATCAACTCAGCTTCGGCGACGCCGTAGAGGGTGCGCCAAGCAGTTTGCCCGTCAAGTTGGCGGTTGCGCTTTTGGCAGATAGCAATGGTGTTATCGATATCAATCTTCCTATCAGTGGTTCGTTAAACGATCCGCAATTCAAAATCGGCCCGCTGGTGTGGAAGGTCCTGACCAATCTCATCACCAAAGCTCTGACAGCGCCCTTTAGTTTGATCGCCCACGCTTTCGGCGGGAGCGATGAAGACGATATGGGCAGCGTTCCATTTGCTCCGGGCAGCAGTGTGCTGGTACCAGAAGCCGCACAAAGTCTGGACAAGATCGCAAAGGCACTGGTTGAGAAGCCCGCATTGCGTGTCACTGTGGTCGGTTCTGCAAGCCTTGCGCCGGAGCGTGAGGCGCTCAAGCGCGAACGCCTCAAGGCGCTTTTGTTAGCGGAAAAGCGGCGCAGGGCCGCAGTGAGCAGCCAAAATGTGGGGGCAGTCGTTGATTACACGAGTGAAGAGTACCCGGTGCTGCTCAAGGACGTCTACCGCCGTGCTGACATTGCGAAGCCCCGCAACCTGGTTGGTATGGCCAAAGACATACCCGTTGCAGAGATGGAGTCGCTGCTATTGGCGGGCATTGCAGTCACCGATGAGGCCATGCGCGCTTTGGCGCAGCAGCGTGCGCTGGTCGTCAAGGATTACCTGGCTAGCCAGAAGCTGGGGGCCGATCGCTTGTTTCTGGGAGCGCCCAATGTGCAAGCACCTGACTCCGGCGAATTGCCGTGGAAGCCAAGAGCCGTATTGAGCGTGACCAGTCATTGAGCGGTCAGCGTCGAATGCCTTCCTTTGCTGGTTGCATCTTCCCATATGCAGCTTAAGTGACCCGCTTGGACCAGTTCATAGTAGTCGTCTGGGGTGATGGTCGTTCGCTCCAGGATTCGTAACCAGGTGGCATGGGGTGCAAGAGGAAAGAGCGCATGGCGACGCGGAAGGATGGGTAAAGCGGTCAGCACGCCACGCAAGCAGTAGTACAACAGCTCAGCGCAACTAAAGCGCGTGAATTTGGTCGTGTCGCTGCAGTCAAAGTCATAGGCCTCGCCAATCTTTTCAATGGCAGATCGCCGGGCTGCGAGAACGACCTCTTGCCTTTCCACAGTATTGCCATTGCGCAACGCAGAAATAAGGGCGGCACACAGGTGATCGGACTGACTGGGGTTTTCCTTTTGCTTTATCGCTTTACCTCCTTGCTCAAATATCGCAGGAAGCGCACGCAAAGTGGCCGGTAATCGCAATACCGCCAAATAGTCGCACCGCAGGAATGTCAACACATCTTCCGTGTGCACTCCTTTTGCCATCGAGTGAATGACACGTTGCGGACCTGTATCAAAATAGTCGGCCTTATCGGCAAAGAGCGGATTGACCCCTTTGCGGTCTGTTTCCGTGAGGTCGCCTGCATAAAGCGCCACGTGGGTGAACCATCCGGGTTTAAAGTCCTTTTGCACACTGGGCGATGACCTGCGAATGAATTCACCGTCCAGGTAGCCCTCATAGCCGCGCAGCAATATATCGCCCGGCTGCAAAATTTCCAGAATCGCGCGCATTTCTGGCCCGCCAATGCGGTAGCCGCGCGGGTTTTCGACCAAATAGCCTGACGGCCAATGCAACTTGACAGCGGGTGCATCACCATCGTTTCGAAACCATTTCAGTGTGCCAAACCAGGACAAAAAACTGCTTTGCCAAGGATTGGCATGGGCCGTTGTTGTGATGTGCGTTTCAGGGTCTCGCCGCAAAAAGACTATCACGATTGCATAGGCCATGAGAAGGCAAAGCAACGCAGAGATGATGATCGCGCCAAGGTGCAATAGGGGGCTCTCGGTGGCAGAACGACTGCTTAGGAATGCCACGAACCCCACAATTGCAAGCGGAAACAGCAGGCACCACACCGAATAGGCGAAATAGGCCGCTCGTAGAATTCCCAGCAAAGCTGGCCATACGAATTTCATGTTGACTTTCTCCCTGTCAGGTTGGGAGACTAACTCAGAATCTCAAATCCGCCTAGATTTAAGGCGCTGCATGGCGTTTACGCAGGCTGCATATCGCGCAACCACTGCGTCACTTGCACCTGAAGTTCGTCTAGGGGCTTTTGTGCATCCACTCGGAGCACGCCGGGTTCACCGATGGGCGATTCAAGGGCGGCAAACTGACTTGCCACTAATGTAGTGGGGAAAATATGTAGGCTAGACCTTGCTGCCACCCGTCGTTGAGCTTCTTCGCGCGTGACGTCTAAAAATACAAAACGGATATCTGGCACCGAGTCACGCAATCGCTGGCGATACGCTTTCTTTAAGGCAGAGCATGTCAATACGACCCCATGCGGGTGTTGTTTCAGCTGTTCTGCTAATGCCAAAAGCCACCCGGCACGATCAGCATCTGTCAGCGCAATTCCATTGCGCATCTTTTCAATATTGGCTTGGCTGTGGTGGTTATCACCTTCGACAAGTGGAGTGCCAGTTGCATGGGCAATCAAGGGTGCGAGGCTGGATTTTCCAGAGCCTGCAACACCCATGATGACAATTGGGTTCATCTATAGGGCCAAACTTTTTTGTGGTAACCAACATTCAAGAACATTGAAAATGTCAACTACCTTTTGTTCATTGCTCGTATCAAGTGGCAGAATGCGTACTTGGACCGGATAACTTTCGATTCGAGATTTGTCAATTGCTTTCTCTCGTGCCGTCAGTTTTTTGTCAGAATTATAAACTTACAGTAGCGACAAAGACATGAAATCCCCTGCTACCCATTCCCGCGCGACGGGTCGTATTACTTTGGCTGATGTCGCACATGCGGCAGGTGTAAGCCCTATTACCGTTTCACGCGCTCTCAGGGGGGAGCGTGCGGTCGGACCAGAGCTTGTTGCGAAGGTACAAGCTGCAGTGAGCAAACTCAATTACATGCCAGACCCAGCAGCACGCGCTTTGGCCTCAGGGGTTGGTTCGCATGTTGCAGTGTTGATTCCGATGCTGTCTAACACGCTGTTTGTGGACTTGCTCGACGCCATTCAACGCACTTTACGCCAGGGCGGGTTTCAAACTTTGTTCGGCGTCACGCACTATGACGCGGCAGAGGAAGAATCACTGCTTCGCGAACAGTTGATGCATCGGCCAGCTGGATTGCTGGTCACAGGACTTGAACGCAGTGAATCCACGCGAAAACTCATTGCCCAAAGCGGTGTCCCATGCGTGCATCTCATGGAAGCATCCGCGACCCCAGACGTGTATAGCGTGGGGTTTTCGCAAGCCAATGCAGGGGCCGAAATGACGCAACACCTTTTGTCTAAAGGGTACAAACGCATCGCATTTGCTGCCGCCCAGCTGGATTCGCGGACGTTGCAGCGTTTGGAGGGGTGGCGCAGGGCGATGCAATCGGCTGGCCTGTACAGCACTACGCTGGAGTGGCTCAACCCAGCGCTGTCGTCGATTTCTCTGGGTGCGCGAATGTTTGAGCAGATCATGGGGCAGCAACCCGCGGTAGACGCTATTTTCTTCTGCAATGACGATTTGGCACAGGGTGCGTTAATGGCGGCGCTACGTATGGGCGTTGCCGTGCCCGAGCGCGTTGCAGTGGCGGGCTTTAACGACCTTGCTGGTAGTGACCAAATGGTGCCGCCGCTCACAACCGTACGGACTCCCAGAACTGAAATCGGAATTTCTGCAGCTACCATGCTCCTGGCCTTGATGCGAGGGGAGGCGGTCGAACCACGTTGCGTTGATTTGGGATACCAACTCCTCGTTCGCGGTAGCACTTAAATGCTTTGCGCAGACTGCGCTTGCAAGCTTTGCTTGGGAATTGAAATTACACAATTTGAGGCAAGAAAAAAGGCCGAACAAGTCGGCCTTTTTGAGGTTGGCGCAGGGGCCAATTATTTGAGATGCTTACCGATGAGGCCAGCCATTTCAAACATGGAAACTTGCATCTTGCCGAAAATTTCCTTCAGTTTCGCGTCGGCATTGATCATGCGCTTGTTGACAGCGTCCTGCAGCTTGTTCTTCTTGATGTAAGCCCACAGCTTGCTCACCACTTCGGTGCGTGGCAATGGAGTTGCGCCGACAACAGCTGCCAACGCTGCGCTGGGAGTCAGGGCCTTCATGAAGGCTGCATTGACAGTACGCTTTTTCGCTGGCGCCTTAGGAGCTGCTTTTTTGGCAGCTACTTTCTTCGCGGGAGCTGCTTTTTTTGCAGGAGCGGCTTTCTTTGCAGGCGCCTTAGCGGCTACTTTTTTAGCGGGTGCCGCTGCTTTTTTTGCAGGAGCGGCTTTCTTTGCCGGAGCTGCTGCCTTTGCAGGTGCAGCTTTTTTAGCCGGAGCTTTCTTTGCAGTTGCCATGATCGATTGTCCTTCTTGAAGTTGATTAATCTCCAGCAAAAAACTGCTTCTTCACTGGTACACGGATGCTACTGGAGAAAATGCAGCATATCCAGTCCAAGGATCACTTTTTCATTGGTAAATGTTGTTTTTTCCATTGGAGAATGCCACTATCTTGAGAAAAGGAGTGTTGAGCTATGACAAAAGCGTTTGCGACGTGCGATCTTTGCGATGCACACAAGGGTGACGAGAGTGGCAATTTCCGTGTTTTGCCACCTGTGTTTCGAGACTTTGGGCTCGTGAAGCGGTTCTCGGGCCCTGTAGAAACTGTGAAATGTTTTGAAGACAATACCTTGGTGAAGGCTGCTGTTGATTCCGTTGGCTTTATCGACACTCCTTTGGGACGTGTGGGCAAAGTACTTGTCGTTGATGGTGGCGCGTCACTGCGCAGAGCACTGTTGGGTGGCAATCTCGGCGCGGCCGCCGCGCGCAACGGTTGGGCAGGAGTGGTGATTGACGGATGTGTGCGGGACACCGCGGAATTGGCCCAGCAAGCAGTAGGCATTCGTGCCTTGGCGTCAGTACCCATGCCAACAGAAAAGCGCAATCAGGGGCAAGCAGGCGTGGCGGTTCAAATGCAAGGTGTGTGGATTCGTCCCGGTGATTGGCTCTATGCGGATGAAGACGGGATCGTCATACACACTAATGAATTGCTTGAGTGACCTTCTTCGAAGACAAGGTGGCTAGTACGAGGCCGATCAATGCGATTGAAAATGCAATCAATTGAAGGCTGGACATAGGTTCATTTAGTGCGTAGACGCCCGTTAGTGCCGCAGAAATTGGCAGCATGACCGTAAATATGCCCGCACGAGCGGCAGGTATTGTGCGCAGGCCTGTCATCCAAAGCCAAACCGTCCAGACACTTGCGGCCAATGCATATAAAACCAACAGCAGCCAAAGCTGTGGCGTTATTTGCGAGAAATCAAACCCTAGCGCTGCGTACAAGCCCATCGGTGTCATCAGCACCAAACCCCACAGGTTGAGCAATGCGGCGATGCGCTTTGGTGACAAAGTGTTGGTTAGTTTTTTGCCAATCACGGCATAGGCAGCTTCACATAGGACTGCTGTAAAGACCAAAGAATTCCCCAAGACAGCGGGATCAATATCGGTTTGAAAGGGGAGATTTCGCAATGGCAATACAACTTGCCAACCCCTTGTCATTGAAAGCAGTGCAATGCCGGCGGCACCACAGACTACAGCGCCCCAAATTTTCGGTTCAACGCGCTCTTTGAGGATGATCCAACTCAGGACTGCAATAACTGCTGGAATGGTTGCCATGATGACCCCCGCAGAAACCACACTCGTCATGCCGACACCAAAAAGCATGGCAATTGAAAACATGAAATTACCTAAAAATGATTGAAGAAACAGCAGACCATGCGTGCGCCGGGTCAAAGTGGGTTCATGCGCCGGCTTCTTGAGCCAGAAAAGCATCGCGAGGCTCCCAATACCAAAACGGAGCCATGCCAACAAAAAGACGCCCATGACCACCACAAGAGGTTTTGACAGTGCAACGTAACTGCCGACAAGTGCCATGCTCAGGGCCAAACAGAGGTAAGCCATCCAGAGATTAGACGGACTGCGCGACACCCTGCTTGCAACCTCTGTTTGGTCTTGACCCGCCTGCATCAGGCTCCGTTCACAAGCCTATGGTGGCTGGCATGTGAGTTTTTGATCGCCTGAGGTCCAAGAGATCCCAGTAACATGCCCAAAAGGGCAGCTAGGATGCCAGCCAACTGTGCGGGGAAATCCGTGCCTATCGGTGTAGCCAGGAAGATTCCCCATGTTAGAAGTCCGAGAACGATCGAAAATATGGCGCCTTGGGTTGTAGCCCGATTCCAATAGAGGCCAAAGACTAGCGGAATAAATGCACCCACCAGCGTGACCTGGTAGGCGCCCGAGACCATTTCATAAATCGGTGTGCCTTGTGTTTTGATGGCATACAAAAGGACCGATGCACTGAAAACAAGCACAGTGATACGCATGGTCAATAGTTCCTCTTTGTCCCCCATTCTTGGTTTGAATTGACGCCAAATGTTTTCTACAAACGTGACACTTGGCGCGAGCAGTGTTGCAGATGCTGTCGATTTGATGGCGGATAGCAGTGCACCAAAGAAAAGCACTTGCATGACAAAAGGCATCTTTTCGAGCACCAGCGTGGGTAGTACTTTTTGGGGGTCTTCTTTAAGTAGTGCTGCAGCTTGGTCTGGCATGATGACCAAGGCGCTGGTCACCAGAAACATGGGAACGAAGGCAAAGAGTATGTAGCAGATACCGCCAATAACGGGGCCCTTGGTGGCAGCGCTCGTGCTGTTCGCAGACATCACTCGCTGAAACACATCCTGCTGTGGAATCGAGCCAAACATCATGGTGATGGCAGCCGCAAAAAAGAAAAGAATGTCTTTGAACGTAGGTTCCGGCAAAAACTTGAACATGTCTTGACTGACGGCGAGGGCAACTACTTTGTCCGCGCCACCTGCCATGTCGGCAGCGAATATCGCGATGATGGCGAGCCCTGCAACCAAGATGATCATTTGGATGAAGTCGGTCACGGCCACAGACCACATGCCTCCAAAAAGCGTGTACGCGAGTATGGAGACCACTCCAATGGTCATACCCATTGGGATGCTGATGGCGCCGGCAGAGAGCAAGTTAAAAACCAAACCCAACGCTGTTACTTGTGCCGACACCCAGCCAAGGTAGCTGAGCATAATGATCAGCGAACAGATAATTTCTACTGTGCGGCCAAAGCGCTCACGGTAATAGTCACTGATGGTGAGCAAGTTCATCTTGTACAGCTTTGCTGCGAAGAATGTGCCGACCAAAATGAGGCATGTCCCGGCCCCAAAAGGATCCTCCACCACTCCATTGAGTCCACTATTGACAAATTTAGCGGGGATACCCAACACCGTCTCGGAACCAAACCATGTTGCAAAGGTGGTTGTAACGATCATGACGAGCGGCAAATGACGGCCTGCAATGGCAAAGTCAGATGTCGTTTTCACGCGTTTGGCTGCATATAGCCCGATAGCGATAGTGATTAGCAGGTAGACGATGACCAGGGTCAACAGCACGGCACTCTCCTTAAATAATTGCATTATCCCAACACTGTCATGCCAATGGCATGCTGAACGTCTAAGCTCATTACGCTTGGTTGTGATGGACGTTGTTCTAGATCCTTTTTTTGGCGTCTTCATCCTTGACTTGTTGCGCGACATTTTTCACATAGTCGATCCCAGGTTTTGTATTGTAAAAATGAGGCTGTAAGTGGTTGATTCATAATAAAAAATATTTAGTCATATATAAGACATAAGACAATTGATATCCACTTTCTAGGGCTACAATTCCTTCATGCTTAAACGACAGTGCGATCCGCAGGCACTGAAATTGCGTGATCGTGTACTGGCGCTGAATTTCTTTAACTTTGTAGGAGTGATCCCATGACGACTCAGACCCGTGAACAGCAAATTGCAGCCCTCGAGAAGGACTGGGCGACAAACCCGCGCTGGAAAGGCATCAAACGCGGCTATACCGCGGCCGACGTTGTTCGCCTGCGGGGCTCATTTCAAGTTGAACATACGCTGGCACGCCGTGGAGCTGAAAAGCTTTGGGCGCTCGTGAACAATGAACCCTATGTCAACTGCCTCGGCGCATTGACCGGCGGCCAAGCCATGCAACAGGTGAAGGCTGGTGTGAAGGCAATCTATTTGTCCGGCTGGCAAGTGGCTGCTGACAACAACGAGTATTCCGCCATGTACCCCGATCAGTCACTCTACCCGGTCGACTCAGTGCCTAAAGTTGTGGAGCGAATTAACAACTCGTTCACTCGCGCTGACGAAATTCAGTGGTCCAAGGGTGTTGGCCCTGGTGACAAAGGCTACATTGACTACCATGCACCAATCGTTGCGGATGCAGAAGCGGGGTTTGGTGGTGTTTTGAACGCCTATGAATTGATGAAAGCCATGATTCGTGCCGGCGCAGGCGGCGTGCATTTTGAAGATCAATTGGCTTCGGTGAAAAAATGCGGTCACATGGGTGGGAAGGTTTTGGTCCCCACGACTGAGGCTGTGCAAAAACTCATCGCCGCACGCATGGCTGCGGATGTATATGGGGTGCCGACTTTGGTGATTGCACGCACAGACGCTGAAGCTGCAGACCTTTTGACCAGTGACTACGATGCCAACGACAAGCCCTTCTTGACCGGCGAGCGCACCGCCGAAGGCTTTTACAAGACAAAGAAGGGCGTGGATCAGGCAATCTCGCGTGCCGTAGCCTATGCCGACTATGCGGACTTGGTGTGGTGTGAGACCGGGACGCCCGATCTTGAGTTTGCGAAGAAATTTGCCGACGCAGTGCATGCAAAACACCCAGGAAAGATGCTTGCCTACAACTGCTCGCCGTCATTCAATTGGAAGAAGAATTTGGACGATGCGACCATTGCCAAATTCCAAAAGGAACTGGGTGCCATGGGTTACAAGTACCAGTTCATTACGTTGGCGGGGATTCATAACATGTGGTACCACATGTTTGACTTGGCGCAAGACTACGTCAAACGCGGAATGACAGCCTACGTTGAGAAGGTGCAAGAACCTGAATTCGCAGCGCGCGACAGGGGTTACAGCTTTGTATCGCACCAACAAGAGGTTGGCACTGGCTACTTTGACGAAGTCACAACCGTGATCCAGGGCGGAAAGTCCAGTGTCACCGCTTTGACGGGTTCAACTGAAGAAGAACAGTTCCATTAAAGTTCCCATTTGGTCGCTTCGAGCCGGGCTCCCCCAAAGGTGGCCCGGTTTTTTTGCCTAACGATTGGCCAACAATTCATTGTTAAAGTTTTGTCCTTTGGGTATTGCCAAAGGATCCTGAGTCTGAACATTGGCGGCAATCGCCAACTCTGGTCTGGCGAGCCCATCATTTCCAAATTGCTTCAATGCATCCACCATTTCCACAATAGATGCATCAGTTCCCGTTAGCGACTGTTTTGGTTGAAATGCACCCATGCCAATTTGCTGACCATCAGCTTGTGCCTGCCCTGTAGCTTTGAAGCTGGCCATCGCATCGACCATGGACTCCACCTGCGATTGAATACCTGCTTCAGACGCGCTCATTCTCTCTAGAGCGGTACCTGAAAGGGGCTCTTCATTGGAATTGGGAGTTGCGGCGCTGCGCGGTATTGGGTTTGGTGTGGTTCCTTGCGTGGCGAACCACACGTCGGCCATGCTGTGACTGGTGCCGTCTGACGTGGTGTAGTTGGATGTCAATCCAATCAAATTTCCGTTGTCCCACTCAGATGCCGTCTGTGCATGTAAATCAAGTTGGGTGATGTTCAAACTTGTCAAGGTGTGTAGTTCCGACGCTTGGCTGATTCCATCGGAGTCACCATCAACCCATACCATCAAATCGTCAAAGCCACTGTCTGTCGCATTGACAAAACCATCACCGTTGGAGTCCATTTCCGAGAGTGCCATGTAGCCGTTTTGTGCCTTTTGGCCATTTGCCAGATTCGTGCCTTCCCCAAACAATTCTTGTCCGCCATTGATTGAGCCATCATGGTTTCTATCCATAACCAACAATCCATCGCCGCCAGTCACCCAGCCAGTGTTTACTTTGCTATCAACGCCAAATATGTCGAATTGAACGCCATGTTCGATGCTCGTAGTGGAAACACCATTGCCATTGAGGTCCAGAATAATGGGAGTACCGTATGTGAGATGCGGGCGTTGATCGGTTGTAAGTGCCGCATACTGATCAGTTGTAAGTGCGGTGACCTGGTCTGAAGTGAGTGCAGCCACTTGGTCTGTGCGCAAGGCAACGACCTGATCGGTAGACAGTGCCGATTGAATTTGTGCGGTCGTCAACACAGCAACGTCGCGCGTCTCCATAGCCGCCGTCCCAGTGGTGGTAAGCGCGGCGACCTGATCTGTCTGGAAAGACACAATCTGGTCAGTTCGCAACGCCACTATTTGGCTTGTTGTTAGGGAAGCAATGTGGCTTGTAGTCAGCCCTTTGCTAACTTGGTCAGTTGTCAACGCACCAATGCTGGCCGTTGTCAAGGAAATAAAATCCTCAGTTTCCAGTGCAGCGATCTGGTCAGAAGTCAGTGCGGAGACCTGGCTGGTCTTGAGCACGGCGATGTGGTCCGTACGCAGCGCAGCGATCTGGTCGGTAGTCAATCCTTTGGAGAGCTGATCGGTACTCAGCGCAACGACGCCTGCCGTGGTCAGCGCTGCGACTTGGGCAGTGGTCAGGCCTTTGTTAACCTGGTCAGTTGAGAGTGCAGCCACATTGGTCGTAGTGAGTGACGCCACGTCACGCGTTTCCAATGCAGCGACTTGGTCTGTGGTCAGTGCGGCTATCTGATTGGAGCTCAGTGCTGCAACCTGATCGGTACGCAGTGCCACGATCTGGTCGGTCGTCAAGCCAGATCGGACCTGTGTCGTACTCAGTGCAACAAGATTTGCTGTCGTCAGTGCAGCAACATCACGGGTTTCCAGCGCAGCAATCTGGTCGGTCGTCAGTGCTGCAACCTGACTGGTCTTGAGGCCGGCCACCTGATCGGTCCGCAAGGCTGCGATTTGGTCCGTACTCAAGCCCTTGCTGATCTGGTCGGTGGTCAGCGCAACAATGCCCGCGGTTGTCAGTGCAGCAATCTGATCGGTCGTGAGACCCTTGTTGATCTGGTCAGTGGACAACACGGCAACATTGGCCGTCGTCATGGCGGCGATGTCGCGGGTTTCCAGTGCAGCAATCTGGTCGGTCGTCAGTGCTGCAACCTGACTGGTCTTGAGGCCGGCCACCTGATCGGTCCGCAAGGCTGCGATTTGGTCCGTACTCAAACCCTTGCTGATCTGGTCGGTGGTCAGCGCAACAATACCCGCGGTTGTCAGTGCAGCAATCTGATCGGTCGTGAGACCCGCACTGATTTGATTGGTCGAAAGTGTTGATAGCTGTATCGAAGTCAACACAGCGACATCCCGCGTCTCCAATGCGCTGACTTGCTCGGTCGTCAGTGCAGCGATTTGGTTTGTCTTGAGTGCAGCAACTTGGTCTGAACGCAGGGCAGCAATTTGATCCGTCGTGAGCCCTTTGCTAATTTGGTCCGTTCCGAACGCAGTAATGCTTGCTGTCGTCAATGCCGCGATCTGACTCGTTGTCAGGCCAGCAGCAATTTGATCGGTTGAGAACGCCGCTATTCCAACCGTCGTCAATACCGCAACATCACGGGTCTCAATTGCCGCAACTTGGTCTGTAGTCAGTGCAGATATTTGGCTGGACTTGAGCGCCACTATTTGATCGGTTCGTAGCGCTGCAATCTGGGCAGTTGTAAGACCGTTTGCCACTTGCGCTGTTGTGAATGCAGCAATATTTGCAGTTGTAAGTGATGCAACGTCCCGTGTCTCAAGGGCTGCAATCTGATCTGTCGTCAGCGCCACAACTTGGCTCGAGTTCAACGCTGCCACCTGGTCCGTCCGCAAGGCGACTATTAGATCAGTCGATAGTGCCTTCCCAATTTGGTCTGTACTCAGCGCAGAGATACCTGCTGTTGTCAGTGCAGCGATCTGGGCAGTACCCATTCCGCTGCCAATTTGGTCTGTGCTAAGCGCGGCAATACTGGACGTACCGAGTGCCGCAATGTCACGTGTCTCAATTGCGCCAATTTGGTCGGTTGTAAAAGCTGCAATTTGAACAGATGAAAGTGCAGCGATCTGATCTGTCCGCAGTGCAGCCACTTGATCAGTCGTTAGCCCTTTACTGATTTGGACAGACGTCAATGCGCCAATTTGGGCAGTCGTTAGAGCTGCAATGTCGCGGGTCTCGATCGCTGCTACTTGATCGGTGGTCAAAGCACCCACTTGGTATGACCGGAGTGCGGCGACCTGGTCGGTTCGCAGTGCAGCAACTTGGTCTGTCGTCAAGCCTTTCCCAATTTGATCTGTATTCAGCGTACTAACCTGCGCCGTTGTGAGCGCAGCGATTTGGTCGGTCGTGATCCCTTTGTTGATTTGGGTCGTAGTCAGTGCACCGGTACTAAGCGTTGTAAGTGCGGCAATATCGCGGGTTGATACTGCTGCCAGCTGGTCGGTCGACAACGCTACCACCTGACTGGTTTTAAGCGCAGCAACCTGATCCGTGCGAAGTGCTGCGATGTGGTCCGTAGTCAACCCTTTGCTGACCTGATCTGTGCTCAACGCCACTACGTTGGCAGTCGTGAGCGCGGCAATCTGAGCGCTGTTGAGTCCACTGCTGATTTGATCGGTGCTTAGCGCCGCCACGCTGGCGGTGGTGAGCGCGGCAATGTCGCGAGTCTCCAGCGCCCCGACCTGGTCTGTCGTCAAAGCGGCAATTTGACTTGTTTTCAGTGTCGCAATTTGGTCCGTGCGCAAGGCTACAACTTGATCTGTGGTCAGCCCTTTTTTGATTTGATCGGTTCCAAGGGCTGAAATATTGGCGGTTGTGAGCGCAGCAATATCCCGCGTCTCGAGCGCCGTTATCTGGTCTGTCGTCATGGCAACAACCTGTTGTGATGCCAATGCAGCAGCCTGATCGGTGCGAAGTGCGATCACTTGGTCTGTGGTCCACCCTGCGCTGATCTGATTTGTGCTCAATGCATCAATACTCGCAGTTGTCAGCGCAGCGATTTGTGCGGTAGTCAGTCCTTTACCTATTTGGTCTGTGGTCAATGCTCCGATTGCAACAGTAGTGAGTGCAGCAATATCACGTGTTTCTATCGCTGCAACTTGATCCGTCGTTAGCGCAGAAACCTGAATTCCCTTTAACGCTGCAATTTGATCTGTGCGCAAAGCGATGATCTGGTCAGTTGTGAGACCCTTGGAGATTTGGTCAGTACTGAGAGCCGAGACTCCGGCAGTTGTTAGCGCGGCCAATTGAGCAGTTGTCAAACCCTTGCTGATTTGATCTGTCGACAGCACAGCCAGATTCGCCGTCGTGATACCTGCTATGTCGCGTGTCTCGATTGCTGCAACCTGATCGGTTGTCAACGCAACCACTTGGTTTGACTTCAATGCAACAACATGGTCCGTGCGCAGCGCAGCAATTTGATCAGTCGTCATACCTTTGCTGACTTGGTCTGTGCTCAGTGCACCGATCGACGATGTCGTGAGTGCTGCAATATCACGAGTTTCAATTGCTGCTATCTGGTCAGTAGTCAATGCCGCTATTTGAGTGCTCTTGAAAGCCGCAATTTGGTCAGTTCGCAGTGCTGCAATTTGATCTGTGGTCAGCCCTTTGCTGATCTGGTCGGTACTGAATGTGTAGATTTGCGCTGTATTCAGTGCTGCAATTTGGGCAGTCGCCAGTCCCCGCCCCATTTGGTCTGTAGACAGCACTCCAATGCTTGCCGTTGTAAGCGCTGCGATATCGCGCGTCTCCAGAGCGGCAATTTGGTCTGTTGTGAGCGCGGCGACTTGCGCAGTCTTGAGGGCGGCAATTTGGTCCGTTCTCAGTGCAATAACTTGGTCGGTAGTAAATCCCTTGCTGATTTGATTGGTACTGAGCGTCGCAATATTCGCCGTCGTGATGGCCGCCACTTGGGCAGTTCCCAGGCCTTCGTTGATTTGTAGGGTCGAAAGGGCCGCAACTTGCATTGAAGTCATGACAGCGATATCACGTGTCTCAAATGCGCCGACTTGGACGGTTGTAAGCGACGCGATCTGGCTTGTTTTGAGCGCGGCAACTTGGTCGGTGCGCAATGCAGCAATTTGATCGCTGGACAAGCCCAAGGCAATCTGCGCTGTACTGAGGGCTGCTACACCAGAAGTCGTCAAGGCTGCTATGTCGCGGGTCTCCAGTACTGAAACCTGTTCGGTCGTTAGCGCGGCGACCTGGTTTGTTGATAGGGCAGCAACCTGGTCAGTGCGTAAGGCAACGATGTGGTCACTCGTCAAGGCTTTGCTGATCTGGTCTGTACTAAGCGCACTGATGTTGGCAGTAGTTAGTGCAGCGATCTGTGCAGTATTCAGCCCTTTATTGATCTGGTCAGTGCTCAATGCGCCAACGGCGACCGATGTCAACGCCGCAACATCGCGCGTCTCCAATGCGGCAATTTGGTCTGTCGTCAAAGCTGCGATTTGACGCGACCCCAGAATGGCGATTTGATCAGTCCTGAGTGCTACGATTTGACCTGTTGTCAGCCCTTTACCAATTTGGTCGGTGCTAAGCGCCAGAACATTTCCCGTAGTCAACGCCGCCACATCGCGTGTTTCAAACGCGGCCAACTGATCGGTTGTTAGTGCAACAACCTGGCTGGACTTGAGGGCCGCGACCTGGTCTGTGCGCAGCGCCGCAACTTGGTCCGTTGTCAGACCTTTGCCAATCTGGTCTGTTGTCAGCGCAGCAATTTGCGCGGTAGTTAGGGAGGAAATTTGGCTAGTTGTCAGACCTTTGCTGAGTTGATTGGTAGATAGAACTGTTGCTTGGGCCGAGGTGAGGGCGGCAATGTCACGAGTTTCCATTGCCGCAATTTGGTCTGTCGTCAATGCGGAGACCTGCGAGGATTTCAGTGCTGCGACCTGATCTGTCCGCAGCGCCACGATCTGATCTGTCGTAAGACCTTTGCTGATTTGGTCCGTGCCCAGTGCAGCAATATTCGACGTAGTCAAAGCTGCAATTTGCGCTGTGCCAAAGCCTTTTCCAATCTGGTCCGTGCTCAATACCACGACGGCCGCCGACGTCAGCGCATTGACGTCACGTGTCTCCAATGCCGCGATTTGATCGGTCGTTAACGCTGTAACTTGACTGGTCTTTAGTGCCGCAATTTGATCAGTGCGCAGCGCGACAATCTGGCCGCTACTCATAGACTTGTTGATTTGGTCTGTACTGAGTGCACCGATTGCGGCTGTCGTTAGGGCGGCAATGTCGCGTGTCTCAATGGCTGCCACTTGGTCCGTAGTCAGTGCGGCTATCTGGTTGGTACTCAACGCGCCAAATTGATCGGTCCTGAGGGCTACTACTTGATCTGTCGTAAGACCAGAACTCACCTGGCTGGTGCTGAGGGACCCGACTTGTGAGGTTGTCAGTGCCGCAGTTTGCGCAGTTGTTAGTCCCGCGCTCAGTTGACTGGTGCTGAGCGCAGATATGGCTGTGGACGATAGGGCAGCCACGTCGCGCGTTTCAAGCGCAGCCAATTGGACCGTAGTCAGTGCCGTGATTTGCGCGCTTCTCAGTGTGGCGACATGGTCACTCCGCAGCGCAACAATTTGATCCGTTGTCAAACCTTTGCTGATTTGATCCGCGCTCATTGCTGCAATGCTGGCTGTTGCCAGCGCTGCGATATCCCGTGTCTCAATCGCCGCTATCTGGTCAGAATTGAGCGCTGCAATCTGGCTGGTTTTGAGTGCAGCTAAGTGATCTGTTCGCAACGCGGCTATTTGAGCGGTCGAAAGGCCGCTGCCAATCTGATCAGAGCGCAGGGCTGCAATGTTGCTGGTTGTGAAAGCCGCTATATGTCCAGTCGTTAAGCCCTTGTTGATCTGATCAGTTGACAGTGCCGTGATGCTGGCCGTCGTCATTGCCGCTACATCGCGTGTTTCCAATGCGGCAATTTGATCTGTGGTGAGTGCATTGATTTGCGCTGTTTTGAACGACGCAACCTGATCGGTACGCAAAGCAACGATTTGGTCAGACGTAAGCCCTTTGCTAATTTGGTCGGTGCTAAACGCACTCAATTCCGCTGTCGTTAATGCTGCAATTTGTGCGGTCGTCAGCCCCTTACTAATTTGGTCCGTTGATAGTGTGGCAATGCTCGAGGTGGTCAATGCCGCAACATCGCGGGTTTCCATGGCCGATATTTGGGCCGTGGACAATGCTGCAACTTGTACGGTTTTAAATGCAGCGACTTGATCAGTGCGCAATGCAGCAATCTGTTCCGTTGTCAAACCTTTACTTACTTGATCAGTAGTCAGTGCCCCAATACCAGCCGTGGTCAGCGCAGCCACATCGCGCGTTTCCAGTGCTGCGACCTGGCTTGTCGTAAGCGCCACGACTTGGTTTGTTGATAGGGCTGCAATCTGATCGGTTCGTAGAGCAATAATCTGGTCGGTCGTTAACCCACTGCTGACCTGATCGGTCGTGAGGGCCGCAGTATTGGCTGTTGTCATTGCCGCAATCTGTGGTGTTGTCAAACCTTTGCTGATCTGATCGGTACTCAGTGCACCAATTCCAGAAGACGTTAGCGCAGCAATGTCGCGCGTCTCCAATGCTGCCATCTGGCTGCTGGTCAACGCTATAACCTGACTGGACTTCAATGCCGCGATTTGGTCCGTTCGTAATGCGACGATTTGGTCAGTCGTAAGGCCTTTACTAATCTGGTCTGTGCTGAGAGCCGCAATGCTGGCGGTTGTCATTGCTGCAATTTGCCCCGTTGTCAGACCTTTGCCAATCTGATCTGTCGACAAACTGGTAATACTACCCGTCGTCAGCACCGCAATATCTCGCGTCGCCAAGGCAGCAACTTGGTTGGTCGTCAGCGCCGCGATTTGGTCGCTTGTCATGGCAACTGCTTGGTCCGTTCGCAGTGCTGCTACCTGACTGGTCGTCAAACCCTTGCTGATCTGGTCGGTGGTAAGTGCACGGATATTCGCGGTGGTCAGTGCAGCCACATCGCGCGTTTCCAATGCAGCCACTTGATCGGACGACAGTGCTAGAACCTGCTTGCTGGATAGGGCTGCAATTTGGTCTGTCCGCAATGCAACGATTTGGTCCGACGTGAAACCTTTACCGATCTGATCAGTGCTTAGCGCTGCAATACCCGACGTGGTCATGGCGGCGATCTGCGCTGTAGACATTCCCTTGCCGATCTGGTCTGTCGAAAGCACAGCAATGTTGCCGGTTGTCATGGCCGCAACATCACGCGTCTCCAGAGCAGCGATTTGGTCCGTCGTCAGTGCAATGGTTTGTGCGGTTTTGAGCGCAGCGACCTGATCGGTGCGAAGTGCGACGACTTGGTCCGTGGTTAAACCTTTGCTCAGTTGATCCGTGCTGAGTACACCAACGGCAGTGGTTGTCAGAGCGGCGACCTGCGCGGTGGTCATGCCTTTGGAAATTTGATCGGTGGTTAAGGCCCCAACGCTGCCGGAGGTCAAAGCAGCTATGTTGCGCGTAGCAATGGCAGAAACCTGCGTCGTCGTCAGTGCCACGACTTGGTTGGAAGTCAACGCCGCAGTTTGATCGGTCCGCAATGCCGCAATTTGGGCAGTAGTCAGGCCCTTGCTGACTTGGTCGGTGCTCAGTGCAGAGAAATTTGCCGTGGAGAGCACTGCTATATCGCGGGTTTCAAGAGCGGCAAGTTGGCTCGTCGTGAGTGACACGACTTGGTTGCTCGACAATGCTGCAACCTGGTCCGTACGGAGCGCAACTATTTGATCACTCGAAAGACCCTTGCTAATTTGGTCCGTGGTCAACGCTGCAATATTGGCCGTAGTCAGGGCGGCCACCTGCGCAGTAGACAAGCCTTTGATTAGCTGATCCGTATTGAGCGCGCCAACGCCCGTCGATGTCAATGCGGCCACATCACGTGTCTCCAACGCAGCAATTTGTTCCGTTGTGAGGGCAGCAACTTGCGTGGATTTCAGCGCAACCACCTGGTCGGTACGCAATGCAACAACCTGGTCGCTGGTAAATCCTTTACCTATTTGATCGGTAGTAAGGACGCCAATGCTGGCAGTTGTAAGTGCCGCCACTTGTGCTGTTGTAAGGCCTTTGCCAAGCTGGTCTGTGCTCAACGTGGCAATGCTTGATGTTGTCAATACTGCGACGTCGCGTGTTTCAATGGCAGCAACTTGACTTGTGGTCAACACGGCTACCTGACTGCTTTTCAGTGCTGCCACATGATCTGTTCGCAGCGCAACAATCTGCTCGGTGGAGAGACCCTTGCTAACTTGATCGGTGCTCAATACACCAATGCTGGCGGTGGTAAGAGCTGCGATATCACGCGTCTCCAGCGCCGCCACTTGGTTCGTGGATAGGGCCGCTACCTGGTTGGTCGTCAGGTTTGCGGCCTGGTCGGTCCTCAAAGCAACTACTTGGTCCGTTGTCAAAGCGGCCACGCCCGCAGTTGTCAATGCCGCAAGCCCCACCGTAGTCATTGCGGCAACCTGTGAAGTGCTCAATCCTTTGCTGATCTGGTCCGTCGTCAATGCGGCAAGACTTGATGTGGACAGTGCTGCTACTGTGCGAGTGGTCAGCGCCGCTACTTGGTCCGTTGTCAACGTGCTGATTTGGCTTGTCTTGAGCCCCACCGCCTGATCGGTCCGCAATGCCGCAATTTGTTGGGTTGTAAATCCTTGACTGATTTGGTCTGTCGTCAGAGCAGAAATGGCGGCAGTCGTCAGCGCAGCAATATCCCTTGACTCCAGTGCAGCGACCTGCATTGTGGTCAACGCAGCAACCTGGTTTGTCGACAGTGAGGCAACTTGATCGGTCCGCAGTGCCACAATTTGGTCAGTAGACAAGGCCTTGCTAATGTGGTCCGTATTGAGCGCGGCGATACTGGCTGTGGTGAGCGCAGCGATATCCCTGGTCTCCAATGCGGCCACCTGGCTGGTCGTTAGCGCGACGATCTGCGTGGTCGTAAGCCCGGCAACCTGATCGGTACGCAATGCAGCAATTTGGTCTGTAGTCAACCCTTTACTGACTTGCTCTGTAGTCAGCGCGCTGATAGTGGCTGACGCCATGGCCGCTACATCCCGTGTCTCCATCGCTGCAAGCTGTGTGGTGGTTAACGCCACAGCTTGGGCGGTCGCCAGTGCGGCGGCCTGATCAGTACGCAACGCCACTACCTGGTCAGTGGTTAGGGATGAAATGGAAGACGGAACGAATGCAGCAATAAACGCTGGCCGCAGTGACGCCAATTGGCTGGTGGTCAGGGCGACTACTTGGGCTGTTGTGAGCGAGGCATAGTCCAGCGTCGACAAACGATCAAGTTGACTTGTCGTCAGGACCGCAATGTTTTCAGTACTCATTCCCACAAAGGGCGAGGCCATGACTGTCACTCCAGCAGCTTGCTGCTCAAAAAGTTACCGACGGTATTCAAATCGGATTTCCAGTATCCAGTAACTATCGTCAAACTGGATCGACTCTTTTCTTCAAGCCGACGCTATTCCTGCGTTCGCACCAGCCTGCGGTAGCAGTGTCGTGGAAAGGCGGGGCTGCAAATGGAGCCAAAGACTGGCTTTAGCCCTCTATTTCAACAACTGTTCGTTTCAACAGCTTCAGTAGGTCAGCTAATGCGCTCTCAAAGTTGCTGTCCGCGGTGTACGGTTAAAATCTTGTCTTCAACCTTTTGTATAAGAGCGAGAAAGGCACCCAGGTTATGACACCGCGAACTACACCGCCGACATTTATGTACAAATAGGCCGCTAGTCCGCGCGCCTTGTGCGTAGCCAGCTACAAAATTTATAGTGAAGCGCGGACGATTCCGCGCTTTTTGCTTTTCACTTTCGCTCTTTTACGGCAAATACCATGATTCAAATAACACTTCCAGACGGTTCTCAACGTGAATTTCCCGGTGCAGTCACCGTCGCGGAGGTCGCCGGATCGATCGGCGCTGGCCTCGCTAAAGCAGCTTTGGCTGGGAAAGTGAATGGCCAGGTAGTCGACACCAGTTTTCTGATTGCGGCCAGTAGCACGCTTGCGATCATCACTGCTAAGGACACGGATGGCCTCGAAGTTATCCGTCACTCAACCGCCCACTTATTGGCATATGCGGTAAAGGATCTATTTCCAGAAGCCCAAGTCACTATTGGCCCTGTCATTGAACACGGATTTTTTTACGACTTTTCCTACAAGCGCCCATTTACGCCTGAAGACCTTGTCGCCATTGAGAAAAAGATGACTGCGCTGGCATCTTTGGACGAACCCGTGACGCGTCGTGTACTGCCACGCGATGAGGCGGTCGCCTATTTCAAGAGCTTGGGTGAGCATTACAAAGCCGAGATCATTGCAAGTATTCCCGCAGATCAGGAGGTCTCGCTGTACCGCGAAGGCAAATTTGAAGATCTGTGCCGTGGCCCGCACGTGCCTAGCACCGGCAAGCTCAAACATTTCAAGCTGATGAAGGTTGCTGGTGCCTACTGGCGGGGTGACCATAAGAATGAGATGTTGCAGCGGATTTACGGCACAGCCTGGGCCACCAAAGATGAGCTGCAACAGCACCTGACGATGCTCGAAGAGGCTGAAAAGCGTGACCATCGCAAGCTCGGACGCGAGTTGGATCTGTTTCATATTGATGAACACTCCCCCGGCACGGTTTTTTGGCATCCGAAAGGCTGGACTCTATGGCAAGGCGTGGAGCAATACATGCGCGCCGTGTATCGCGACAACGGCTACCAGGAAGTCAAAGGGCCACAGATTCTCGATCAGGGGTTGTGGGAAAAGACCGGACACTGGGACAAATACCGCGAAAACATGTTTGTCACCGAGTCGGAAAAGCGCGACTATGCCTTGAAACCCATGAATTGCCCCGGTCACATCCTGATCTACAAACAAGGACTAAAGAGCTACCGCGACCTGCCATTGCGCTTCGGTGAATTTGGCCAATGCCATCGCAATGAACCATCGGGTGGCTTGCATGGCATCATGCGCGTGCGCGCTTTCACGCAGGATGACGGCCACATTTTTTGCACCGAGGATCAAATCCAAGCCGAGGTGATTGCCTTCACGACACTCTTGCAAAAAGTCTACAAAGATTTCGGTTTTCACAACATCATTTACAAGCTATCGACACGTCCCGAGAAGCGGATTGGCACTGAAGAAAGCTGGGATCGCGCTGAAAGCGCTTTAGCAGAAGGCTTAAAGGCGTCAGGGTGCGATTTTGAATATTTGCCGGGTGAGGGTGCCTTTTATGGCCCCAAGATTGAATACACCCTGAAAGACGCGCTGGGCCGCCCTTGGCAGTGCGGCACGATTCAGGTGGACCCCAACATGCCAGAACGATTGGACGCTGAGTATGTGGGTGAAGACGGAGCGCGCCACAGGCCCATCATGCTGCACCGCGCCATCGTCGGAAGCCTGGAGCGCTTCATCGGCATATTGATTGAGGAGAGTGCCGGGGCCCTGCCAACTTGGCTGGCACCGGTACAGGTTGCAGTCCTCAATATCACTGACGCCCAAGCAGAATATGCTCGTTCCGTGGCCAAAACGCTGCAAAATCAAGGGCTTAGGGTCGATTTAGACCTCCGAAATGAGAAAATTACGTATAAAATACGGGAGCATTCGATGCAAAAGTTGCCATATCTCGTTGTCGTAGGTGACAAAGAGATGGCTTCCGGCGCTGTTGCAGTGCGCGCCCGGGGTGGACAAGACCTCGGAGCAATGTCTCTTGATGCATTCGTGCAAAAAATCATGGGCGACATTGCGAGCAAATCAGGCGTCTAAGGATTTCACATGTGTGGCCCAAGATGGTGTTTTGCCCGCGTGCGCTGGGCAGCAATAGCTACAGTTTTTGTAGCAAATATTGTGAAGGATTGAGCCATCGCTACTGAATTTCGTGACCGTCGTCACCGCGAAGAACGCAAACACCGTCTTAACCGTGAAATCATGGCGCCAGAAGTGCGTCTCTCGGGTCAAGAAAATGAGCCTTTGGGCGTTGTCAGCCTTTCAGAGGCGCTGCGCATGGCGGGTGAGTTAGATGTTGACTTGGTAGAAATTGCTGCTACAGCAGTCCCTCCGGTTTGCCGGTTGATGGACTATGGCAAGTTCAAGTACCAAGAGCAAAAAAAGGCGGCTGAAGCTAAGTCGAAGCAGACGGTTATTGAAATCAAGGAAATCAAATTCCGCCCCGGTACCGATGATGGCGACTACAACATCAAGGTACGCAATATCAAGCGCTTCTTGGCCGATGGTGATAAGTGCAAGATTACTTTGCGTTTTCGGGGGCGTGAAATTACGCACCAGGAAATCGGGATGGCATTGCTCAATCGCATCCGTACCGATTTGGCAGATTTGATTGTGGTGGAACAGTTCCCCAAGCTCGAAGGGCGCCAAATGATCATGATGATCGCGCCGGGCAAGAAGAAACCGGGTGGAAAACCGGTTGCAGAAGTAGCGGTACCCGCTGCTTCCTGAGAATTGAGAAGGATTGGAGGGGTTAACCCCTCTGAGTAAATGGTTAGCTTCGCGGCGCCATTTATACAAGTGGAGTACCGAAAGGTGCCACTTTAAAAGTGGTGGGTTGAGAGACTCGCCACACAAGTGGCTCGGGGCCAACAAGGCTGGAAGTAGTTTCCAGACGCCTCACGAGCACAAGCAAGAAGGAGCATTTATATGCCCAAAATGAAGACCAAGAGCGCAGCGAAGAAACGCTTCCGCGTCCGTCCAGGTGGAACCGTTAAGCGCGGCCAAGCCTTCAAACGTCACATTCTGACCAAGAAGACCACCAAAAATAAACGCCATCTGCGCGGTAGCACCGGTGTTCATGAGACCAATATGGGTCACATGGCACAAATGCTCCCAGGCCGTGGTATTTAATTAACGACGAACAAGGAGTAAACACATGCCTCGCGTCAAACGTGGTGTAACGGCTCGCGCCCGCCACAAAAAAGTTCTGGCCCTTGCAAAAGGTTTTCGCGGTCGCCGCGGTAATGTCTTCCGCGTCGCTAAAGAAGCGGTGATGAAGGCTGGGCAATATGCCTACCGTGACCGTCGTACCAAGAAGCGTGTCTTCCGTCAGTTGTGGATTGCCCGTATCAATGCTGCAGCACGTGCTTGCGGCATGACCTACAGCCAATTCGCCAACGGTCTGAAGAAAGCCAATATCGAGATCGACCGCAAGGTTTTGTCTGATATCGCCATTCACGACATGGCGGCTTTTGCCGGTATCGTGGAGCAAGTCAAGGCCAAGCTGGCTGCTTGATTTTCGCCCTGTGATGCTATCGTTTTGGTAGCTATCAGCGCAAATAGAACAAGGGCTAGAGCTTGAAAGAGCGCTAGCCCTTTTTCATTGACCCCAAAATATATGAACGATTTGAACGCTATCGTCGACCAAGCCCAAGCGGCCTTCGCACAAGCCAACACGCCCGCTGATCTGGAGAACGCCAAAGCGCTGTTCCTGGGAAAGTCGGGGCGCATCACCGAGTTGATGAAAGGTATGGCTACGCTAAGCGTTGACGAGAAAAAGTCTCGCGGTGCGGCCATCAACCTCGCCAAGCAGTCTATTGAGGCTGCTCTGACGGCACGTCGCCATGCGCTGGCTGAGGCGGAGTTGCAAATCCAATTGCGCGCAGAAGCATTGGACGTCAGCTTGCCGGGGCGTCAACGCGGGCAGGGTGGTTTGCACCCCGTGTCATTGACGCTGGAGCGCATCGAGGCAATTTTTGGCTCCATGGGTTTCGACGTAGCGCAAGGTCCGGAGATCGAATCAGACTGGTTTAACTTCACTGCACTGAATACCCCAGAGGACCACCCAGCGCGGTCCATGCATGACACTTTCTATGTGGAAGGCGGTTCAGAGTCGGCGCCCAATCTGTTGCGCACTCATACGAGCCCCATGCAGATTCGACACGCAGTGCAGCATGTCAAAAAGTATAGCAACAAATCCAATAACGGCGAGGGCCATAGCCTGTTTTCAGGTGATATGCCAGAAATTCGTGTTATCGCACCCGGTCGCACCTACCGGGTGGATAGCGATGCCACCCATTCACCGATGTTCCACCAGTGCGAAGGCTTGTGGGTCGGAGAGAACGTGAGCTTCAAGGATTTGAAGTTTGTCTTTACCGATTTCTGCAGGACCTTCTTTGAAAGTGATGATCTGGTGCTGCGTTTTCGGCCCAGCTTCTTCCCATTCACAGAGCCCAGTGCCGAAATCGATATCCAATTTCAGAATGGACCACTGGCTGGCCGCTGGCTCGAGGTGGCAGGCTCCGGCCAAGTGCACCCCAACGTGATCCGCAACATGGGCCTGGACCCTGAAAAATACATTGGTTTCGCTTTTGGTATGGGCCCAGACCGCCTGACCATGCTGCGCTACGGCGTCAACGATTTGCGCTTGTTCTTCGATGGAGACATTCGCTTCCTGTCGCAATTTCAATAAGCAGCACGCCCCGTCCCGAACCGATTAAATACCATGCAATTTTCCGAATCCTGGCTGCGCACGTTTTGCAACCCGTCCATTTCCACCCAGCAACTGGCTGACACCTTGACCATGGCTGGCCTGGAGGTGGAAGACCTCAAACCGGTGGCACCACCCTTCACCAAAATTGTGGTCGGCGAAATCAAGGAAGCTGTGCAACACCCCAATGCAGACCGCTTGCGGGTCTGCAAAGTGGATGTTGGGCAAACCGAATTGCTAGACATTGTGTGTGGTGCGCCCAATGCCCGCGTCGGAATCCGCATTCCCTGCGCATTGGTAGGTGCTGAATTACCACCCGGCGAAGATGGCAAACCCTTTGTCATCAAGGTAGGCAAGCTGCGTGGCGTGGAAAGTCAGGGTATGTTGTGTTCCGCCAAGGAACTGCAGTTGGCCGATGACCACGGTGGCTTGCTCGAACTGGCTGCCGATGCGCCGTTGGGGCAGAACATCCGGGAACATCTCAACCTGGATGACACCTTGTTCACGCTAAAGCTCACGCCCAACTTAGCGCACTGCTTGAGCGTCTACGGCGTGGCCCGCGAAGTGTCGGCATTGACTGGCGCACCTTTGTTGTCACCTGCGTTCCCTGCCGTGCCGGTAACCAACGCCGACAAGCTTTCTGTGAAGGTTAGCGCCCCCGATTTGTGTGGTCGGTTCTCTGGCCGCGTGATCCGGAACGTCAACACCAAGGCCAAGACGCCGCAGTGGATGGTGGATCGTCTGGCGCGCTGCGGCCAACGTAGCGTCACCGCGCTGGTAGACATTTCAAACTATGTCATGTTTGAATTGGGCCGCCCATCCCACATTTTTGACCTGGAAAAAATTCACGGTGGTCTGGATGTACGTTGGGGAAAGTCTGCTGAACAGATCAAGTTGCTCAATGGCACAACCGTCACGGTAGATGAAAAAGTAGGCGTGATTGCCGATGACGTTCAAGTGGAATCACTTGCCGGAATCATGGGCGGCGACGCAACCTCTGTGACCGATGACACGCAACATGTCTATGTGGAAGCGGCCTTCTGGTGGCCCAAATCCATTGCCGGGCGATCGCGTCGTTTCAATTTCTCTACCGACGCGGGTCACCGCTTCGAGCGGGGTGTAGACCCGCAATTGACGGTGGAACATATTGAACGGCTGACCCAACTCATTTTGGACATTTGTGGCACCGCGACGACCACCTGTGGACCCGTAGACGACCAAAAGCCAAACGTGCCAGTTCCCGCACCGGTGAGCATGCGGGTCGCGCGTGCCTGCAAAGTCATTGGCATGCCGCTCACGCAGGTTCAGTGTGTCGACGCCTTGGAGCGCCTGGGGCTTACGGTAACGCAGGACACAGACGTACTGACCGTTGTGCCACCGTCGTACCGGTTTGACCTACAAATAGAAGAAGACCTGATTGAAGAAGTTGCCCGGATGGTGGGCTATGACAACTTGCCGCACACGCCACCACAAGCCCCCATCACTGCCAAAATTCGCACAGAGGCCGAGCGTGGACCTTTTGCCGTGCGGCGCGCGCTGGCTGCTTTGGGCTACCAGGAAACCATTAACTTCAGCTTTGTCGAAGAAAGCTGGGAACTAGGTCTAGCGGGCAACAGCAAGCCAATCAAGCTGCTTAACCCGATTGCGAGCCAAATGAGCGTCATGCGCTCGTCGCTGTTGGGTTCGTTGCTTCAAGTGCTCAAGTTCAACCAAGCCCGCAAGCAATCGCGCGTGCGCGTGTTCGAGTTGGGGCGAGTCTTTTTGCGAGATGCTTCGATCAAGAGTACCGATACCACCGTTGAAGGTTTCTACCAGCCCATGCGTGTGGCCGGATTGGCCAGCGGCAGCGTGGATGCACTGCAATGGGGTCGCAAAGAGCAGGGCGTTGACTTCTTTGATGTTAAAGGGGACGTACAGGCTTTGCTGGACCCACTGCAGGCAGAGTTTGTACCCGGTACCCACCCGTCCATGCACCCAGGCCGCTGTGCGCAGGTCATGCTGCACGGCAAAGCCATTGGATTCGTGGGTGAACTCCACCCGCAGTGGCGCCAGTTGTTCGAGCTGACACATGCACCCATCCTGTTCGAACTGGATCTCGATGCGGTTCTACAACGACGGGTCGCGGAGTTCAAGGCAGTATCCAAGCTGCAGCCGGTACAGCGGGATATTGCGGTAGTGGTTGCAGACGATGTTACGCACGCCGCATTGATGGCCGCTATCTGGAATGCCCCCACCCAGGGCCTGCTACGCGACGCCCAGTTGTTTGACGTGTACCGCCCGAAGGTGCTCGCAGGCGCTGCATCGACAGACAGTGCCAATGACCGGAGTCTGGCGGTGCGCCTGACGCTCAATAGCAACGACGCCACACTGTCTGAAGAGCAAATCGAATCAGCTGTCAAAGCCGTGGTGGACCAGCTAACATCGACCGTGGGTGCGCGACAGCGCGTCTAAGGGACTGTTTTCCAACATCAAGAATCGAGGCGACATGGATTTTTCTGTTGAAAGCTTGGAAACCCCTGCATTGACGAAAGCGCAATTGGCAGATTTGCTGTTTGAGCAGATCGGCCTGAACAAGCGCGAGTCCAAAGACATGATCGATGCGTTCTTTGACCTCATTTCAGCCAGTTTGGTCGATGGAAATGACGTCAAGATTTCAGGATTCGGGAACTTCCAGATCAGGACCAAGGCACCCCGCCCGGGCCGCAATCCACGCACAGGCGAGGCTATTCCAATCCGCGCGCGCCGGGTCGTAACCTTCCACGCCAGCCACAAGCTCAAAGAACAAATTCAGGACGAATCCTGAAAACGAGTTGCGTTTGTGACGCAAACGTAACAATTTGTACGGCAATGCAACAATCAGCCTTTGCGCTGAGGCAAAACTTAGAGTAACCTCTACGCTTTCCCACGTATAGCATTGATTTCAATGGAGAAAACTCTCCCTCCTATTCCCGCCAAGCGTTACTTCACCATCGGTGAGGTCGGGGATTTGTGCGGCGTAAAGCCGCACGTGCTACGGTATTGGGAGCAAGAGTTCACGCAATTACGGCCTATGAAACGCCGTGGCAATCGGCGCTACTACCAGCACCATGAGGTGTTGATGATTCGTCGCATCCGAGATTTGTTGTACGACCAAGGCTTCACGATCAGTGGCGCGCGCAACAAAATGCAGGAAATTATTCAAAGCGAACGGGATAGGAAGCGCAATGGAGAGGTGCTGCTCGATGGCGTAGAGGTACTTGAAGTAGACGATGCCGATCTTGATGACTTCGAAGACAGCCGATCGCCCGATGCCGCCGAGGACGACGCGCTGCACCTTTTGCAAGTTCGTCGGGAGCTTTTTGAAATCCGTGATTTGCTAGCCGCCGCCTAATCGATGCCCCCTTGAACGGGTTATAATCTGAGGCTAATTCGGTGTGTGGCGCAGCCTGGTAGCGCACTTGCATGGGGTGCAAGGGGTCGAAGGTTCGAATCCTTTCACACCGACCAAATAAATCAAAGACTTAGTAGCGAAAGCTCCTAAGTCTTTTGTTTTTTGGCATCCATTGCTTTGACTGCAATTCCGTAGCAAACATTTCAATCAGAGCACTTGAAGCCGTTCCAATGCGGCATGCAAGGTCGCATCTTCCTTTGCAAAACAAAAACGCACCACCCGTTGATCGAACCCGTTCCCATAAAAGGCCGAGAGGGGAATCGCAGCCACCCCCACCTCTGCAGTAAGCCATTGGCAAAAGGCGGACTCATTTAGTTCGCTTACATCGGAAATATCAACACACTGAAAATAGGTGCCCTCGCTTGGCAACAGTCTAAAACGGGTGCGCTCTAGGCCGGCACGAAATAGATCTCGTTTTCTTTGGTAGAACTTTGGTAACTCGAGGTACGGAGCAGGATTTGCCATGTACGCTGTCAGCCCATGTTGGACTGGCGTGTTGACGGAGAACACATTGAACTGATGGACTTTGCGAAACTCGGCTGTGAGTGAGGCAGGAGCTGCCACATAACCAACTTTCCATCCAGTCACGTGATAAGTCTTGCCAAAACTGGAAACGATAAATGTGCGCTCCGCCAAGCCAGGGAAGCGTGCGGCACTCTCGTGCTCCGCACCGTCGTACACCATATGTTCGTAAACCTCATCGCTGATGACAAGAACATTGGTGGGGGCCAACAGTTCTTGCAGTGTCAGCATGTCTTGTTTCGTCCAGACAGTAGCACTTGGGTTGTGGGGACTGTTGATGATGATGGCGCGGGTGTTTGTGGTGATGGCAGCGGAGATTGCGTCGAAATCAGGGCGGAAAGTTCCGGCTGTTAGGGGCACACGTACTGCTATGCCTCCTGCAAGGACGATGTTTGGCACATAGCTGTCGTAGCAAGGATCAAGCACGATCACTTCATCGCCAGGGTGAACGATGGAAAGGATTGCGGTGATGATGCCTTGCGTCGCTCCCGCTGTGACGGTGACTTCTTCAGTGGCGTGATAGGTGCGCCCATGCAACGCCTTGATCTTGGCGGAAATGACCTCTCGAAACTGAAGCACCCCCGGCATCGGTGCGTATTGGTTGTGCCCGTCGTGCATTGCGCGCGAAACGTGGTCAACAAGCGTCGAATCACACGCGAAGTCGGGAAAGCCTTGGCCCAGATTGACAGCCTTGTGCTGCGCGGCCAGTGCTGACATGACGGTAAAAATCGTGGTTCCCACTGCTGGCAGTCGGGAATTGAGTGGTGGAGTCATCAGTAGTCGTAGTTTTCAACATGTCCGTCCATGGCACGGGCAATGAGTTTTCGGTCGAGCCTGTCACTTAAAAGTTCGGCGAATGTGTAGACAAAATTGCGCAGATACGCGCTCCGCTTGAATGCAACCCGCGCAACGTTGTGCCCAAACAAGTTACCAGCTGGGCGCGCTACCAGACCGCTTTTACCGCCGTCTTCTATCAAGTCCCGCACGGCCATTTCTGCGGCAATACCCACACCCAAACCCAGGCGTACGTAGGTCTTAATCACATCAGAGTCAATGGCTTCCAATGCAATGCGTGGCCCCAGTTTCCGGGTGGCAAATGCTTGGTCTATCTTGTTTCGACCAGTAAAGGACGGGTGGTAGGTGATTAGGGGTTCCGAAGCTACCTCTTCAAGGGTAATGCGCTCTTTTCGTGCCAGCGGGTGGTCGGTGGGCAACACCAGCATGTGTTGCCATTCATAGCATGGCAAAGTCACCAGTTCCGAATATTCAGCAAGCGATTCAGTGGCAATGCCGATTTCTGCCACTTCATCGATCAACATGCGTGCGACTTGGTCGGGCGAGCCCTGGTGCAGACTGATATTGACCTTGGGGTAGGCTGTTCGCAAGGCGGCCACTTTTTCGGGCAACACATAGCGCGCCTGGGTGTGCGTCGTCGCAATGGACAGGGTCCCGCTGTCTTCTGCGCTGTATTGTTCGCCTATGCGTTTGAGGTTGCCTACTTCGCGCAGAATCAAGTCGATGCTCTTGAGCACATGGTGGCCAGGCTCGGTAACACGTTTGAGGCGTTTGCCGTGGCGCGCAAAAATCTCAATCCCTAATTCTTCTTCTAGTTCAATAATCGCCTTGGATACCCCCGGCTGGGACGTATGCAAGGCCTTTGCTGCTTCCGTCAAGTTCAGGTTGCGACGAACGGCTTCTTGAACAAATCGAAACTGGTGCAGGTTCATATCAAATCTCAACTAAGGGAGAGATTCATTATGCCGGAAACGGTACTTATGTCGTTCGATCGATGGCTATTTCTGCGAGCAGCCTTATCAGTCTTTCGTCCTCTCCGACGGCGGCTCGCAATGAAAACCGTACGTCAGGATAGCCGGAGCGCAGTTCCTGTACCAAACGAGGCAAATCTTCACGCGCATGTTTACCCACACCCAGGAACAAAGGCAATATGGTGATGTCCATAACTCCTTTTGACACCAGAGCATGAGTCGCTGCCGATAAGTCAGGCGTACTCAATTCCAAATACGCACAGACCACGGCGGTGGCTGGAGACAATATGCCAATTTGAGCTGCCACTGCCTCAATGGGCTTATGCCATAACGGATCGCGGGAACCGTGCGCGAACAAAATAATTCCACTTTTAGCCATTTGCATGCTCATCTTCTTATGACTAGCCAACTAAACGCGGTTAGCGAAAAGAAGGAATAGATCAGGCCGGGAAGTGCCGCGGTGATCCAGGGCTGCCAGCCCCGTAATGAACCCAAATCACCCAGAACATTGTTCAGCAATACGAAGCTGATGCCCGCCATAACCCCGCCAAAGACGTAAGTTGCAACACTGCCCGAACGGAAGTGCAAATAAGCAAATGGCAATGCCAAGACCACCATCACAAGGCAACTCAACGGGTAGAACACCTTTTTCCAAAACTGGATCTCATACTTTTGGGAGCTTTGCCCATTGGCCTCGAGATGGCGAATGTACTGAAATAGGTCAATCGTGCCCATTCGTTCTGGGCGAAGTACTGCGGTCGCAACCATCTCGGCGCTAATGAGCGTTGGCCATCGAAATGCCTCAATCATTGATCGATCTACGCGCGTGGCATTGGCGTCGGTACTGGTGAATTCGGTATGGTCGGCATTTTTCAATTGCCATGCATCGTCTTTGCCAAATTTCGCTGTTTCGCTTTCTGTCATCGATACCAATACACCTTGGTTATCGAATTCAAAAATCCGCACATCGCGCATGCTGGCATCCGGCCCGAGCGCGCCTACGTTCACAGCATAGTGACTGTACGCCTGGCGCTCTTTTAGCCAGGCACCTGTCTTTCCGATGGAGACCTTGCCCTGATATCGTGCCTTGAGCAGTTGTGCCGACTTGTCAGCCAAGGGAGCCACATAGTCGCCAACCGCAAAGGTGAATACCACAAAGCTCAACCCAAGCAGAAGGAGGGTGCGCAAGGCAAGCCAAGGGCCTAGCCCACTCGTGCGAAGAATGGTGAATTCCGAACTTTGTGCAAGCCGCGCCATCACAAAAATGGTCCCAATGAGCACTGTAATGGGAAGCAACTCGTATAAATGGCTTGGCAACATGAGTCCAACGTAAAGCAACGCCTGTGCGACGGTGTAGCCGGTATCCTGGTGCTTTACGACCGCCTGTAACTCTTCCACAAAGTCGAAAAAATAGAAGAGTGTGACAAATCCCAGCGTGACCAGGGCCACGGCGAGTATGACTTCACCATACAAAAGACGTCGAATAGTCTTCATGTGGTCCCTTGATTGGCGTTGGATGACAAACGTGGCCGAAGTGCAAACTTAAACACCCAATTGCTGTTGCGCTTTGCAAGCCAAAATAACGCCATTGCCAAGGCACCACCGTGCAATGCAACGAGGTAGATGCCGAAATGTACTTTGCCGGATTCAATCCAACTCTTTCCAAGTATGAGAAGGTTGAAGTACACGACAAAGGCACCAAACGCAAAACCAAGGTTGGCTGCTCGCCCCACGCGCGGATTAACGCCCGCGGCTGCTAAGCCAATGATGACAAAATTAATCGCAGCCAGTGCCAATCCGGCTCGCCATGCAAGTTCGGCCATATGTTCTTTTGTGGGCGATGCAATGAGATCAATGGTGCTAATTGCCCCTGAGGGAATAAAGGTACGTGCAGTTTGGTCGTCGGCGTCAACTTGCGCGCCGTAGGTGGTGAATGCAGCAACGGTTAAATCGGGTTTCCCCGCGACTTTTTCCAGCCTTTGGCCATTTTGCAAGACCAGAAACTTCTCGCCATTAATGATATCGACGTGGCCGCTGCGCGCAGACGTAATTGTTTCTTTGTCCTGTTTGTGTGTGGCAATAAAAACATTGCTGCCTGCCTGCGTGCCACTGGCATCCTTTTCAATAAAGAATACCCGTTCACCGCTGGCAGATTCTTGAAACTGACCGGGTTCGATCCGGGCGAGATCACCGCGTTTTTCATAGCGATCCCGCATATCCTCAATACGGCCATAGGCCCACGGCAGAATCAAAAATGCAAGTGCTGTGATCACCAATAATATCGGCCACGCAAAACGGAATAGCGGTTTGATAAGGGAAGTAAGCCCTTGACCGCTACCAAACCAAATCACCATCTCACTATCGCGAAACATGCGTGTCAACACGCTTAACACTGCAATAAACAGGCACATCGACAATATAGTCGGCATGTCCGCCAGGACGGTGTAACCCATGATGATCATGACGTCCGACGGGTTAAATACGCCGCGCCCCGCTTCACCCAACGTACGGATCAGGGTCATGGTCATGACAACAGTGACTAGCACCACCAGTGTGGCACCAAAACTGCGTGCTAGTTCTTTGCGTAGCGAGGAATGGAATAACATGGCAACAAAGGAAAACCCGAATTATGAACTTTGAACTCAAGGCACTCGGCATGGCCAAGGCGGCGTCTGAAAAATGTGACGCGATGATTGTCTTGGTTCCGCTTGAATTCAAAGCCGGAAACGACGAATTGTCGCGTCTAGTGGCGCAAGCACTTAAAACCGGCGACCTTGAAACCAAGCCTGGAAAAATGCTCTCACTGTACCGCGCATCGCAAGTGAGCGCTGCACGCTTGGTGCTTGTCTGTGCTGGTACAGGATCTGCACGCGACACCCGCACAGCCGTATTGTCTGCGGTTGCGGCTGTTAAATCGCCATCACTGAAGAAATTGTTGATTTGCTTCGCTATGCCAGCCCGAGAAGATGCGGTTCGGGGCACAGTGGCAGCCACAGCAGACGCAACTTACACCTATACGCATACAAAATCGTCGGCTGACGGACGGACCCTCTCAAAGGTGATCATTACCGCCACGAATGCAAGCGAAGTTCAGACGACATTCGATCGTGCAGCCGCCACAGCTCTTGGTGTGGAATTGGCCAAAGAGTGGGCAAATCGACCAGGCAATCACGCTACACCGTCAATGTTGGCCGATGCCGCCAAGCAACTTGCGCTCCATCCAAAGATAAACTGTGAAATATTGGGCCTCAAGGATGTGGCTAAGCTGGGCATGGGGGCCTTTATGGCCGTTGCGAAAGGTTCAGACCAGCCACTGAAATTCATCATTCTGAAGTACAACGGTGCTTCCAAATCCCAGGCTCCTATTGTGCTTGTCGGCAAAGGCATCACGTTCGATAGCGGGGGCATTTCCATTAAGCCCGCTGCTGAAATGGATGAGATGAAATTTGATATGTCTGGTGCGGCCAGTGTTCTTGGTGTTTTTCGCAGCTTGGTTGCGTTGAAACCAAGCGTCAATGTAGTTGGATTGATTCCAACTTGCGAAAACTTAATCAACGGTTGCGCTGTAAAACCAGGTGATGTGGTCACCAGCATGAGCGGTCAAACCATTGAAATCCTCAATACCGATGCAGAGGGCCGCCTGATCCTCTGTGATGCCCTGACCTATGCCGAACGGTTTAAGCCACGCGCGGTCGTGGACATTGCCACGTTGACAGGCGCTTGTGTGATCGCCTTGGGTAGCATACGCAGTGGGCTGTTTTCATCGGACGAAAAGCTCGGTGCTGCGCTGTCGGCGGCTGGCGATGTGGCAAACGATCCTTGCTGGAGAATGCCGCTCGACGATGACTATGCTGAGGGACTAAAAACCGCATTCGCTGATGTCGCAAACGTTGGGGGCAGGGCAGGTGGCGCTATTACAGCTGCAAAGTTCTTGCAGCGGTTTGCAACGAAATACCCGTGGGCGCATCTCGACATTGCAGGAACAGCCTGGAAAAGTGGTGCCGCCAAGGGCGGGACCGGCAGACCGGTGGGGCTTTTGGTCGAGTATTTAATGAGCGAGTCGCAAGGTAAATGACGGAACTCGCATTTCACTTTGGCGTGACCGACAAGGTGGCCTACGCATGCCGTTTGTTACGAAAGGCCGTGAATAACGGTGCCAGGGTGGTCGTTTTGGGTGATGCAGCTATGGTAGAGCGATTGGGCGCTGAATTGTGGGGCCTTGGCCCAACTGAGTTCCTGACGCATTGCACCGGAGATATGAGTGAATCGGTCCGCAACTATTCACCACTCATCTTGGTCTCCAACAATCCCCAGGCTACGAATGGGCGCAATGTACTGGTCAATTTGTCCAGCGGTGTGCCTCCTGCAATTGACAGTTTTGCACGGCTTATTGAGATCGTGAGCACCGACGACGCGGATCGACAATTGGCGCGTGAACGTTGGACCCAATATGCGCGTAGCGGTTACAAAATTGACCGTCACGACGTTGCTTCGAAGTCATTGGACACATGACGACTAGCAAGTCTTCCCCCCGATCGGTTCCCACATTGACTGAGGTTGTACACGTTGGTCAGCCAAAGACTTCCATTGCCATTGACAGCAATCAATTGATGAAGGACGTATTAAGATTGATAAAACCGAGACTGGAACAACAACTACGCGCGTCTTTGCAAGTTGTATTGGATCGACACCTGCAGACGTGGGCGTCGCAAATCCAGAAGGAACTGGAGACCACAGTCCAGGCGGCGGTGGCACAAGCAATAGGGGAAAAGGCCTTGCCGGCTGCGGGAACAAGGATTCGTCAGGCCGATGACGCTGAAAGACGCAAGGCCTGATTGCCTGGCACCTGCTGAAGTTCTATGTTTTGTATAAAGTCCTGCTGAATTTCAAAACTTGATCCAAAGTCGCGCTAGAATAGTAGGCTCTGGATCGGTGGATGAGCGGTTTAAGTCACACGCCTGGAAAGCGTGCGAGGGGTAAAACCCTCCGCGGGTTCGAATCCCGCCTGATCCGCCAGAAAACGAATAGCCCCGTTGCGCCTTGCGTTACGGGGCTTTTTCTATGGTCTTTCTGTCAGTTGCTACGACTTCGGCAACTGGGTCATCTTCATGGCCGAGCCAATAAGGGTGGCTACTTCAGCCATGTGGCTCGGCACAATCAGGGTGGTGGTTGCATCGGCAGCAACCTTGGAATAGGCGTTGACAGCTTGCTCCGCAACTTTTAGTTGCACAGCCTGCTCGCCGCCCGGCTGGCGAATTGCCGCTGCCACGCGTTCAATCGCCTGGGCGTTGGCCTCAGCTACCGCCAAAATGGCCGCGGCTTGGCCTTGCGCGTTATTGATGGCAGCCTGCTTTTCGCCTTCCGATCGGGCAATAAAGGCCTCTCGCTCACCTGTCGCAATGTTGATTTGCTCCTGGCGGCGGCCCTCTGATGCCGCAATTAGCGCTCGCTTCTCGCGCTCTGCGGTGATTTGTTGCTGCATGGCGTGCAGAATTTCCTTTGGGGGTGTCAAATCCTTGATCTCGTAACGCAGCACCTTGACGCCCCAGTTCAACGCAGCCTCGTCGATAGCTTGTACCACCTGGGCATTGATGATGTCGCGCTCTTCAAAGGTCTTGTCCAGTTCCAACTTGCCAATAACTGAGCGTAGCGAGGTTTGTGCCAATTGGGATATGGCCACCACGTAGTTACTGGAGCCATAACTGGCCCGCATGGCGTCGGTCACCTGGAAATACAAAATTCCATCTACCTGCAACTGCGTGTTGTCACGCGTAATGCAGACTTGGCTTGGTATATCCAAGGGAACTTCCTTGAGCAAGTGCTTGTACGCCACACGATCGATAAAGGGCATGAGAAACGTCAAGCCAGGTGTTAGCGTGCCGTTGTATTTGCCTAATCGTTCAACTACCCAAGCATGTTGTTGCGGAACGACTTTGACCGACTTGAAAACAAAGATCACCGCGATGACCAACAATACAAATCCATATTCCATCATGTTTCCTTCAAAAATAATTTAACAGAAGAACGCCAGGTTCAGCAGGGGATCACAGTTTTCTGACGATCAACCGGCTGCCAATCACCTCAACAATCTGGTGTGGCCCAGTGGCTGTCGGTCCGCTCGAGGCGCAAGCCACTGTCCAATGCGCGCCCCGGTATTTGACAGTGCCAGTGCCATCCGCATTCCAAGCGTCAACTTGCACGGTTTCTCCAATGTCTAGGTTTACATCGCGGTTGGAATTCGCCGGTAGGCTCGAGGGCTGCTTTTTTTTGTATTGACGCCATCCAAGCACCGTGCCCGCAGCCACAACCGCAGCAACCACAACTTGCACAGTAAAACTCCCTCCCATATGGGCTGAGATGGCCGCCGCAGCCAACCCCACCCCTAACATCAACAGGTAAAACGTTCCGGTCATTAGCTCGATACCGACTGCAGTACCCGCGAGCACCCACCAAAGAGTGGAATCGGCCATAGCATCCTTGTGTATGTGTTGCGATCACCACATTTTGAGGCAAAAGGCTGATCACGCAAGTCCATGGACACAATAAGTCCTTACACTTCGCGCCTGTTTTTCCAATTTCTTTCACTTGTGGCTGGAGCCTCCCATGAAATTTCGCTTTCCCATCGTCATCATTGATGAGGATTTCCGCTCTGAGAACACCTCGGGGCTGGGGATTCGCGCTTTGGCGCAAGCCATTGAGACGGAAGGCTTTGAGGTCTTGGGTGTCACCAGTTATGGTGATTTGAGCCAATTTGCCCAGCAACAAAGCCGCGCCAGCGCATTTATTTTGTCGATTGACGACGAAGAATTTACGCCCGGCCCAGATTTGGACCCTGCAGTGCTCAATCTTCGCCACTTCATCGAAGAGGTGCGTCGCAAGAATCTGGATGTACCGATTTATGTCTATGGTGAGACCAAAACCTCGCGACACATACCCAACGACATCCTGCGCGAGTTACACGGCTTTATCCACATGTTTGAGGACACGCCTGAGTTTGTGGCCCGCCACATACTGCGAGAGGCAAAGAGTTATTTAGAAGGCGTGCAGCCACCGTTCTTCAAGGCCCTGTTGGACTATGCCGAAGACGGTTCCTACTCTTGGCATTGCCCGGGACATTCCGGTGGCGTAGCATTTCTGAAAAGCCCTGTTGGGCAAATGTTCCATCAATTCTTTGGCGAAAACATGCTACGCGCGGACGTATGCAATGCGGTTGAAGAACTAGGGCAGTTACTGGACCATGATGGTCCGGTAGGCGCCTCAGAGCGCAACGCGGCACGTATTTTTAACGCCGACCATTGTTTCTTTGTTACCAATGGCACCAGTACCAGCAACAAGATGGTCTGGCACCACACAGTAGCTCCAGGCGATGTAGTGGTGGTGGACCGCAACTGCCACAAGTCCATCCTGCACGCCATCATCATGACGGGCTCCATCCCCGTATTCTTGAAGCCTACACGCAACCATTTCGGCATCATTGGACCGATTCCGAAAGAAGAGTTTGAGCAGGCATCGATTCAGCGAAAAATTGCGGCAAATCCGCTGCTAAAAGGCGTAGACGCGATGGCGGTGAAGCCACGCGTGTTGACGATCACCCAGTCCACGTATGACGGTGTGTTGTACAACACCGAGACCATCAAGAAGATGCTGGACGGATATGTCGAGAATCTGCACTTTGACGAAGCCTGGTTGCCGCATGCGGCCTTCCACCCCTTCTATGGCTCATATCACGCAATGGGCAAACGTCGCGTGCGCCCCAAGCACGCCATGGTGTACGCCACACACTCGATCCACAAGCTGTTGGCCGGCATCAGCCAGGCCAGTCAGGTATTGGTTCAGGATTCTCAAACTGTCAAGCTGGACAAGCACTTGTTCAACGAAGCCTACTTGATGCACACCAGCACCAGCCCGCAGTACAGCATCATTGCCAGTTGCGATGTGGCTGCCGCGATGATGGAGCCTCCCGGTGGCACCGCTCTCGTGGAGGAAAGTATTGCCGAGGCGCTGGACTTTCGCCGCGCCATGCGCAAGGTGGACGAGGAATACGGCAAAGACTGGTGGTTCAAGGTATGGGGGCCGGACAAGTTGGCTGAGGAAGGCATCGGAAGCTCTGACGACTGGATCATCAAGGGCGAATCCAAGAATGCCAAGGCGGGCGTTAACTGGCATGGCTTCGGCAAGATGGCCACCGGCTTCAATATGCTTGATCCCATTAAATCCACCGTCGTGACACCGGGCATGGATTTGAACGGCAAATTTGCCAAGACTGGCATCCCGGCCAGTATCGTGACCAAATTCCTGGCTGAGCATGGTGTGGTGGTTGAAAAAACCGGGCTGTACAGCTTCTTCATCATGTTCACGATCGGCATCACCAAGGGCCGTTGGAACAGTATGTTGACAGCCTTGCAGCAGTTCAAGGACGACTACGACAAGAATCAACCCATGTGGCGCATCCTGCCCGAGTTTTGCCAGAAGTACCCCAAGTATGAGCAAATGGGATTGGCCGATTTATGCCAGTTTGTCCACGCGTTGTACGCCAAGTACGACATCGCGCGCCTGACCACGGACATGTATCTCAGCGACCTGACCCCTGCGATGAAACCTAGCGATGCCTACGCACACATCGCGTTGCGCAAGACGGAGCGGGTCGAGATCGACAAACTGGAAGGCCGCATTACCGTGGGGCTGGTCACACCCTATCCACCAGGAATTCCCTTGTTGATCCCCGGAGAAGTGTTCAACAAAAAAATTGTGGACTATCTCAAGTTCTCACGTGAGTTCAACACCAAGTGCCCAGGATTTGAAACCGATATCCATGGTCTGGTGGAAGAGCGTGGAGACGACGGTGTAGTGCACTACTATGCGGATTGCGTGAAGTAAGCCAATCTTCAAACAAAAAAATAGCGCCCGTGAGGCGCTATTTTTTTGATAGCTGGCCACGCATATTCTGCGAGGGCTAGCGGCACATTTTGCTTACGGTGTTTCCAGAACAGTCACCGCAGACTGGCTGACGCCGCAATCCACATAAGTAATTTGACCTGTCATGCCCGACGCCAGGTCGCTGAGCAAGAACGCTGCCACATTGCCCACTTCGTCAATTGTCACGTTACGCCGCAAAGGTGCAGCGTTGGCAGAGATTGCCAACAGTCTTCCGAAGTCTTTGATTCCGCTTGCCGCCAATGTCTTGATGGCACCAGCACTCAAGCCGTTGACCCGCATACCGCGAGGGCCAATGGCCTCCGCGAGGTAGCGAACAGACGACTCCAGTGATGCTTTTGCCAACCCCATGGTGTTGTAGCTGGGAACGACGCGTACTCCACCCAAATATGACAGGGTCAGCAGGGAGGCGCTGTCATTCAGATAGGGCAGGGCAGCCTTGGCCATGGCCGGGAAGCTGTAGGCGCTGATGTCGTGCGCAATGCGGAAGTTTTCCCGCGTCAATCCGTCCAAAAAGTTTCCAGCAATTGCTTCGCGGGGGGCAAAGCCGATGCTGTGCACAAAACCGTCAAATTTAGGCCAGTGGGTCGCCAAATCTGCAAACAATTTGTCTATTTGAGCGTCGTCTGCTACGTCGCAGTCAAAAATCAGTTTGGAGTTGAAATCGGCGGCAAACTCCGTAATGCGTTCTTTAAAGCGCTCCCCAACATAACTAAAAGCCAATTCGGCTCCCTGGTCATGGCAGGCTTTGGCTATGCCGTACGCAATGGAGCGGTTTGACAAAACACCGGTGATTAACAATTTTTTACCTGCTAGAAATCCCATTTCGTCCTCATGTGTATTGCGTGTCTCAACACAGAATTGTCGCACGATATTCAATAACTCCTTACGAATCAAGGCACTTAGCACGTTTTTGCAGTACAATTACGGCTCACGACCAAACGGGCGGGTAATTACCGCCCGTTTTTTTTGGGCGATTGTTTTTGATCAGGCGCATTTGAAGTGGCATTGCAGGACATTGTTGAGCAAACCGTAAGCGGGCTGGGGTATGACTTGGTAGAGATCGAGCGCTCTGCCGGCGGCCTGTTGCGTATCACCATTGATTTGCCTTGGATACAGCCGGTGGCTGGTGTTGCGGCACCTGAGCAGTTCATCAATGTTGAGGACTGCGAAAAAGTAAATCGCCAGTTGCAATTTGCGCTGGAAGTGGATGGCATTGAGTACAAGCGGCTGGAGATTTCCTCGCCGGGTATCGACAGGCCTCTGCGCCATGCACAGGATTACGAGCGTTTTGTTGGTCATGTGATTGACATTACCTTGAAGGCCCCTATGGGGGCAGCGGCGGCCGGGCAAGTGCATGCCAACCGCAAAAAATTCAGGGGTACGCTGGAAAAAATAGTGGCTGCCGATGGGTCAGCTGGCTGGCAAATTGTCTGGAGCGATGTGCCACCTGTTAAGCCGGGCCAAAAGGTTAGCAAGAAGCGTGTGGCGCCACCGCTGCAAGCATTAGGTTTTACGTTGGATGAGCTGCGCGAGTCACGGCTGGCGCCCTTGGTTAACTTTAAAGGTCGCGGTGCGGCTGGTGGTGCCGATGGGATTGATGGTGAGGCGGCTTAGGTGGTTGAGATGTCGGTACTTTGAGCTTTAAAGTATTTGCATCCGAAGTTTTGAAATTTTGTATTGGTTAAATCGAGTGTTCAGGAGAGTCATGGCATGAATCGCGAACTGTTGATGCTGGTAGAAGCAATTTCACGTGAAAAGAACGTGGAGCGTGACGTGGTGTTGGGGGCTGTCGAGGCCGCCCTAGCCCAGGCGACCAAGAAGCTGTATCCCGGTGATGTGGATATTCGCGTCGCCTTGGACCGTGACAGTGGAAATTATGAGACATTCCGCCGCTGGCATGTCGTCCCCGATGAAGCGGGTCTGCAATTGCCGGATCAAGAGATTTTGCTGTTTGAAGCCAAGGAGCAAATTCCTGATATTGAGGTGGACGAGCACATTGAAGAAGCAGTGCCCTCCGTGCCAATTGGCCGCATTGGCGCCATGGCCGCCAAGCAAGTTATCTTGCAAAAAATTCGCGATGCTGAGCGGGAAATGTTGCTCAACGATTTCATGTCGCGTGGCGAAAAGATCTTTGTCGGCACGGTCAAGCGCATGGACAAGGGTGATCTGATTGTCGAGAGTGGACGTGTTGAAGGCCGCCTGCGTCGCGGCGAGATGATCCCCAAGGAAAATCTACGTACCGGTGACCGTGTGCGCGCCATGATCATGGAGGTGGACTTGACATTGCGTGGGGCGCCCATCGTTCTGTCGCGTTCTGCACCTGAGTTCATGATTGAATTGTTCCGACAGGAAGTTCCAGAAATTGAGCAAGGCCTGCTGGAGATTAAATCGTGTGCCCGTGATGCTGGCTCACGCGCCAAGATTGCGGTGTTGTCGCATGACAAGCGCGTAGACCCCATCGGCACCTGTGTGGGTGTACGTGGTACCCGCGTCAACGGGGTAACCAATGAGTTGGCAGGCGAGCGCGTCGACATCGTCTTGTGGAGTGAAGACCCTGCACAATTTGTGATTGGGGCTTTGGCCCCCGCCAATGTGTCCAGCATCGTCGTTGATGAAGAGCGTCATGCCATGGATGTGGTGGTTGACGAAGAAAATTTGGCGATCGCGATCGGCCGTGGCGGCCAGAACGTACGCTTGGCGTCGGAGTTGACAGGATGGCGCATCAATATTCTCGATGCCGCTGAGTCAGCCCAGAAGCAAGCCAGTGAGACGGATCAGGGCCGCAAGCTGTTCATGGAAAAGCTGGATGTGGACGAGGAAATTGCCGACATCCTGATTGCCGAAGGTTTCACTAGCCTGGAAGAAGTCGCTTACGTTCCCCTGCAGGAAATGTTGGAAATCGAAAGCTTCGACGAAGATACTGTCAACGAATTGCGCACACGCGCCAAGAACGCCTTGTTGACCATGGAAATCGCCCATGAAGAGAGCGTCGAAGAGGTTTCGCAAGACTTGCGCGACCTGGATGGCCTCACGCCTGAACTCATCGGCAAGTTGGCCGATGGCGGTGTCCACACGCTTGACGATCTTGCCGATTTGGCGGTCGACGAGCTTACCGATATTACGGGTCAGTCTGAAGAAGACGCAAAGACCCTCATCATGAAAGCGCGTGAACATTGGTTTACCGATGAAGCCGCTTCTCAAGAGTAATGGTTATGTAAATATATTTTCAGTAAAGGCCAACAACTACTACGCAAGTAGTTGGGCCGCCGCCAAAGGTTACACAACAAATGTCCAGTACGACCGTCGCCGAGTTTGCCAATGAACTCAAAAAATCCACTGACACACTGCTTGAGCAGTTGAAGTCGGCAGGGGTCTCCAAATCGGCAGCCACTGATGTGCTTACAGATGCAGACAAGCACAGCTTGTTGGGCTATCTGCAAGCTGCTCACGGCACAGCCAGCCCCGATCGTAAAAAGATCACGCTGGTTAAGAAGCAGACCACAGAAATCAAGCAGGCCGATGCCACGGGGCGAGCGCGCACTATTCAGGTCGAGGTTCGTAAAAAGCGCACGTTTGTTCGTCGTGACGATGATGTTGTGGGTGCAAACGAAAATGTTGAACCCGAGGCAGAAGTGGCGGTTGCTGCGGCACCGATCATCGACAATGCAGAATTGGCAAGGCGTGAAGAAGAAGCGCGTCGACAGGCTGAGTTGATTCGTCGGCAAGAAGAAGAGCTGGCGCAACGCCGCCGTGACCGTGAAGAGCAAGAAGCGCGTGCACGAGAGGTTGCAGAAAAGCTGGCCCAAGAGGCCGCCGAACGCAAGCAGTCCGCTGCTGCCAAGAAAGCGACAACGACCACGCCGGCTGAGCCACAGGTGGCAGACGTTGAAGCCGTGGCGAAGTCCGTCGAATTGGCAAGGGAGAAGTCCTTGGCTGCCGCCGCTGCATCCAAAGCATTGGCTGATGAAGAAGTAGCACGCGCAGTCGATTTGGGTGACCGCCGCCGTAAGGCTGAAGCCGAAGCTGCAGCGATTCGTTCCATGATGGCAACACCAAAGCGTGTGTTGACGTCCAAGAAACCAGAAGAGCCCAAGCCTGCGGCAGCTGACCCTAAATCCGGAATGAAGGGGACTTTGCACAAGCCAGCTGCAGGAAGCGTTGTCGCAAAGCCTGCCAAAGCTGCTGGAGCGAATGTTGCAGCCAATCCTGCGCCAGGGTCTGGCAAAGAAGTCAAGTCCGCAAAGCTGTCTTCCAGCTGGGCAGGTGATCCGGGCAAGAAGAAGGCCATTCCGACACGTGGTGACACGGGTGCGGGCGCTGGTCGCGCAACAAACTGGCGTGCAGGTCCGCGTGGACGTCGGGGTGCTAACGATCGCGATCGCGAGAATCACCAACCGGTATCCGCACCAGTGGAAGCGCGCGTACTGGAAGTGCATGTTCCAGAAACCATCACCGTGGCCGAGCTGGCACACAAGATGGCTGTCAAGGCGTCGGAAGTCATCAAGCATTTGATGAAACTGGGTCAGATGGTGACCATCAACCAGCCTTTGGATCAGGATACCGCCATGATTGTGGTGGAAGAAATGGGACACAAGGCCGTTGTAGCCGCCTTGGATGATGCAGAAGCCTTTACGGATGACGAGGTGTTGCAACAGCATGCGGAAGCACTTCCGCGCGCACCAGTTGTGACCGTTATGGGCCACGTTGATCACGGTAAAACGTCTTTGCTGGACTACATCCGGCGTGCAAAAGTCGCGTCTGGCGAGGCTGGTGGCATTACCCAACACATCGGCGCCTACCACGTGGAAACACCACGCGGTGTGGTTTCTTTCTTGGACACTCCAGGTCACGAAGCCTTCTCGGCCATGCGTGCACGTGGTGCAAATGCCACCGACATTGTCATTTTGGTGGTGGCGGCAGACGACGGCGTTATGCCACAAACCAAGGAAGCCATTAAGCATGCCAAGGCAGCTGGCGTGCCTATCGTTGTGGCCATCAACAAGATTGACAAGCCGGATGCCAACCCTGAACGCGTGAAGAACGAGCTGGTGGTTGAAGAGGTGATCCCCGAAGAATTTGGTGGTAACTCACCATTTGTGTCGGTGTCTGCCAAGACCGGCCAGGGTATTGATGACTTGCTGGAGCAAGTGCTCTTGCAGGCTGAAGTGCTGGAGCTGAAAGCCCCAGTCGATGCCATGGCGAAGGGCCTTGTGATCGAAGCCCGGTTGGACAAGGGCCGCGGACCGGTTGCCACTATTTTGGTGCAGTCCGGCACGCTCAAAACCGGCGATGTGGTTTTGGCCGGTCAAACCTACGGACGCGTTCGTGCCATGCTCGATGAGAACGGTCGCACGATCAAATCGGCAGGACCTTCAATTCCCGTTGAGATCCAGGGCTTGACTGAAGTACCGCAAGCCGGCGACGAGTTCATGATTCTTGCGGATGAACGCCGCGCACGTGAGATCGCCACATACCGTGCTGGAAAATTCCGCAATACCAAGTTGGCCAAGCAGCAAGCCGCCAAGTTGGAGAACATGTTTACCGACATTTCTGCCGGTGAAGTCAAGATGGTTCCGATCATCGTTAAGGCCGATGTTCAAGGTTCGCAAGAAGCATTGGCCCAGTCGCTGTTGAAGTTGTCAACCGACGAAGTCAAGGTGCAAATGGTGTACGCAGCAGTGGGTGGCATCAGCGAATCCGACGTGAATTTGGCCATTGCCGCAAAGGCAGTCATCATTGGGTTTAACACCCGCGCTGATGCAGGCGCGCGCAAGCTGGCTGAAAACAATGGTGTGGACATTCGCTACTACGACATCATTTATGACGCCGTAGATGATTTGAAGCTGGCGATGTCTGGCATGTTGACGCCGGACAAGAAGGAAGAAGTTATCGGCACCGCCGAGATTCGCCAGGTGCTCAAAGTGTCCAAGATCGGCTCGATCGCGGGTTGTATGGTTACCTCTGGCTTGGTACGTCGCACGGCCAAGCTTCGCCTGTTGCGCGGCAACATGGTCATCTACACGGGTGAGCTGGATTCGCTCAAGCGCTTCAAGGACGATGCCAAGGAAGTTAAAGAGAACTTCGAGTGCGGCTTGACCATCAAGAACTACAACGATATCCAAGAGGGTGACGCTCTGGAGTTCTACGAAATCCGCGAAATCGCGCGCACGCTGTAAGCATTCGGTACGCATGGCACGCAAGAAGTCTTCCACCCCGCACCGCGGTTTCCGCGTGGCTGATCAGATCCAGCGGGATCTGACGGAGCTGATCGCGCGCGAGCTGAAAGACCCACGTGTGGGTATGGTGACGATTCAGGCAGTCGAAGTGACGCCAGACTATGCGCATGCCAAGGTATTTTTCAGTATGTTGACGGGCGACCCAGTGGCCTGCGCAGAAGGTTTGAACCAGGCGGCGGGCTTTTTGCGCGCTGGTTTGTTCAAGCGCCTACACATCCACACTGTACCTACGTTGCACTTTCACTTTGACCGCACCACGGAGCGTGCGGCAGATATGAATGCGCTGATCGCCCAGGCGGTTGCCTCGCGCTCCAAGAACGAGGATTGAACATGCATGCGCCACGCACCAGGGTGCAACGGCGCCCTGTGCATGGGGTGCTGTTGCTGGATAAACCACTTGGGTGGTCTAGCAACGACGCGTTGCAAAAGGTGAAGTGGTTGCTCAGGGCGGAAAAAGCTGGCCACACCGGTACGCTGGATCCACTGGCAACCGGCGTGCTGCCGCTGTGTTTTGGTGCAGCTACCAAGTTCAGCCAAATGCAGTTGGATGCGGATAAAGAATACGAAGCAACGGCGCTGCTGGGTCGTAAAACCAGTACAGGCGATGCAGAGGGTGAAGTGATTGAAGAGCGCCCGGTACATGTGAATGCCGAGGATGTTGCGCGGATTGTCCCCCGGTTTACCGGCCCCATCCGTCAGACACCGCCTATGCACAGTGCGCTGAAGAAGGATGGAAAGGCGCTGTACGAGTATGCACGGGCCGGGATTGAGGTAGAGCGGGAGGCCCGTAGCGTGACAATCCATAAGCTGGATGTAACGCTAGCCCTCGTAGAACCTGCACAGACCGCTATCAATATGGTAGTAAGGTGCAGCAAGGGTACGTATATTCGCACCCTGGGTGAAGATATTGGGGAAGCGCTGGGTTGTGGTGCACACCTGACGCGGCTGCGACGAACGGCGACCGGAGACTTTATGGTTGCGCAATGCGTGACGCTGGAGGCGCTGGAAGCCATGACAGAGGCGCAACGGCTGCAATGCCTGTTGCCGGTGGAGGCTTTGTTGCCAAGCCACATCCCTGTCATGCTGGACAGTGAGAATGCAGGGCGGTTTTTGAGTGGCATGCGCCGCCGCGGAAACTGGCCCGATGCGGAACAGGTTGCGGTGTATGGCACAGCACCACACGCGTTGTTGGGCACAGCCCACACCAAGGCCGGAGAGTTGATACCGGGGCGCTTGCTGAGCCCGCTTGAGATCACACAGTCTCAAACCCAGCAAGCAGACAACCAGGAACCCGCTGGAACGCCCCAAGCGTCTGGCACGACAACAGATTTAAGAGAGAAAGTGAACCATGAGCAGTAGCAAACAAATCCGCAATATTGCGATCATCGCCCACGTTGACCACGGTAAGACCACCATGGTTGACCAGTTGTTGCGCCAGTCTGGCACATTTGCCCAGCACGAAAAAGTCGTCGACACCGTGATGGACAACAACGCCATTGAAAAAGAGCGCGGCATTACGATCTTGGCGAAGAATTGCGCGGTTAGTTGGGAAGGCACACACATCAACATCGTCGACACCCCCGGACATGCGGACTTTGGCGGCGAAGTGGAGCGCGCCTTGTCCATGGTGGACGGCGTCCTGTTGCTGATCGACGCGCAAGAAGGCCCCATGCCCCAGACCCGCTTCGTGACCAAGAAGGCGCTGGCCCTGGGTCTGAAGCCCATCGTTGTGGTGAACAAGGTGGACAAACCCGGCGCCAACCCCGACAAGGTTGTCAATGCGGCATTCGACCTGTTTGACAAGTTGGGGGCGACCGACGAGCAACTGGACTTTCCTGTGGTGTATGCCTCTGGCATCAACGGCTGGTCCTCTCTGGAGGAAGGCGGTCAGGGCGAGCAGTGGGGTCCCGATATGTCGGCCCTGTTCAACACCGTTTTGAAGCATGTGCCGGCCAACTCCGGCGATCCTGCGGCACCCCTGCAGTTGCAGATTTCCGCGCTGGACTTCTCCTCGTTTGTCGGCCGCATCGGCGTGGGCCGTATCAGCCAGGGCACCATCAAGCCCGGCATGGACGTCCTGGTGATGGAAGGCCCTGACGGCAAACAGGTCAAGGGTCGTATCAACCAAGTGTTGACCTTCCAGGGCCTGGACCGCGTGCAGTCGCTCGAAGCAGGTCCCGGCGACATCGTGCTGATCAACGGCATTGAAGACATTGGTATCGGCGTCACAGTGACCGACCCTGCCAACCCTGCACCGTTGCCCATGTTGAAAGTGGACGAGCCGACGCTGACCATGAACTTCTGCGTCAACACCAGCCCGCTGGCTGGCCGCGAAGGCAAGTACGTGACCAGTCGTCAGATTTGGGATCGTCTGCAAAAAGAACTGCAACATAACGTGGCCCTACGCGTCAACGAGACCGACGAAGAAGGTATCTTCGAAGTGATGGGTCGTGGCGAATTGCACCTGACGATCCTGTTGGAAAACATGCGTCGCGAAGGCTATGAAATGGCCGTGTCCAAACCCCGTGTCATGTTCAAGGATATCGATGGCGTCAAGCACGAGCCCATCGAGATGGTGACTGCTGATATTGAAGAAACCCACCAAGGTGGCGTGATGCAGGCATTGGGCGAGCGCAAGGGCGAACTGGTGAACATGGAGCCAGACGGGCGTGGTCGTGTACGCCTGGAATACCGCATTCCTGCCCGTGGATTGATTGGATTCACCAACGAATTCTTGAACTTGACCCGTGGTTCCGGCCTGATCTCCAACATCTTTGATTGCTACGAGCCACACAAAGGCGACATTGGTGGTCGCAAGAATGGCGTACTGATTTCCATGGACGCTGGTGAAATTTTCACCTACGCACTGGGCAAGCTCGATGACCGTGGTCGCATGTTCGTCCGCGCCAACGATCCAGTGTACGAAGGCATGATCGTGGGTATCCACAGCCGTGACAACGACTTGGTCGTCAACGCCACACGTACCAAGCAGTTGACCAACTTCCGCGTCTCTGGCAAAGAAGATGCGATCAAGATCACGCCTCCCATCGAACTGACGCTGGAGTACGGCGTGGAGTTCATCGAAGACGACGAATTGGTCGAAATCACACCTAAGTCGGTGCGCCTGCGCAAGCGCCACTTGTCTGAGAGTGATCGCAAGCGGGCTTCGCGGTCCTAAATGTGGCCCCCGCGCTCCACCGCTGCGCGGGTCACTGCCCCCCGAGAGGGCTAATTTCCCTTGGGGCGGCCCTGCGGGAAATTGCCCCCGAAGCGGCCTTGGGCGGCCTCCCCCTCGCGGGGGTTACCAGCGGCACGGCTAAGCCGACTCCGTCGGTAACCCTGGACTTGGGGCACGCGCTCCGGCCACGTCTCGAGATTTGAAGCATGAAACTTACCCACAACCGCGCAGTTCTCCTGATGGTGGCGGTGGCCTTCATGTGGTCCACCGCAGGCGTGGTCACCCGCCATTTGGACGCCGCAGGTAGTATTGAAGTCACGTTTTGGCGTGTTTTCTTTACTGCGCTTTCCTTGTTGGTCATATTGCCCTGGATGCGTGGGCGCCGAGTCTTTGCAGACATGCGCCAGGCCAGCGCCGCTTTTTGGATATCCGGCCTGTGCTGGGGCATCATGTTCACCACGTTCATGCTGGCACTTACCATGACTACCGTCGCCAACGTCCTTGTTACAGAATCGTTGGGGCCGTTGTTCACCGCTGTCATTGCTCGCACGTGTATTGGGCACCGTGTCGCTTGGCGGACGTGGTTGGCCATCGCCGTCGCGGGTGCCGGAATCGCCTACATGTTTGCATCTCAGGTTGCTGGTGATCAGTACTGGGGCTCTGTGATTGCCTTGGGCGTCCCATTGGCAGGCGCAATCAATTGGACCGTCAACCAGCATGCCCATGGTTTGGGCAAAGGCGTGGATTTGGTGCCCGCGGTTTTTGTCGGAGCCGTTTTCAGCTCTGTGGCAATGCTTCCGTGGGCGTTTCCCATGCATGCCACAGCTCGTGACCTGGGCCTGCTGGCCTTTCTGGGTGTGTTTCAGTTGGCCATCCCGTGTGTGCTCTCCGTCTTGTGTGCAAAAACTCTGAAGGCACCTGAAATGTCGTTGTTGGCCCTTTTAGAAGTCCTATTTGGCATTGCACTGGCTTGGTGGGGGGCAGGTGAGCAGCCAGAATCATCGGTACTGATCGGCGGAGCCGTGGTCATTGGCGCATTGGTTGCCAACGAATTGGCCGGCTTGAAAGAGCGCAGCAGGCAATGATTGCTGCAGCCTTCTCTCATGCCCTTAACGGGCTCGGCTTTTCATCGCGCGCTCAACTTCACGCTTACCTTCGCGGTCTTTGATGGTGTCGCGCTTGTCGTGCTCGGCCTTGCCTTTGGCCAACGCAATCTCGCACTTCACCTTGCCATCTTTCCAATGCAAATTGATTGGAACCAAGGTATATCCTTTTTGCTCTACCTTACCAATCAACCGCTGAATTTGCTCTTTGTGCATCAGGAGTTTCTTGGTGCGGACTTTATCGGGACTCACGTGTGTGGAAGCGGTATGCAACGGATTGATTTGTAAACCAATGATGAAAAGCTCGCCCCCACGAATCACGACATAGCCGTCCGTCAATTGCACTTTTCCCTCGCGCAATGACTTCACTTCCCAACCTTCCAAGACCAGGCCCGCCTCAAAGCGCTCCTCAAAGAAGTAATTGAACGCGGCCTTCTTGTTGTCGGCGATACGTGTATTGATTGCTGGTTTCTTGGCCATGGGACTCGGGATGGGGTGACAGTCGGGTTGTGTGAACTTGCAAAAGGGCTTGTCTACAATCCCGCGCAGACCTCTATTCTATGAAAACCGTTCACAAGTCCGTTTTAATCTGGTACAGCCCGCGCGAGATGTATGTCTTGGTGACGGATGTAGACCGCTATTCTGAGTTTCTGCCGTGGTGTGACCATGCCCGCGTTGTAGAGGCGCATGCCGATGGTATGACTGCGGAATTGGGCATTGCTTTTGGTGGTGTACGCCAAACTTTCACAACGCGAAACGTTCATACCCCCGATAGTGAAGTCCAAATGAATCTTCTGAACGGCCCTTTTTCCAAGTTGGATGGGCATTGGAAATTCGTGGCACTGGGAGACGGATCGCAACGCGCATGTAAGGTCGAATTGACACTCAACTATGGTTTTGACCGATCCACCATGGGTAAATTGATAAGCCCCGTATTCGACAAGATTGCAGCAAGCCTGATGGAGGCGTTCGTCAAGCGAGCAGAGCACATCTATGGGACCTAAGGTGCACATTCATGTAACGGTGGTCTATTCACCAAAAGCCCGCGAGGTAGCGGAACGGAAGCTTCGTGTTGCCAAAGGTTCCACAGTTGCAGATGCGCTGGCCGCTAGCGGGCTATTTGCAGAAAGCGCAGGCGATCAAGCACCCTTTGCGGGTCAGGGCATATGGGGGAAGAAAGTTGCAACCACGCACGTGTTGCATGACATGGACCGAGTCGAACTCTATCGATCGTTGACGGTAGACCCTAAGGTGGCCCGACGGGAGCGTTTTGTTCGCCAAGGCGCCAAAAAATCCGCTGGCTTGTTTGCGCGGCGTCGTGACGGTGCCAAAGCAGGTTACTGAATTCAGTTGACCTGCTCGTAACCCGCCTCAATTGCAGTCTTTTGCCAAAATCCCGTTAATGCGTTTGACTTCGGCCGCGCGCGCGTCGTCTTCCATGAATTCTTTTTCACCAGCTGCGTTGATCCGGGCAATCCTTACGCCCGAATCAAATGTCGCTTTTGCCTGTTTGGCGCGCGCACAGCTTTCGATCTTTGCCTTAGTTCTTTCTGCCTCTGCCGCTTTGCGTTTGGCGGCTTCTGCCTCTGCGGCTTGTTTCTTCTTTGCTTCGAGTTCCTTGTCCAAACCAGCGGCTTTGGCACCGGACGCAGGCGCCAAAGGTGCACTTGCAGCTGCAGCGGCAGCTGGTTCGCTTGCATCCGATGCGGGCTCAGCAACGGGCTCTATTGGTTTTCGATTGCCTGGACGTTTGAGGATATTTTTTTCAAGGATGTCTGATGGCGGTGCTCGGTCACTGAAAACCTTACGGCCATCCTTGTCAAGCCATTGCCATTGAGCCACGGCGGAAAAGCACAGGACCGCCAATGACGCCGATAGAAGTGTTCGAAGCATTTTCATGGGTAAAGTGTAGCGTCCGAGACCCATAACCATACAAAAATTTGCGTAACAAGTGTTAGTTTTCAAGCTCAGCAAGGTCTTTGCCAGCCTTTAGGGCGTGGTGCCACGGGTACAATTTAGCCATTTGGAGCTTTGACATGCGCCTCCTCGGCAAAGCGCTCACCTTCGACGATGTGTTGTTGGTCCCAGCGTATTCCCAAGTCCTTCCCAAGGACACTTCGCTCGCTACACAGTTTTCCCGCAATATTTCGCTGAACTTGCCCTTGGTTTCTGCGGCCATGGACACGGTTACTGAGGCGCGATTGGCAATTGCTATCGCGCAAGAGGGTGGCATTGGTATCGTGCACAAAAACCTGACCGCTGCCGAGCAGGCCGCACAGGTTGCAAAAGTCAAACGCTATGAATCGGGTGTGTTGCGCGACCCCGTCGTGATTACACCCAGCCACACCGTCCGCCAGGTCATCAGCCTGTCGGAACAGTTGGGTGTCTCTGGCTTTCCAGTGTGCGATGGGGGCAAGGTTGTCGGCATTGTGACAGGGCGAGATCTGCGGTTTGAGACCCGCTACGACCTCCCCGTGAGTCAAATCATGACTCCCAAAGACAAGTTGATTACCGTTCCCGATGGCACCACCATCAGCCAGGCCAAAGTGTTGTTGAACCAATACAAAATTGAGCGCTTGCTGGTGGTGAACGATGCATTTGAGCTCAAGGGCCTGATCACGGTTAAAGACATTACCAAACAAACCAGTTTCCCGAATGCCGCTCGCGATGCCCAAGGCAAGTTGCGTGTAGGGGCTGCCGTAGGCGTAGGTGAGGGTACCGAAGAGCGCGTGGAAGCGTTAGTACGCGCAGGAGTGGATGCCATCGTAGTGGACACTGCGCACGGTCACAGCTACGGCGTCATTGAACGGGTGCGGTGGGTCAAGAAGAACTATCCGCAGGTTGACGTTATTGGCGGCAATATTGCGACAGGCGCGGCTGCTTTGGCACTTGCTGAAGCGGGGGCGGATGCCGTGAAAGTCGGGATCGGCCCAGGGTCCATTTGCACAACCCGTATTGTGGCTGGCGTCGGCGTGCCACAGATCATGGCCATTGACAGCGTGGCGGCGGCATTAAAAGGCAGTGGCGTACCATTGATCGCTGACGGTGGCATTCGGTACAGCGGCGACATCGCCAAGGCCTTGGCTGCGGGTGCGAGCACGGTCATGATGGGTGGCATGTTTGCCGGTACCGAAGAGGCTCCGGGCGAAGTAATTTTGTTCCAGGGGCGCAGTTACAAGAGCTACCGTGGCATGGGCTCCATTGGCGCCATGCAACAAGGAAGTGCCGATCGCTATTTTCAGGAATCCAGCACCGGCAACCCTAATGCTGACAAGTTGGTGCCAGAGGGTATCGAAGGTCGAGTGCCTTACAAAGGTTCCATGGTTGCGATCGTCTACCAAATGGCAGGTGGAATTCGCGCCTCCATGGGGTACTGTGGTTGCCCGACCATTGAAGACATGCAGAACAAGGCAGAGTTTGTAGAGATTACGACGGCCGGTATTCGCGAGAGCCACGTCCACGACGTGCAAATCACCAAAGAAGCTCCAAATTACAGGGCAGACTAAAAGCTTCTTGGCCTACTTTGTTGACACCATTCTGCGCTGACACCCATGACACATGAACGTATCCTGATTCTCGACTTTGGCTCCCAAGTTACCCAATTGATCGCACGCCGCGTGCGTGAGGCACATGTTTTTTGTGAAGTTCACCCGTGTGACGTCAGCGACGAGTGGATTCGAGACTACGCCAAAGACGGTAACCTGAAAGGTGTCATCCTGTCTGGCAGCCATGCGAGCCTGTGGGAAGACGAAAGTCTGCGTGCGCCGATGGCTGTGTTTTCGCTGGGAGTGCCAATCCTTGGGATCTGTTTTGGCATGTACGCGATTGCCGACGCTCTAGGCGGGAAGGTTGAAGGCGGTCATAAGCGCGAGTTTGGCTACGCAGAATTGCGGGCCAGGGGCCACACCAAACTGCTCGATGGAATTGCTGACTACACCACGGCTGAGGGCCATGGAATGTTGCATGTTTGGATGAGCCACGGCGACAGCGTGACCCAAATGCCACCCGGTTTCAAGCTTATGGGTACGACCGACAGTTGCCCGATTGCGGCAATGGCAGACGAAGATCGCCGTATCTATGCGGTTCAGTTCCATCCGGAGGTAACCCACACCCAACAGGGACAAGCCATTTTGAATCGCTTCGTGCTCGACATTTGCGGGGCCAAGGCTGATTGGATCATGGGTGACTACATCGCGGAAGCGGTCGAGCGCATTCGACAACAGGTGGGCCACGAAGAAGTCATACTGGGTCTATCTGGCGGCGTTGATTCGTCAGTTGCTGCCGCATTGATTCACCGAGCCATTGGCGATCAGCTGACATGCGTTTTTGTGGACCATGGACTGCTACGGCTCAACGAAGGTGACATGGTCATGGACATGTTTGTTGGGAAGTTGCATGCCAAAGTGATCCGGGTTGATGCTAGTGACCAGTTTTTGGGGCATTTGGCTGGGGTCAGCGAACCTGAGGCCAAGCGCAAGATCATTGGGCGTGAGTTTGTTGAGGTTTTCAAGGCTGAAGCGGGCAAGCTCAAGAATGACCAGTCGCGCCATGTTGCTTGGTTGGCACAGGGCACCATTTACCCTGATGTGATCGAGTCTGGCGGAGCCAAGAGCAAGAAAGCTGTTGTGATCAAGAGCCATCACAACGTAGGTGGGCTGCCAGAGCAGTTGGGTCTCAAATTGTTGGAGCCGTTGCGAGAACTGTTCAAGGACGAAGTTCGTGAATTGGGCGTTGCACTGGGTCTACCGCATGACATGGTCTACCGCCATCCGTTTCCAGGACCAGGCTTGGGCGTGCGCATCTTGGGCGAAGTCAAAAAGGAATATGCCGATCTTTTGCGACGCGCGGACGCCATTTTTATCGAAGAGCTGCGCAACTTCAAAGACGAGGCGACCGGTAAATCCTGGTACGAACTGACAAGCCAAGCATTCACCGTATTTTTGCCCGTGAAAAGCGTGGGAGTCATGGGCGATGGGCGAACATACGATTATGTTGTGGCATTGCGCGCCGTTCAGACTAGTGACTTCATGACAGCGGATTGGGCCGAGTTGCCCTACGCCTTGCTAAAAAAGGTGTCTGGACGGATCATCAACGAAGTACGCGGAATCAACCGCGTGACCTACGATGTATCGAGCAAGCCGCCAGCCACCATTGAGTGGGAATAAAACGATAGCAGGAGATTGCGCATGCGAGGTCTATTTGGAATCGTCGGCTTGCTGTTAACGCTGGCCATTGTGGGCATATTGGCCAAAAAACAACTGAGCGCCGTGACGACGACTGTGCCACCAGCGGGGCTTGCAAGTGCACCGGCGGGCGCTACCGTTAAAGAGCAGAGCCAACTCATCCAGCAGCAAATTAAGCAAAGCGTCGACAACACGCTGCAGCAAGCTCGGCCAATGCCGGAAGATAAATAGTTGAAAAAAGGCACCCTAGCCCTCGTAGATCATGCGTAGGCAGCTATTAAAATGATAGCATCTACGCGTGACTTGGAGTTCATGCAGTTGGCGCTACTGGAGGCCCAAAAAGCGGCAGAGGCAGGTGAGGTTCCTGTCGGTGCCGTAGTCGTCAAGGATGGCCGGGTTATCGCCACTGGGCGCAATGCGCCCATTAGCAACTGCGACCCAACAGCGCACGCCGAAATCGTTGCCTTGCGCGCAGCTGCAAAGGTATTGGGCAATTACCGACTAGACGGTTGCGAAATGTTTGTCACGCTAGAGCCGTGCTCCATGTGTAGCGGAGCGATTCTTCACGCCAGGTTGAAAAGACTTATATTCGGTGCGACTGATGCCAAAACCGGTGCAGTTGGCTCGGTACTTAACCTTTTCGAACAGTCAACGCTCAATCATCAAACCGACGTAGTAGGGGACGTGCATGGCGATGCCTGCTCTGCATTGATAAAAAGTTTCTTTCAAGCGAAACGTGCGGATCATTCAACGCAAAAGCTGACTGCGCACCCCTTGAGGGATGACGCAGTGCGTACACCTGAAGCACAATTTCTCGATTTACCAGATTACCCGTGGCCTGCCAACTACATCAATGATTTGCCAGTCCTTGATGGACTACGCATGCACTATCTGGACGAGGGCCCGGCCAATGCTCCGCGTACGTATTTTTGCCTACACGGACACCCGACGTGGAGCTACGCTTACCGCAAGATGATGCCTGTGTTGCGCAATGCAGGGCATCGCGTTGTTACCCCTGATTTGGTGGGCTTTGGCAAAAGCGACAAGCCAAAGCGCATGAAAGCCGACACCTTTGCCTTTCACCAGCAATGTTTGCTGCAACTCATTGAGCGCCTGAATCTGCACAATATTGTTTTGGTCGTCCAGGACTGGTCGAGCGTGCTCGGCCTCACATTGCCTTTTGAAATGCCGGAGCGGTTCTTCGGCGTCGTTGTTATCAATCCAATCAACCGCGACGATGTCGCACAATCGATTCCGGAACTTGTGGCGTGGCAGGAGGCATGGACAAGGAAATCAAAGTTTGACATTGCTGCGCTCTTTGCGCGAATCCAACCACAACTGACAAGCGCTGAGTGCAGCGCGTACGCCGCACCATATCCCGCCAACGGTTTTTGTGCTTCAACCAGAGCATTTCCCGAAGTTGCAACACACGAACTCTCCGACGAATTTTGGCAAAAGCCATGGCAAGGGCCATCGCTTTTGGTGAGTCGCGTGAATAAAGCTCCAGATGCATGGGCATCGGTGAAAGCGCTATCTGGTATTCATTGGGGCCACCCTCCACCTGGGCTGGTTGCCGATGACATGGGACTTTATGCAGAACCAAGTGAAGCCCTAGCCCACGCTATTCTCAGCGCAATGGACTAGAAGACACCAGTTTTTGAAAGATTCCCGGTTGTACCGGGAACGGAATGGCAAAACTTTCCAAATGAATGTGTTTTTTGCCAACATTTTTGATATTGCTGGTGCACAATGTTTACCAAAATCTACCATCCGAAGTTGAATGCATAACGACACTGACACGCTCCAATTCCTCGATGACGAAGGTGAAGTCAGTACGACCGCTGGATTGGTTTGGCGTCTGATGGTCATTGACGATGAGCCTGACGTACATAGGGCCACCACATTCGCATTGGCTGGCGTCAAAATTTTGGGCCGCCCTTTGCAATTTCTGCATGCATATTCCGCAGCGGAAGCGACAGAGCTCTTGCGCACCGAGCAGGATGTTGCCGTTGTACTGCTTGATGTGGTCATGGAACAGGAAGATGCTGGGCTGGCACTGGTTAAAGTGATACGCCAGGATCTCGGCCTGAGCGAAATGCGTATTATTTTGCGCACAGGTCAGCCAGGGTATGCCCCCGAAATTGAGACGATTCACGATTTCGACATCAATGATTACAAGACCAAGTCTGAGCTGACGCGGACCAAACTGTTTGCGACAGTTACAGCCGCAGTCCGTGCATATGAACAAATCCGAAAGCTCGATCAGCTGGCGTTTTACGATCGACTGTGCAGCCTTCCAAATCGCAACAAGTTCATCGACTTAAGCGACCAACGTCTGCTGTCCAAGCAATTCGCGTCAGACGCGATTGCCATATTGGATATCGATGATTTCTCGGAAATCAATGACGCGCTCGGGCATCAACAAGGTGATCGCCTGCTCCAGGCTGTAGCAGAGCGACTGAAACAAGAGCTCGGGTCCGCAGTGATTCTGGCTCGATTAGGGGGCGACACCTTTGGGCTCATGGGCCCCGCCGCTGTGCTGGACCCCCTTTTAGTGTTGGGTTTGTTCCGATCGCCGTTTAAGGTCCAAGATGACTCCATGGTTGTGACCGCGACGATGGGCCTGACACAAGAGCTGGGTGATGGAATTGCTGGTCGTGATGCGCTGAAAGATTCCAACATAGCATTGAAGCTGGCGAAGAAGAGCCGTCGTGGAAGTTTCGTTGTGTTTTCGAACCAAATGGGCGCTGACATCCGAGAACGCGTCCGATTGCTGCAAGCACTAAGGCATGCCGTTGAAAGCGAACGACTATTCGTCGTCTACCAGCCGCAAGTGAACTTAATCAGCCGAAAACTGGTGGGCGTTGAAGCATTGATTCGTTGGCGCAATGAAGATGGTTCTTTCGTGCCGCCAGAGCGATTCATCCCTCTGGCAGAGACATCCGGCATGATCGTGGCAATCGGCGATTGGGTGCTTCGCATTGCCTGCCTAGAGCTAGCCCGCCTCCAGGCCTTGGGCTTGCCCGAATTGAGAATGTCAGTGAATGTGTCGCAGATTCAGTTTCGACATCCTGAATTTTTGGACCGCCTGCGATCGGCACTTGCGGACACGGGCATTAACCCGAAGTGTCTTGAACTGGAAATTACTGAATCGGTGGCAATGGAAGATCCGGACTTTATGTTGGAGACCTTGCACAAAGTCCGCAAACTAGAAATTTCCATCGCCATTGATGACTTCGGCACTGGCTATTCGTCGCTCAGCCATTTGCGGCAGTTGCCCATTGACCGACTCAAGATTGATCGTGCCTTTGTCACAGAGCTGAACAGTGCCGTGATGGGTGGGCACATCGCATCGATGGTGATCGAATTGGGCCGCAACCTCAATCTAACTGTTATCGCCGAAGGCATCGAGGAAGAAGAGCAAGCTCAGACCTTGTTGGGTATGGGATGCCATGAAGGACAAGGTTTTCTGTACGCCAAACCGATGGTTGCACAAGATTTAATTGAGTGGATTCAGGCGCGTCCGAACGAAGTTTGACGCGATCGATCTTATTTTTATTGGTTCATCGGTTTTGTGAAGAAGCATATTTATATCTACTCTCCTTCTGGAGCAGTACGAGACAAGGCTGCGTTCAAACGTGGCGTTCAACGCCTTCAGTTCCTCGGGCATCAGGTTGAAATTGATCCAGACGCACTGAAGAGTCATCAACGCTTCGCCGGAGATGATGCCACCCGACTAGCAGCCATTCATCGCGCGGCAGCCAGCGGTGCGGATATCGCACTCATCTCCCGTGGCGGCTACGGTATGTCTCGATTGCTTGGTGGAATCCACTACAAGGCAATCCACAAAGCCATATCGCGCGGTACTCGGTTTGTAGGCATTAGTGACTTCACTGCCTTTCAACTGGCAGTTCTGGTAAAAACCGGTTGCACTACATGGGCCGGACCGGCTGTATGCGAAGGTTTTGGCGTTGGCAGCCCCGTAGGAGCTGCAACGGACGTTCCCCCACTAGTGCCGGATGACATTATGGAAGATTGCTTTAACGATCTTATTACCGGGCAAGGGGAGGGGGCAGGTTGGCGACAGCTCCGCGAGTCAAGCAGTGGGAGTGGCGGAACAACAGTAGTGAGCAAACCATACCGTGTAGCGAATGCAACACTATGGGGCGGCAATCTCTCCATGGTGAGTTCCCTGTTAGGAACGGATTTTTTCCCGCAGATCAAAGGTGGAGTTTTGTTTCTTGAGGACGTTGGCGAGCACCCCTACCGCATCGAACGAATGCTGACTCAGCTTTTACACGCGGGCGTGTTGGCCAAGCAAAAAGCCATCGTGTTGGGGCAGTTCACCGAATACAAACTAACGCCACATGACAAAGGTTTCAAGTTTGCGTCTGTCGTTCAATGGCTACGTGGTCAAATCAAAACACCGGTCCTCACCAATCTGCCATATGGGCATGTGGCGACTAAAGTCCTGCTACCGGTAGGCCAGAAGGTAGACCTCTTGGTGGATGACCGCGATGCAATGCTTTTGTGGGGGCATCCCGACTGACACTTTCGGTCGTCCTATTCTCCCAAAGAACTAGGACGTGAAGTTTGGGACTTTGGCAAAAGACCTTTGAACATTTCACTGATTTGATTCAATGTGGTGCGTGCCGCAGCTTCACCTTTTGCGGCAGCAACAGACGCCATCACATCACCACGCAGGTACCAAAGGTCTTGCAAGTCGTTGGCATAGGTCACTTTAAGCTCAAGTTTCGTCGCATCGGCGGGGCCTGCACCCGGCCGACTTAGTGCCTGCAGCATTGCCTCGCGAATGTCTTCCACCGCGTGTTGAATACGCTTTTCCTGATTGGCACTTTGGCTGTTAAAGAGTACTTGCATACCCGTGGCCAGTGACGAAGTAATCCATTTCATTATTTTTCACCCAACGACTAATTGGGTAGACGATATCAAAATGTGTACGATCTTAGCAATAGGTGTATACATCATTTATTGGAAAATACAAGTTTAATTTCAGCAACTTAGGACGGCTACGTGAAGTGTTACTTCACATTTGTTCGATGGATCTGGTTGCGGCAGATACTGTTTTTTCTAAAGTGCGGCGCAATGCCCTAAACTCAACCACTCGACTTGCATTGGAACTATCGCGCATGGGCGTTCAAACCACGGTTGTATTCACAGATTTGCATGGCAGCACTGCGGTGTTTGAGGCGCTCGGTAATGCAGTTGCCACCGAAACGGTGACACAAATCACGACCCGGGTTGGACAGCAATGCGTTCAAAATGGAGGTCGCCTCGTAAAAACACTGGGCGATGGCGTGCTGGCCATGTTCCCCGATGGCCAAAGTGCTATCAATGCCGTCGTAGAGATTCAAAGAATTCACAACCGGGTAGGAATGCGCTCCACGCTTTCCCAACGCATGCCTATGCGTATCGGCGTTGCCAGTGGTGAAGTGGAAATCGTTGCCGGCGATTGTTATGGTGATGCAGTCAATGTTGCCTCACGGTTGTGCGATTTGTGTGGCCCCAACCAAATTTGGGCCAATGAAGCGGCACTTGAATCGGTGCGTGAGTTTCCAGGTGTGACTTTTCGGGTCTTAGGGCCCATCAGCATTCGGGGCCGCGCTGAGCCGTGCACGGTCCATCAGATTGAATGGCATGAAGAAATCGCTTCCGACTTTCTGACCATGCAAGGCGATCTTGAACACGGTTTGGCCGGCAGTGACAGGGACGCGTTGGGCCGGGAAATTGAACTTACCTGGCTGACCACTGTGAAACGCTTTCAGTCTTTTGAACTACCCATTCAACTTGGACGCGCAAAGGGTGCAGACTTCGTCGTAGACGATCGAAGGGTCTCGCGTATCCATGCGCGTTTGGAGTGGCGCAATGGAAGTGTTGTCTTTGTAGACGCTAGCAGCTACGGTAGCTGGGTGCGTTTTTTGGGTGCTAATGGAGGCGATGTGTTGCTGCGAAGGCAAGAATGCGTGCTCCATGGAAGCGGCGAGCTCGCTTTGGGCGCTTCGTTTTCAGATGCAAGTGTGCCGACCGTGTCTTTCACAATACGGTGAAAGCTGGCAATTCAGCGTTATTGTCGGATTCATTACTTAACATAATATACATCGTATCAAGTAGCGTTTTTGACAGTGGGCGCTTTTCTGATGGTTCGGCTTCGACAAATCACCGGCTTATTGTGGCTTTGCAGGCTGGCCGCGTGGTGACAATGCCGCGTCTGTCACACCGACCCCCGCACAGATTGGGGGCACACAATGAAAACGTTTGCACCCAAGTGCCTGCACGGTGCGCAACTGCGCCAGATGCTGGCCGATCTTCCTGCGACACCCAAAGAAGTATCAAAAATATTGCAGGTTACCGAGCGCACGGTTTGGCGCTGGCTGGCCGATGATTCCTGCCCGTGGCATGTCCTTGCGTTGCTGTGGCACATGACTGCCGATGGCATTCAATGCGTAGCGATTGACCATGGCAACGGTGCTATGTATGAACGTGGCTATGTGCGCAGCATGGAGGCCACAACGGCCCGCCTCCAGCTTCAAATCCACAAGCTGGAAATTGATCTGATGGCCGCAACGCTTGCCGCTGGGCCATCAGTTCCTGCCAATTGCCCGGTGTTTCGGGTTGGTTAGCGCTGGGTAACTTTGTTGCGTAGACCTGTGTCGCTCACTGTTGCAGTGCTGCCGACAGGAATGTAAACGGTGTTATCCACGCCAGTCACGCGAATGGTTTTGATGGTTGCTGGTGACGGAATGCTCACGGTGTTGGTGTTGCCGGTGATCGACAGGTCAGAGACGGTATTTCCCGCCGTGACGTTTACCGTGTTGCCCACGCCGGTTATGTCGATGTTGTAGGCCCCCACGCGATTTACGGTGATTGTGGCATTGACTCCGGTTACCGACTCCACCGGCGTGGCGGCCACTACTGGCGCGGTTGCCGCTGGTGTAGCCGCTGGGCTTGACCCACCGCCCCCGCCGCCGCATGCTGTCAGGATTGCGGCCACGATCAGGCCCGAGATTTTGATTGATATATTCATGGGACTCCCTTTTAAAAGGCCCCATGGTAGCCGACTATTTCCGGCGACGGAATTGGCCGTTTTTCTTGCGTGGTGGCGTTTTGCGTTTCTTGGTCATGGTGTTACCTTTTGTTGGTTGTACAGGTCGCGCTCAAGGTGGTCTAGCCGCACATGCATTGCGGCCAAGTCAGCACGGATGCCGACGTACACGGCTAAGGCTGGCCCGAGTAGCTGCAAGATTGTCAGCAAGTCCATATCACGCCTTGTTTTCTGGTGTTGCGATGGCGACAAGGCCTGCAATGCCCATGACAACCTGTTGCACCAGCCCGAATGTGTTGGTTGGTACGCCCAAGAGCGCAGTCAGCACGCCCAATCCGGCCCATGTAGATGGTTCGCGTAGTCGGTTGAAAATGGTTTTCATATTTGCCTTTCGTGTTGATGGTTTACCAGCCTGCGCCCATGGCGTCTGTGCGCGGGTCATCCGGCCAGTAGTCCGGTGACTTTGGCGCTACTAATTTTGTTTTTGTTATTTCTTTTACGGCCTGCGCCGTTTCTGGGTTGATAACGTCAAACCACCAGCCGCCCAGCGTCCACGAGCCGTCCGCATTCTTTCCTGGGCCTTCTGGGTCTGTGACCAGCACGCCTCCGACCTTATTGATTCCAGCTGCTACCACGTTGTCCGGGTTAGTTGGGTCTACTTGGTCACCGATTGATCGAATCAAGGTTGCCCCGCCTTGCGCCGCTTTGGTGGCAAGGTACACCGCCGCTACTGCGCCGATAGTGCCCAACACTGCAACGTGTACGGTTTTCAATTGGGCCATCCTGAAACTGGGATTTCTGACATGGTGACTTTGCTCACGTCCGCCGCTGCGCCGCCGCCGATGTTGCTAAAGCCGGTGTAGGTCAAATCCAAGCCGCCCAGCCTGTCCCACATGTCGCCCATCCAGTTACTGCCGTCTTGGTGCATACCGGCTTCCACAACGGATTCCGATTTTTCGACGTTGCGCCCTTTGGCCCAGAGTAAAACGGCAATCACGCCGATTGCGCCATACATGAATTTTTTCATTTGTTTAGCCCTGCCCACACTGGGCTTGGAATGTAGTTAAAGCCCGATGTTCCATCCCATGGGTTTGTGACAATCTGCAATTGCCCGCCCGCGTTTACGGTGTCTTTTGTTCCTGCCGGTTGTGTGGCTGCGCCTGAGCTGGTCATTTTGTAGACCAACAGAAGCCCCACCGCCGCAGCGCCCGCGATGATTAGGGTCTCGGTTTTCATGCTGTGGTTTTCCGGTTTTTGTACCAGTACCACGCGGCCAATGCGATGCCCGCATAGATCATGTGTTTTTTGCTCATGGTGTTGCCCTTTCGTTATGCGTAGTTTGTGCCGTTGGCTGCGTTTACGTCTGCCAATATGTTGGTGAAGTAGTTGCGCGTTTCCGCTGGTGCTTTGGCTAGCCCTTTCCGGCTCACGTTGCCAATGCCCCAGTTGTAAGCCGCAAGCGCCTCACTCCAATTGCCGAGTGCGCGATACAGCCGCGCCAAGTAGCGCCCCGCCGCGTCGATGGCCTGTGGCACGTTCAATGGGTCGATGCCCAACTCCTGCGCCGTGGCTGGCATAAATTGCGCGATGCCCTGCGCACCAACTGGCGATGTTTTGGCCCCGCTGATGATGTCCTGGCGGTAATGGCTTTCTTGGTACAACAATCGGGCCAGCATGTCCGTTGGTATGCCGTGGCGTTGCTCTGCGTCTGCGATCAATCCGGCATATTGGGCTGGGGGCCGCCATAGGCCCAATGCGCTTTTTACTGGTGCTGTAACCATGTCGATGATGTCCGCTGCTGTTGTGGTGTCTGTGGTGTCCGGCTGGTCTTGCGTTTGATCGTCTTGTGTTGCTTCGTCTACCGGCTGGCCGCGTAGCATCCACAGCCCGACCATGTAGGCCCCTGCCACGGTTGCAGCCGCGATGATGGCTAGATCGCGGGTTTGCATTACTCGTAGACTTCCAGAAAAAAGTCGTTGTCGTTCAATGCGTTATTGCTAACCAATCGCACTTGCACCGACCCCGCCGCCTTTGTTGCCACTCGCACTCCTGTTAGAGTGGTGTAGACACCAAAATCACTTTCCACCATATTTATGCGCACTATGTAGGTGGTTGTCGCCATTGCTGACGTGTATGTCACCGTGTAAGAACCAGCCGCCGTCCTGACTACGCTGGCGATATTGAAGCCGCTGATTAGCACCCCAGCGCTGGTTACCCGCGCCCATGCTTTGAGCGTGAGTCCCGGCAATGCTCCAGTGGTTTGTGGGTTGTTGATTGGCATAGTTATCCCTCGACCACCACAACATTCATGCCCGCGATGCCGCCTATCGCGTTGATGACCTGGACGTCTACAGCCCCGTCTGGCGTGAATGACCCACCCGGCCCAATCTGGATACCCCCCGCTACCGTGGCCGCGATGCCAAAGGCTATGTAGATAGAGTCCGTCGTGCTTCTGTTTTGAATGATTAGCGACTGCCTTGCCGCATTTGCAGCCAGCAACTGGGCCGATGCAGTTCCTACTGTTTTTTGACTTTGTGCGCCGCTTACTTGCGCAACTTTGTTGTCGGTTATGGTGACCGCTGCAACGCTGTTGTTGTAACGTACTGCACCGCTACCGATGCCGATTTTGTACGTGCCCGCCGCTGTAATGTCTACCTCTACCCGGTCGAATGCATCTTCTGCGTTGTAGTCACCTAATGGGCCAACTTCAAGGCCTACACCGAGCGACGAAATGTCGCCCAAATCCAGCTTTTTCCCTTGCTTGTAAAAGCGATAGTTGCACGCCGTTGGTATTGACAGGGAAACGAAATATTTCCCCGAAATATTCAACACCCAAGTAGTTGCGCCTGAAAATGTCTGTTGGTAGGTTTGCATTTTTATGACTTCTTGAACATGAAAAACGCGGCCATGCCGACCACTGCAATGGCAACCAGAATCAGGCTTTTATTTCCGGTGGCCTGCGCCGTTGCATCGCTGTATGCAGTATTGGCCCCGCGTGCCAATTCACCCGTTAGCTGAACGTTTGCATCAAGGCTTTTTTGCTGCTGTGAAAACAGAATTTTTGTCAAATCCAGCACATTGGCTACGGTACTGCTATTGCCCGTGAGCGCCGCCGATGCGATGGCCGCGCCCGCCGCAATCGCGCCACTGTCACTTTGCGTGACGTTGGTGACGTTTCGCGAATTTGTTTCAACGTTGCCGACGTCCGACAAGGTGCTGCCGCTGTTGCCGCTGCCAATGTTGGTGTTGACGCTGCTATCCCGTGCGTCCGTGACTGAGCGTGAGTCAACCATTGACGTCCACGTGTTTTGCGTTGACGTGTTTGTGGTCGAAGTGTTGCTTTTGTCGCTGGGGCTGAATGGCCCTGCACCGTCCATGCTCATAGCAAATTCTTTCTGTAGACGCGCCCGGTTTCTTTAAAACCTGACGCTGTAATTTTTTGCTCAAGCCCGCGCCGCTTGCTGGTAAATGCAACTTGTTCCGCGCCCGCCGCTTTGGCCTGCGCTTCAATCATGGGCAATACTTCTGCAACCATGTCATGCCCCAGCGCACCGCCTGCTGCACCCAGCACCCAGCACACCTTTTTTGTGTACTGCTGCACCTGGAGTAGATAGCAACCCACCACAACGCCAGCTTGCAAAACTTCAAAGCCTTGCGCATTCGGCCCGCATACATCACATGCCGCAACGGCTCCGCTTGTCGTGTCTGTTTTGTCGCGCTCGAGCGCTTGCAGCATTGGCCGCAAGGCTTCCGCGTGTACCTGTCGGACGGTCAGCGCTTCCATAGCAAAATCAACGCCGCAGCGCCGCCAAACATCAGAACCAAATTCCACGGAATCGCCGCACCACTGCCCGCCCCGGCCTGCATGTATCCCGCCCCCGCTTGGCCTTGGCCTTGCGGTTGGTAATATGGCGACGCGCTTGCACTCGCTGTGTTTGACGGAATCGGCGCTACTTTGGTTTGCTCTGCGCTCAACGTCTGCCCGCCCCTGTCTCCAGTGGTCGCGGTTTGTGTTGCACCGTCCCCAAAATTCACCGTCCACCCCGACGTGTCCATGTTGGTCAACAGTGATCCAAACATTGGGTCACTGTTTCCCACCATTTTTGTTGCGTTAGTTGGCTGTGTTACTGCCTTGCTGCCAACGGCTGCAACTGCTGCAATGATTGCTGGCCACATTTTTCACTTTCTCAGTAGCAATGCAAGCAACAAGATACCGCCGCCAAATAGCAACAGCGTTGGCGATAAACCGCCATTCGCCGTTCTGCTGAACAGCGCCGCCTGCCCTTGCTGCCATAGACCGTTATTTGTAGCCTCAAAACGCTTGTAGTCGTACAGCGCGTTCTGCTGCTTGTCTTGCTGCCATACGCCCACCCCGTACTTGAACAAATCAAGCACTGAGCCTTCATATTCAGCCGGTGGCCCGCCGCCCGCGTCTGTTGGGATAATTGAGCCCGCAGTGATAGGAATGTTAAAAGTCCCGTCTGTTTGCGGCCCCACGTCCATCGAAAAGTCTGGCGTTGCCCCAGCGCTGTCTTCTGTCGCGCCGAAGTCAAAACCGCCCCAATAATCGGACATGGTTGCCCCTTTTTACATGTTGCCCAGCAAATCCAGCACTTCGAGCACCGCTGTAACGGTGTCTGCTGCGCTGGTGGTCAAATTGAATTCGAGCGAAATCATGTCCTGCGTCTTGACCGAATTGCTGTAATTGTTGTCCAGGCATGGGTCATAGGTGTACAGGTTGGTCTGCGCCACTTTGTTGTAGTCCAACTGGTAAAACGTGTTTACCGCTGTTGGGATGTTGTCATGCATCACAATGCCGTTCTTCTTAACTTCCAACGCTGTCACGTTGCCTGTGTGGGCGAAGTGAGCGCGCTTGATGATCGCGCCACGGTTGGCAACGTCGATCAGCTTGAAAGGGAATTTACCCGCGCCGCCGAAGGACGTGGTGAACAGAATTTGCTTTGCGATGACGCCCAAAGGTGCAGGGGGGCCAAACTCGGAATAGCTGTCCAGTGCCGGAGTAGTAGCGCCTGAGATTGTCACTTCCATTGTCAAACTCGAAACACCCTTTGCGGTGTTCAGGTTGCCAATGTACTGCTCACCCATGTCTTTGGCGTCCGGCTCGGTGAAGTCAACCACCAAGTAAGAAGCGCTCACGCCGCGTTTGCGGTACGTGTTGATCAAGTCCAAGCGTGTGCCGGTGTTTTGCCAGATAACTTTGCCGTTCAGCTTGACCTTGATATCCGTAATCATGGCCTTGGTGAATGAACCACCAGAGAGCGCCAAAAAGATTCGGTTGTACGACATGCCAACAGGCAACGAAACCGTTGCAACGCCTGACGCTGCAACGTTCGAGAATGGGAGGTTTTTAATAAGCAACATGGTCGCTTACCCCAGAATGTTGGAAACGATTGGGATATTCAGTTGCTTGGCGACTGGTGCAACGACCATCTTGGTCACAGCCAGAAAGGCCACAAAATACAGGTACGACTTAACGTGTGCGTTCATTTTTGGAGACTCCAAAGGGTTTAAATTCAGAAGCCCCGAATTTGTTCCTTTGGCTCTCAAAAATACAGAAAGCCTCCCAATGGATACCCCCTCAATGGAGGCCCCGCCCTGCCCTGTTTTTGTGTGGTTTTATTTCAACCTTTTTTTGTGGTTCCGCTCAAAATATCGCGCTCTATCCATTGGTAGCCGCTTAGGTTAGCAACGTCAGCCACTGGCACGCGCAGCGCTTTGGCGCATGTTTTGATGTCATCGTCGAAATTCATGCGGCCCACGTGTAGCAGGCTCATGTTGCTGAAAAAGTCCTTATCAATGCTGGCTGGTCGCTGACTCAATGCGAACACCTCCACGCCGTATCCCCGGCCCATCATGATCAGTTCGCTCCATCCGTCTGGAGCCCATGACGGCATCGTTACGGTGTGAATTTCCTCGGCCACTACGGTGATATTTTTTGATGCCATGGCGATCTTGCACACGGCCCCAAACATGGCTTGGTCTTTTTTGCGGTTCAGCGTTGGGACAAAAACGATATGCACCGGCCCCGTGCCCGCCTGTTTCATTTTTTGAAGCACTGCGCCTACTGTGGTGCAAATCACCGACCCCGGATATAGCGCCGCGTACCCGTCTATAGCCTCTTTTGGTGACCATATCAGGGTGCGTTTTCGTGCTGGTTTTGCCAGCATTTTGCGCAGAAAAAAAGATTTACCGCACCCTGTCGCCCCCATGATGCCGATGACCTTCGCCGTGTGCGCGTTGCCCGTGGTGGTCATTGGTACAGCGCTTCCTGTGGTGTACGTTTCTGCTCTGGTGCAGCTTCGCCGGTCGCTGGCTGCGCCGTGGCTGGTGCATGTTCTGCGCGTTCTTCTCGCATTTGCTTGGCTACCAGTTTTGAGGCTTGATAGAGCAACGGCCCCGCGACGACGATTAGAGTGAGTTCGCATGGCAACGCGCCCAGCGAGAACCCGTATTTTTCCATCACTGGGGCCATTGCCATTGCAACGGCCTGTTTTTTCTCAGGTGTAAACAGTGCCCCAGCTGGTGCGCAGTAGCCGCCGATCAGCGCGGCCAGCATGTCCACAGTACCCGCCGCTTCTGTGGCGTAGTCCGTGGGCGCTGGCTGGTCTGCAATCAGTGTGCCATCTGGCAATGTGCCTGTAGTGTCCGCGTCCACCTGTGCGGCCAAGTCGTCCAGGTGGTCTAGTGGTGTTGGTGCTGTGTCTTGTTTCATGGTGTCACCCGAAAACGGTATTGCGCCGTACTGGCGCTGGCGCTGGTGCTGGTGCTGGCACTGGCGCGGCCTTTGGCTGTGCCGTTGGCTTTGCTGCTGGTGCTGGTGGTACTGGCTGGGCTTTCATGGTGGTTACCCGGCGCAATGCCCGGTTGGCATCCGTCCCGGCCTTGAAATAAGGTGCCCAGTCGCATGGGATGCAGCGATACGAAAGCGTTTCGTTTTCGGCCTCCAACACGTGGACGATTTCTGTGCAACCCGGCACGATGCATTTGCACGTGCCAATTATTTTTTTGCTCATAGTTCTACTCGCTCCAAATTGGATTTGTCCGACTTGCAAGCCTCATGCAGTCGCACGAAGTCCGAGACAATCTCCTTGACCTCTAGCATTTCCGCGTCCAGCGCCTCCAGCGACTTGATCAGTGGTGCAACGTATGCCCCGGCCATCGCCCGTATGTGGGCCGGTGCTTGCGCCCATGCCGTTTTGGCCGCGACTATCGCCGCTTCTGTGTCCGCTCTCCGCATCATCATTTACTACCCCCGTACAGTTATTCACACAAGTCCAAGGCGGCATAGCCGCTTGAACTACCCTTTTGACCTCACCGACCACTTTCCGAGTGATAGTCCATACATGCCGCGCCGATTCCACAATCATTCGACGCACACTCCACAACCCCGCACCGCCCATGCGCTCTGGGGTCATGTGTTCTGGCTGGAAACGTTCCAGCGTTGACACCCCGATGGGAACCTCTGCAATGGGTTCCCCGTATTTGTTCAGCCCTTCGCGCTCTGCCTTCTCGACCCTGATGGCATATTTGCGCCCGCAAAACACCCCGCCCTGCGCCCGCACATATGCATCCCATTGCGCACCTTTGATAACTTGTTGCTGGCTGTCGCTCAATGCGTCAACGGTCTTGGTCTTGTTGACCGCTGCATGTGCGTCGATTAGGTGCTGTGGCGCATTGGCTGGCACGGCCTCCACCCGGCGCAGTTCTCGCCATGGCCCCACTGGTGGCCCGCCCACCTGTTGAAACTGGCGAATGCCCCAAGTGCTGGCCCATGTTTCGACCCGGTGCGATGTCTGCACCGCGTCATTTCCGATCAGGTCTTTGTCCAGCTTGTAACCGTCGATGTTTTTTGAAACGTACTTGGCGATATAGCCCGCCGCACTGCCCCGGCCCTTGTCTATGGGCTTGAAGTCGCAACGGTGCTGTTTTGCGCCGCGCTCCGTCCTGTCGGTTCCCCGTCCCAAGGCATACCAGCGCACCAGCGCACAAACGCGGGAAACGGCACTCCTTCCAGCGTCACCCCTGAACGCGGGTGAAAGAAAGACAAGCAAATGCCAGTGTGGCGTGCCGTCGTGGTTGGGTTCAGCAATCCGAAAGCCGTACAAAGTGATTCCACGACGGGCAAGCGCCGCGCGGATTCTGGCCCAAACTCCTGCGAGGTGCTTTTGTGCTTCATTGGGTAATGTCCCGTCATACTTTGAATTTTCAATCACGCCCCCGCCCTTGCGGGTTGCCCATTTGTGCATTCGGCTCGGGCATGTCATTGTGAAAAATAGCCCAACATGCCCCATGTCATCCGCTATGCGCTCAAACCCTGCAATGCGGGTCATCAGTTCGGCCCGCCTGATTGCCTTGTTTGCAGGCCCCGCCGCTGCCAGTTCTGCAAGCGTGTATTCCTGCCCGTCCTCATTGGTCGCAATGGTGGCCTCCAGCGCCGCCGCGTTGCGCTCGTTTTGCTGCGCCCTGCGCATCACTGATTCATTGCTCACATAGGGGTCTGCACTGCGGTTCACGTAGCCCAGCCCAATGGCCGCGCCTTCGACCTGCTTGGCGTGTACTGCCCGCAATTTGCGCCTCCACCACTGCGCATCCTTCATGCGTTCCATTGCGGGGGTGTCCAATGTGTCCGGGTCTGGTGGTTCAATGCCGTAGTTCGCGGCAATGCGGCCCATTGCGGCCCTCTGCATTGCGGGGGTGTCGTAAACAGGCTTTTCTGTAACTGTTTTGAACACGTAGCCGGTGGCCCATGGCCCCGGTTTGCAGCCTGCAATGGTGGCAGTGGCTATCTCTGCGCAGCGCTCGGCTATCTTGTCGGCTTCCGTGCAAATGTGCGAATCTGTGGCATCCAGTGGCAAGCGCACCGCGCCCAGCTTTTGCGAGATTTTCAACAGGTCGAGATTCGCGGCCCGTTGCGCGTTTTCCGGGTAGTGCAGCGCCCGATCTTGCGGCAAGTCTTTTTTGCGCGCGCGCTGCCATTGGCCCGTTAGCCTGCTTTGCCAGCGTGTGGGGAAGTCCCCCACCATACGACTGGCAAAGCCTGCATCTGTTTCGATGGCAAAGCGCATGGGTTCAGATGGTGTGCGTTAGTTGCTGCGCTGGCACGAATAGGGTAATCTCCGGCGCGTTGTCAGCCGTACCCTGTACCCCATCCATGACCATCCCCGGCCCCTCTAGCACGACCACGCCGGACTGAAACCCAGTAACCCGGCCCCGCCATCCGTCCACGTAGGCATAGAACGAGTCCGCAGCAACAATCATTGCCTTGTCACCGATGACAAATCCAGCGTTTGGCATCAGAGCAACGCCAGTTCTGTTTCTTCAAACTGCACCAGTTCTTTGGGCAGTGTTTCCGTGGCGTCAAGCTCTACGAATACCAGCTCCGATTCGCCCTGCTTTTCGCTGCGCACCACATTCCCGGCCCGCCCGTGGTGCGTGCTGTCCTCATTGGTGACCTTGACCGATTGCCATGCTTGTTTCATGTTTTCAACTCCATAATTTCCGGGTGACCGACCCGGCGCGGTTATCTGTCTATGTCTTCGTTTTCGAAGTAGCGCACCGACCGGCGCGGATGCATCCACCCGCAATCCGGCCTATACCTGCGCACCGCCATTGCGGCCATGGCCTGCGCTTCGCGGTTCATCCTGTCGGCTTCGCGCTGGGCTGATTCGATGGTTAGAAACTCGCACACAACCACCGCGCCTAATGCGCTGTGGTGCTGTGCAACCACCGGCCCAATGTCTGGATGGTGTGTGGCGAAGTGGCGCATTTATGCCGCCATTCCCGCCGCTGCTTCTTCTGTGAAAGTTGACGCTGCACCGGCAAGCGCGGCCTTGAATGCCTCTAACTGCCATTGTTTTTCAGTAAGTCGAGCGTAGGCGGCGTCGGCGTAGGCGGCGTCGGCGGCGGCGGCGGCGGCGGCGTAGGC
>JACCDN010437635.1_pt1 | contig 79155 bp, 71 predicted proteins | sample 7441691 | NCBI WGS metagenome assembly JACCDN01 (sample SAMN15323439, study PRJNA562643) | freshwater metagenome | isolation source: river surface water | place: USA:Blue River Watershed | collected 2017-08-16
CAAGCACAGCGGCTGTTACCACCAACTATACCTTCACGCCTACTGCAGGAGCTGGGATCTGTGCCACAACTGCAACAATGGCTATTGTCGTTAACCCGAACACCATTCCGCTCTTTACGCAACTGGGGCCTTACTGTCAAGGAGCAACTCCTGATGTCTTGCCGCTGACTGCCAATAATAACATTGCGGGTACTTGGTCGCCGGCGAATATTTCAACTGCTGGTATCATCGGTGCAGTTTCGAGCACTACCTACACATTTACACCCAATATTCAAGATGCCAACGCACCACAATGTGCCTTACCTGGCACCATGACTATCCTTGTGACACCGCTACCTGGCGCAACGCTTTCTGGAGATACAACTTTGTGTCAAGGCACTAACCTTCCGGTAGTTGTATTTACTGGGAGTAATTCCGCTGGGCCCTACACATTTACCTACAACATCAATGGAGGGGCCAATCAAACGATCACGACTCCCGCCAATAGCTCGGTGGTCACGCTACCAGTGCCAACCTCTGTTCCAGGGGCTTTCACCTACAATTTAACCGGGGTGAGTGTAGGTGGTTGTACAAACGCCATCACAGCTCAAAACGTAACGGTCAATGTGATCCAAACGCCTACAGTAAGCTTGGCCGCATCTAGCACTTTAATTTGTCCGAATGAACCTGTTGTTTTAACTGCCACAGGAAGTCCGGCTACATTCAATAACATTCAAGGGTCCTATGCCTGGAGCAATACCACTGCCGTCACATCAAATATTCAAACAGTAAACCCAGCCACGGTGGGGCCAAATAATTACACTGTCACCTACACATTGAACAATTGTACAAGTCAGCCAGCTACTGTTACTATTTCGGTCCAAACAGCACCACAAATCACCATTCAAAATAGTCCAAATGCCACCATATGTGAGGGAGGCTGCGTGACCTTAAGTGCAGTGCCGTCAGCTTCAACCATCATTCCATCTAGTTACAGTTGGTCTACGGGAGAAACCACGCAATCCATCATTGTGTGTCCGACCGATACAACTACCTACACTGTAATTGGTCTTTCGGGAACATGTCAGAGCCCACTTGCAAGTACCGTTGTGAATGTGATGCCCGATCCAGCATTTTCGACCGCACTCATCTCAGATACCTCAATTTGTGTAGGCGGAAGCTTTACATTTAATGTTGCTTTGACTGGTGGGGTTGGCACACCGACCTATAATTGGTATTTGAATAATCAGCCCAACAACTTCAGTGGTGTGCTCATACCAAATAGCAATAACGCAGCATATTCCACACCGACAATTATCCAGCCCACTGCACAGTATTACTACGTGGAGGTGACCTATCCTGGTCTAGGTTGTGATCAAATTGTAAGTCCGGTAGCAGAATTGACAGTTGTAGCAGACCCTATAGTAACTCTTGACCCGCTCTTTAATCAAACGCTATGTGAAGGTGGAACAGCAACCTGTATTATTCCTGAAATAATAGGGGGTGTGGGTACCAATACGTATTTATGGATACCAACGATGTCTGCCGATTCCATATTCTGCCCCCCATCGGACCAATTGGGTACTTTGAATTACAACCTCATTGTTCAGCAGTCTGGCATTGGTTGCGGATCTCTTCCATCCAATACAGTATCCATTACGGTCATTTCGGATCCAACCATTCAAATTGTGGGCACTGCAAATGTTTGTGAAGGTGCTGAAGTTCCGCTTATTACTGCTGTTCAAGGTGGACTCGGAACAATTGCAAATTACCAATGGTCTCAATCTTACCCTAATGGAAATCCTTATCAAGATATAGTAGGAGCTAATGCATTTAACTATACTACAATCATACTGGATGATAACATTGGCATTGCAGTAGAAATGAATCAAACGGTTGAGGGTTGTAATGCATCAGACACCTTCTTAATTTCAGTATTTGACGACCCTCAAGTCAGCATCATAGGAGACAGCATGACCTGTATGGGGCTCGACAACAATCTCCAAGCTGTAGTGAGTGGAGGTGTTCCAAATTCAACCAATACCTTTACGTGGTTTAGTCCGGGAACAGAACTCAATCCGAATCCGACTACTGTTCAGGGTGCAGGTTTATTCAATATTTTCTCGGGCACCATTATCTCTGATACCAGTTTCTTTGTGACGTTAGACAACTCCGGATTTGGCTGTGACAACGATACGAGCGGCATTTTTGCCATCGATGCCATCGAATGGGCTATTGCCAATTTTGAAATCGATCCAGAAATTCCATCGCAATCTATTCTAACACCAACCTTTAGCTTCATCAACAGCTCTCAAAACGCAACATCATATTTCTGGGATCTAGGTGAATGTGACCCTCAATTACCAATGAGTGAGTTATATACCACCCCAACACTAACTTACAATCCGAACAGTGTTGACCAAATGAATTACACTTATGGTTGCTCACCTGGCTATTATTCAGTCACGCTGTACGCTTATAACCAAGGAATGTGCCCCGACACCGTCACGCAAATTATCCGTATCCGCGACGAAGTCATAGTTTATGTACCAAATGCTTTTACACCCGGAAACTTAGATAATACGAATCCGACATTTTATCCGGTCATTACAGGTAAAATCAAGCCCGGCACTTACCGCTTTAGTATTTTCAATCGTTGGGGAGAACTCATCTATGAAACCTATGAACCCACAGAGCAATGGGATGGCAGGTATTACAAAACGTCTATTGCGCAAAGCGGTGCTATTTCCAACGATGAATTTGTCCAAGATGGTGTTTATATTTGGAAACTCTCTTTTATTGCCGAAGAAACGGGTGATAAAATTGAAAAAGTTGGACACGTTACCAAATTAAAATCTGATAAAAACAATTAGTCAAGGCCATGCTTTACAAAATACTTCTGATCTGGGTTTTCATTTTTCACTTCAAATCTATTTTGAAGGCCCAAAGCATCCATGACCTTGCACGATCAGGCACTGCTGCTCAAATGGAAAAATACCTCCGTAAACATCCAGATCACCTGAACCTGAATACAAACTCTGAACATGGCGCCACACCTTTACTTTTGGCCACTTATCGTGGAAATCATGAGGTTGCGGCTGTCCTACTCAATGCCGGTGCAGACCCTAACCAATGCTTTAAAGAGGGGGGGATTATTAATGGCGTCATCTTTAAAGCTGATTCAGAGATGCTCGATTTATTGATCAAAAAAGGTGTAGATGTCAATCAAGCGTGTCAGTTTGAAGAATTCGGTTACCCAATTCATTTGGCAATCAACCTTTTCCGACTAGACCAAATCAAGCAACTTTTGGAGGCTGGTGTACGTCTAGATGTGCGTGATGCACAAGGAAGGACAATTCAAGACTTACTTCTTTTGCATCAAAATCCTGAATTAAATGCGCTTTTTGAAAAATACAACTAAGCTAAATATGAAAAAATCTACGCTATTACTGGCTTTCTTCCTCCTTTTTATACTACCTACATCGCTTGCCCAAACCTATACCACAGGTGTAGTTAGTTTGAGTTCTACAGCAGGCCTTGCCATGACTGCCAAAATTGACGTAGGCACACAAGTTACTCTCACCCTAACAGGCCCCTCAGGCCGTTGGTTTGCACTAGGATTCAATGCCAGCTCCATGACCAATGGAACTGATGTTGTTGGTGTTCATAGCGCAACTACACTTAGCGCTTTTGACTGCAAACTCACTGGTTTTGCAGCACCGGTAACCGATGCGCAACAAAATTGGACCATCACTTCTGACGTCGTGAGTGCCGGTACCCGAACCATCATCGCTACGCGCGCGCTCAACACCGGCGACGCCAACGACTACATTTTTTCTGCTACGCCAGCAGCCATTAGCTTAATCTGGGCGCGTTCAGGCTCTGCAACTTTCTCTTATAGTAACCATGGCGGTACCAACCGAGGCATCACAACCGCAAGTTTTACATTTATACCACCGCCAACGCCACCAGCCGCCCCAACCGGAGCTGCTAGTCAGACGCTATGCGCAGGTGCAACAATCAACCAATTAAGCGCCACTGGTACTGCCATTCAATGGTATGCCACCGCTACAGGCGGCGCTCCACTGGCAACAAATACAGTATTGGTCAATGGCTCCACTTATTACGCTACCCAAACTGTAAATGGTTTGGAATCTACCAATCGTTTGGCTGTAACGGTAACATTGAATAGCATCCCGCAGGCTCCTACAACCATTGGAGGTAGCCTTGATTTTTGTTACAGTGGCGGCGTACAACTCTTCAGTACCCCAAGTATCCAAAGTGCCAGTTCTTATGTTTGGACCACGCCATCGGGTGCAACAGGCTCAAGCACCGGAATAAATATCAGTTTGATCTTTTCCCCAAGTTTTGTGTCCGGAACACTTTCGGTTCTTGCACAAAATACCTGTGGACAAAGCGCTCCTGTTAGTGTGGTCATCAATCAGCACCTGCAATCGAGCACTACATTAAGTGTCACTTCTTGTGATCCCTTTTCATTTAACGGGCAAAACTACGCGCAAAGTGGATCCTATGTTTACGCTGGGCAAACCATTCATGGTTGCGACTCCACTGTGACACTCAATCTAACCATTGTACCAACAATTCAAACAACCATTAACGAGAACGCTTGCGGCTCTTTCCCTTGGAACGGCCAAAGCTTATGGACTAGCGGCGTTTATATCGATTCTCTACAAAGCGCAGCAGGTTGCGATTCAGTGGTTGTACTCAACCTCAATGTGTATCCTATTGATGCTATTGTGATGGATAGTACGGTCTTAGATATTTTTACTTGGAATGGCATAGATTATCTAACTTCTGGAACGTATACCCAGTTCTTTACTTCCATTAATGGTTGCGACAGCAGCGTTACCATCAACCTCACCATAGAAGACAGCGGACTCGATGAAAATAGAACAGCTTATCTTGCTTATCCTAACCCTGTTAGCAACGGAACCATCTGGATTTCAGGCCTGAACGACGTCGCTTCTTATCAAATTTGGGATACACAAGGCCGCTTACTTCAAGTAGGTACAACCGTCAATTCGATTGCCATTAGCGACGATATCACAAACGGTACCTACCTCCTACTCATCAATGGGCAACGCCTGCGCTTTCAAGTGTTCAAACATTGATACCGCTGTGCTTTCTTATAGTAATTGACACGTTTGACATTTTGGATGGCGCCTTTTAGAACAATGTAAAAAATATAACCACCACCGACAGTAGAGATCAGCGCCATTGCTCCTACATTCATATATACGAATAAAGCACCAGCACCGGCAATGAGCACCGGCCCTCCCACCACAACCAAGCACAACCAACTCTTTGCTGCCAAACGATATCCAAAATGATTGTGGAAAGGGTAATTCTTTTTGAATTCAATGCCGTGCGTATAAAATACAGCAGCTGTATCAATCAAAAAAGGCAGCTCTTGATCCGCTACCTTGAAAAAATACTTGTCTCCGCTTAAAAAAGCATAGCCTTCTGTCAATATTTTACATCCATTTTTGAGAATAAATCCTACCTCCGTTGGGGCAAAAGATTGAAGCCTTGCCGCTGACGTTGCCTCTAAAAGTGCCGCCGCGGTAACTTTTTGTGCTAACTCTTTTTGTTGCGCCTCATTTCTAGCTTGCTGAAAAGCCTTTTGTGCACCATACTGAAAAGATTCGGCAGCCTTGTAATAGGCATAGAACGTAGCGTTTTTAACCTTGAAACCTGGTTCAATTTGAGCGTAATGCAAGTCTTTGCCATAAAAAATATCCGTTTCTCCTATATCTGACAGCGCTAATTTTACAACTTGCTCTGAAGGAGCCTCTCTGAAATAAAGAGTATCTTCCGACATAAAATAATACTTCATGCACAGCACCACGGTATCTTGAGCAAGCAAAGGAAGTTCATGCCAGCTCGCACGTGGCGGAAAATCTATAGGGTTTTTTACTTGTGCAAAATTCAGGCTGGACCACGTTAATAAGAAGGTCAGGAATAACAGTTTCATATGTAAAAGTTTTGTCGAAGCTAGGTTTAATAATGGCCTCAAGAAAACCTAATTACACAAGCAGCAAAGTTTGAGTTGCGAAATTCACAACTTTACTTGCGCCTTCCATATGCTCGGTGCATAAAGAAAACATGTGGAAAAGAGAGCGCCGATAGAAAGATAAAGAGGAGTCCCCAATTTTGAGCTGCTGACCAAAAATAATATCCTGCAAAAAGACCTATGCTAGCCAACGTAAAAGGCAATGCTTGCAACCAAAGCTGAAGTGGTTTACGGGCTGTGATTTGGGTGAGGTAGCGCCAGCCATTCCAGCTGTGCTGAAAAATAAAATAAATGCCAAAAGCCTCTATCAGTGGCAAGCCACTAAGTAAGATCAAAACAAAGATGGATTCCACAATACGCCATGATCGAAAAACGAGAACAGGTATGATTCCGAGTATCATCCAAAAAGGGATTGAGGTCAAATAGTTGAAAAAAGGCGCAGTGGCAAGCCAATGCAGCTCAACTCCCATTTGTAAAAGCACTTTTTTAACCTCTAAGAAATGGGTTAATAGCAAGAAGAGTAAGCAAAAGGTTCCCCATAAAATAGGCCCAAACGATGTCTTTTTGAGCTTCCAAATTTCTAAATCTGCCTGACCAAAATGCCATGCAGAATATGCTAAAAACAAAAGCGCCGCAAATGGTGCCGCCACAAACCAAAAACATAATACACCAAGGCCCAATGCAATATAAATTGAGAAATAAGGTAATAATTGCGACCACTTTTTGCCCGGATGCTGATGTAAATGATCGAGTGCACCATGCGGTAAGCCCACCACGAGCAGCCCAAGTACGAATAGTGGCCAAGACCATTGGATTTGTCCAAAATAGTTCATGATGAGTGAAATGCAAGCGAGCCATATAGCGGGAGAGCCTTTTTTGACAAGACGCGTGCTATGGAACCAAAGGTCTTTGAAGGCAGCACCTAAAAATAAAAATATCGGAAGTGTGAGCATTAGGCGTGCTTCTTGTAGCGGTGTACTTTGTTCATCTAGAAAATTCAATACATCCTGAGCTTTATTGCGAGCAAATAATCTTTGAAAAATGTCCTTGCCGCTCGTTGGCTTTTGAGCTAAGATTTGTAATAGCAAGCGATCGTAATAAGCAAAACGCGGCTTGACTTGCCTGCGCTCCAAGAGGCTTGTCTCTTCTTTCAAGGACTTTACGAGTGCATTGGCATCGTGTAGGTTGCGCACAAAAGAATAGCCAGTGCTAGGTTTGAGCTGACCTGCAGCCGCGCCCATGCGGTGTACATTGGTGGCACTTGCCTGATCAAACGGAACAGCACTACACATCGGAATAATACCTTCTTCTTGTGAAATGAGCTCAAAAGTGGTGTCAAAAGGGGCTAAATATGTTGTGATCAGCCCAAAGGCCTCTTCTTTGGAAATAGCTTTGCTGCCAAAACGCGTGGGCTCAAGAAGAGCTTGCTGCGCATCGAAGGGCAAAACGTACATGAACTGAGTTTGCTCATTTTGGGCAATGCCGAAGTCCATCATGGTAAAAGCTCGCGGATCAAAAATAGGTTTTGCTGTACGCAGTACCCATCCGTAAAAACTTTGCTTGATGAAGGTTTCCGAAGCATGCTGAACCTTCCACTCAGGCGGCCTTGAATCAAAAACGTAAGTTGCCAACTCGCTCAATCCTCCATCGGCAGTGCGGTGTTCCCAAGTAAATTCGTGCTGCGCTAAAATGGCTTTGGCGTGAGCATAAAGCGCGGCTGCACTCAAATAATAATAGCGTTTGTTGTGCAACTGCTGCGGAGCTTGGTCATTACAAATGACTTGATCCCAGCTGTGCTCAACTAAAGATTCCAAACCATTCGCCTTGAGTTCATCGGGGCTCAACCAAAAACAAAAAGTACGGTCATTGGTGGTTTTTGGTTCCGGATCAATGACCAACAAGCGGCTATTTTCCAGTAGGCCATTGCGATGCAGCGCGTGTAGCAACAACGAATTGGCGCAGCCCATGCCAATAAAGGCATATTCATAAGTTGCAGTTTGAGAAGACAAGTAGTAAGTTTAGGTTATAAATATAACCCTTTGATAGTCAAAATGTTTGATTTGTATTAATTTATACTATGAGCATTTTGCCTTGCCATCTTAATTACAGGTAACATATCTAGCAAACTTGAAGCGTTTTTTATTGTTGATGCGCTCGGTTCCAATTAAAATGAGTTTGATGTAAAAAACACCCGAAGGAATGATCGCTAACGTAGCTAGCGTAGCATCACCCCAGTAATATTTACTTGCGGTATAAATACCGACCGTATTTATTAAACCAACAACATAAGCAGTTGCGCATAAAATACGCCCACTAAATGCATACCCAGTTTTAGTAGATAAATGCAGATTCTTCCCGACTTCTATACCTATTACTGCCGCTATATCTGTCGTATCTATTTTGTAAACACTATACTTGATCCCATTCCCATAATAAAGCTGTCCATCCGATAGAAAATAGAAGTTTTCAGGAACAATAACACAACCATTCTTCATTAGAATATGTGGTTGCAGTACCGAATATTTGGAAGTTAGTGGCGGTTCTTTTTGTTGATGAGCAGGAATCTGAGCAACTTCTGTTTTCGCTTCTTGCAAAACTTCCTTTTCGGGTACTTCCTTTTGGGGTACTTCCTTTTGGGGTGCTTCCTTTTGGGGTGCTTCCTTTGAAAAGTGCAGTTCGCTTGCGTTCAAATAATAATAGAAAAACCGGTCTAGTTTTTCATTTTTGGAGTTCCGGCTCGCCGTTTCACTACCAGGGCCATAAAATCGCTTGGCAAAATAATAGCTAGACCCTAAATAGAAATCAGGGGTTTGTAAGTCATTTTTAGCCACTTTGACAACACTCTGGCTCACTGCCTCTCTAAAAAATAGCGTATCATCAGAAACAAAATAAAATTTCATGACCTGAATGAGCGAGTCTGTTGCTTTGGTCTTGAGGTATTGCCATTCCGATTCTGGCGGATAATGAACGGGGTCGAGCTGCTGAGCGCTCACAATGAAAACGGCAAAGAGTACCGCAAATAATGAAGTCAAACGTAGTTTCATGCTGGTCATTTTGACCAAATTTATTGCGAACCACGCAGCAATCCCAACTCAATTCCACAAGCTTATGAAAATGAGTTGTGTTTTTCGCAAGTACTATGTTTTACTCCTCACCCCCCTCATACTCCTCTCGACTAGGGCTGTAAGGAATTGCTCGAATGAGTTCTACACGATGGTAGCGGTAACCACTTGGCGAGCTTGACTGAAACTTAAATGGAATTTGCTCACCGGGTTCGAGGTATTTGTAGTGGGTATAAACTTTTGAATCTAAGGCTGTTTTGGTTTCGGATAAGAACGTAACGCGGATTTCAAAATTCATAAAGGTGGCGTACTCGGCATTGTTATAGATGTTGCCGTAAAACTCTTCTTTGCCGGCAAACCAACGGTAGGTGTGCTCGTAATCAAGGGAAAGATATTTAAGCGGCGCTTTCATCTCCTTATTGCGGAGTTCTTTTTCTAATTTGGCTTGCTGCTGCTCGAGTGTAAGCGGCGGAGTAAGGTCTTTTTTGGCTGCTTTTTGTTCGGCTGCATTGAGCTCTTTTTGGGTTTCGCGCAAGACTGTACGCAAGGAATCTGCCTCTATTTGCCCTTTGGTCATGACGTCTTGTCTAGGGCCACCAAAAAGTTTATAGACTGCCCCAATGAGCACTAAAGTAAGTGCTGAACCAATTAAGATTTTGGTCCAAGACCAACTAGAAGTTTGCTGCGCAGCTGCCATATCAATTTGATTTGAACGAAGATAATGAATTTGTATAGACAGCCATCATCTAGCCTTTTTGGACAATCTTCTGAATCTCAGCTTCTGTTTGCTGCAATTTAGATTGGCAATAGGCCACCAATTCATTGGCGCGGGCAACTGTGCTGGCGAGCTCGTCAATTTTTACTTCTTTGTTTTCTAATCTTTTGACAATTCCTTGAAGTTCGGAGAGGGCTTCTTCGTAAGTTAGTTGGAGTTCCATGCTATTTTTGAATTTTGGTGATGGTGCTATAAACAATAAATTGATCGGTCAGTGTTTGCAGTTCTTTGCCTATAAGCTCACCGGTGTAAAGCGAGAGGTCGATTTGGTCAATACTGCTCATGGTATAACCTACTTTCAACAATTTGAGTGGATTGAGTACCGCGACTTTTTCTTGTAAATTGAGAATTTCTAACCTTTGAATTGCGATATGATTAGCGGAGTGAAGAACCATTTTTTCTAATAAAGACGGCAATTCAATGGTTTGCACTATATTCAACAAATTGCAAGCTGCACTTGCACTTTTTTCTAGGGATAGATCTAAGATGGCGCGCTGTTCAGCGAGCATCTCATTGGTGCCTACTTCTATGCGGTGCAATTTAGTTTGTAAGTCGGAGCGGTAGTCAGTGATGATGTTTTGAAAATAATGGGTCAAGAATTTACTCGTGCTCGAAAAGAGTTCGGTAGCCTGACTGAGTTGTGTCAGACCGAGCTGTAAAGATTTATCGAGTAACTGCTGTATTTCTGACCGAAAGGTACCCACCCTTATGTACAAGAACTTGGCCACGGCGGTTGGTGTAATCTGACGCGAATGGGCTACTAAATCGGCCACAACCTCATCGGTTTCATGACCAATTCCAGTGATGAGCGGCAAGCGCAATTGCGCAATTACACTACAAATTTGATAGTCATTGAATACATTTAAATCCATTTTGCTGCCCCCGCCGCGGATCAAAACGATGGCATCGGCATCAAACGCATCTGCTTCTTTGAGTGCCGCGCAAATTTCAGCAACTGCTTTGTCGCCCTGCACGGTAGTGGCGATTTCTTGGATAATGAAGTTACGGTAGATATTATTCTGGCGCATTTCAGTCAAAAAATCGCGGTAGCCAGAGGTATCTGGAGAGCCGATGAGCACAACGCGCTTGACAATCATGGGCAGCCTGAGGCCTTTTTGTAAATCATACAAGCCTTCTTGCTTGAGCCTTTCAATAGTTTGTTTCTTTTTGAGCTCGATTTCACCATATGTAAAAGCGGGGTCGAGGTCGTGAATGGTCAAAGACAAACCGTAAATCTCATGAAAAGTAAGCGAAACTTTAAACAACAAACGATTGCCCGGTTGCATCAGAAGCTTGAACTCCTCACCTAAGTTAGTTTGTAAAGCCAAGACTTGAGTGCGCCAAATCACCGCTTTCATCTGTGCTGTATTGATGCCATTCTCCGCATCGGCCAACTCCAAATAATAGTGCCCACCTTTGATATTCAACTTAACCAACTCGCCAGAAACCCAATAACTTTGCTCGCCATAAGTGCGCGTAAGCACTTTCTTGACGCTGTCGACTAGTTGGGAAAGGGTGTAAGTTTTTTTAGGTAGCTGCATTGGAAGGCTTAAGTGGCAAGCACGGCATTTTGCTGTGTTTTTTTGAGTGTATGAAAGGTATTAGAAACGGTAAACACAATGGCGCCCGGTGTTGCCATTACAATTGCATACAGCGCGACAAAATCCGTATCTAATAAAAAAGCCGCACCAGCCCCTCCAAGCATGAGCCCGATGCCCACACCCATCGCTATTTTCAGGGGTTTGAGATTTTGAGATTTTGAATGAAAATGATAATATTTCCCAACGGGTAAATAGAATTTAGAATGGAGGTCTGCTACAGCTACTTTGTAATCTATTTTATCCGTTTTAGCTTTGAAATATAAAGTGTCATCAGAGACAAAATGGAGCTTGGTATAGCGATAAGTGCTTCCCGATTTCAACTCAAGGGTTTTATACTGCGCGTTTAATGGAAAGGATAAGAGCAATAGCCCAAAAATGAATAGGGTTTTCATATTGTAAACATAAGGGATTAATCACTAACTTTCTTGTCAAAATTAAGCAGTTATGAAATACATTTTACCTATTTTTCTAGTTATTTCACAAGTACTTTTCGCTCAAATCCCCAGCTATGTGCCCGTTGCAGGCCTGCAGTGTTTTTACCCCTTTAATGGCAATGGCAACGATGCAAGTACGCTCAACAATCACCTCACCAACAATGGCGCGGTGCTCACAACAGACCGTTTTGGCAACACAGATGCTGCCTATAACTTCAACGGAAGCACACAATACCTCATCCGCAATACGCCAAGTTTTACTTTTAATCCGAGTTCTACATTTACGGTCTCGTTGTGGCACAACCGCAATACGAGTTCCGTAGTTGGCATACCTATCATGCATGCTTCAAATGCTGCAGGAAACTTCATTTGGATTTTTCAGACCGGAGCCACGAATATGCAATTTGGAACCAATAAGCAACAATCTGCCTGGATCTGGGCTCAAAGCACCAGCACTACCAATGCTTGGACACATATCGTTCTGGTTTACAACGCAGGCGCCATGACACTTTACAAAGACAACGTAGCTGTTGCTACAGCCACCTTTAATCATACGGGTGTTACAAGCGCTACATTGCCGCTTTACGTTGGTAGAGGCATTGGAGGCAGTTATTTCAATGGTAAAATTGATGACATCGGTATCTGGAACCGCTGTTTATCTGCATGTGAAGTCAATGACCTTTATACGGCAGCGAATACCCTCACTACCGTTAATGCGGGGCCCAATTTATATGCTTGTAACGGTGGTTCGGTGACGCTCACAGGAACAGGGGCAAGTACTTATTTGTGGTCGCCAAATGTGAATAACGGGTCTACTTTTACACCGAGTATCAATCAAACTTATACCCTGACTGGCTTTGATGCCAACGGTTGCTCAGCATGGGATCAAACCAATGTCTTGCTCGAGCAATTCAGCATCAATGCCGGCCAAGACCTCACCATTTGCCAAGGCGATAGCGCTGTACTCACGGCAACTGGTTCGCCAAATATCATCTGGAACAACAACGATGTGAGCAACGGCATTCCGTTCTTCCCGCTGAACAGCGGATACATAACAGCTTTTGCGACCAGCGCCAATGGTTGTTTGGCCTCAGATTCTGTGTTGCTCACCATTAATCCATCTCCGAGTATTGATGCCGGCCAAGATTTTTTCACTTGCCCTGGTGACAGCATCACACTATTAGCAACAGGTGCCAACAATCTCGTTTGGAACGGTAACATCCCCAACGACACCACTTTTGTGCCCACGATGAGCGGCACTTATATTGTGAGTGGAAACGACAGCCTTGGTTGCAATGGCTCGGATACACTCCAGGTATTTTACGGAGCATTACCCGACCTCAATGCTGGTCCGGATCAAAGTGTTTGCTTTGGACAGGAAGTGACGCTCACAGGAACCGGTGGTATTTTCATGTACTGGGACTTCGCTATCGACGGAATTCCATTTATTCCACAAACTAGCGGCAATTATGTACTCTTCGGAGCAAGCAATGAAGGTTGCCAAAGCACCGACACCGTTTTTGTTAGTGTCAATGAGGCAACTAGCAATACAATAACCGTCTCGGCAATCGATAGCTACTCAAGCAACGGACAAACCTATACCGCTTCGGGAACATACACCCAAGTTCTAACCAATGCCGTTGGTTGCGATAGCTTGCTGACCATTAACCTCACACTTGATTTTACAGGTTTAAATGAAAACAAACAGCTGTTTAACTTCTATCCAAACCCTGTTAAAGAGATGATAGTGGTAAGCGTATTACCTGAATTGATCGGCCGTGAATTGGAAATAAGGAATGTGGAAGGTAAAAAGCTGTTGAGTCTAAATATGACCGCTACTACCCAAACGATTCACCTCGAAAATATGCCTGCCGGTATCTACTTAGTTCAAATTGGTGGCGTAGTGCAAAAAGTGTTGGTGGAGTAAAACTAAGAACGGATTAAAATCTCCATTTTTTTACCTAGTCCCATTTCAATGATCCGTTGCAATGTGGTTACTTGGATATCACATATTCCTCGCTCTACCCTGGAAATATAACTTTTTTTTGTACCTATTTTGAGTGCTAGTTGAGCTTGAGTCATCTTCATTTCTTTTCTGGTTTCCTTCAATAGTATACCAATTCGGAAAGCCTGGGCTTCTTCTTCGTAGGCATCTCTTGCAATGGAACCAATTTGGCCATATTTGTCATCGAGTATTTGAGAAAAACTAATTGTTTTCATGATTTTTGCTTTTGAAATTCACTTTTTCTTTTTTCCGCAAGTTGAATCATTGATTTAGGAGTTTTAGCTGTCTTTTTAATAAAGTAATTGGTCAGAACAAAAAATCTGTCACCATCAAAAAATCCTAGAAAACGGATACTTGACAGGTAAGTAATTACTCGAATTTCATAGATACCCTCAGAGCCTTTTAAAAATTTAAAATACTGCGAGGGTACAATTTCAGTATATCGAACTAAATCAAATACAAAATCTATCTTTCTCTGTACTTTAAGTGGTTGTGTTCGATAGAAATTGAATAGCTCTGTATCAATGATTGATATTTCTCTTAATAATTTCACAAAGTTAACTAATTAGTTTACTAAAACTAGAATTAGTTAAAATTGAAATTTAATTTTCAAGATAAATTCAGTGTTTTATGCAATTCTATCCTTTTACCGCTTAGAAGTAAGTGGATTGCGCAAATTGGTATACCCCACTAAGTGCAAGCGGACCACCCCAACGGGCAATTTGGCTTTGACGAGCACCGGTATTCTATTGGCATCTGCCGTGACCCAAAACTGAACATCTTCTTCGTCTTTGAAGTAGCGACCGGTCTGGACCAATGGTACAAACTTGTGGCATTTGAATTTTCCTTTTTCAGTGTCAATGACTTGGTCTGTGATGTACTTGATCTTAAGCGTAAAGACTTCGTTGTCCATGAAGATAGGAAAACTGAAGGTTTGGCCCTTTTTAGCACCTTTGAAATCTAAAGTACGGGCATAATAAAAGGCAGAAATCATGTCTTGGGCGCCCATCGGGATTTTAAAAGTTTTGCCCTTATTTGTTTCTACGGTTTCGTTTTGATGATGAAAAGTGTAGTCCTGACTGATTTTATAACCGCCTTCGTCTACGCGGCGCTTGAAAAACCAAGGCATGATACTGCGCTGGTCTAAGTAAGATTCGTAAGTATCGTCTACATGAAAAACGTTGTCAAAAGTATTGATTGAATACCCTTTGGCAACGGCATGATACAAGGGGCGGCCGTGACCTTTGCGGTCAGTCCATTTGAGATAGAGTGTTGCTTCCCCTGCGTCAATGAGGCCATAAGACAAATGGTAGCGCAATTTTTCACCAACTGCAAAAGCATCGTTGTCGGTAACTGGGAAAACTTCTTTACCGCTACTAGAGAGCAGCGCAAGTAAGAATAGCGTCGGGAGTAGGTAATGAAATGCTTTCATGGCAGAAGTTTTTCATCGCCAAGCAAAGCACATGCCAAAAAGAGCTTACTCGATGATCAGAATGTAATTGTTTTTCTTGCCTTTGCCTAGCAGCGCATAGCGCCCATTGATGAGCTCTTCGGCTGTAATGATGAAGTCTTCACCTACTTTATCTTTGTTCACTGCAATAGCATTGGCTTTGAGCTCGCGTCGGGCTTCTCCGTTAGAGCTCAAGAAACCAGTTTTGGCAGCAAGTGCATCGATGATACTCATGCCTGTTCCAAAATCTGCAGCAGATATGGTAGCTTGTGGAACACCTTCAAATACGGCGAAGAAATCTTTCTCTGAGAGCGAACGAAGGTCGTCGGCAGTGGATTTCCCGAAGAGAATATTGCTTGCGGCAATTGCCGTTTGAAGCGCGGCTGCACCATGCACACGCGTGGTAATGTCTTCGGCAATCGCTTTTTGCAACACACGCAAATGTGGGGCTTCGGCATGCGTAGCTTCTAAAGCCTCGATTTCCTCTTTGGTGCGCAAGGTAAAGATGCGGATATAGTTAGCGGCATCTGTATCAGAGGCATTGAGCCAGAATTGATAGAATGCATAAGGGCTGGTCTTTTCTGGATCGAGCCAAACAGAACCGCTTTCGGTTTTACCGAATTTAGTGCCATCAGCTTTCTTGATCAAAGGTGTAGTGACTGCATAGGCCTCACCTCCTGCCTTGCGGCGAATGAGTTCTGTGCCAGTAACGATGTTTCCCCATTGGTCTGAGCCGCCTAATTGAAGGATGCAGTTGTGGTGTTTATTGAGGTGATAGAAGTCATAGCCCTGCACCAATTGGTAAGAGAATTCTGTGAAAGACATACCTGTTTCGAGGCGTTTTTTGACAGAATCTTTGGCCATCATGTAGTTGACTGATATGTGCTTGCCTACGTCGCGGATGAAGTCTAAAAAAGACATGTCTTTGAACCAGTCGTAGTTGTTGACCATCTCGGCAGCGTTGGCTTCGCAGTCAAAATCTAGGAAGGCCTCGAGCTGCTTGCGTACACACGCCACGTTGTGATCTAAGGTTGCGGTATCGAGTAAATTGCGCTCTTGACTTTTGCCCGACGGATCTCCGACCATGCCGGTAGCGCCACCAACGAGGGCATATGGTTTGTGACCGGCGCGTTGGAAATGCACCAGGGTCATGATTTGAACAAGATGCCCCACGTGAAGTGAATCTGCTGTTGGATCAAATCCTATATACCCAGCGGATACTTTTTTGAGGAGGGCTTCTTCTGTTCCGGGCATGATATCGTGGATCATGCCGCGCCATTGGAGTTCTGCGATAAAGTTGCTGGGCATTTTATTTCGTTAATTCTTTGAATACTTCTTCTAGTGTTTTTTGCTCGATGTTGAGTGTCAAAATGAGCCAATCTTGTGCTTGCGCGTACTGTGCTACTTCTTTGCGGAGGTCGGTGTTGCTGAGTGATTCGATCAGCCATCCGTTATTGAGCCCTTCCACCTTACTGACATTAGGGATCTTTTTGAGTTGTGCAGCGCTGACTTTGTTGTCAAATTCAACGTATACCGTTTGGTGTTGAAGGTCTTGTTGGAGAATTTTAGCGGTGTCGTCGGCCACAATTTGACCTTTTGAAATGATGATCACGCGGTCGCAGATCGCCTCTACTTCTTGCATGATATGCGTAGAGAGTAAAACCGTTTTTTCTTTGCCGATGCTGCGAATGAGTTCGCGGATTTCAACTAATTGATTGGGGTCAAGGCCGGTGGTTGGCTCATCTAAAATCAGCACTTCTGGATCGTGAATAATGGCTTGTGCCAAACCAACACGTTGGCGGTATCCTTTAGACAATGCGCCAATTTTTTTGTGCTGCTCGACGTCTAGGCCCACTGCGTGGATCATTTCGGAAACGCGCGCTTTGAGGTTTTTGATTTTGTAAATGCGCCCCACGAATTCGAGGTATTCGCGCACATACATGTCGGTATAAAGCGGATTGTTTTCAGGCAAATAGCCGATGATTTGACGGGTGTCGAGTTTGTCGATGTCTACTTTTTTGCCGCAAATAAATACCTCGCCCTCACTGGCAGGCATGAAGCCCGTCATGATTTTCATGGTGGTGGATTTTCCGGCGCCATTTGGACCCAAAAAAGCGACGATTTCACCTTTTTTGACCGAAAAACTGACGTCGCGGACGGCGGCCTGTTCTCCGTAATATTTATATAGGTTTTTGACTTCTATGGACATAGTATGCGAAGTTACTCAATTTTTCAAAGAAACGTTGAATGCACTACCCTGCGGGAGTAAAACGCAAAAAAGAAAGCGAAGATGGTGAGGCCCATTTGGGTTTCGAGGCCGTCCTCAATAAATAAGGTCAGAATGAAAGTCAGGCCAATGAGGATGCCTTGCACTTGTCTATACTGTAATTGCCTTTTGATAAAAAGCAAAAGTAGTCCAACAAATATGCACAAACCGAAGATGCCAAGATTGAGCCAAGTAGTGAGGTAATAGTTATGTGGACGCAAGCGGCGGTCTGGACGCAATTGCGAGCCGCGCTCCTCGTAACGGCTTTGCATTTGGTCGGTGAGGTCTCCGATTCCTACGCCAATAAGCCAATGATCGGCAATAAGTGAGGTGGCATTGCGCCAATATTCGATGCGCTCTAACAGGGAGTGATCGTTGGGGTTATTGCTGTGATGAAGCTGGTAGCGCAAACCGAAAAGCCTGGCGCCAAGGCCACCTTGTGCTTCGCGTATATCTGCAAAACCTAATTCTATCCAGCGGATTTCTTCTTGACTTAAGGCCGCTATGCCAGAAGCTGCTGCACAGCCATTTTTACTGAGTACAAAACGCTCCACAGTGGAAGCCAATACCTGACCCCTTAAATCTTGACCATCAAAAGGTAAAGTAGAGCGTTTCTGCCAAGCTTGTGCCATTTGAATAGGATTCGGAGGGCAGGTCTCGCGCGTTTCTATGGGCTGCGCCAAATAGTAAACCAAAGCGCTCAACAAAGCGATACTGACGGAGCCCAATCCGACAACCCAACCCCATTTTCTTCTGTGTAAAAGAAAAGAAATGGCATGGCCCAACAATACGAGTACCACAGTTAAAACGCCAGATAAAGCTTGACTGTCTAAAGTGTAAAACAAAAACCAAAAGGCCAAAAGCACATACCATTTTTGTTTTTGCATCCGAAACAAAGCAAAGGACAAACCAAGGCCAATTAAGATGCCAAATCGAATGTGTGAACCAAATAGAGACATCTCTCTGATGTCGACCAAGTGGAGTTGTTCAGCAAAAAAATGATACGAGATGCTATTGACCAAAGACGTCAAGAGCAAAGCGCCTAAAAAGAAACTCCAGAGCCCTTCTATTTTTCGGGCGGTCGGCAAAGGTCTTGCGGAAATAATAATCGGAATGAGCAGTAAACTGGTGAAGCGCCGCAATTGATCAAAGCCTTCTTTCCAGTTATCTGACCACAGTAAACTCAGCCAAAACAGGAAGTAAAAAAGCAAAAGAAGATGAACCAAACGGTTTTCTTTGAGGCGGCGGTAATAGGTTTTGAAGTCGGCTTCTAACAAGAGATTCAAGCTGCCCAATAAGAGCCCCATGGACATCAAAAACTTGCTGCAGACCATCCCGATCACAAAAAAGAGAAGGGTGAGGTAGTGTAGTCTTGTATGGGCTTTGGTCCCGAACCAGCGTTGCAACATGTGTTTACTAACGCTTAATTCTTCAAAATAGTATTGTACTGTGCTGGGGCTTGTAAAATTTCTAAACCTTTGCGCACAACTGGATCTGCTTGTAGTTGTTGTTTGGCACGCCCTTCTTGATAGTAATAGCGCGAAATGATTTCATCCTCAAGAACTTCACTAATCTCTTGTTGAAATTTATCGAGGTCGCGCTCTTTTGATGGGGTAACCTTTTCTAACATTTGATTGTACTGAGTTGAGATGTCTTCAAAATATCCTTCTTTCTCTGCCGTCTCTTTCATTTTGCGAAGCGCTTCTTCAGAAGCGGTGGTGTAGTCAAAGTCGGGCTGCGCCATGACGTAAGCCTTGAACAACTGATATGCCTCCGGACTCAGTTTAAAGGTGCCTGCCTCAGCAATTGTTGGATTGGCCGCAGCATATTGCGTGGCATAATTGAAAATATGGTTCTTGACCAAAAGCATGGCTGTCAGCCTACTGAGGTCTTCAAAAGCAACTTCGATATCGGGCTCGATGCCACGGCCATCAATGACGGGTCTGCCGTTTTGCGTGTAGAATGTTTTGAGCAATGAATCGGCTACTTCCTTGGCTTTTTCGCCATTTTCTTTGTCGTAATATTCCAAACGTTGAACACAGCGGCCAGAAGGCGTGTAGTATTTGGCAATGGTGATTTTGATCTTGGAACCGTATTTGAGATCGTAGGTGCGCTGCACCAAGCCCTTGCCAAAACTGGTTTCGCCAATAATTACGGCGCGGTCGAGGTCTTGAAGGCTGCCTGCTAAAATTTCGGAGGCAGAGGCTGATCCGCCGTCGATGAGCACCACGAGGGGCATGTTGGGGGCAAATGGTTCTTCTAGTGTTTTGTAGGTGCGGTTTTCTTCGGCCACTCGGCCTTTTGTTGTCACCACAACTTGGTTCTTTGCAACAAAAAAGTTCACGATTTTTACGGCTTCAATGAGCAAACCGCCCCCGTTGCCACGCAAGTCTAAAACCAACTCTTGCATGCCCTGCGCTTGTAACTTTTCTATCGCGCTTTTGACATCAGCAGACGCCGTTTGCGTAAATGAATTGAGTTTGACATAACCTACTTTGTTTTGCAACATGCCAAAATAAGGCACGTCAGGCAATTTGATTTCGTCGCGGGTCATTTTAAAACTTTTGTTGCCCTCTCCCTTTCTTTCTATAACCAACTCAAACGATGTGCCTTTGGGGCCTTTAAGCGCATCCGAAACTTCTTCGGTTGTTTTTTTCTCCATGCTTTTACCATCGATGCTAACAATTTTGTCGCCAGCTTTGAGACCAGCAACTTGCGCGGGTTTGCCTTCATAAGGCTCAGCAATAAAACTGAAATCTCCCATTTTGCGAATTAAGGCACCAATTCCACCGTATTGCCCTGTGGTCATGAGGCGGTAATCTTCGATATTTGATTCGTGGTAATAAACGGTGTAAGGATCTAGCTCCTTGAGCATGGCGTCGATACCTGTTTTGGCTAATTGACCATTTTTTGTTTCATCGACAAAATAGAGGTCGAGGTGCTCATAGATTTGGTCCATGATTTCCAAACTCTTGAGCGTTTCAAAAGAATTGGTTTGGGCATAACCGAAGCGAAAACTCAGTAAAAGAGCGAAAAAGAGAAAAGGTAATTGAGTCAGTTTGATCATGATTTGATTTCTTTTATAAGTTGGTCGAGTGCTTTACACAACTTTTGTTCCAAAAGTTGATAATTTGGACGTTCATCGGCAACAAAAGTTAACGAAAACACCATTTTTTTATTGTTCTGTTGGAGGGCCGCTATCAATGGCATTTTGTTTTTGCGCAAGACCTCCCGCATCAAGCGCTTGATATAATTGCGGTCGTGGGCTCTTTTGAAGCGGCGTTTTGGGGCTGAAAACAACACTTGAAAAGCCTCGCTTGGCTCAGCACCAGGGTCGATAGCCTCGGCAATATACAATACGCGCAGCGGATACGCTTTGATGAGCACACCTGTTTTGTAGAGCGCTTCAATCTTCTTGAGGCTACACAATTTAAAAGCCTTTGGCAAACGTTCGTCGGTATGTGGCTGTAGTTTAGTCAAGGCGCTGATCGGTAACTTCTTCGTAGTCTGCGTAGTCGTCGGGGCCTTGTGTTGGGCCGTCTTGAGGTGGTTTTGGACTAAAGGCTTTGAGCAAACGAAAGAACACACTTAGCACAAAGAAGAAACCGAGTACCTGAAAGATAAAGCCAAGTAAAAAGGCCTTCTCAAGGCTGCGGATATTAGACTCAAACCAATGTGAAATGCCATTCTCAGACAAATAGGGGAAGAAGTAAAGACCAGTAAAGGTAAGTGCTGCCAACACCAATAAGAGAATTTCTAGATTTTTGGAATAAGGGCGCTGTTGGACGGGCATCTGAAAAGCACCTAAAAACTGAAGTTGTTCTTGCTGCTTTTGAAATTTACCGAGTAAATAAAGCATGAGAATTAGGCCGCCGGGCAGTAATTTTTGCCAATTGAGCACATAAGTGGGTTCGTTGGGCGCAAATTCAAGACAGTAAGCAAAAGTGATATTCACTAGCAAGATATACTTGAGGCCTTTGAGAATGTACTGCTCTGCCAAAAACGGAGGCCGCATACCCGTGAGCATTTTGTGGGCCAATTCTAGAAAGAACCAGATGAAATTAAAAATGGCAAAACGAACACCAAGCTTGAAAAGGAGCGTAAGTAAAATCATAAGCCGAAGTTACGAAGTTTCGTTAAGCTGCCTTGAAAGAAATTGCCATCGACGTACGTATTGATGCCGTGAACAACCATTTTTTCAGAAAATTGATAAAATGTCCAAGGGAGGTGCTCAACTTTATGGTGTGGGCCGTAAGAAGCAACCCAAAGCGGATAACCGTCTATACTTCCTTTGAGATAGCGCTCATAGAAAAAGCGGCCCGTGTAAACGATCGGTTTGCAGTGGTAGTGCTGCCCAACGATGCGCAGCCAATTTTGCACACCTTTGCGCAAGTTAGCTGCTCCGAATGGAGACATTTTTTCGACATCCAATACCGGCGGAAAATCGCCTTTGCTCAGCCTTACCTGTTGAATGAAATTTTGGGCTTGCTCGCTTGAATTTTGAAATGGGCGGTAATAATGATAGGCCCCGCGTTGGAGCCCCACTCTTTTTAATGCTTGCCAATTGGCTGTAAATTGCGGATCTAGACCATCGGTGCCCATTGTTGCTCTGGCAATGGCAAAGCGCAAGGGGTGCTTGGTTAATAGCACTTCGTCCCAATTGATGCTGCCTTGGTACTGAGAAACATCAATGCCAAAACAATAGGTTTGGTCGTCGGCAATGGCGGTTTCTGACAGCGTCTCGGCAGTTGTATTGCGCAGCACCGGGCGCAGCAAGTCTATTCGGTCATAAAAACGAATAAAGACAAAGACATAAGCCACAAAACCCACCACCAATAACCAGGGAAGATAAGGGCGTTTACGGCGCCATTTTTTTTCCGTCCAGATCAAAATTGCCACAAGAAATAGAAATACACCCAATACATATTGGGGATGATTGAGCAACCAAAAAACCACTAGGCGCAACAAGGACATGGGCAAAGATACTAATCCAAACACTTACACGGTGGATCAATGAGTACTTTGGTATTGGGCAAGCGACCGAGCAGTTGCTTGGCAAAAACTGTTCCGTACATCACTCCTTCGATATTGAGCACGCGCAAGTCTGGCAGCAGAAAAATACCTTCGCCAAATTGTTCAATGGCATTGCCATAAAGGTCAAGGTATTGCAGCTGGGAAAGTGCGCTAATTTGGTCAGGTAGCATGCGCAGCGCATTGCGTTCCATGGATAATTCGCGCAACTTTGGTAACTGGCAAAGCACTAAAGGAAAATGGTCGAGTTTGTTTTTGCCTAGTTTTAGGTACTGAAGTTGGGTAAATACCTTCATTTCTTCGGGGAGAAATGTCAACTTATTTTTAGATAAATCGAGCGATTCAAGCGCCACAAACTCAAATAATTTTTGGGGTAAGCTATCCCACTTGAGCCCGGAGCAATCTAAGGAGTAAACACTTGCTGGATTCATTTGTAAAGCATCTTGCCATTTGATGGCTTGTGCATTCGCGATCAGCGTAAAGTTTGAATACAAAAGGAATAAGCAGAGTTGTCGAAGCATATATCTAAGGTAGTAAAAAAATAAATGGGTCAGCTACAGATAATTATTGTACTTTTAACAATATCTAAAACTGCTTACACTACTATGAAATATCTTTTTACACTCACTTTGGCCTTCTCTGCTCACCTTGTATTTGCACAAGCTGGCCCCATAGATTTTGAACCCAATGGCTTTGGTGCCAACTGGGCCTGGACTACTTTTGAAAACGGAAACAACCCCCCTGTTCAGATGGTGGCCAATCCGTCGCCAAGCGGAATCAATTTATCGACGACCGTTTGCAAATTTACGGCGCTCGTGAATGGCGCTCCTTGGGCAGGTTTTGAATCTGTTCACGGCCAAGGCATTGGTCTTTTCAATTTAACGGCTGCCAATTGTCAGATCAAAGTTATGGTGTACAAGTCGGTCATTAGTCCGGTTGGGCTCAAATTTGCGACGCCTTCAAACGCGTCTTCTGGCGAAATCCTCGTCTCGAATACCCTTGTCGATCAATGGGAAGAACTCACTTTTGATTTTACCAATGTGCTGTCTAACCCCACTTCTATTGGCATTGATCAAATCATCCTCTTCCCGGATTTTGGCCAGCGTTCAGACAACAACGTGTGTTACATAGACAACATCAAATTCTCCAATCAAGACGGCTCGCAATCGTTAGCGCCAATGGTGCCGGCACCTACGCCAACTTATCCTGCAGCTTCGGTAATTTCGATGTTCAGCAACCCTTATACCAATGTAACAGTAGATACATGGCAAGCGCCGTGGTCTCAAGCACAAGTGACAGACCTTCAGATCCAAGGAAACGATACCAAGCGTTATAGCTCGGTCAATTTTGCCGGTATCGAGACGCTCGGTGGCAACCAACTCGACCTCACCGACATGACGCATTTCAGACTCGATTACTGGACCGCTAACATGAATCCTTTTAAAGTTAAATTGGTTGATTTTGGCGCGAACGGACAATATGCGGGTGGCGACGACAGCGAGAGCGAACTCAGCTTTCAGCCAGTAGCCCAAACCTGGAACACCCTCGAAATTCCACTCAGCCAGTTTACTAACCTCAACAGCCTGAGTCATTTTTCACAGCTGATCTTGTCGGGTTCGCCAGCAGGTGCAGGTGTGGTCTTTGTAGACAACGTACTATTCTTTGATGAGAACCAGAGCAACTTGAATGAGGTAGGCGCTAGCCACTATTCGATTGCACCGAATCCGAGTTCGGATGTCATTCAGATCAAAGGATGTCAGCACCAAACAAGTATCGAAATCTACAATACGCTTGGGCAATTGTGTTTGGCAACAACGGCTTCTGCCACAACTGCACAAATCGATATCAACTCCTTTAAAGAAGGGCTTTATATTTTGAAGCTGCGCGACCTACAAACAGGTCAAATGCAAACTTATCGCATCGAGAAAAAGTAAGACCGGATTTGGATTTCATCTGCTTGCAACTGCTTTTTGAGTGCCTCTAAACCAGCAAATTTTTGTTCAGATCGGATGCGCTCATGTAAACTGATTGCGAGGTAAGCCTCATAGATATCATCTTGAAAATCAAAGAAATGAACTTCTATTTTGCGCTCCACTTTTGCTTCTTGGATGGTTGGCCGCCAGCCAATGTTCATCATGCCGTATAGTGTAACGCCATTATATTCACTCGACACCGCATAAACACCGTCGGCAGGCAAGATTTTTTCGGCTTCTGTAAGTTGAACGTTGGCAGTTGGAAAGCCAATACTGCGCCCATTTTGCAGTCCTCTTGATACGTGTCCGGATACTTGATAAGGCTGCCCTAAATAAGCATTCGCTTGCGCGATATGGCCCTGTTCTATTGCTTTTCTGATCTTAGAAGAACTGATGTAGACTTCGTCGATTTGCTCGACAGGAATTTCTTTGACTTCAAAAAACCCTTTGGCTTCATAGCTGCGCAAAAAAGCTAAATTGCCTTGTCGGTCGTGGCCAAATTGGTGGTCGTAACCGATAATTACACTATGGGCATTCAAACCTTGGATCAGCACCTCCTCTACAAACTGGGCTGCTGTTTGCTGTGCCAATTGCGCGTTGAATTCTAACACCACTACGTGGTCTAGACCAAGCGCTGCAAGCCTAGCTAGTTTTTCTTCTTGGGTCTGGATGAGACTCAAGGGCTGATCAGGAAATAAGATGCGGCGTGGATGCGGATGAAAAGTGAGCAGCACAGAAGCCAAGCCTTGTTGCTTGGCCTGCGCACAAACTGTTGAAAGTATTTTTTGATGACCTAAATGCAGGCCGTCGAAGGTCCCGATGGTGAGGACCGTTTTTTGGTTTTTTGGAAAAGTGGCTAAATGCTTGTGCAGCTCCATTAGAGGATAAGCATGGCGTCTCCGTAAGAATAGAAACGGTACTTTTCTCTGACCGCTTCCTCGTATGCTTTGTGCATGAGTTCATGGCCCATAAAGGCGGAAATCATCATGAGCAAAGTAGAAAGAGGCGTGTGGAAATTGGTGATCAGGCTGTCGGCAATGCTGAATTCGTAAGGCGGGAAAATGAATTTGTTGGTCCAGCCGTCGTAAGGCTTGAGCATGCCGTCCGTTGAGACGGATGTTTCGATGGAGCGCATAGAGGTTGTTCCAACGGCGCAAACTCTGCGCTTGTGGCGCTTAGCGTCGTTGACCATTGTCACAGCGCTTTCTGGAATGATGACCTGCTCAGAATCCATTTTGTGCTTGGTGAGGTCTTCTACCTCGACAGAACGAAATGTGCCAAGGCCCACGTGGAGTGTTAGCTCGGCAAAGTTGATGCCCTTCAACTCCAAACGCTTGAGCAATTGTTTGGAGAAGTGAAGACCGGCCGTTGGTGCAGCAACTGCACCCTCTACGCTTGCAAAAACGGTTTGGTAGCGTTCTTCGTCTTCAGGTTCTACTTCTCTTTTGATGTATTTTGGAAGTGGGGTTTCACCCAACTCAGTGATTTTGGCTTTGAAATCTTCGTAGGGGCCGTCGAATAAAAAACGAAGGGTGCGTCCACGAGAAGTGGTGTTGTCAATGACCTCAGCCACGAGTGAGTCGTCTTCGCCAAAATATAGTTTATTACCAATGCGGATTTTGCGGGCAGGATCTACGAGAACATCCCATAAAAGGCTTTCGCGGTTGAGTTCACGCAATAAAAATACTTCGATTTTAGCACCAGTTTTCTCTTTGTTGCCGTACATGCGGGCCGGGAAAACACGGGTGTTATTCATGATCATGACGTCGCCTTCGTCAAAATAATCGAGGACGTCGCGGAACATTTTGTGCTCTATGAGGCCGGTAGAACGGTGTACAACCATGAGGCGGCATTCGTCACGGGTTTCTTCTGGATAATTGGCGATTAATTCTTCAGGAAGGTTGAAGTCAAAATCAGAAAGTTTCATTTTGCTCATAGGACATTTTTTAGATCCCTTCTCTAAGGGGAGGGCAAAGATACAACATCAAGACCCCCCATGTCAAGTAAATACCTAACTATTTCTAAAATTGGAAGTAAACAAAAGCCTTGAAGGTGTCTGATACTGCTTGGTACATGATAAAAACCGACACGGCAAAAGTGAGCGCCTGAACGGGCATGGGCCATTTTGAAAAGAACAAAACGGTTTTGTCTTTCCATTTTTGAGGTAACCAATGCGTTGTATAGCCCAGTATAATAAGGTAAAATATACCTTGAAAATTATTCCATACCTTCCACCAAATGTCAACGGACCAATCGAATTGTTCGCTTATGATAGTTAAGAATTGGAAAGGCTGATCGGCTTCTGGCAAACGGAACCAAATGCGGGTAAAGGTAATGAAAGTCAAGGTCAGGAATATACGCCAGGCCCGAATAATGTAGTTGTTCGAATTTTCATAAGGGCTAACGCGTTTCCAATAATTATAAAGGACCAAAGCAGCGCCGTTCATTGCCCCCCAAATCACAAAATTCTGACTCGCGCCGTGCCATAAACCGCCTACGATCATCGTGATGAGCAAGTTCAAGTCGCGAACTGCAAAAGTCCGGAAGGCCTTCCAAAATTGCCATAAAATTAAATAGATAACCAGCAATACTCCATAAGTATACCAGAGCTCTATCCAACCCGTGATGAAATACAAAAAGCCAAGAATGACCGCCGTCATAATGGCTGTGCCCCAAGATCCTTTCTTATTTCCGCCGAGTGGAATATAGAGGTAGTCGCGCAGCCAAGAACTCAGAGATTTATGCCAACGACGCCAAAATTCTGCCACAGAAACGGCTTTATATGGCGAGTTGAAATTCTCCAAAAGATTAAAGCCCATAAGTTTGGAAACACCAATGGCCATGTCGGTATAACCGGAGAAATCTGCATAAATCTGCAGAGAATAAGCAAACATGGCTATTACGCTAACAAACCCTGGATATGCGCCTGGCCCATCCATTACTTTATCAATAAAGTGAACCGCAATGTAATCGGCAAAAATGAGTTTCTTGAGCAAACCCTTGCCGATCATCCAGAGTGACCACGAAAAGTCGTATTTACTCAGCTGATACGGTGTGTGGATTTGCGGAATAAAATCGCGGGCACGCACAATAGGCCCGGCAATAAGGTGTGGAAAATACGTGACGTAGAAAGCGTAGTCAAAGAAATTTTTGGCAGCTGGAATCTCTTTTCTGGAGATATCCACCAGATAAGAAATGTTGTGAAACGTAAAGAACGAAACGCCGATTGGTATGAGAATTTTATCGACAAAACTGCCCTTGCCAAACCATTCGTTGCCTAGTACAGCAAATTGATTGACCACATTGTAATCGGTGCCAAATTGGGCATTAAAGGCATCCGTAAAAAAGTAGGTGTATTTGAAATAAAACAATCCGGCTAAATTGACGATGAGCCCTGAAATCAAAAATCCTTTATTCCATTTGGGGCGGTCCAACCAACCAACGCCACGACCTATCAAATAATTGAACAACAGCATAAAGCCGAGCAATAACACAAAATTGCCAGAAGTTTTGAAATAGAAAAATAAACTGACTGCCGTCAAGAAAATACTGCGCAGCAAATAACGCTTGTGGATCAAGACAAATACGGCCATAACGGCCAAGAAAAACAACCAAAAATCAAGTCTTGTAAACAGCAAGCTTTCTTGATGTTGCCAGGAAAATAGTTCGTGTATGCGATTCATATCAATTGCGCAAATTTTGTAAACTCTTGAGGTTTTTTTGAAAAGCCTCTATCAATAAGGTTCCCTTGAGGTGATAACCTGTACCTGTAAAGTGGACGTAGTCGGCTTGCATTAGGCCTGCGTTTTTCCAGGTTTTGGAAGATCCTAACTCACCCATTATGCCGTAAAAATCCCAGACAGCCATCTGATATTGCGCTGCGAGCTGAAAAATCACATCTCTCTGACGCGCTGTATTTCGATTAGGGTATTTGCGCATGTAATAGTCGTCGTTGGGCACCGTTAGCAAGATGGCACAATTCGGATTGCTGTGCAATACCTGCAAAATCATTTTCTCAAGATTTGCTTTATAAACTTGGGGGTCGAAGGCCTCGTAGCTGCAATGTGCATCGTTGGTACCTACCGAGAAAATAAATAAATCAGGAGCCCGCAATTGCAAATCTCGGCTGAAATTGGCGTTGGCTAGATACGTGGGCAAGCTGGCGCCGTTGATGCCGATGGCAGTGTAGGTGATGCCCGGTAAGTCATTTAAAAACTCAAAACCAAAAAGCTCAAGCGTAAAGGGTGTTGAGGTGTTCTTGACAAAAAGTAAGTCCAGGGAATCGAGGTGGTCTGAAAAGCGAATTTCGGTGTAACCCATTTCTGGAAAATGGGTGAGTTCAGTTACTAAAAGTTCTTGGTCTCCGAAATTGAGTTCGTAAGGGAATTCACCTGTGTTGTGGTAAATCCGAAGGCGATCAAAAGGAGGCTTCACGAGGGTGCGCAGGTGCTTGAAGTTGATCACAACCAAAGAGTCTGGACACGAAATAGCTGCGCCACTGAGGCCGTAATCGAAGTCTTCTGGGCGCTGATTGACGCTGCGAAAACCCTTCCAGGTATTTGGCGATGAAAAATTATAATTCGTCGGATTATTGGTGTGGGCCAAACTGTAAGGAAATACCAAACCGCGCTCGCCACTCAAGCCTGGCCAGTTAGACTGTAAAAAAGTGCGAAAGTCGTGGGAATAAATATCGGCCTGCAAGTGAGAGCCGCCAATATGATAAAAATTGAGCTTGCCCTCGCCTGTCTCGATCATTTGGGTGAGCACACTATTGAGGTGGAGCCAATTGGGGCTTTCTGTGCCAAAAAATTGAAACTGGTTGCATTGTACCTCGACAAAAGGATAATTTTTGGCAATTTCTTGCTCAACGGCGCTGAGTGAATCATTCGTGCAGAGCGCTGGATATTGTCCAAAAGCAAATAAGGGTAAAATAAAGAGCACTAAAAAGCGTTTCATTGTTCGCCCCCCTTCTTGGACTGCCATTCAGAATAAGCAGCGCCAAAAGCCTCAAAAAAGTACTGTGAAGCAATACTGGCGCCACGAGGGCTAAAATGCACGTAATCCTTTCCAGCTAAACCTTGAGCAACCCATGCCGGCATGGAGTTTTTACCTCCCATGGCTCCATATAAATTCCAGAATGCCACTCCGTTTTCAGCGCACATTTTCTGCATGCGATCTACGGTGTAGGGTAAATACGTATAGGTTTCAAAGACGCCGTCTTGTAGCTTAGACATGTCGCTCGGACCAATTAGAATGATGGCGGCGTCGGGCACCAATTTTTGAATGTAATTGATGCGGTTTTTAAGTGCGCCAATGTAGTAGCGCACACTGCTGCTGTCGCGGAAGGTGTGAACAGAATTGCCCCCAAACTGCAAGATAAATAACTTGGTATTGGCTTCGCGGTGCATTTGTGCAAAAATACTGGCATCTGAGGAGCTGAGGTCGTGGCCAGAGGAGCCGCGCATGGCCACATTATTGACTTGAACACCCACATCGCCGTCTAGGCTAAACCCTGTAAATATGGGGCTCTTGGTGGAGGCAAAGACAAAGCGCAATTTGCCTGGTGTGTGACCAAAACTAAGGGGCAAAACATGCTGACCGCCATCGGCAACCAAAGAGTCTTCGTGAATGAGTTTATCGTTCTCGTAAATTTTGACCGAACAAGGTGTATAACAACTATTGTAATAACATTTGACCTGACTGTATGTGCGGGCCCGCGTAAAAGCCGAGGGCGAGGGCGAAATTTCTACCCAGGCTTCCGTTGGGGTAGCGGTTGCTCCACTGACATCAAATGTAGCGGCTGACAAGAGCGCTCCATAGCGGCGAGAACTCATTTTGGGTGGCCAAAAAGCAGTGTAACGCTTGAAGTTAGGCGATACTTTTTGCTTGAAACTTTGGGTGTTGTAAACGTTGTAGGCCGGAATGAAACCAGGGCCAATACCGCCGAATTGTTGTTGGATGCGCTGGCGAATGTAACCGGTCATGCGGTCGCCCTCGATTTGGGAGTCGCCGTAATGAAAGATACTGATTTTTTGCCCCTCGGCTGCACCTTGTAGTGCTGCAAAGAAACGGTAAAGTTTGGCTGCCGCCGCACTACTCATTTGCAGCGGATTTGCCGACTCGCTGGCCAATAAACCGCCGTCAGGAAGGCCTGTTTGGCCCGAGCTTTTGCCGATGTGCTTGACTCCGTCGTTGATGTCGGTGGTATCTACCGCAGCTACAATTTTATCGATGTTCTTCTTGACTTGTTTTTTGGCTACCCACACGCGCTCGAGCGGCAAAAAACGCCAATTGACACCCAACCACTTGACACCTTCTTGAGGAATAAGTGCACTAGGAATGCACAAAAGTGACAAGACTAGAACTAAAAAAAGCAGAACTTTGTATGGGCGTATTTGTTGCACGGTAAGATATCTTGGGCAAATATAGTTCTTCTTTAGTCAAATTTTAAGCATATGGCCAACCAACTCGGCAACGAAAGTTCACCTTATTTGTTACAACATGCCCAAAACCCAGTGCACTGGGTGGCTTGGTCCGCGGACGTTTTTGAGCGCGCAAAAGCCGAAGACAAATTGGTTTTGATCAGCGTAGGGTATTCGGCCTGCCATTGGTGTCATGTGATGGAGCACGAATGCTTTGAAGACGAAGAGGTAGCAGCGCTCATGAACACACATTTTATCAATGTAAAAGTGGACCGAGAGGAGCGCCCAGATGTTGACCAAATCTACATGACAGCAGTTCAGCTCATGACCCAGCGCGGCGGTTGGCCACTCAATTGCTTCACCCTCCCCGATGGCAGACCAATCTACGGCGGCACCTATTTCCCTAAAGATCAGTGGATGCACATACTCAAATCTTTGGCGCACACCTATGCCAACGATAGGGTCAAAGCCATAGACTACGCCCGACAACTCCACGAAGGTATTCAGCAAGCGGAACTCATCGCCGCACCACAAGAAATTTCGGGCTTTGAAGCCGAAAGACTCCATGAAATGGTAGTGCGCTGGGCCCGCAGTTTTGACACTTTTGAAGGCGGAACCAACAAAGCACCGAAATTTCCGTTGCCCAACAACTGGCTGTTCTTACTCCAATACGCACAGCATTTTGAAGAAGCTAAAATTGAAAAGCAGGTACGCCTGACGCTCGATAAAATTGCCTTAGGAGGTATCTACGACCAGGTAGGCGGTGGCTTTACGCGCTACAGCGTAGATGTGTTGTGGAAGGTGCCCCATTTTGAAAAAATGCTCTACGACAACGGACAACTCATCGGGTTATATGCCAAAGCATATGCGCGCTATCAAACGCCGCTTTACAAAGATGTTGTTTTGCAGACCTTTGATTTTCTTGAACGCGAACTCCGTTCAGATTTAGGTGCCTATTTCAGCGCGCTCGACGCAGACAGCGAAGGAGAAGAAGGTAAATTTTATTGCTGGACGCCGAGCGAAATAGACCACTTATTTGGGACGCAGGCCGAGCGCGTGAAACGCTATTACCACATCAATCAAACTGGGCATTGGGAAGACGACAAACACATTCCACTGCGCAAACATACCGACAGCGCTTTTGCCAAATTAGAAGGTATAGATTTAGAGGACTGGCTCATACAAAAAGCGCAAATCAATGAGGCTCTACTCAGCGAGCGCAGTCTGCGCGTGAGGCCGGGCTTGGATAACAAGCTGCTCGTCAGCTGGAATGCCATGACCGCCAAAGGCTTGCTGGAGGCTTACCGTATTTTTGGAGAAGACGCATTTTTAATTCGGGCCCTCAAAATCCTTTCTTGGATCAAGGACGTGCAATGGGATGGCCAGCAGCTCTTGAGGGTCAATACAAATCAGCAAAAAAGTGTTGCCGCATTTTTGGAAGATTACGCCCACACCATAGAAGCTTTGAGTTTGGCATATCAGTGTACAGGCCAGCTAGACTTTTTAGCATTTGCCAAAACGCTCACAGAAAAAGTTGCTGCTGAATTTCAGCATCCTCAAAGTAAAATGTGTTATTTCACGGCCTCAGATTCTACGCTGATCAGCCGCAACATGGAACTCCATGACAACGTCATTGCATCGAGCAATTCAGTCATGGCGCATGCTTTTCTAACAATGGGTTTTTACTACCAGAACCAAGACTGGACAAACAGCGCCCAACAAATGCTTCAAAATATTTACGACGGCATGGAAACCTACGGTTCAGGTTACTCCAATTGGGGCCTGCTCTTGTTCAGACAACTTTACCCAGAAAAGCATTGGCATGTACTCAATAATACAGCGCCCATGGAAGTTTTTCAGGCCACCAAACTAATAGACTGCTTGCTTTCGTACCATCAAAGTTTACCCTGCTCCAAGATATACACAAACAGTGCTATCTCGGTGTGTGAGTTTGGCAGTTGCCACAGGCCTGTACAAACAGTAGCTGAAGCTTTGGTGCTTTAACTTAAATAATGATAGACTTGCGTGCAATTGCGCGCTTGACCGCAGCAACTACATCGGGAGTATCGATATGGTATTTGGTCATGAGTTCCATTGGTGTGCCAGACTCTCCGAAGGTGTCATTGACGGCAACGTATTCTTGCGCAACTGGATACTTTCGGCTCAATACTTGAGAAACAGCCTCGCCCAAACCACCGTTCATCATGTGCTCTTCTGCAGTAACAACACAACCTGTTTTGCCTACAGACTTTAGAATCGCGGCTTCATCGAGTGGCTTAATGGTGTGCATATTGATGAGCTCCGCTGAGATGCCAATGGCATGCAATTCTTTAAGGGCCTCTATAGATTTCCAGACCATATGGCCACAGGCAATAATGGTGACGTCTGTGCCTTCGGCTAATACATCTGCTTTACCAATCACAAATTCTGCGTCGGGCTTCACAAAAATAGGCATCACCGGACGGCCAAAACGCAAGTAAACTGGGCCTTCGTGTGCAGCGATTGCAATGGTAGCTTGTTTGGTTTGGTTGAAGTCTGCCGGAACAATGACAGTCATGTTTGGCAACATGCGCATCATGCCGATATCTTCGAGCACCTGGTGCGTTGCACCGTCTTCACCTAGCGTGAGGCCCGCGTGTGAAGCACATATTTTCACATTCTTTTTGGAATAGGCGACAGACTGGCGAATTTGATCGTAAACTCGGCCGGTAGAAAAATTGGCAAAAGTACCCGTAAAAGGAATTTTGCCACCGATGGTCATGCCGGCTGCAAGGCCAATCATGTTTGCCTCGGCAATACCCGCTTGAAAGAATCGCTCAGGGTGCGCTTTTTGAAACGCATCCATTTTAAGAGAGCCCGTTAAATCTGCACAAAGTGCAACTACATCTGGGTTTTGTTCGCCAAGTACAGCTAAACCTTCGCCAAATCCCGAACGGGTATCTTTGTTTCCGAATACTTCAAATTCCATTTTTATAAAGTTAAATTAGTGATTTTAAGGGATGTAATAGTGAATTTCTTTTCTCTAGTGTAGGTGCTTGATCGCTGGTCTTTTTCGCGATAAACAACTTTAAAAGTACCTGGCTGCAAGCGGATATTGCCCGTGGTTTGGTTGAAAGGGAGGTCACAGACCCACTCCCACTGACCCGGATTGCGTTCATAAAACACTTGACCTAAAATACCTTTAGGCGCTTGGTATACGAACTGACCTGCCGCAACAATGTCAATGCTGGTCAGTTTGGATTGCTCAATTTTGATTTCCTTGTAGGTGCGCGGAAGCGTTAAGATTTCCAACTGATAAGTACCCACCAAATACTTTTGAATTTCGCCGAGTTGCTGTACATGCAGTGTTTGAGCACCCTCAGTTTGTAATATGCGTGTTTCTAGTTGCGTACCCGCAAGGCTCTTTACGGAAGTAACTTTAAGTTGCCCCTGCCCTGCTGGCACCTGAATGGTGTTGTGCGTATGTGGCAAAATGGCAATATTATTTTTTGAAATCGGTGGAACAGTAGCCACGCGCAAATCATAGCGCAAAGAAGGGTCGAGCACAAGGGTATCGGGTAAACCTTTGCGGTTGAGGGTGTGAACGAATGTGTATTTCAAATTGGAAGTGCCTGCTTCGTACAAAAACATACTGACGTCTGTTTCAAGCGGTTTGCCTTCTACGGTATTGAGATTGATCTGAACGCTGGTGTTCAAAAGTGCTTTGGACAAAATATTGGAGAGCACGTTTTCAAAAGCTGCCTTGCTCTCGGCGTCGGTGTAGCTGCCGATGCATTCAAATTTGTCGAGGTAGCTGAGGTCCATGCCGAGGCCGATCACAAAAGGTGTGACTTTAACGCCCTTCTCTCGGAGTTTGCGGGCAATAATACAGGGGTCGTTGTCGCAAGACTCAAGGCCGTCGGTAATGAGGATGATAAAATTGCGCGCGAGTGTGTCGGGGAAATCTGCGGCTGAAGCTTCTAAAGACCGTGCAATTGGGGTGGCGCCTTTAGCTTGTAAGCCTTTGATTTTGGTCTTGATTGGATCGATGTTCGCAGGACCAAATGGCACTTCTAGCTTGGTGTCTTGACAGTCTTGATAGGTATTGGTGACGTTTGATTGATGGCCATATACACGCAGGGCTAGCTCCAAATTCGGGACACCGCGCAAGCTTTCGACACTTTTAGTCAGTACTTCTTTGGCCGCAGCCATACGGGTTTGGTTATTCCAATCGAGGTTCATGGAATTGGAGGCATCCAAAATAAAAAGAATGCGCGTAGTGGTTTGGGTCCAGCCAAAACTGAAAAAAGTCAGAAAAAGGAGGGCCCAAATTGCTTTCACTAGTAGTCTCCGAGGGTTTCTGCGAGTTGGTCAAGTGCTACTTGAAGCTGCTCAGCATTAGGTGCAACACCATGCCATTTGTGTGAGCCCATCATGTAATCTACACCTTGGCCCATTTCGGTCTTCATGATAATGACAACTGGTTTGCCTTTGCCGGTCATGCTTTTAGCTTGTTGCATGGTGCTGCGGATGCTGTCAAAATTGTGGCCGTCCATGTGCAAGACTTCCCAACCGAAGGACACCCATTTTTGTTGGAGGTCTCCGAGAGAAAGTACTTCGTCTACATCGCCATCGATCTGACGACCATTGGCGTCTATGGTAGCAATGATGTTGTCAACTTTATTGGCTGCAGCGTACATTGCTGCTTCCCAGATTTGACCCTCTTGCAGCTCGCCGTCGCCATGCAAAGTGTAAACCAAAGTAGGATCTTGGTTGAGTTTTTTGATTTGTGCTGCACCAAGACCCACAGATAGCCCTTGGCCAAGAGAGCCTGAAGCCATGCGAATGCCTGGTAAGTTTTTGTCGGTTGAAGGGTGGCCTTGAAGGCGCGTGCCCAATTTGCGAAAAGTACCCAATTCTGCTGCAGGAAAGTAACCTGCTCTCGCTAGTACGCTATACCAAACCGGAGAGATGTGGCCATTAGATAAAAAGAACAGGTCTTCGTTTTTGCCGTCCATCTGAAAATCAGCGGCGTTATGCTGCATTTGCTCAAAATACAAATACGTGAGGAAGTCTGTACAGCCAAGCGAACCACCTGGGTGGCCTGAATTGACGGCCGAAACCATTCTGACGATATCTCTTCTTACTTGTGAGGCAATGCCTGCCAATGCTGTGTTTTCCATGATAAATATTTGAACTTTTCGTGTCACAAAGCTACGTTTTATTAACTTAGTCTTTGATTTAAAACTTTGAACATTTGATGCAACTTTTCAACGAGAAGTTACGTCTTCAACCGAATTCTATCCAATATGAAACTATTTTACACCCTATTTTTTGCACTCTTGAGCCTTTCTAGTTGGTCTCAAACGGTCGAATCTCAGCTTAGCAAAAGTTATTCCAAAGAAGAAATTGCGCAGTTCAAAGCTGAAAACTCCTTGCCGCTATACACATACGCTCTCGATCATGCATGTTACCTCATCACTGCGCCCCAAGGCAAAGACATCTCTCAGTTTGACGTCCTTGACCTCCCTGCAACAGCAAGTGAAAAACCACTCAATTTTACCACATTTGGCTTCAAAATCCTTGATCGTACGCAATACTTCAAAGTGGCGAATTCCAACCAAATCTTAGTGGTCAAGTCTAAAAATGTTCTTTCATTAGAAATGCAAAATCAGAAAAAATGAAACATTTCTTACTCAGCATAAGCGTGCTATTTGGTCTTATCTCAGGCCTCAATGCACAAGTCACCCTCACTTTAACCGGTCCAGACTATGGGCAGACCAACCCGCTCAATTGTTCGGGGATTGTGCCAACTGGCGGTACCAACTTCATAGACGGCACCGGGAACTACGCGCCCAATATGAACGAAACTTTAGTGCTTTGCCCAGATCTTACGCAAGGCTCTAAAGTATCTATTGCGTTTGCCACCAACATTGGCTTTGAATGGGATGTCCACCCGACAGACACACTTTATATTTACGACGGTCCGTCAATTGCTTCGCCTTTGCTTGGCGCCTACAACAGCGGCACCAACCCTGTCGGTCTTTTTGCACAGGCCTCTTGGAACAATCCAACAGGCTGTCTCACTTTGCGCTTCAAATCAAACGGCGCAAGCGAAGGAACCGGTTGGGTAGCCAACGTGGCATGCGGGAACCCGCCTCAGCCAATTATTGCACATGTGGAGGCATTCAAAAATGGTGGTGGCACCAACATCATGAACCCCCTAGACACCGGTTTTGTAGACCTCTGCCCCGGAGATAGCGTCTTGCTCAAAGCGCTTCCAGCGTTTCCTCATTCTTTAGAAAACACCAATACAGGTTATTCGCAAACCAACGCTAACTGTACTTTTACCTGGACAATCGGTGGAATCGGCCAATTTACCGGAGACCAAATTTGGTTTACCCCCACAGCCAACACCGGTTATTATGTAGACCTCGCAGTAACGGACCAATTTCCACAAACCATTCACTCCAATTTCAAGGTGCGCGTTTCTATCCCTCCTATTTTTGCGGGTACAGGCCCACTAGAAGACACCGTTTGTTTGGGTCAAAACTCTTATCTCGTTGGTGGAGTAACACCGCAAGACACCGTAGGTATTGAAATCCCTGGTGGCACCTTCCAAATTGGGGGTACTTTCGCGGGCCTTACTTTTCTGCCAGATGGCGCAGGGCAAATGTATCAAACTTCTATCCCGATGTCTGGCTTTGACTCCACGGCCGTCATTACCTCAGCCGCCGATATCGAACAAATTTGTTTGGATATCGAGCACTCTTATATTGGCGATATCGAAATTGCACTTACTTGCCCTAACGGGACAACCGTTTCTTTGATGAATGCCTATAACCAAACGCCATTTGGTTGGGCAGAACTCGTTCCCGGAGGTTGCGGCAATGGCATCAGCACCTTCTTGGGCAACGATACCGACATCGATGGCGGTAACCCAGGTTCACCTGTCTGGAGCTATTGCTTCTCGACAACCAATAATACCTTCAATACCATTTGTGCTGAAAATGCAGCGGGCAATACGGTCATCAATGACTACGGATTCCCATCCATGAATCCGAATGGCGTGTACCTTCCAGACGGCGATTTCAACCAATTTGCTGGCTGCCCTATCAATGGCAACTGGACCATCTCTGTTCAAGACAACCAAGGTATCGACGACGGCTATATTTTCTCATGGGGAATTTATTTCAATGCCTCCCTTTATCCAGAAAGCGAAGGTTATCAAAATTATGTGGTGACCGAAGGCTGGTTATCAGATCCAACCATTATTTCTGGCCAGAACGACACCCTTATCGTGATCCAGCCAAGCGCTCCGGGCATCACCAACTACACCTACAACATCACCGACAACTTTGGTTGTAATTACGACACCACTGTTTCATTCGTTGTTTTACCGCGCCCAGCCATTTTCTCAGACACCGCCGTATGTAACTACAGCTATTTTGTAGGCAACACAACTGCTTATGCGGGCGGGCAATGGTTTGCTTTGGATACAGCGGTTCATTTTATCCCAAATAACCTCGTCGACAACCCCGAAATCATGACCTACAATATGGGCGGCGTCTTCCCGGTATTTTACATTGATAACGCTTGCCAAGACACCGTTGCAGCGAGTATAGAATTCATGCCTTACGTGTATACGGCCATTTTAGATTCGGCCATTTGCCAAGGAGCTAGCTTATGGCTTAATCCTTATGTCATCAATACGCCGCCGCTGCAAAGTGGCTATAGCCCACCTATCAATGGGCAATGGTGGGACGGCAGTACAGAAGTGCCAAGACTCGCTACGGAAGCGGGCAATTATATTTACACCGCACAAAATTCCTGTAATACCATTAGCGACACAGCAAACATTACATACAAGCCTTGTGATATCACAGCGCCAAATATTGTTGTGCTCTCTTCGCTAACTGGCAACGATGCATTTTTTGTAGACTATCAAGGTATCGCTACGTTTAATTGTACCATTCTGAACCGTTGGGGTAATGTCATTTTTGAATACACGAACCCTGCAGAAAAATGGTACGGTAAAACAGCTGCTGGCGATATCGTTGAAGAAGGGACTTACTTCTACCGCATAGACGCTACCCTAGATGGCGGTATTGAGCTTCAAAAACACGGATTTGTCGTGCTGAAGTACTAACATTGCTTATTTTTGTGGCAAAACTATACATATGATCAGTTTTGCCGACGAAATCAAACAAGGAATACCTTCAGCACTCCCTGCTCCAAAAGCATGGGATCCAGCTATCAATCATGCGCCAAAACGCAAAGAAATTTTAAGCCCTGCTGAAAAAAAGTTGGCTATCGCCAATGCCTTGCGTTATTTCCCTAAAGAACAACACGCTATTCTCGCTGCAGAATTTGCGCAAGAACTTCAGACTTACGGTCGGATTTACATGTATCGTTTCATGCCCGAACATCCTATTTTTGCGCGGCCTATAGACGATTACCCTGGAAAATCAGCACAGGCTAAAGCCATCATGCTTATGATCCAAAATAACCTCGACCATCGTGTTGCACAGCATCCACACGAGCTCATCACATACGGCGGAAACGGAGCGGTTTTCCAAAATTGGATCCAATACCGTTTGGTCATGCAATATTTAGCAGAAATGACCGACGAACAAACTTTGGTCATGTATTCTGGCCACCCAATGGGTTTGTTTCCTTCGCATCCCAACGCGCCGCGCGTTGTGGTCACCAACGGCATGATGATCCCCAATTATTCCAAACCCGACGATTGGGAGAAATTCAATGCACTAGGCGTCACGCAATACGGCCAAATGACAGCCGGATCCTATATGTATATTGGGCCACAAGGAATCGTACACGGCACGACCATTACAGTGCTCAATGCGGTGCGCAGGTTGGCTAAAACCCGCGACGATATCCAAGGCAAATTATTCTTGACAGCAGGTTTAGGTGGCATGTCCGGGGCACAGCCCAAAGCGGGTAATATTGCCGGCGTGATTTCCGTAACGGCAGAAGTCAATCCGAAAGCCGCGCACACGCGTCATGAGCAAGGCTGGGTCGACGAAATCATTTCAGATTTAGACCAACTTGTTGCGCGCGTCAAAAAAGCACAAGCTGCCAAAGAGGTGGTTTCAATTGCTTATTTGGGGAATGTTGTCGACGTCTGGGAAAAATTCGACCAAACGGGCGTTCATGTCGACCTCGGTTCAGATCAAACTTCTCTGCACAATCCTTGGGCCGGAGGATATTATCCTGCTGGCCTGAGCTTTGAAGAGGCCAACGACATGATGGCCAATGAACCTGAAAAATTCAAAAATTACGTTCAAGACAGCCTGCGCAGACATGCTACCGCGGTCAATAAACATACCGCCAAAGGCACTTACTTCTTTGACTACGGCAACGCATTTTTGCTCGAGTCCTCAAGAGCGGGTGGTGAGGTCATGGCCGAAAACCATATCGATTTCAAATACCCTTCTTACATTCAAGATATTTTAGGTCCTATGTGCTTTGATTTCGGTTTTGGACCTTTCCGTTGGGTTTGTGCCAGCGGCAAGCCTGAAGACCTCGAAAAAACAGATGCCATTGCCTGCAAAGTGCTCGAGACCATGATGGCCGAAAGTCCTGCTGAAATCCAACAGCAAATGGCCGATAACATCCAATGGATCAAAGGTGCTCAAGAAAATAAATTGGTTGTGGGTTCGCAAGCGCGCATTTTGTATGCAGATGCAGAAGGGCGCATGCGCATTGCAGCTGCCTTCAACGAGGCCATTGCAAATGGTGAAATCGGACCCGTCATATTAGGCCGTGATCACCACGATGTATCAGGTACAGACTCGCCTTATCGCGAAACTTCCAATATTTACGACGGCTCGCGCTTCACTGCCGACATGGCCATTCAAAACGTAATCGGCGATAGCTTTAGAGGGGCTACCTGGGTGAGTATTCACAACGGTGGCGGAGTAGGTTGGGGAGAAGTCATTAACGGCGGCTTCGGCATGTTGTTAGACGGCTCTGCGCAAGCACAACGCAACCTCACGAGCATGCTCCATTGGGATGTCAATAACGGAATCGCTAGACGCAATTGGGCGCGCAATGAAAACGCAACTTTTGCGATCAAACGCGCAATGGAAGCAGAGCCACTTTTGAAAGTTACGCTCCCGAATTTAGTTGAAGATCAATTATTGGACGGGCTTTTTGAATAAAACCTCATTTTGGTTCGAATCAATTTTTAGGGAACGCCGTTCTTAAGAACTCACCCTTACTTGTAGGCATCTCAAAATGGAGGATATCTGCAATTGTAATGGAGATGTCTGTCATTTCGGCTTCTTCCGTCACCACAACGCCTTTCGGGGTGTCTGGACCCAAAACCAATAGCGAAATATGTCGGCAACCCTCACAACGACAGCCATGATTGACAAAACCTGAGCGCACGCCATCTAAATGCCTACCGTGGTCATTGGTGATAAAAAGGGTCGTCTGATTGCGCAAGACAGGATTTGCTTGGATCATTTGCCAGAGTTTGGCTGCATACAAGTCGGTTTGGGTAATCGACTCAAGGTATTTGTCCCAGTTGTTGGCATGGCCATAAACATCTACAGCCAATAAATTGATGAGCATGAGTTGCGGCGGGGTCACCGACTGTACTAACTCTGTGGTTTTGGCAAATGTTTTGTCGTCGCGGCCATAGCCCAAACCATTTCCATTGGGGCCGCAATAAGTGCTAGCTACAAATTGGTTATTCCATTCTTTGTGTGAGGTATTGACCAAGACATCCAGTTTTCCCTTGCTGGCCACAACATATGCGGCTGAAGAATCTTTACCTGTGGCCTTCAAAAAGTACTGAAAAATATTGGGAGCTTTCGGCAAGGCTGTACCAGCATTGGAGATGCGTTGATACCTTCCGGTTACAATTGCGGTGTGGCCGGGAACCGTATAAGTAGGGCCATTGTTTTTGAAATTCGCATAAAAGGTTCCTTCGTGCTTGAGCGAGTCGCAAAGAATAGGGCTATACTTACAAGTTGGCTCACCATATGTTTCTGAATAACGCGGGCCATCGATGACTAAAATATATATGTATTTAGTGTTGAACTTTTGTTCAGAAACTTGACTTAACCCTTGACAAACAAGGCCAAACAGGAAAACAAAAACAGGTAAAAGTCTTTTCATCCGCTAAAATTAAACAGAAACACAAACAAGCCCATAATTTCTTTGTTTAAATCCTTGGATGCAATACCATTAAAGTGGTAAATTTGCAGCAAACAAAGTGTTTTATTTATAATTAATCTAAATAAAAACGAGATGTTAACCGTTACAGATGCTGCCAAAAAACAGTCGCTTCGCCTTATGGAAGACGAGCAAAAAGAAGGTTACTTTATCCGTGTAGGTGTGCAAGGCGGAGGCTGCTCAGGCCTTATGTACCAACTTACTTTTGACAACCAAGAAAACGAAGGCGATATGTCCTTTGAAAACAACGGCGTCAAAGTTGTTGTGGACAAAAAAAGTTACCTCTATTTAGTAGGCACAACCCTAGATTTTTCAGGTGGTCTCAATGGCAAAGGTTTTGTTTTTCAGAACCCCAACGCAGATCGCACATGTGGTTGTGGTGAATCCTTTTCTGTATAAAGATGTCTAACTACACCGAAAACGAACTTGCCCAAGACCTCGAAAACCAAGAATACAAATTTGGTTTTGTAACGGATATCGAAACCGATACCGTACCAATTGGTCTCAACGAAGACATCATTCGTCTGATTTCTGCTAAAAAAAATGAGCCACAATGGCTCCTAGACGAACGTCTCAAAGCTTTCGCTATCTGGAAAAGCATGACCGAGCCAGAATGGGCCCATGTGCATTATCAGAAACCCGATTTCCAAGCGATCGCATATTATTCTGCCCCTAAACAAACCAAGAAATACGAATCCTGGGACGACGTCGATCCGGAGCTCAAGGAAACCATGAAAAAATTGGGTATCTCCATGGAAGAGCAGCAACGCCTCACCGGAGTAGCCATCGATTTCGTCATGGACTCCGTTTCTGTGGCCACTTCCTTTAAAGCCAAACTCAGCGAGCTCGGCATCATCTTTTGCTCCTTTTCAGACGCCGTTCAAGAACACCCAGAACTCGTACAAAAATACATGGGCACAGTTGTGCCAAGTACCGACAACTTCTATGCTGCGCTCAACGGCGCCGTTTTTACCGATGGCTCATTTTGTTATATTCCCAAAGGCGTTCGCTGCCCTATGGAACTCTCAACTTACTTTAGGATCAATGCTGGCGGTACTGGTCAGTTCGAGCGCACGCTTGTTGTAGCTGATGAAGGCGCTTATGTTTCTTACCTAGAAGGTTGTACGGCCCCTCAACGCGACGAAAACCAACTGCACGCAGCAGTAGTAGAACTGGTTGCGCTCAAAGATGCCGAAATCAAGTATTCAACCGTGCAGAACTGGTATCCCGGAGACAAAGAAGGCAAAGGTGGTGTATTTAATTTTGTCACCAAACGAGGCATGTGTGAAACCAACGCCAAAATTTCCTGGACTCAAGTAGAAACAGGTTCGGCAGTTACTTGGAAATACCCTTCTTGCATCTTAAAAGGCGACAACTCCGTTGGCGAATTCTATTCAGTAGCCGTTACCAACAACTACCAGCAAGCTGACACCGGAACCAAAATGATCCACCTCGGCAAAAACACCAAATCAACAATCATTTCAAAAGGCATCTCTGCCGGAAACTCACAAAACTCGTACAGAGGCCTTGTGCAAATTCATAAAGGAGCCCAAAACGCACGCAATTTCTCGCAATGCGACTCCTTGCTCATGACCGACCATTGCGGTGCACATACATTCCCATATATCGAATGTAAAAATCCGAGCGCCAAAATTGAACACGAAGCTACTACATCAAAAATTGGTGAAGACCAACTCTTTTATTGTATGCAGCGCGGTATCAGCGAGGAAAAGGCCATCAGCCTCATCGTCAATGGATATTGCAAAGAAGTACTCAATCAACTACCTATGGAATTTGCCGTAGAAGCGCAAAAGCTTTTGGCGATAAGTCTAGAAGGTAGCGTAGGTTAAAACACAACTCAAGACCAGAACTCGACAACAATGATAAAAATAGAAAATTTACACGCGAGCATCAACGGCAAGGAAATCCTCAAAGGATTGAACCTCGAAGTAAAAGCTGGTGAAGTACATGCCATAATGGGGCCTAACGGCGCCGGCAAGAGTACACTTGCTTCAGTCTTAGCAGGTCGTGAAGATTACGAAATTACTGAAGGCAGTGTTACTTTCTTAGGCAAAGACCTCCTCGAACTCGCAACTGAAGACCGCGCAAGAGAAGGCTTGTTCTTGGCTTTTCAATATCCTGTAGAAATTCCAGGTGTGAGCAACGTCAACTTTTTAAGAACCGCCCTCAATGAAAAGCGCGCTTATTTGGGTCAAGACCCAATTTCGGCAAAGGATTTTATGGCACTTGTCCGCGAAAAATCTGCACTTGTAGAACTAGATGCCAAATTAGCTTCTCGTTCTGTCAATGAAGGTTTTTCGGGCGGTGAAAAAAAGCGCAATGAAATCTTTCAGATGGCGATGCTCGAACCCAAACTCGCGGTGCTCGACGAAACCGATTCCGGTCTAGATATCGATGCCCTGCGCATTGTTTCGCAAGGCGTTAACGCGCTCAAGTCTGCAGAAAATGCAACTATTGTGATTACCCATTACCAACGCTTGCTCGACTACATCGTTCCAGATGTAGTGCACGTCCTTTACGACGGAAGAATCGTCAAATCAGGCCCAAAAGAACTTGCGCTAGAACTAGAAGAACGCGGCTACGACTGGATCAAAGAAAGTTTGTAAGATGGAAACCACTGTCAGTAACAAACTCGATCAATTTATTGCCGATCTAAAGGCAAGCCAAATTGCACTGCCAATAGCACTGCAAGAAGCCGCGCAAAGCTATCTTTTAGGACAAGACTTCCCGACTACCAAAGCCGAAAGATTTAAATACACTAGACTTGGAAAATTGTCGGCCGCAGCGTTCAACAGCGCAATTCAGCTCGATGAAACACAATTAAAAGAACATTGCGTAATAAGTGACGCCTACACAATTTTCGTGAACAACGATCAAATTATAGTGCCGCAAGGTTTACCTATCGGTTTAGAAATTAGCTTGCTTGCCCAGACCAGCACTGCGTTCCATGAAGCTGGTTTTAATGATGTTTTTGGTGCGCTCAACGTGTTGTACGCTCAAAATGGAGTAAACATCTCTCTTGCCAAGAACTGCACCTTAGATAAACCCATTCAAATCGTTCAGGTGAATAGCGGTGGCAAGTATTTCTATCGACATCATTTTCAATTTGGTGAAAATTCAGAAGCTGCGCTTTACTTTGTTTCAAAAAGCACCGCAGATACCACTAGTTTTGCCCACACGCATTTTCAATATGACGTCGCGCAATCAGCTCGCATCAAAGTCTCCAAAATTCAAGATTGCAGCACAGGCCATTTCGACTTTAATGAAGACCGCGCCAAACAAGCTGCGCAATCCCATTTCGAAATCAACACCATTACACTAGACGGCAGTTTTGTCCGCAATGATGCCGCTATTGCGGTAGAAGGTCAACACTCACAAACCTATCTCAATGGAGCCTACTGGCTCAAAGATGAGCAGCACGTGGCCAACTACACCACCATGGACCACAAAGTTTCCAACTGCGATTCCTTTGAAACGTACAAAGGTGTAGCCGCCGACAAAGCAACTGCAGTATTCAATGGTAAAGTTTTTGTGCGCAAAGACGCCCAGAAAACAAATGCTTACCAAAGCAACGCCAACGTCCTATTGTCAGATAACGCAAGCATTAATTCCAAACCAGAGCTTGAGATTTATGCCGACGACGTCAAGTGTTCACATGGATCTACAACAGGACAACTCGATGAAAACGCACTTTTTTACTTAAGAGCAAGAGGCTTGAGTGCCGCAGCGGCAAAAAACCTACTTCTACAAGCCTTTATGGAAGACGTGCTCATGTACATCAAACACGAGGAAGTGCTGAATAATATTCATCAGCGCATAGCAGACCGCTTCAATTGGAATTATTAAGCGAAGTCAAAGTAAGAGAAGAAAAAAGCATTTGAAGAAATAAACTGAATTCAGAAATCAAGAGAAGTTTTCAAATCCAATTGTTCTCTGATTCTATCTAAATCCTTTAAACAAAAAAGAGCGCTGAAATCAGCGCTCTTTTTGTTTGATGTTGTTGAACTCTATTAACCGTTAAGTGCTTCAGCGCCACCAACAATCTCGAGGATTTCGTTGGTAATAGCAGCCTGGCGTGCTTTGTTGTAACTGAGTTTAAGGCTTTTTTGAAGTTCACTTGCGTTGTCAGTGGCTTTGTGCATGGCAGTCATGCGCGCGCCGTGTTCTGAAGCAAATGAATCTCTGATGGCTTTGTAAAGTTGAAGTTTCATGGATTTTGGCAACAAGTCTTCTACGATGTCCATTTTTGAAGGTTCAAAGATGTAGTCGCCAGATTCACCGCTCGAAACAGTTGGTACAATTGGTAAAAATTGTTCTGTCTCGATAGCCTGAGTAGCTGCATTGACAAAACGGTTGTAAACCAATACTACTTTGTCAAAAGATTTGTTGAGGAATTGAGCCATGATTTCTTCCGCAACTTGAGCAACGAGCTCAAAACGCAAGTCGGCATAGACGTCTTCCATGTTTTCTAACTTGTCATTGGCGTAGAAATTTGGTGTGCGTTTGTACACATCTTTGATTTTCTTACCTAAACAAAGTACTGAAACTTCTTTTCCTGCGTAATCTTCGGCAATGAGTGTGCCGACACGCTTGATGATGTTATTGTTAAAGCCACCGCAAAGACCGCGGTTGGATGTAATGCCGACAATCAGAATCTTGTTGACCTCGCGCTGTTCTGCATAGGCGTTTTCTGAGAGATCAAGGCTCGCACTAAGGTTCTCGAGGATCTCGCGCAATTTGCCCGCATACGGACGCATTTGCGTTACGGCATCTTGTGCGCGTTTCAATTTAGCAGCCGACACCATTTTCATTGCAGAGGTTATCTGCATGGTGGAGCCCACTGAACTAATGCGGTTACGTATTTCTTTTAGATTCGCCATTGTAATCCTGAATTAAGGCTGTAATTATGCAAATTTAGCAGCAACTTCTTTAGCTGTTTTTGTTAAAACGGCCTCGATTTCGTCTGTGTATTTTCCTGCTTTGAGTGCGACAAGTGTATCTGCGTGGTTGGCTTCTAATACAGTAAGGTAGTCTTTTTCAAATTCCTTGATTTGAGCTACTGGAACCGGTTGCATAAGGCCTTTTACACCAGCATAGATAATTGCAATTTGCTTTTCTACTGGATATGGGTCACCTTCGCGTTGTTTCAAGATTTCTACGTTACGTGCACCTTTGTCTAGGACAGCTTTTGTGGCTGTATCAAGGTCTGAACCAAATTTAGCAAACGCTTCAAGTTCGCGGTATTGAGCTTGGTCAAGCTTCAAGGTACCTGCCACTTTTTTCATGGACTTAATTTGAGCAGAACCACCTACACGAGATACAGAGATACCTACGTTAATTGCCGGACGGATACCAGAGTTGAACAAGTCACCTTCCAAGAAGATCTGACCGTCAGTAATGGAAATTACGTTTGTAGGGATGTAAGCAGATACGTCACCTGCTTGTGTTTCAATAATTGGAAGTGCTGTAAGTGATCCACCACCGCGTACTTTATCTTTCAAAGATGCTGGGAGGTCATTCATTTGCTTAGCGATGTTGTCATCGGCAATTACTTTTGCAGCACGCTCGAGCAAACGAGAGTGAAGGTAGAAGACATCACCTGGGTAAGCCTCGCGACCTGGAGGGCGACGCAAAAGAAGTGATACCTCACGGTAAGCAACTGCTTGCTTAGAAAGGTCATCATAAACGATAAGCGCAGGCTTACCGCAGTCGCGGAAGTATTCTCCGACAGCAGCACCGGTCATTGGCGCGTAGAACTGCATTGGAGCTGGATCAGATGCGTTAGAGGCAACGACAGTTGTGTAGGCCATGGCACCTGCATCTTCTAATTTTTTAACAATACCGGCAACGGTAGAACCTTTTTGGCCAATCGCAACATAAATACAGTAAACTGGCTCACCGCGGTCGTAAAACTCGCGTTGGTTAATGATGGTGTCAATCGCAACAGTGGTTTTACCAGTTTGACGGTCACCAATGATGAGCTCGCGTTGTCCACGACCAATTGGAATCATGGCATCTACTGCTTTGATACCCGTTTGAAGTGGCTCATTTACCGGCTGACGGAAGATTACACCCGGTGCTTTGCGCTCGATAGGCATTTCGTAAAGTTCGCCTTGGATAGGTCCTTTACCATCGATAGGCTGACCCAATGTGTCGACAACACGACCAACCATGCCATCTCCAACTTTAACCGATGCAATTTTACCCAAACGACGAACGGTGTCACCTTCTTTAACGCTAGAAGAACGACCAAGCAATACTGCTCCGACGTTGTCTTCTTCGAGGTTCAGTGCAATTCCTTGCATGCCTCCATCAAATTCAATGAGTTCGCCGTACTGAACGCCGTTCATACCGTAAATGCGTGCAATACCATCTCCTACCTGAAGTACCGTTCCTACTTCTTGCAATTCAGCTTCTGAGCGGAAACCTGAGAGTTGCTCTCTCAATATTGCGGAAACTTCTGCTGGTTTAATATCTGCCATGTGTACTTATTTTATTTTGTCTGTTGACGATTATACAAATTGTTGTTTGAGACGCTTGAGCTGATTGGCTACAGAAGCATCAATTTGGTGGTCACCCATGCGGACAATGAACCCACCGATAAGCGTTGCATCGATTTGCTCCGTGATTTCTGGTGTGCCGGTAATGGCTGCAGAAATTTTGGAAAGAATAGATGCTTTGGTGCCTTCTTCTAGTTGTTGGGCACTGACAATGGTAATTGGAACAATTCCGCGGTGCGCTTTTAACTTAGACATGAATTGCTTTGCGATGTCAATCATGACGCCTTCGCGACCGTTGTTGGTCACCAAAGCCAAAAAGTCTAAGGTTGTTTGATTGAAATCCTTGAAAATTTCTTTGATCACAGCGATTTTCTTGTCGATGTTGATTAAGGGTGAATTCAAGAAAACCTGAAAGTCGTGAGCTTCGTTTGCAGTACTCAAAAGATGAAGGATATCTGCTTCGATGAGCTCCACTTTATTGTGCTCGATAGCCAACTCTAAAAGAGCGGTGGCGTAACGAACAGCGGATTTATTGGACTTCATGGATTAGTTCATTTTGATTTCGCCAGCAAGTTGCGTTGCAAGGGCTTTTTGTTTGTCGTCTGAACTGAGTTCTTGGCGAACGACTTTCTCTGCAATTTCTAAAGAAAGGCTAGCTACGTGGTTTTTGAGCTCGGCCATAGCAGCAGCTTTTTCGCTATTGATCGTTTGGCGTGCAGACTCTACGATTTTTGCAGCTTCATCTTTCGCTTTTCCTTTAGCGTCTTCAACCATTCCTAGCGCAGCTTCTTTTGCTTCTTTTAAAATTTGATCGCGTTCAGCACGTGCTTCTTTGAGAATTTGGTCGTTTTCCGCTTTGAGCGCCTGCATTTCTGCTTTTGTTTTCTCGGCAAGTTCTAATGCTTCTGAAATTTTTTGCTCGCGCGTATTGACTGCATTCAAAATTGGCTTCCATGCAAATTTGGCCAATAAGAACATCAAAAGGCTAAATACGAGGCCTGTCCAAACCAATAAACCAAAATCGGGTAATATCAAATCCATTTTTGTGTGTTTTTAAAATTTAAAAAAAGGAAACCGCAACCAACCGTTGCAGTTTCCTTTTGAGTTTAATTACGCTTTTGCTCCGAGAAGACCAACTACTACTCCAAACAATGCAACACCTTCGATAAGGGCTGCTGCGATGATCATCGCTGTTTGAATTTTACCAGCTGCTTCTGGGTTGCGCGCAATACCTTCTACTGCAGAACCACCGATACGACCGATTCCAAGACCTGCGCCTAAAACTGCCAATCCAGCTCCGATTGCTGCAATACTACCAAACATTCCTGTCATTGTATTTAATTTAAAAGGTTACTAATTAATGGTGTGCTTCTTCTACAGCTGCCCCGATGAACAATGCCGAAAGCATTGCAAAGAGGAAACCTTGTAAGAAAGCAACGAGGATTTCGAGCACCGAAATAAACAAAGCCATCGGCACAGACAAACCTGCCCAAGCGATATTTTTGTTGATAAAGATGATGGAAATCAAAGCTAAAACGATAATGTGACCAGCCGTAATGTTCGCAAACAAACGAATCATAAGGGCGAAGGGCTTAGTGAAGATACCAATAAGCTCAATTGGAATCATGAAGATTTTCATTGGAACAGGAATGCCTGGCATCCAGAAGATGTGGCCCCAGTAGTTTTTGTTACCTGAGAAAACCGTCACGAGCAAAGTACAGAACGCCAAGAAAAGCGTAATGGTGATATTGCCGGTAAGGTTGGCTCCGCCGGGAATGATTGGAATAAGGCCCAACATGTTGTTGATCCAGATGAAGAAGAAAATGGTGAGTAAGTAAGGAACGTACTTGTGGTATTTGTGCTTGTCAATGTTGGCTTTGGCGATGTCGTCGCGGACCATAACGATGATGGGCTCTAAGAACTTAGCCAAGCCTTTTGGTGCAACTGCGCCGTTTTTGCGATAAAAACCAGCGACGGTAAGCATAATAACTAGGATGAGTAAAGAACCTAGCAATAAAGAAGCTACGTTTTTAGTAACCGAGAGGTCTGTAGGAGAAGCGTTGTGTGGGTGTTCGCCTTCGAAATGAAGCACTCCTTCGTTGTTAAGCTTGTAGATTTCTTCGTGGTACAACGCGTAACCTTTTGCTGGGCCCACACCTTCCATGTAATGTAAGGTAAGGCTATCTTTGCTAGTAACAGTTACTTCTTTTCCGTGGTAGAAGTATTTTGAACTGAAAAATTTAAAGCCGTTGTCGTGGAGTATAACAGGGAGGTAAACGCTGGTTCCTCCGTGCTCAGGCCCAGTGATATGCCATTCATGCGCATCTTTGATGTGGTGCATGATCATTTCGCCAACGTTGAAATTTTCTTCTTCAGCGGCCTTTGCAAAAGGTTGAAAAACAAAGAATGACAATGCGAAAACGATGATTTGCAAAAGTGAAGAAAACTTACCTGCTTGCTGCATTAGATTGTGTTTTTGCGTGTTTGCGAAAAAATTTTTGCAAAGGTAACCAAACTTTCTAAAGAAACAATTTAATTTTTGAACAATTAGACTTGAGTTTTGCGCAATTTCTTGTAGAGTTTGATTCCTAACATCAGCGCGATACCAACACCAAAAAACCCAAGGGTTCCACTGATCCAATTCAGATGGTTTTTCAGCACCACCAAAAACACAATAATGACCAATAACAGCGTGGCTACTTCATTCCAAATACGGAGCTGATTTGAGGACCATTTGATCTGGCCAGCCTCTGCATTTCTCAAAAGTTTTTGGGAATAAAAATGATAAATCAGCAAGAGTAAAACGAAGCCAAGTTTGAGGTGCATCCAAGGCGCTTTGAGCAAATAAGCCGGGTTGAGTGTAAGCATCCAGACGCCAAATACAACCGTCAGGACCATTGCCGGCGTGGTGATGATCCACCACAGGCGCTGCATCATGATGGTGAATTGTTTTTGTAAAATTTCTTTCTCAGGAGCAGGTTTATCGGCAGCTTCTCTAAAATAAATGAACAAGCGCACCATATAAAATAGCCCTGCAAACCAACTTACCATAAAAATAAGGTGCAGTGCTTTGATGAAGTCGTAGTTTGTATTTGGCATGAGACAAAATTAATCGAAAGCACTTGATTCATGCTATATTTGTAAGAAAAGCAAGCAAATGTTGGTTCGTTTATTGTTCGTTTATCTGATCGGATGGAGTTTGACCACCAACGCCCAAGTCGAGCTCCTCTCGCTTGAAGGCACTTACCAAGAAAAAAACCTGATTGTCAATAACCCGCCTATGGCAGACGGCTTTGGCTTTTGCATTAGCAAAGTATTGGTCAATGGCGAAATCCTACCTGCCGTCATTCAAACCTCACACTTTGAGATCGATTTTCAACTCTTTCACCTCAAAAAAGGAGCCGATGTCTTTGTGGTGCTCGAACACGCCCCTGGCTGCGAGCCACGTTTCTTGAATCCGAGTATTTTATTGCCCAAAAGTACGTTTGAGTGCACACAAATTTCGGCCCAAAAGGACGGAAGCCTAAGTTGGACCACCACCAATGAACAGGCTGTCCTGGATTTCAGTGTTGAGCAATATAAGTGGGGTCGTTGGGTAGAAGTTGGGCAAGTCAAAGGCAAAGGGACAAAAGGAACAAACACCTATCAGTTCCAACTGACGCCACATGCTGGTAAAAACACCGTGAGGGTGAGCCAAACTGATAGTTCGGGCAAACCAAGAGTTTCCAAAAGCACGAGCTTCACCTCGACTATTCCTGCCGTGAGCTTCAGCCCTACAAAAGTGCATTCCACACTAACTTTTAAAGCCAAAAATCAAGTGGTCAAAACGAAATATGAGATTTACGATGCCTATGGGAACCTGCTCAAAACAGGTTACAGTGCAACGGTGGATTGCCGCAATATCGTGAGCGGTGTGTATTTCATCAACTACGACAACAAAACTGAAAAATTCATCAAAATCGACGACTAAATTATGAAGCGCATCGAACACCTCGGCATTGCAGTAGCCAGTTTAGAGCAGTCTATTCCGCTGTTTGAAGCACTGCTCAATACGCCCTGCTACAAACAAGAAGCCGTCGCATCTGAAGGGGTCAAAACTGCATTTTTTCAGGTAGGTGAATCTAAAATTGAACTCTTAGAAGCCAGCAAGCCAGACTCCCCGATAGCCAAGTTTTTAGAAAAAAATGGCCCTGGTTTTCATCATGTCGCGTTTGAAGTTGCCGATATCGATGCGGAGCTTGAGCGCTTAGAAAAAGCGGGCTTTCAATTGATCCATCAAAGCCCTAAAGACGGTGCCGACAACAAGCGCATTGCGTTTTTACATCCAAAATCAACCAACGGACTGCTCGTGGAGCTTTGTCAAGAAAAGAGCGCGTAAAAAGCTGTCTCGTTCTCGTAAAAATAAGTCTGCAAACCGGCTGCCTGAGCACCTGCAATATGTTGGGGGCTATCGTCGATAAACAATACGTCTGCAGGCGCAAAACCCATTTGATTGCAGGTCCACAAAAACGTTTCAGGGTGGGGTTTTCTTTTGCCAATTTCGTGCGATAAAAAAACCTGCTCAAAATAGGTGCCCAAGGCCAGATCGGAGACCTTTTTCAAAGCTCTTGACACCTCAACAATATGCAAAGCATTGGTATTACTCAATAAAAAAAGCGGTATTTGTTGATTTTTCAATTGATTCAAAAGTGCAATTTTTCTTTGTGGAAAAGCGCCGATCATGGCGTTCCAAGCCGCAACAACTTGGTTGGGAGAGGTGCCTGTTTGGGTATACGGCAACAGGAGATTGACAAAGTGTTGCTCGGAAATTTCTCCGCATTCAAAACGGTCAAATAGCGCATTTTGAGCAAATTGCGTGTAGCGCTCTTTGAAATCGGCAACGCCTAATTTTTCAAACGCTTTTTCTGTGGCGTGGTAATCGATATCGATGAGTACGCCACCTAAGTCAAAAAGAATGGCTTGAAAAGATTGTTGCATGGCGCAAAGTTAAAGTTCTTGGGCTATTTGAACCGATTCTAAATTAGCAATTATGACAATTCAATGACAATACCGCAGCAGCTAGCACTTAGCTTTGCACTATAGAAAAAGCGCTTTGTTGCAACAACTCCATATTATCGCCTTTACGCACAGACAACTAGAAGTCAGTAAAATTGGTTTGTTGCACATTGAAAAAGAAGCGCAGGTTTTGCAATTAGCGCAACTCAAAGCAGCACTGGGTCTCAAAGAACTCATGTTTCTGACCACCTGCAATCGCGTAGAAATCACATTCGTCTGTAGCGCTGAGCTCGACACCCCTTTTCTGACCCGGTTATTGCAAACCCTTTACCCAAAGTTAGTTCCAATTCAATTAGAAGACTACGTTCGCAAAGCCGAAGTATATTCTGCAAGCGCAGCAGTACAGCACGCGCTTTCAGTAGCCTCTTCCATAGACTCCATGATCATCGGGGAACGCGAAATCATTACACAAGTGCGCTTGGCTTACGAACACTGCAATAGCCTTCAGCTCACCGGTGACCTCCTTCGCTTGCTCATGAAAAAAGTCATCGAAACGGCCAAACAAGTCTACACCGAGACCAGCATCTCGACCAAACCTGTTTCGGTTGTATCATTGGCTTACCAATACCTCAAACAACTCAATATTCCGCTAGAGGCACGTATTCTCATCATAGGCGCAGGTGTCACGAACACCACCATGTCTCGTTTTCTCAAAAAACACGGCTTCAAAAACTTTCAAGTTTTCAATCGCTCATTGGAGAACGCACAAAAACTTGCCGACGAAATTCGCGGAAATGCTTTTGCACTAGAGCAGCTGCCGGGTTACCAAAACGGATTCGACGTACTGATTACCTGTACAGCAGCAGAAGGCGTGATTATTACGCCAGCACTCTACAACGCTTTACTGAACGGCGAAACGCAAGAAAAAATTGTCATTGACCTCGCTATTCCGCAAGACCTCGACCAAGCCATCCTAACTGCGCATTCGGTCAAATACCTTTCGATCGAATACCTCCAACGCATCTCCAACGAAAACGTCAAAGAGCGCTCGAAGGAGCTGCAGCAGGTAGAAGAAATCATTGCCAATGCGCGCTATGAGTTTCAGCACCTCTTGCGCGAGCGCAAAGTAGAAATTGCCATGCGCGACGTACCGGCCCAAGTGAAAGAACTGCGCGCAACAGCTTATGCAGAAATATTCAAAGAAGACCTCGATACTTTAGACCCGCAAGCCAAAGAAGTGCTCGACAAAGTGGTGAGCTACCTCGAAAAAAAATACATCAGTGGCCCAATGAAGTTGGCCAAAGAAATCATCCTCAACCATGCAGACTAAACCGCTCATCCGCATTGGCACACGCGGCAGCGACCTCGCTTTGTGGCAAGCACACTTTGTCAAAAACCAACTCGAACAACTCGGCTGTGAGGTACAACTTCAGATCATCGTCACACAAGGCGATCGCGTCCAAGACCTCAGCTTTGACAAACTAGAGGGCAAAGGCTTTTTTACCAAAGAAATTGAAGCAGCCTTGCTCCACAACGAAATCGACCTCGCTGTCCATTCACATAAAGACCTCGAAACAACACAGCCCGCAGGCCTCTGCATCGGTGCCGTCTCTTACCGCGAAGACCCATCAGAACTCTTGCTCATGCGCAAGTCTGCCCAAGACCCCAGCCAAAAATGGGGCCTCAAAGAAGGCGCCATTATCGGCACGTCTTCAGCGCGCAGAAAAGCCATCATCAAAGCGCTGCGCCCCGATCTGCAGATCGAAGAATTGCGTGGCAACGTGCCTACCCGCATAGACAAACTCCGTAGTGGCGCCTATGACGCCATCCTTTTGGCCAATGCAGGCGTGAGCCGTTTGCAACTTCCACTCTCAGACCTCCATACATTGGTACTCGACCCTACTGAATTTGTTCCTGCACCTGCTCAAGGTGTTTTGGGTTTACAAATCCGTGAAAATGACCAACAAACACAAGCTGTTGTTTCTCAACTCAACCATCCTGCGGTTGCTGCACACATCGCCATAGAGCGTGGCGTACTCCAAGCCATGGAAGGTGGCTGCCAATTGCCACTTGGCGTTTATTTTGGCGACACAAAAATCTATGCCGCCCATGCTGCAAATGCAAATGAAGCGGCCCGATTTTTTCAATTCGAAACCAACGCGCGCATTGCCGACATCATCTCGGCGCTAAGCAACTGACCATGAGTAGGATCTTCATATCAAAAGATCCAGAAGATCTCAATGAAGGCTTATACGCCCTTCAGCACAATGGTTTATTAGAAGCGCAAGCACTCATTGATTTTGAAGCCCTCCCCTTTGACTGCCCTACTAATTACGATATCTTATTCCTAGCGAGTATACGCGCAGCCGAGTTCTTTTTCAGACAATGTAATACCCAAGCAACAATTGCCTGCGCTGGCCTAGAAACTGCCAAAAAAGTGGCAGAGCGCTATCACAAAGAAATAGCGTTCATTGCCCAGCAATCGGGCCTCCCCAATGAAGAAGCTACACGCTTCAACGCTTGGAGAAAGGGCCGCAGCGTTTGCTTTCCGAGCAGTCAGTTATCTATCGGGACCTACGCTGCCTTGATTCCTGAAAGCGAAAAAATAATTTTACCCGTTTACACCACCCAATTCAAAAAACGGCACATCACAGAAAAAGACATTTATGTTTTTTCTTCTCCCAGCAATGTTGTTGCTTTTCTGGAGCACAATACCATACCTAGTCAAGCAAAAGTTGTTGCCTGGGGCAGCTCCACAGCGCAAGAATTGGTAAAAAAGCAAATCAGCGTCACCAAAGTACTCAACGGGCAACAACAATCCGAACTCCTGACCTGGCTCAGTAAAATCTTATAATTGCTACTTTCGCTTATGAAATTCGAACAAGCTGAGCATATTCATTCTGATTTAGTTGCGCTTTTTGAACAAACGGTGCTAGGTACCAACGGCGCCAAATACAAGCATTTAGATGTTGCCCAAAGCGTGGCGCATACCGATAATCCACTTAGTTTCTCCTTGCGCCGACGCGCACAATTAATTGCCAATATTACTTTCTGCAAGCGCCCTTTTGGCTTGTACTTGCGCTATTTCGCTTTTGACAAACGCTTTCAGTCAAAAGGAAAGGCGCGCATGAATCCGAAGTCACAAATCAAGCAAGAAATCGAAAATGTGTTCAAGGACATCACAGCCAGATATCCTGGAAGCCAAGCTTATTGTTACGCTTACATCGACGCCAAAAATGTGCGCAGCAAATGGATGAGCGAAACATTTGGTTTTCAAACCAAGGCCTATTTGAACACTCAAACTTTCAGCAGGGTTTTTCCGAAGGCCGCAGCCAATCTGAGAAAAGAAAAAATTGAAGGACAAGTTTTTCAGACTATAGAAAGTCACTACAGCCACTACAGTGCCTATTTTACACACTTTTTTGAAAATGGAACGGTCTATACACTTTGCGATGACAAGGGTGAACGCTTGTCCTTTGCGCAATTTCATCAAGTACGGTGGGAAATCCAGCGCTTGCCCGGTAAATTAGGCGGGCTTCAAGTGAAATTACTACCCTACATTCCCTTCTTGCGCCAACTCATTCAGCCAAAAGAACACACATTTTTAGTGCCCGACGTGGTTTGCAATCCGTCGGGAAATATAGCAGATGTGTCGCGCTTATTTGAAGCCGTTTTAGCCCAAGAAAAGCTACACACGATGCTTTGGTGGAACGACACCCGAGACTTGCTCTACCAAAAAGCACAGCAAACCTTCAAATGGGGCTTGTTGCATCAAATTATTGGTGTTGCGAAGGTAGATGTAGTAGTCAGAGGAGACTTTGAACCCAAAGAACCTGTTTTTATTGCTGCGTTTGATATGGTCTAACTCGCTTGATAAGAGAGAAAGCGTGTAATCAGCAGTTCTTTAATGCGTTTATCTACTACTGATTTTTGGCTCAAATAAAACGTAAATTCTTCATTGGTAAACAAGCCGCAAATCATACCAATATAACGATTGGTTAGATTTGGATTTTTCGACAAAAAATTGCTGAGTTGGGTTCGTTGTAATACCGGGTTTTCAATTGATTGTATAGCCTTGAATAAAGGGTTTTGGGACCACTCAAATTGGAAAAGTTCATGCTGCAGTTTCAGTATTGGACGCAAAACGTCGTTTTGAAACGATTCCAATTCAGTGGATACAGTGGCTTCTTTTCTGACGCTCGGCCTCAGTTGTTTTATAGATGTATTCGACCTCATGCTTCTTCAGACAACTCAAGGAGGCGAATGTTCGGATAAAATTCTTCTAAGTAGCCAACGGAGCGCTCTTCATCGGGGTTGGTCGTAAAAAACAAGGATTTGCACTTAGGCAAACTCTCGGTGAGGCGCACAATATAACCCTTATGGCCAGCGCGCATTTGATCTTCCAAACCTAAGACAATGAACAGTTTGAGTTTTTTGATATTGAAGCCGTTCTGAAAATAAAGCTCGGCCATGCGGCGGGTGGTACCGACAATGATTTCGGTGCCATCGAATAGGTCATTGCGCTGCTGCAGTTTGTTGCCCTTCTCGACAACCAGGTCTACGGTGAGGTCTTTGGTTTTGGCCAATTTGACAAATTCTGCGTGAATTTCTCTGGCCTGCACATCGCTGGTACACAAAATAATAGCCCTTGGCGAACCTTCTTCCGGCTGCGGAATTACCTCATCTATCAAAGGCCAAAGCTTCATTTGATATTGTTGTGGTAGGGCACAAACCAATAAATACTGGCTAGGTTGCAAGGCTTTTTGAATGGTTTCCATCAGGACTTTAGTTTGGGGTTTTCGTGATGACGCGAGGCGTCTCTTTTCGTTTTTTTCTCGAGGTTTTTGACTAATGCGGCATCGAGGTCTATGCCGGTTTGATTGGCCAAGCAGCACAATACAAATAAGATGTCGGCCATTTCGTCGCCGAGGTCTTTGCCTTTATCGCTTTCCTTCTCAGATTGTTCGCCATAGCGCCTGGCCATGATGCGGGCAAGCTCGCCAACCTCTTCCATCAGGACGGCCATATTGGTGAGCTCGTTGAAGTAGCGTACACCGAGCGTTTGGATCCAGTGATCTACTTGAGCTTGTGCTTCTTTGATTTCCATGCTACAAAGGTATCAAAACCTCTCGTTGATATGCTTACCTTTGTGTTGTATGGAAAAATTGAGCAATTTCATCAACGGCCTATATGTCGCACCGAGCAATGGCCGCTACCTAGACAACTACGAGCCAGCCACTGGCCAAGTATATTCTTTGATCCCGGATTCTGACGCCCACGACGTCGAGCAAGCTGTCTTGGCAGCCGAAGCGGCTTTCCCGGTGTGGTCTACCATGGGAATAGAAGGACGAGCGGCTGTACTGCGCAAATTATCTGAAGGCATTGAAGCCAATATGGAGGCATTCGTTGCGGCAGAATCCAAAGACAACGGCAAACCGTTGAGTCTAGCCCAACATGTCGATATCCCCAGAGCGGTATCGAATTTTCATTTCTTTGCCACAGCAATTGAGCATTTTGCCTCTGAATCGCATCATATGGAAGGTGTTGGCCTCAACTACACAACCCGAAAACCAATTGGGGTCGTGGGCTGTATTTCTCCTTGGAACCTTCCACTTTACCTCTTCTCCTGGAAAATTGCGCCTGCCCTTGCAGCTGGCAATTGCGTCGTTGCCAAACCATCTGAAGTAACCCCTTATACCGCTTACATGCTCGGCAAAATTGCCAAAGACGCCGGAATGCCCGATGGCGTGCTCAATATTTTGCACGGTACTGGCCCCAGCGTTGGCGACGCCATTGTGAAGCATCCAAAAATCAAAGCAATTTCTTTTACTGGCGGCACCAAAACCGGCGAGTACATTGCGCAAACAGCTGGGCCAATGTTCAAGAAATTATCACTCGAACTCGGCGGTAAGAACCCCAATATCATCTTTGCCGACTGCGATTTCAAAGATGCACTCAGCACCACCATTCGCTCCTCTTTTGCCAACCAAGGCCAGATCTGTTTGTGTGGTTCGCGCATCTTTATCGAAAGGCCTATTTACGAGCAATTCAAGGAAGCATTTGTTGCCGCTATGGCCAAAAACAAGGTGTCGTTCCCCACTGACCCAGAGGCAAAAATGGGCGCAGTGGTATCCAAACCTCACATGGAGAAAATCCTCAGCTATATCGAACTCGCCAAAGAAGAAGGCGGCACTATTTTGTGCGGCGGGAAACGCAAAATTTTAGACGGCGAACATGCCAAAGGGTATTATATTGAGCCCACCATCATTGAAGGCTTGCACTATAATTGCCGCACCAACCAAGAAGAAATCTTTGGGCCAGTAGTGACCATCACTCCATTTGACACCGAAGAAGAAGTACTCATCATGGCCAACTCCACCCAATATGGGCTTGCCGCCACCGTCTGGACCTCCGACCTCAAGCGTGCGCACCGCGTGGCTGACCAAGTTCAGGCCGGAATTGTTTGGGTCAATGCGTGGTTGGTACGCGATTTACGCACGCCATTTGGCGGCGTCAAAGCATCGGGTGTGGGTCGAGAAGGTGGTTGGGAAGCACTGCGCTTTTTCACCGAAGCCAAAAACGTGTTTATCAAGTATTGAATTGATGAAATACTGCATCCTATTTTTCCTACTCCTCTCACTTGGCATCAACGCCCAAATCAAACCCGCACTTTTCCAATTCAGGACCGATACTGTGCTGCAATGGCACTATCATTTCGGCGATGAATTTGTTGGGAAAAAGGTAGATGAATCCAAATGGTATCCGCGCTATCCTTGGGGTGGTTTGTTGCTCGATCAAAGCCAATGGGCTGTTCCCGAAATGCTCTCCCAAAGAAATGGCTGGGTGCATTTAGGCGCCAAAGAATTTGGGCAAAAAACTGCCGTTCCAAACTGGATGATCAACCAACAACAAGCGCAGGAATTAAACATCGATGTCAAAAACGATTCCGTCTACCTAGACTACCTCACTTCTTGTTTATGGAGTATCGATACCTTTCGCTACGGCTACTTTGAATGTAGGGCAGTCGTACCTGAAGGTAAAGGTTTGTGGCCTGCATTTTGGCTTTTTGGTCAGAACGGAAAAGACGAAATCGACATCATGGAATGTAAAGGAGAGCGCAGCAACGATGTGCATATCGATATTCATTTGCCCGAACGCAAAGATTACGTTAAAAATAGCATCGGACTTCAAAAGGACTGGGGCGGATGGATCAGGATGAAGGCTCCTGTCGTCAATAACACCGTTATTTACTCTGGCGTTTGGTTGCCCAATTCACTTACGTATTTTGTGAATGGTGTGCCTGTTTCTCATTTTGCTGGTGATTTTTCTACGCCCATGAATGTCATTGTCAATTTAGCAGTTGCAAGAGACGGCTACCCATTCAACCCTGGGCCTGATGCCAAAACCCAATTCCCAGCCGATTACCAAGTTGACTACGTTAGGGTATGGAAATTAGAGCCAAGCGCAGCCAAAAAAATGACGGAGTTTCCTCAAATAGACCTCGAAGAAAATGGTTGGATTCCAGTCAAAAAAGCAGTGCTTAAAAATAAAATAGGGCTCATTTATCCTAAAAAAGATGTGCAAAAAGAACAAGGATTCGTAAGTCTCGTTCCCATTTCTAACGACACTTACTTTGTTCAGGTCAATGGAACAGGTGCTGTAGAAGTGAGTGCTTGGGTGAACGGGGTGCCAAGCCCGGGCTATGTATCCGAAATTGAAAAGCGCAAAGGAAAAAGCATATTGGGGAAGGACATCTTTATTCAACTTAAAAATACCCCAAAAAACATCGAATTGCGCATCACTTACAACGGAAAAACGGCTTCCTACTTTCCTTTTAATTAGGAACAATTTTTTCTTTCTCTTAGAAACGGTAACCCGCCACAAATTTGAGGGCAAAATAAACTTGGCGGTAACGGAAGTCGGAGAAGCGCAGGCTTTTGTTGTCAAAATCGCTGACCAAAAAAAAGAACTTTTCATCTGAAGAATAACCCCCCATGAACCGGACATCGAAGCGCGGAGCAAGGCCCAAGCTGATTTGAGAGAAAACGTCGGTTTGATATTCTTTGAATTGCACCACTGGCCCCACGCCTGCCCAACCACCGATTTGCCAATTCTTTTTGCGATTGACATAAGCCACCCCTGGCGTTGCCCCAAAATCGAGTGCCTTGAGTTGCGTAAGCAGCGTAAATGGGTCGTTGAGGTTGGCTAAGTTTTCCGGTATAAGCAAGCCAGTGCGTGCGAAAGAACCAAAATAATTGAGTGTTCCTTTTATATACCAAGTCAGGATTTCTTGCTTGTAGTGCGCGCGTTTGCCCAACAACCCATTGATTTGAAATTCAGGATTACCAAAATACCAACCATTCGTCATGACATTCACCGAATAGGTATCGGGCAAAATGACTTTAGGTTTTTTAAGGGCATAACCAAAAGTTGATTTGAACTCTAAATCGTACCAGACGCGCTTATACGTAAAATCATAAGCAAAGTTGTATTGTGTGGTTTTGCCGAATTTGTTGTTGGGGCGCAAGTTGCCAATTACTGGGAAGCCCAAGCGCAAATGATACATTTTATAAGCAAAGCCGAGCCCTAAAAACGGACTAAAATTGTTTTTGTAGGCAAGTGTGTTGGTTTGTGACCCAAAAGGGTAGTCAATGCGAAATGGATTGACGTTGTAACCCAAATCGGCATACATAATGGGGCGGTGCCTAAAACTTTCTAAAGCCTGAGTTTGCGCCCCTAAATTGAAGGCCCAAAATAACAACCCAAGACTAATGCGTAATGCCCTGCTCAAGCCCTAAAATAAATGCGTACATCTTGGCGCGCTCTAGGCGCTCTACACTACGGCCAGAACCGCCGCCATGGCCCGCGTCCATATTGCACTCAAAAATAAGTGCTGCGTTGTTGGTGCGCAAGGTTCTGAGTTTGGCTACATATTTGGCGGGCTCCCAATATTGCACTTGAGAGTCATGGTAACCAGATGTGACATACATGGCTGGGTAAGCCATGGCATGCAAGTTATCGTAAGGAGAATACTTGAGCAAGTAATAGTAATAATGTGGGTCAGTCGGATTGCCCCATTCTTCGTATTCACCTGTGGTGAGCGGAATGCTTTCGTCTAGCATGGTGGTCACCACATCTACAAACGGTACTTCCGAAACAATTCCTTTGAATAAATACGGCGCCATGTTGGCAATGGCGCCCATAAGCAAGCCACCTGCGCTGCCTCCGTTGGCATAAATGCGAGCGGGGTCGCAGTAACCCATGTGGCCAAGGTATTCAGCCGCATTTATGAAATCGGTAAACGTATTGATCTTTTTATCGAATTTTCCGTCTTGGTACCATTCTTCGCCTAAATACTTACATCCTCTAATGTGCGCAGTAGCAAATACAAATCCGCGATCGAGTAATGAAACTCTGGTCGGGCTAAAAATATCTGGAATCGTGTAACCATATGAGCCATATCCATACAACAATAAAGGTGCTTTGGCCAAAACTGTTCCTTTCTTGTAGACGATACTCACCGGAATTTGAGTGCCGTCGTTGGCCGTTGCCCAAACGCGCTCAGATACATAGTTTTCAGGATTAAATTGGGGGTCTCTGAGTTTCTTTTCAAAAAATATTTCGCGCTGGTTGGTTTGCAAGTCATAGGTGTAAACCCTTGAAGGCGTGGTCATGGAATTGAAAACGTAAAAGATTTTTGAGGCGGCGTAGTCGTCATTGGTAGCTAGCCCCAAATAATAGGTTTCACCATCCACATCTATGTACTTTTCTTGACCATCGGCAACATTTTTTAATTTCAATTTCAAAAGCCCGTTGTCTCTTTCTTCAATGAGCAAATGCCTCTTGAAAACGCTCAACCCTTCTAATAAAACTTTCGGGTTGTGCTTGACAACCTCTTGGCACGCAGCGATGTCTTCTGGTATGTCTTTTGAAAATAAAATCCGATTATTGACGGCGTTGTCGTTGCTCAAAATATAAAAACCATTTTCGTGGTGCTCTACTTCATAGATGTGGCCTGCTTTTCTGGCTAAAAATACTTTTGGTAAGGCTTTCGCCGACGAGGCATCAATTACTTGGATCTCAGAGGTTGTTGAGCTATAACTATAAATCAGGATAAAGGCATTGGTAAGGGTTTTACCAATCCCTACGCTGAATTTGTCGTCTTTTTCTTCGTAAATCAATTCATCCGCACTTTGTGGCGTGCCAATTTGATGGCGATACACTAAATATTCTCGGAGTGTTTCTGGGTCTTTTTTGGTGTAATAAACTGTTTTGTTGTCTTTGGCCCAAACCATGCTTCCGCTCGTTTCTGTCAGGACATCCTTGAGGTATTTGCCGTTTGACCTGAAACGGATCTCGTACTTTCTGCGGCCTTTGAAATCTTCACAAACTGCTAAAATTTGGTTGTTTGGAGCTGGAGACCAACTGGCTAATTCATAAAAAGATTTGCCTTTTGCACGCTCGTTCTCGTCGAAAAATAGAACTGCCTTGCCATCCATCTCATAGCGATAGATTTGTTGGTAGTCATGACCTTCGACATTTCTAACCTGATATTGATAGCCATTCACGACGAACGGCGCACTCGTTTCGTTGGGGTCTATGCGTTGCTCGAATTCGTCTAAAAGACTATTGACCAAAGGGTCTAAAGCTTTGAAATAGGCTGCTGCATAGGCATTCTCTGCTTGCAGGTAATCCAAAACAGGCTGGGTGTCGCGCTCGCGCATCCAGTAGTATGGATCTAGGCGCTGGTGACCATGTTTTTCCAAAATTTGGTCTTTGCGCGGTGCAACTGGTTCTTGGGCAATGATTTGGTCTTGCATAATGAGAAGGAGACTTGTAAAAATGAGCAGCAGTTTCATGACAGGATTTCTAGCAAAATTAGCGATATTCTCTCTTGAAAAGGTTAACTTTGAAAAGTGAAGAAGCTTTATAAATACCTCCTCAATACCTTACCGCGTCCGCTACTGATACGCCTGAGCTATATTTTCAGATTGGTAGCGCCTACACTTTACAAAGGTAACAACGTTCATTGCCCTGTCTGCGACAAATCCTTCTCTAAGTTTCTTTCATACGGTTCGGATGTCGCTCACCGCGACAACGTACTTTGCCCCTACGACCTCACCCTTGAGCGTCACCGCCTCATGTGGCTCTATCTCAAAAACCACAGCACCTTTTTTACACAACAAGATCTATCCGTATTACACATGGCGCCGGAGCAGTGCTTTTTGGACCGTTTCAAGGCGCAAAAAAACCTCAACTACCTCACCGCCGATTTAGTTTCACCTATCGCCGATCTCCACTTTGACCTCCACCAAATTCCGCTCGAAGACGAGCGTTTCGATGTTGTTTTTTGCAACCATGTCATGGAACACGTCCAAGACCCCATTCAGTGCATGTCAGAACTTTTCAGGGTCATGAAGCCAGGTGGCTGGGCCATTATGCAAGTTCCTCAAGATTTCTCCCGCGACACCACCTATGAAGATCCTTCAATTGTCAGTGAAGTAGACCGCGAAAAGCATTATTGGCAAAAAGACCACGTGCGCTTATTTGGCAATGATTACCCTACTTACCTCGAAAAAGTAGGCTTTGAAACACATATTTTTGATTTTGCTGCACACTACAGCACAGCCGAAATTGAGCGTTTTCGCCTCATGAAAAGTGAGGTATTGTACATCTTCAAAAAGCCGCAAGCATGAGAATATTATTGTTGACCTTCCTTTTTATCAACGCCATTTCAAGTTGGTCGCAAAAAAATATCTTTTTGAACCTCACTCCGCTTTTTAGCAACCAAACCTTTGCATTGAACCAAACCTTTATTGGCAATGATGGCATCGCGGTGCAAATCCAAGATTTCAATTATTACCTCTCCGATGTCAAAATTTTCCACGACAACGGCCAGCAAACCAACCTCCCAACTTCCATTTGGCTTGTGACCCCAACACAACACAGCCTTTACCTAGGCTATCTTGCTGTCGAGCAAATTGACTCCATAAATTTCACGATTGGTGTTCCCAAACGCTACAACACCCAAGCCGGAGCGCTTGCCCAAGATATTTCTACCTACCCAGAAACCCACCCGCTCAGTTTCCAAAGTCCTTCTATGTATTGGGGTTGGTCTTTTGGCTATATGCACATGATCACCGGCGGAAAGGCCGATAGCAATAACGACGGCGTTCCAAACGCATACTTTGAACTGCACAACCTCGGCAACAACAACCAACAAAGTGTTACATTGCCAGCCATTCAAACCACAACAGGTTCCCAAACCGACCTCTTTTACAATTGCCACATCGACCGCTGGCTCAACCAAATGCCGCTTTCAAGTGTGGGCGTTCTCCACGGAGAAACCGGCCTCAACCAAAGTGTCATGCAAAATGTAAATACGCAAGATGTGTTTACACTCAACCCAGCTGCATCCATTCAAGAAAATCACAATCTGTTCGTTACTTGGAAACAGAATGCTACTGAAATCACCATTCACAGCATTCATAATCAACATATTGAAAACTGCCAAGTCTTTTCCAATACAGGTCAAAAAGTCTTAGAGTTTCAGGTAAATACGCCTATTGCAAGTATTCCGCTCGAACAACTTCAAAGTGGTCTGTATCTGATCAACATTGAAATGAAAAGCGGGAAAACACAAGTAATTCGGTTCGTAAAGCCTTAAATGATGCTGCGCTTTCTCTCCATAGCGCTGCTTTTGATCTGTGGTTTTTTTACCCTTCGTTGTAGCCAAACCCAAGACCTGAACGCAACGGTTCTGGTTCCTACACCTTCAGACAACCCTCAAAACGCCGAGAAAATCGCTTTAGGGCGCAAACTCTTTTTTGACAAACGACTGTCTTTAGACGGCAGCATCTCTTGTGCGAGTTGCCACGATCCACAAAAAGCCTTTAGTGACCAACGCAGCAAAAGCATCGGTATCAATGGCCAACTGAGCGAGCGCAATGCGCCGAGCATCCTCAATGCAGCCTTTTTGAAAACGGCTATGTTCGATGCACATTTGGCAACGCTAGAGCTCCAAGCAATTGTACCCATTCAAGAACCCGTAGAGATGGGGCACAACATGAAAATCCTGATCAAGCAATTGCGCCAAATTCCGGAATACCAAGCCGCGGCGCAAGCTATTTTTGGCCGCGATTTCGATGCCTGGGTACTTACGCGCAGCCTAGCAGCTTTTGAGCGCAGCCTGCTCTCCATGAACGCACCTTTTGACCAATACATGGCCGGCAATAAAAAGGCAATGAGCAAAGATCAACTGGCAGGTTGGCGCATTTTTTCAGATGAATTGTACTGCACCAAGTGTCATCCGGCGCCGTATTTTACAACCTATGAAGCAGCCAACAACGGCTTATATGCAAGCTATGAAGGCAAAAGCGACCAGGGGCGTTTTCGCATTCACCACGATTCTTCAGACATCGGGAAGTTCAAAATTCCGTCGCTGCGCAATCTGCCTTTGACTTATCCTTACATGCACGATGGCTCCATTCATTCAATGGAAGCTGCACTTGCACACTACCAACGGGGCGGTGCTGGGCACCCTTTACAAGATCCCCGAATTCTTTCTTTTGAACTGACATCGAAAGAAAAAGCGCAACTTCTTGCCTTTTTCGATGCTTTGGTGGATACTTCTTACCTGCGCAGAAACGGCTTTTAAGCGAGATTGCTTACCTTTGTTGCTTCAAAAACAAAGGCTATGTATCGCTCACACACTTGCGGAGAATTAAGAATTGAACACATCGGAACAAAAGTCACACTCGCTGGCTGGATGCAACGCTCCCGAGACCTCGGTGGCATGACCTTCATTGACCTCCGCGACCGCTACGGCCTCACCCAATTGGCCTTCAACATGGAAGTCAATTCTGCACTATGCGAGCAAGCCCGTAAGCTCGGACGCGAATTCGTGATCCAAGTAGAAGGAGAAGTCATTGAACGCAGCAGCAAAAACAAAAATATCCCTACTGGTGAAATTGAGATCAACGTCACGAGTTTAACGGTACTTAATGCATCTAAACTGCCGCCGTTTACCATCGAAGACGACACCGATGGCGGCGACGAACTCCGCATGCAATACCGCTATTTAGATTTGCGCCGCAATCCCGTATTAGAAAAACTGCGCCTGCGCAACCGCGTGGCCCTAGAAACCCGCAAATACCTCGACTCCAAAGATTTCTTAGATGTCGAAACACCTGTCCTGATCAAGTCTACGCCAGAGGGCGCACGCGATTTTGTAGTGCCTAGTCGCATGAACGAAGGGCAATTTTATGCGCTTCCGCAATCGCCACAAACCTTCAAGCAGCTTTTGATGGTGAGTGGTTTCGACCGCTACTACCAAATTGTCAAGTGTTTCCGCGACGAAGACCTACGTGCCGACCGCCAACCAGAATTTACGCAAATCGACTGCGAAATGGCGTTTGTAGAGCAAAATGACATCCTCAACATGTTTGAAGGCCTCATCAAGCACCTTTTTGAAACCGTTCGCGGTGTCAAATTCGAAGGCGATTTCCCACGCATGACCTACGCAGAAGCCATGGAACGCTATGGTTCAGACAAACCCGATATCCGCTTCGGAATGGAGTTCGTAGACCTCACTGCCCTAGCCCAACAAAACGATTTTGTGGTTTTCAATAGTGCAGAAGCTGTTTTGGCCATCAATGCCGAAGGTTGCAGCGAATACACGCGCAAACAACTCGATGAGCTCACCGAATGGGTCAAGCGACCACAAATTGGCGCAAAAGGTTTGGTCTACATCAAGTGCAATACAGACGGTACTTTCAAATCGAGCGTAGACAAATTCTACTCCGAAGAAGACCTTCGCGCTATGGCAGAGCGCGCCAATGCCAAGCCAGGCGATTTAATGTTACTTCTTTCAGGAGATCTTGCCAAAACACGTAAGCAACTCAACGAACTGCGTTTACACCTCGCTAGCCAACTTGGCTTGCGCGACCCTAACGTATTCAAACCACTTTGGGTCATGGACTTTCCTTTGCTCGAGTGGGATGAAGAAAACGAGCGCTACCACGCCATGCACCACCCTTTTACTTCGCCAAAACCCGAAGACCTCCACCTCATCGATACCGAACCAGGAAAGGTGCGCGCCAATGCCTATGACCTCGCCATGAACGGCGTAGAACTTGGCGGTGGCTCTATCCGTATCCACGACCGCGCACTCCAATCCAGAATGTTTGACCTACTCGGTTTCAGCAAAGAAGAAGCGCAGGCGCAATTTGGCTTTTTGATGTCGGCATTTGAATACGGCGCTCCTCCACATGGCGGTTTGGCCTTTGGTCTAGACCGTTTGGTGGCCACAATGGGCGGCTCAGAATCTATCCGCGACTACATCGCCTTCCCGAAAAATAACTCGGGCCGCGATACCATGATTGACGCGCCTTCGCCACTAAACGAAGCCCAACTCAAAGAATTAGGTCTTAAGCTCAACTAAGCTGCTTGTTAATTGTTGTAAAGATATGAACCCACAAATCGATCAACTCCAAGCTGCGCTCAGCGCACAACGCAGCAAACTTTTGGCGCACCCGATGTATGCTCAAATCCATAGTATTACTGATTTTCAGTTATTCATGGAACAACACATCTTCGCAGTCTGGGATTTCATGAGCCTACTCAAAGCCCTACAGCGCAACCTCACTTGCGTAGAAGTGCCTTGGGCGCCAAAAGGTTCGCCTATTACGCGTCGCTTTATCAATGAAATTGTATTGGGTGAAGAATCCGATCTCGATAAAGACGGTAAAGTACTGAGCCACTTTGAAATGTATCTAGAAGCCATGCAGCAAATTGGCGCCAATACTTTACCTATTCACCAACTCACAGAGTGGTTGTCTTACGGCAAAACCCTAGACGAAGCATTGTATCAGCTCGACATCCGCGAAGAAACCCGCTCATTTGTGCGCTTTACTTTTGAAATCATCAACAGCGGTCAAATCCACAAAATTGCGGCGCTGTTTACGTTTGGGCGCGAAGACCTCATTCCGGATATGTTCATTGAAATCTTGCGCGAAATGCAAGGCCAAGGACAAACAAACATCGACAAACTTCTCTATTATTTGGAACGCCACATCGAAGTAGACGGTGGCGATCACGGACCAATCTCCCTGCAAATGATGGACGAAATTTGTGGTGCGGATCCTATTAAGTGGCAAGAAGCCACAGAAGTATCGATTCAAGCACTCGAAAAGCGCTATGCCTTATGGGATGGCGTTCAAGCCAATCTTAGCTCCAAGTAGTACCCTCTTTACCGTCCTTAACCACAATTCCAGCTTTCGCCAAGCCATCTCGTATTTGATCTGAGGTAGTCCAGTCTTTATTGGTTCTGGCTTGCCCGCGCAAATCGAGCACGAGGTCCATGACGGGAACTAAACGGCTTTCTGAACCAGCAGCTTCTTTTTGCAAGCCCAAAACATCGTATACAAAAACAGCCATTTTCTCTTTAAGCAATGCAAGGTCAGCCGCTGCAATTTGTTCTTTGCCGTCGTTGACCAAGTTGATCAAACGTGTGGCTTCAAATAGGTTGGCAACGAGAATAGGCGCATTGAAGTCGTCGTTCATGGCTTTATAAAACGTCTGCACTAAGGCAGTGACATCAAAAGTAGACGTTGCTTTGGCTTCTAAACGCTCTAAGGTAGCAATGGCGTCTGTGAGTTTAGACAAGCCCTTTTCTGCTGCATTGAGTGCGTCTTGGGTGAAGTCTAGATTGCTACGGTAATGCGCTTGCATCATGAAAAAACGGACTACGTTGGCCGTATAAGATTTTTCAAACAAGCCCGTGCTGCCATCTAAGATTTGTTTGGGCAAAAAGTAATTCCCAAAGGATTTAGACATTTTTTGACCGTTGACATTGAGCATGTTGGCGTGCATCCAGTAGCGTGCGGGGTTGCAGCCAAAAGAGCCACAGCTTTGGGCAATTTCGTCTTCGTGGTGCGGGAATTTGAGGTCCATGCCGCCGCCGTGGATATCAAATTGCTTGCCGAGGTATTTGGTGCTCATGGCCGTACACTCGATGTGCCAACCTGGGTTGCCGTTGCCCCAAGGCGAGCGCCAAATTTGCATGTCGTCTGGGTTGGCTTTTTTCCAAAGTGCGAAATCGGCAAAAAAGCGTTTTTCGTCTTGGGCATTGAGCGCTCGGGTTTCGTTTTCGAGTTCGTCTACCTTGCGACCGCTCAAGATACCGTAATGGTAGTCTTGCATGTAACGACGGGTATCAAAATAAACCGAACCGTTTGCTTCATAGGCGTAACCGTTGGCTAAAATTTGCTCTATGATTTCAATTTGTTCTTGAATGTGCTGAGTAGCGGTAGGCTCTATACTCGGCGGCAAGAGGTTGTAAATGCGCTGTAATTCTTGAAATTTGACGGCGTATTTGTAGACAATTTCTAAAGACTGCAGCTGCTCCGCTTTGGCAGCAACGCCAATGCTATCGACTTCTTGGCCGGCTGAGTTGGTGATGTGGCCCGCATCGGTGATGTTGCGAACGTATTTGACACTGAAACCCAAATGCAGCAAGTAACGGTAAATGAGGTCAAAATTGATGAAAGTACGCATGTTGCCCATGTGCGGTTCGCTATAAAGCGTTGGACCACAGACATACATCCCGATTTTACCCTCTACAAGCGGAACAAAAGGTTCTTTTTCGCCTTTCAAACTATTGTAGATAACGAGTTGGTCTTGCTGAGCTTTCATTTTGTGCGATTATTCTTACAAATTTAGCCAATTTTACGGCATCATTTTTGTTAAGTTTGTGGCATGAATGTAATTTACAGTTTCCTGACTGCCGTGTTGTTTTCACTTAGCCTAAGTGGAGATTTACCCTACACCACTATTCAACGCGGGATGGAAACCAACGACGCCCATGCGATCGTTAGTCTGGGCAAGGATAAAATCGTTTTACAAGTGCCGGGTTCCGATGGCGCGTATCCGCTTTCACAAGCCGAAATGATCTTAACTAGCTTCTTTCAAAAAAATCCAAAAGGTACGTTTGTGTTCAGGTATAAAAACACTAAATCTGGCGAAGGAAACGGCACCGTTATTGGCTCTTACGTTTCCAAAGGCAATAGCTACCGCAGTACTTTTCAGTTCCGCAGCGGCAAATACGAAACCAAGCTCGAAAGCCTGAGCATCGTCAAAGAATAAATCTTATGCTTGCTGCCCTCTGTTTTCTTTGAGGGTATTGAAGAAGATGATGCCATAACCAATTGCGAGCATCAGGTGGAAAGGCACCATGCCGAGGTCGCCGTAAAGCGCTCTGTTTACTGCCGTAAAGCCGAACGTCACCATGAAAATACCTTCCATGATATTGATGATCGAAAGGCTCTTCTTGTCGTATTTATTGCCCTTGAATTCATCTTTCTTAGCGACATTGAATTTAGGCGTGCGCACAAATGAGCTCTTGATGCCGAGGTAACCCTCGATCACCGCCACCGCATTGCTGAGGCCAAGTGCCATAGAAACCGTTAAGAACTGTACAAATCGACCCAAGAAACGCAATAAGTCGCCAAAGAAATTACCGCGCTTGTCGCGGAATGAATTCCAGTAATAGAAGCCCAAGAAGATGGTGCTCGAGAAGAAGTACATCCCGTATTTGATATAAATATTGAGATCAGAGAATGAATCTTTGATGTGCAATACCGCCAAGCTAAGTAGAGAAAGGATCAAAATAAAGACGAAGACAGAAGAGTTGAAAAGGTGCGCCAAACCGTGAATGCGGTCTCCGATTTTAAGACCTTTGGTAGTTGCCAAACGCTTCCACATCTTGATGAATACCTCTGCACCGCCTTTCATCCAGCGGTGTTGTTGGCTTTTGAGTGCAGACATCGTGATAGGCAACTCTGCCGGAGACTCTACTTCCTCTAAATAAACAAAACGCCAGCCTTTCATTTGGGCACGGTAGCTCAGGTCAAGGTCTTCGGTAATGGTGTCGTGTTCCCAACCACCGGCGTCGTCGATAGTGGCACGGCGCCAAACACCCGCTGTTCCGTTGAAGTTGATGTAGTGTCCGCTGGCATTGCGACCGCCTTGCTCAATGGCGAAGTGTCCGTTCAAGCCAAAGGCTTGCAACTCCGTAAGCAACGAATAATCTTTGTTGAGGTGACCCCAACGCGTTTGAACCACACCTACGTTTTCAGTGAAATAAGGAATAGTGCGCAACAAGAAATCTTTGCTCGGCACAAAATCAGCGTCGAAAATAGCAATGAATTCGCCCTCTACCTTGTCCATGGCACAATCCAAAGCGCCAGCCTTGTAGCCGGTGCGGTCTGTGCGGTGCACATGTTGAATATTGATGCCACGAGCAGCGACTTCTGCACACTTATTGGCAATGATGTCTTTGGTTTCATCGGTGGAGTCGTCGAGAACTTGGATTTGGAATTTATCGCGCGGGTAGTCTATTTCTGCGCAAGTTTCAATAATGCGCTCGGCCACATACATTTCATTGAACATCGGCAATTGCACCGTAACTTTTGGTGCATTCGCTAGATCAAATGGCGGGGTCACGCGGCTTTGCTGTTTCTTTCTGTTCTTGACGTAGGCGATGGCCAAACTCAATTGAATGACGCTGTAGAAGAAAATCAAGACCAAACACAAACCGTAAATCACCAAAATGATGCGCGCCACCATATGAGACCAGTAGTGTTCTTTGCCTTGGTAGTCTCCCCAGTTGAACAACCAAGATACTTTGAGTTGGGCAGAAAAAGGCTGGGTTTGGCTGAAGGTATAATGCACAAGGTGCTCTTTGGCATTGGTTTCGAAAACTTTCAAGACCGCTGCGCGGTAATCTTTGTCAATGAGTTTAATGGTAGACTTTCCGATAGGTACATTGCGGAAGGTGAATTTTCCGTTTTCGTCGGTTTCGGTGGTATAAACTTTACCAGTGACTGCTGATTTGAGTTGCACCTCAACTTCTTCAACTTCAGATTTAGTCTTGAAATCTACTAGAAAACCTTCGATTTTTTTAGAAACAGGGATCGCTAGGTCTTTGCTGGCGTGTGTGGAAAAGGCCAATGACAAGCCAAAAACGAGCAATAATAAAGAATTCTTCATTCGAGAAAACGCAATAGATGTGAAAATAAAAAGCAAATATAGATTTATTCTTTCATTAAGGTCATTTCGTCGACCAAGTGTTTGGCTCCGGAATAAATATCCATGACCCAAAGTACATAGCGGATGTCCACCACAATGTTGCGGCAGCGGTTCGGATCAAATAAATAATCGCTCATGGTGCTTTCCCAACTGCGGTCAAAATTGAGCCCCATCAGGTAACCGTTTTCGTCGAGTACTGGCGAACCAGAATTACCGCCTGTTGTATGGTTAGAACCTGTAAAGCAAACCCATAATTCATCGCCTTGCGCATACGGGCCATAGTTTTTGGCGGCATGCAAGTCGAGCATGCGCGGCAAGAGTTCAAAATCAGGGTTACCGGTGTTGTATTTGGCCACAATTCCATCTAAAGTGGTGTGTTCGGTATAGCGCATGCCATCGGTTGGCGCCGAACCTTCGAGCTGCCCATAGGTAATGCGTAACGTAGAGTTGGCATCGGGCCAATGTTTCTCTAGAGAGAACATCACGTACTTGCCTTCGACATAAACCTGCATCCACTTATTGACCTCTCCTTGGAAGGTCTTGTAAGCCGGCACAATTTCATTTCTAAAAGGCATGAAAAACTGATTAAAATACACAAAACCAGCGTCTTTTTGTAGTTTTTTAATCGATTTTGCGCTAAAACTGCTCAAAAACGCTTTGTAACGTGCCGCATCAGTAAAGATCGATTTACTGTAAATTAATTCGGTTAATTGTTCGACTGTGTTTCCTTTCAACTCTTGCTGAGAATAGCTGAGGTATAACTTGGTCAGCTCTAAGAAAATTTGACGATCAACAGCTGCGTTGTAATTTTTGAAGTAGCCATCTGCACTGATTTGTAGTTTGTCTAAGACACCCTGTAATTCGTTGTTGGCGGCATATTTAGCATAGTTAGTCAGTAAATCCTCAATGCCTCGAACCAACTTGAAATATTCAGGGCCCACAGAAAAATACTCGACGCCTATCGCATAGTTGTACTCCGTCTTGGTGCCTTCGGCCATGAGGCCATTGAGCGTTTGCAGCGCAACGGCATATTTTGCCCATTCAGGCTTGCTGATCGCCATTGCTTTGTATTTGGCTTCGTAGTCTTGCTTGAGTTTTACCGCACCCAAATTCTCTAAGCCCTCTACCTGACCAATCCATTTTTTCCAAGCATTGGCAATGCTCGCTTGTTTAGCTGAATACTGAATGCGAGTGAGGTCAGAAGCTTTCATGCCGGCGTCGATAACTGCTAAGGAATGATTGCGCATTTCAATGCGAGCTGGGCGCTCTTTTTCAATGATGAATTTGAGGTATTCCGAAACAACGTGTTGTTCAGTTAAGCCAGGAAAGCCATAAACCATAGTGAAATCGCCTTCTTGACGGTTTTGAAAAGAAATTGGCAAATAATGTAGCGGCTTATAAGGTTGGTTGTCATTTGAAAACGCCGCCGGCTTGTTGTCTTTGCCCGCATAAATTCTGAATACTGAGAAGTCGCCAGTGTGGCGCGGCCAAACCCAGTTGTCGGTGTCGCCACCAAACTTACCGATAGAATTAGGAGGTGTGCCCACAAAACGCACATCTGTAAATGTTTCCTTGAGCATGAGGTAGTAATCATTGCCATAATTAAAGGCCTTGATCTCCGCCTCATAATGCGTACCGGCTATGGCCGCAGCCACCAACTTCTTAATGTTAGCCGCAATCACCGCTTGATCAGTTTTCGAGCTCGCACCTGCCAAAACCGCAGCGGTAACGTCCTCGATGCGTACAATTCGGGTAGCAGTAAGGCCCGGGTTGGGCAATTCTTCTGCTAAATTTTTAGCCCAAAAGCCATTTTTCAAGTAGTCGTGCTCCAAAGAACTGTGCGCTTGTATTTGGCCATAACCACAATGGTGATTGGTCAGAAGCAAACCCTTGTCTGAAACCAATTCTGCTGTACATCCGCCACCAAATTGAAAAATAGCGTCTTTGATACTCGTGTTATTGATACTATAAATATCGGCCGCACTGAGCTTCATGCCCTTGGCTTTCATGTCGTTTTCAAACGCCGCAATCAAAGACGGAATGAGCATGCCTTCCCCTGCCAACACTGGCTTCAGGCCCAAAATAGCTACACAAAATAAGACGAGTAAACGCAGTTTCATAAGGTTGGAAATTTGAATACGAAGGTAGGGAAAATTCTTGGCAAGGCGACCTAATTACCTCACCTGAAACCAAAACGAGCCACCGTGTCTTTCAACACCTTTGAGCTGCTCTTGGCTGAAAATGGGGTCGAGTTGTTGGCTGAGTTCAGGATCTTCAGAAATGAAGTAATTGGCCATCAAAAGCTTGTATTTCGACGGATTCGCCAATAGGAAAATCGCTAAACCGTATTGCTCAGAATAAAAGCGATCGCACATAAATTGCGGGTAGTCGTAGGGCAAGTAAATGTCGTGGATGTGCACGATAACGCCACTAGGAAGCAGTGGCAATACTTCTAAGAAGAAAACCGTTGAATCAGAATTGGGCAACATCCGATGCGAGTTGTCTATGAACAACACATCATTAGGTTTCATGCTGAAAACCAAGCTAAAATCGGTGTCTTCAAAAGGTTTTCTGATGACTCGATTTGCCAACTGATCTATCTCTGCCCTTGGTTGCGGATCGATTGAAATAATCTGGGTTGCCAAGCCGTTGTTCTGTATAGCGCTATAAGCCACTTTTGTCGAATTACCCGACCCGACCTCAATATATTGCGCCGGTTTGAAGTGCGAAATAATGGCATACATGGCCACAATGTCCAAGCCCGGAAGAAACCCATTGATATAATAAGGCGTAATTTGATCAGACGGCAATTGGTGCTTGGGAATTGTCGCAAAATACGCCCGATGACTCAAAGCCACATCGATAATTTCTTTAAAATGAGAACGCTGAGAATTGATGTAATCGTAAAGCCCTTTGTGCGGCGGCTTCCCGTGGCCATATCGCTGCTTGAACTGCACTTTGTATTCCATATACAGCACCTGCCATTTAGGCGCCAAAAATCGGTAGAGTTTTTTAAGCATATTGGAATAAAGATACCAAATTATTGCTTTAGCTATTTAATTAGAAGGTGGTGAGGCGAGTATTCCTACTTCCCGATACATGAATTGATAACAAAAGATAAAACCTGTATCCCTTTACCAGAGGGGTTTTTCGAAATTTTCGCGAGCAACAAATGAGCAACTACTCATCAGATTTCGACATTGTTGAGCTACAAATGAGCAACAAAAAAGAACGATAAAACGAAGATAAACTAATATTCGAATAGTTGTATTTTCTTATCGATTTTTCCCGAATTCAACCAATCGAAACGCTCGTTTCGTTTGTTCTATCTCGCTATTGCTGATTCCAAATTTCTTGGCAACCGCACGCCAGTTAGAAATTTCATCAATCATTTCCTTTAAGATACTTTGTGCTTTATTACTTTTCAATTGATACAAATGAGCGGTTTCGAAGGCCAAAGAGAGATCTAATTCATTACTATTTTCAGAAATATTCAAGGTTAGCCCATTGCCCATTTCATTAGGGTTCATATCGTACGCAGGAGATAATCGCCATCCCAGTGGAGTGAGCATAAATCCATGGTTTCGCAAATGATCATCGGTGTTCGACACCAAAATATTAAATGCCATTCTTCGCCACAACTGCTCCAAATCTTCTTTTGATTCCGGACTACGTTGCATGATAAAACCAACCAAATCCAGGTAACCAACTCCTTCCACATGATCCGCTCCATCTTGCAGTCCCAACAAAGTCATTGCCGATGCGAAGTGAATGCGTTTTTGCTCATCTGTTCTATCGAATCGTTTGGACAAAAAAGTATGATGTTTGCCTGAGAATTTTTGTAATCGCGCTTCCGGAACATGAATGCCACAAGCTTTGGCTAAATCGTGCAATACCATTTCCCAAGCACCAGCATTTTTGTCATCTCTTGAACTTGGAAATTTGGCAATCCATAAATGCCCGTTGTCGTCAATTACACTCGCTTTGGGTCTTGCACCGCCTAATGACGATCCTGGGTCAATCAACACACTTAACCATTGCGCATACTCGGGGTCATTTATGGCATCATCGCGTTCAAGTTTCAAACTCGCATGTTCTAGTTCACGAAGTGAGGTCCAAGGCGGCGTTGCCATTTTCTTCTGGTCATTCATGAAAGGTCCATCTTCGCTCAATTTAAAACGCACTCCACCCATTCGATGTCCGTCAAAAACGCCCAATAGAAAATCACTTTCAAAAAGTGTTCTTTCGTCTCGACGTTCTTCTTTTGCTTGCCAGGCTTCTCTTCTTCGCATCAATAGTCTACCCCAACGGTCGGGCGATGAGTCAAGGAAGATACCAAAGTTGTTTTTCTCTTCAAGTAAATATTGTTTTCCCTTGTAAAACCCTAAATGTGGATCCAAAAATAAAATTGGATTTTGATGATTCACCCAAGACTCTGTGTATTCAAATGAGAATATTTCTTTTCCACGTACACATTGTGAAGTCAACCAACCCATTATTTGAGCTTCTTCCAAGAATTCCCAATCTGCATAAACCCATATCTTAGTTTGATTTTGCTTCATGATTTTTTCGTTTGTTTGGGTGCGCGTTTATTAGTCACGATTCCAGCATCTTGCAATTTTCTACCTAATGGATCTGCTGCTGCAACCATGGTTAAATCTTTCTCCAATCCTAATACAAAAAGCACTTGCAAATAACTCCCTATGGCAACAGTTGGGCTACCTTGCTCGATATTGTAAATGGTTTTTCTACCAAGGCCTGTACGCTCAGCAATTTGCTCAGCGCTCAATTTTCTGCGCAAACGAGCCAATTGAATGTGCTCACCGAGATCTTTTAAAATCTTTAAGTTCTTAGGCAATATAGCGGGTGCTGTTTTCATTTAACTTGTCTTATATAGGACAAATATAAAGTATTTTATCCGTTTTATGACAAGTTATATTACTTCCCGATACATGAATTGATAACAAAAGATAAAACCTGTATCCCTTTACCAGAGCGGTTTTTCGAAATTTTCGCGAGTAACAAATGAGCAACTACTCATCAGATTTCGACATTGTTGAGCTACAAATGAGCAACAAAAAAGAACGATAAAACGAAGATAAATTAATTTTCGAACAGTTGTATTTTCTTATCGATTTTTATGGTTTTCTACCCCTATTTGTCTCTTCAAAAAAGTACCCTGGTGAACATTGAAGAAATGAATAAATGAACATGCCATTTTGCACAATTTGAACTCCATTTTCATTCTCCTTCCGTACTAATATGTCCAGAAATGTCCTAATTTTCGTGACAAACTACGCCATTAAGTGACAAGCCTTTTTCTTTCCAAAAAATG